>FWPV01013986.1_pt1 | contig 11924 bp, 12 predicted proteins | sample 2228371 | NCBI WGS metagenome assembly FWPV01 (sample SAMEA103939776, study PRJEB20133) | metagenome | reverse complement strand
GCCCGCTCCTCGGCGATTTTTTACCAGGCGCCGTTTGCGGATCGCGCCGGGTTTGCCGGTCGATCAGTGATTGACGCCCTGCCGCTTTCCCCGTATAATAAATTTTAACAATCCGCGCAAATTTGAACAGGTCGCTTAATTTATCCAATGGATACTGCCGAAAAATCCACCAGGCCTTACCAGAGCCACCGCGAAAACCAGCGCGCGCGGATCCTGGAGGCCGCCGAGCGCCTGTTCATCCGCGATGGGATCGATAAAGTCAACCTGAGCGACATCGCCCGAGAAGCTCGCCTGACCCGCAACACCGTCTACGAATACTTCTCCAGCAAACAGGAGGTCGCCTGGGCCATCTTGCACAAGATCTTCGAACAGGGGCGGGCGGGCGCAGAAGAACTGCCGGGCGAGAACGGTTTCCAGCGCCTGGAGCAGTTCATGCTGCGCATGGCCGCCAGGCTGGAGGCGCAATCGGAGCACATGCGCTTCGTGGTCGAGTTCAACAGCCTGTACGCCCGCGAGGCGAGCGCCGAACGCATGCGCCAGGTCACCGGGCGTACCGGGCCCGGGAGTGACAACCTGGTCAGCCGGCTGATCCGCCAGGGGATCGCGGATGGCTCGATCCGCGCGGACCTGGACGCAGACCTGGCTTCGGCCGCCGTATGGAACCTTTTAAGCGGAATGAACAGCCGTTTTGCCCTGCTGGGCAACCTGGTCAGCGAGGAGTACGGCCTGCCGGCCAGCGCAATTTACCAGGAAATTTGCCGCGCTTTCCTGCGCGGGATCCAATCCACCCCTTCGACTCAGGAGAATTCAGGATGAAGAAACACAATTTTGACCAGGGCTGGGAGTACAGCGAATTATCCGGGTTTGCGGCGCGAATCAACCCGTCCGCCTGGCAGCCGGTGACTCTCCCCCACGACGCCATGATCAGCAAGCCGCGCAGCGCCGGCAATCCCTCCGGGAGAAGCGGCGGCTATTTCCCCGGCGGCGTCGCCAACTACCGCAAAAAGTTTTTCGTCCCCGAGGAGTGGCGGGGACTCAGCCTGCAGCTTGAGTTTGAGGGCGTGTACATGAACGCCGAAGTGACGATAAACGGCCAGTTTGTCCGTTACCAGCCATACGGCTACTCCAGCTTTATCGTCGACATCACCCCCTACCTGGTCTACGGACAGGAAAATACGGTCGGCGTGGTCGCCAACAACACCGCCCAGCCCAACTGCCGCTGGTATTCGGGGACCGGCATCTACCGGCACGTCTGGCTGCGCGCCGGCGGGAACATCCACATTCCCCCCTGGGGCGTCTTTGTGACCACCCCGGTGGTCGATCCCGCGCTGTCGGTGATCCAGGTCGCCACCGAGCTGGCCAACCTGACCAGCCTGGATGGGGCAGTCCTGCGCAGCACCGTCCTGGACGCGCAGGGAAGTGTGGCAGCCCGGGTCGAAACCCAGGCCAAACTCCCCCGGATCCAGCAGACGCTGCTGGTCCGAGAGGCAAAGCTGTGGTCGGTGGAGGAGCCCAACCTGTATACCCTGTTCAGCGAAGTGCTGGTGGGCGGGAATGTCGTGGATACCGAGCAGACCACTTTCGGCATCCGCTCGATAACCGTCGACGCCGAGCACGGGCTACGGATCAACGGGCAGCCGCTCAAGATGAAAGGCGGCTGCATCCACCACGACAACGGCCCGCTGGGCGCCGCCAGCTACGACCGGGCCGAAGAACGCAAGATCGAGCTGCTCAAATCGGCCGGGTACAACGCCTTGCGCACCGCCCACAACCCGCCCTCCCCGGGCCTGCTGGACGCCTGCGACCGGTTGGGCTTCCTGGTCATCGACGAAAGCTTCGACGCCTGGACCTCGGCCAAGGTGACCAACGACTACCACCTGTACTTCCGGGAATGGTGGCAGCGCGATACCGAGGCGATGGTCAGGCGCGACCGCAACCACCCATCGGTGATCCTGTGGTCGATCGGCAACGAAATCTTCGAGGCGATGGGCGACCCCATCGGCGCGGAATGGTCGCAGCGCCAGGCCGACTACGTGCGCTCACTCGACAGCACCCGCCCGGTCACCGCCGGGTTGATGAACAACTTCCTGGAAGACATCGCCAGCGGCGACATGGAAGGCTCGTTCCGGCTCAAGCCCGTCCCCGAAGACCCGCAGAAGGACAGCTGGGGCCGCAAGACCGCCGGTTACATCAAACCCCTCGACCTGGTCGGTTATAACTACATGGCTCAGCGCTACGCGGTCGACCGCGAGCGCTTCCCCGGGCGGATCATCGCCGGGACAGAGACCTGGGGCCACATGATGTACACTTTCTGGAAAGAAACCGAGCGCTGGCCGAACGTGATCGGCGATTTTGTCTGGACGGCCTTCGATTACATCGGCGAAGCCGGCGGCGGCGCGATCAGCTTCGACGGCCAGCGCCGGTTTGGCGCTTCTTACCCGTACCACCTCTACGGCTGTGGCGATTTCGACATCTGCGGTTTCAAGCGCCCGCAGTCGTATTACCGCGACCTGCTGTGGGGCGTGCGAACCGCGCCGTTCATCGCCGTACTCGACCCGCAGCATTACGGCAAAGCGATCGCCTTCTCGCCCTGGGGCTGGGAGCCGGTCCTCGACACCTGGACCTTCCCCGGGCAGGAAGGTAAACTGACCCAGGTTGACGTATATGCGGTCGACGACGAGGTCGAGCTGCTGGTCAACGGCGTCTCAGCCGGGCGCAAGCCAGCCGGCGCCGCCAGCCAGAACAAGGCCAGTTTCGAGGCGGCCTACCAGCCGGGGACGATCGAAGCGGTCGGCTATACCGGCGGAAAGGAGACCGGGCGGTTCAGGCTGGTGACGGCCTCCGCCCCGGCTGCGCTGCGCCTGTCCGCCGACCGGGTCGTGATTCGGGCCGGCGGCGGCGACCTGGCCTATGTAACCGTCGAGGTGCAGGATCAGGCCGGTGTGCCAGTCAAACACGGCCAGCCGCTCATCTCGCTGGAGGTCAGCGGGGCCGGCGAGCTGATCGCGGTCGGCACAGGCGACCCGTTCTCGGAGGAGATGTACGTGGGCAGCCAGCGCAAAGCCTACCACGGCCGGCTGCTGGCCGTCGTGCGCAGCGCTGCCCAGCCCGGGGCGATCACCCTCACCGCCCAAACCGATGGGCTGCCGGCCGCCGCGATCGAGCTCCAGGCGAAGTAGCGGTATAATCCTGCCGTCATGTTTCTTCGCCGCTTCCGTAGATCCTGGGACACCCCCTGGCAGCGCACCCTCTATATTTTGTTTTTTGCCCAACTGATGGTCGGGGTTGGGTTTTCGAGCATCTTTCCATTTCTGCCCCTGTACGTCAAATCGCTCGGCTCAGCATACGATCTGAACATCGAGCTGCTGGCCGGGCTGGTTTATTCCGGGCAGGCCTTCACCATGATGCTGGCCGCGCCGCTGTGGGGCGTGGTGGCCGACCGCTACGGGCGCAAGCTGATGGTCGAGCGCTCGATGTTCGGCGGGACGATCGTGCTGGGCCTGATGGCCTTTGCCCGCTCGGCCGAAGACCTGGTGGCGCTGCGCGCCATCCAGGGGTTGATCACCGGGACGGTGGCGGCCACCAACGCGCTGGCCGCCGCCAACACCCCGCGCGAGCATTCTGGCTTTGCCATGGGGATGATGCAGGTCGGCATGGGGGCCGGGGTGGCGCTCGGACCGATGATCGGCGGCGCGGTGGCGGATGCCTTCGGGTACCGGCCGGCTTTCTACGTCACCGCCCTGCTGCTGTTGCTGGCCGGGTTCACGGTCCTGCTTTGGGTGGAAGAGCCGCATAAAAACAACCTGAAAACGCAGAACCAGGCTCGTCAACCGGACCAAAAGCGCGGGATCATCGCCTGCTGGAAGGATATCTTCTGCTGCCCGGGCGTGCCGGCCGTCTACAGCCTGAGCTTCCTCAACAACCTGTGCCGCAACATGCTCCTGCCGATTGTCCCGCTGTTCATCCCGCTGCTGATGCAGGGCGAGGCGCTGGTTAACACCTTCACCGGGCTGGTGACCGGGATGTCCTCGGCCACCACCACGCTGAGCAGTGTTTTCCTGGGCCGGCTGGGCGACCGGGTGGGGCAGCGGCGGGTGCTGATCGCCAGCCTGGTAGTCGCCAGCGGGCTGTTCGCGCTGCAGAGCGGTGTGCAGGCCGCCTGGCAGCTGCTCCTCGCGCAGGCCGTCCTGGGCATTGCCATGGGCGGGATCACGCCGTCGATCAGCGCGCTGCTGGCGCGTTTCACGCCGCCCGGCCACGAAGGCGCCGTGTATGGGCTGGACAACTCAATCGGCTCGGGCGCGCGCTCGCTGGCCCCCATGATCGGGTCGGCGGTGATGGTCTGGTGGGGGCTGCGCTCAACCTTTTTGGTGTCAGGGGCGCTGCTGGGGCTCACGGCCGTCGTCGCCGCGCTGGCGCTGCCAGGAGGAGTGGGCAAAGAGCGGCGCTGTGAAGAATAATGTTTATGAGGTCAATGGCAACAGGATGAGACATCAATGAAATCTTTGCCAAAAACAAATAACGATCTTCTTGCACCAGGGACATTACCTGATAATTATCAAGAAGCCCTGTCCTGGAAAGTGACGGATAAACCTGACCGCGCTATCTATTTGAATATAATCAGTTTATTCCTCTTTATCGTATTTGGCGTATTATTCTTTAGCATAGCCATCCGTCTGGGACAGTTGCCATCAGGAGGACAATTTGGTTTAGGCGAAATTGGTTTGATCCTCGCCGGGTATCTGCTGACATTGGCAGCACATGAACTGACCCATGGATTATCCATGCGAATATTCGGCGCAAAGCCCAGGTATGGCATTATCTGGAAAGGGTCGATGCTTTACGCCACGTCTCCCGGATATGCCTATCGTCGAAATAACTACTTAGTCATAGCGCTTGCGCCGCTAATCTTCATCAGCATCCTGGTCATCTTGGGAATGTGGTTATTGCAGGGAACATTATGGGTTATCTTACTGGGAATATGTGGAACCATCAATACCAGTGGATCGGTGGGAGATATGTGGATAACAAAGATCGTGCTCCGCTATCCAAACACAGCCTATGTCATCGACGAACGAGATGGGATACGATTGTTTTTACCGAGGTCTTGAATATAGAGCACAGTCATGCCTTGCTGGCGCGTCAGGTATTGGCGGAAGCCCATTGGAACAAGGTGTAGGCGATAACGGCGCCAGGGAGTTCCTCGGCTCGCTAAAGGTCTAAATTTCGCGCAGACAGCTAAATTATTAAAGAGATATTTACCAGCATCCTGGCACATTACTTGCAACCGAATGCAGTCAACGGCCGGAGATGATGTCAGACAAGCACGGCACGCCTCCGCCACAACCCAAGTCCCGTCATTCGATCCGGTTTAGCAAGGTGCCTGATGGAAAATCCCCTCCAATTCATTCGCGCCAGTTCGATCACCAACTTGCAGGCTGTTTCCGCGGACTTCTGCCGGCCAGCAGCCGTCTTCGACCGGCTCTGGTTGGGCCTGCGCCGCCTACTGCAAAGCCTGGCGGCCTTATTCCATCCCCGCTCGCGCATGCCTGAGCGTGGCGAGCGCCTGGCGCTGAAGATCCTGGATGCGACGCCCTCCTACGTGGCCTTGCTGGATCTGACCAACGACCGTATCCTCTACGCCAACGCCAGTTTTACCGGGTTCTTTGGCCTCCCGCAGTCCCCTTTCACCACGCCTGGCACGGTAGAAGCGGTTCACAGCGCTATCCATCCGGCTGACCGGCCAGCCTACGAGCGCTTCTTGCGCCTGCTTGAAAGTGACCAGGAAAACCAGGCATACAAGGCAGAGTTCCGCGCCCGCAACGCGCACGGCGAATGGCGCTGGCTGGCCTGCCAGGGGCAGGTTTTTCAGAACAGCAGACCCCGCCAGGCACTGATCTCGGCTGAAGATGCCACCGAGAGCCACCAGGTCCGCGAGCACCTGCGCTACCTCAGCACGCACGATTCCCTGACCGGGCTTCACAACCGGGCTTATTTCCAAGAAGCGCTGGAAAATGTCCGGCAAGCGGGCCAGTTCCCGGCCGCAATAATCATGATGGATATCGACAACCTGAAACAGGTCAACGACACCTACGGCCATGAGGCCGGCGATGTAATCCTGCGCGAGATTGCCGGGCTGCTGGAGGATAACTTCCGGGCCGGTGACACAATTGCCAGGGTGGGCGGCGACGAATTCACCGCCCTGCTGCCGCAGGTTAACCAGGCCAATGCTCGAGAGATCGTGCGCCGGATGCGGGCGCGCTTCGCCGCGGCAGTCTCAACCACCGGGCTCTCGCTGGACGTGGTTTCGGTCGGCCTGTGCGTGGCGCGCGATGAGACCGAGCTCATGAAGGCTCACCACCAGGCTGACCAGCGCATGTACGAGGATAAACAACAGCGCAAGGCGGGCAGGGAAGCAGTTTGCGAACGGTTGGCAGTGCGAGTATTGCAATAAAAGATTGGCAGTCTTTGCCCGTTCCGGGGTAAAATTCTTAAGAGAACTGCCCTGCTCTTCCAAACAGCGCGGCAGGCCGCCGAGGAATGCCCCATGGACGGAACCATCGACTTCAAGAACATCCTGCTGATCTTTGGCATCGTCGCCGTCTCAGCCCTGCTGCTGGCCCTGTTGCTGCTGGTGTGGGTGCTCTGGCAGGTGCGGCGCATCCGCCTGCCGGCCAACGCCGATTTCTTCACCGCCCTGCGCCACACGCCCCTGGCCGTCGTCGTCCTGCTCGACCTGCTGGACCTGGCGCTGGACTTTTTCGCCGCCCCGTTTGCCTGGGTGATCCTGGGCAGGTTAGGCCTGGAACCGCTGCGCGCTGTGACGGTGGTCGAATCGTTTATCCCCTTCACCCAGCCGCTGCCAACCATGACCATTGCCTGGATTATCGCCCGGGTGTGGAAAAATGCCCCATCATTTCACGGTCCTGGCAGCCAGGATCGATAACTCGCTGAAGGTCGGGTGGGCCGGGTAGACGGAAGCCAGTGCGTCGAGGGTCAGCCCGGCCCGCACGGCCAGGGCCAGGGGCGTGAGGATCTCGGCCGCCTCGGGGCAAACCGCGAACGCGCCGGTAACCCGGCGCTGGGCAGTAAAAGCGATTTCCAGGAAGCCGCTTTCTTCTCCCAGGCGGGCCGCGGGCAGCAGGTGCGCGCGCAAACAGGCGCTGAAAGGCACCCGTATCCGCTGGAGCGGCTCGGACCGGTCGCTCATCCGCCCGACCATGGCCACCTGCGGGGTGGTATAAATGGCCATGACGGCATGCTCCAGGTTGAGCGGCTCAACCGGCAGCCCGGCTGCGTGCCAGCCGGCCAGGCGTCCCTGGGCGATGCTGATATTGGCCGAGAGCGGGCTGGCCGCGTCGCCGACCAGGTAAATGTGGCTGGCGGCCGTCCGCCCGAAGCCATCGGTCGCCAGCCCGCCTGAAGAGCCAGGGCGCAGCCCGGCCGCCGGCAGGTTCAGGCGGTCCAGGTCGGGGCGCAGGCCAATGGCCACGAAGGCCAGCTGCGCTTCATGGATGGCTCCGTCGGCGGTATGAACGCGCACGCCCCCTGGAGCGGGTTCCACCTCGCGCGGCAGCATCCCCGCGATGACTCGCACGCCGCGATCTTCCATCACCCGGCGGATAATCTGCCCGGCATCGGGCGGAAAGGCCGAGAGCACCCCCACCGGCCCGGTCAGCCAGGTGATGCGGGTGCCCAGGCGCGAAAAAGCGTCGACATATTCAGTGGCCGGGCCGCCGCCGCCGATCACGATCATGTTTTCAGGGATGGCTGAGAGCCGCCAGATCGTGTGCGGGGAGATGATGCGCTCGCCATCCGGCTCCATCCCGGGCAAGATAAACGGCACTGCCCCGCTGGCGACGATGATCGCGTCGGCCGAGAGCTGGTCCGGGTAGCCGCCTTCAGGCGGGCGGACCTGGACTTCATGTGGAGAGAGGAAGGAGGCCGTCCCCAGGCGCAATTCAACCCCACCCCGTTCGAGATCATCCAGCAGCTGGCGCTGCCAGGCGCCGGCCACCTGCTCGTAACGAGCGCGCAGCCCTTCCAGGTCAACCGGCGGAGGGCGGTAGCCTGCCCCAAGCCAGACCTTGCTGGGCAGCAGGGTCTGCCAGGCCGCTCGCCCGCCAGGCGGAGTCTCGGAGACCAGGGTAACGGCATGACCAGGCCCGGCCGCCGCCAGGGCGGCATGGATTCCGGCCGGCCCGCTGCCAATCACCAGGATGTGCTTGTGAGAAATCATGCATTCATTATAATACAGCTACAATGAACTATTCCTCTGAGCCGCCCCGGCCCGCCGCCGCGTGCAGATGCGGTGCGGCGCCAGCGCCTGACCGCCCGCCTGGACGGGCTGCTGGCGCTGGGCATTCGCCAGGGCACCTGGACTGCCATCCAGATCGGCTATGCAAAGTCTCTCCTGACCCACAGCCCTGCCCTCGCTGGCACAGCCGAAGCACTGTACGGCGAGCGCCTGAGCGAGCGCGAGGTCGAAGTGCTGGCGCTGGTGGCAGAAGGCCTGTCCAATGCTGAGATCGCCGCCCGGCTGGTCCTTTCCACCGGGACGGTCCGCGCTCACACCGCCAGCATCTACCGCAAGCTGGATGTGAACAGCCGCACCCAGGCCGCTGCCCGCGCGCGCGAGCTGGGGATCCTGCCGGAATCTCCTTGAATCATCCGCGCCTGTCCGGCCTGAGTCCGGCGACTACCAGGAATTGTGATGCACCCGTTCCGGCTTGTACCGTTCCGCTTTGGGCAGCGGCTCGGCCGGGTGGCCAATGGCAGCCAGGCAGAGCGGCACGGCGAACTTGGGCAGGTTGAGGAACTGGCTGATGCTCTTGACGCGCGCCTCAACCGGGTGAATGCCCACCCACACCCCACCCAGCCCCTGGGCGTGCGCGGCGAGGAGCAGGTTTTGCATGGCCGCGGAGCAGTCGATGACCCAGTTGCCGGGGCAGGTTTCCAGCGACAGGTCGCCGCAGACTATGATGGCCAGCGGGGCCTGTTTTAACATCTGTGCGTAAGGGTGCAGGCCAGCAATCGCATCCAGCTGCTCGCGGCGATCGACGACAATGAAGTGCCAGGGCTGCTGGTTGCAGGCTGAGGGGGCGTGCATGGCAGCGCGCAGGAGGGTTTCAATTTGTTCCTGGCTGACTGATTCAGGGGTGAAGGCGCGCACCGAGCGGCGGGTAAGAATGGCTTCGAGGGTGTCCACTAGGATCTCCTTTTTTATTCCGCGTTCTTTTTTATTTAATGATATATCCAGGGAAGTAAGCCGTCAAACCCAAAATAAGCGCCGGGGTATATCATTTAGCCGATGGTCTTCCTCCATCTGCGCCGTATACTGGGCGCAGCAAAATAAAACAAATTGTGATGGAGGAAACCATGATTGAACAACTCAGCAAGGCCTTACCGGTGATCTTACCTGTCTCCCTGGCGACCGGGGCAATGTACCTGGCTTTCCCGCGGTTGATGCTCGACCGGGCCGTTGTGGAAGCAAGGGGACTGGCCGCCGGCGCGCTTCAGACGGGCGTCTGGTTTGCGGTCGGGTCGGCCATTTTCGGCACTGCAATCGTCGCCACCTACCTGTGGGTGAGCGGGCGCTGGCCCGGCATGCAGGCGGATATCTACTTCAAGCTCGGCCTGGCCACCTTTGCCGTTTTCACCCTGCTGGCGATCGTCGCCTGCCCGCTGATGAAGATGGCCGGGCGCATCCCAGTCTACATCCTGATGAACCTGATCTGGGCAGTCGGGTACGGCTGGTTTCTGCCCCAACTGTTGAAATAGCATGGGCGGCCCAACTCTACACCTGCAGAGGCCAAACCGGCCTCTGCAGGTCTACATCATCCGCCTGGAAGGGCAGCTTGATCCCTGCTGGGCGGACTGGTTCGAGGGCTTCAGCCTGGCCAGCCTGCCGGAAGAAAACCAGGTCTTGCTGCGCGGCGCGGTGGCCGACCAATCTGCGCTGCATGGCCTGCTCAACCGCGTCCGCGATTTGAATTTGACGATCATCTCAGTGGAAAGGCTGACTTAGAAACATAAGTTGAGATTCCAATTTGCAACGCTATCACCGTCAGGCTGTGGATTCAGGAGGGGTTGGTGGTCGCGCAGTACAGAAAATCGCTGGCCGGGAAGAGTGCGATCGCGGTTTCCACTTGACAAGTTAACCAAAGTATATATAATTATTTCTATAATTATAGAATTGGTTTTAGGAGTTTTGCGATGGACGATGCGCTGCTTGATTTTTTCAAAGCCCTATGCGACCCGAACCGGCTGCGGATGGCTGCTTTGCTGCTGGACGAAAGCCTGGCAGTGGATGAAATTGCCGCCCGGCTGCGCCTGCGCCCTGCTGACGTGCCGCGCCACCTGGCGCAGCTCGAAAAACTGGGTTTGCTGCAGCAGGAGAAGGATCATTACCGGCTGGATCCCAAGGCACTAGAGCGCCTGTCGCGGGTGGTGCTGGCCGGACGGCGCCCGGCAGTGGCAGCGCAATCCAACGACGCGAACGCCGATGACTTCGCTCGCAGCGTGATCAAGAACTATTCCCTGCCCGATGGGCGGCTCAAGGAAATCCCGCTGCAGGAAAAGAAACTGCAAGCAGTCCTTAACCACGTGGTGCAGGTCTTTGAGCCGGGCGCGCGCTACAGCGAGAAACAGGTCAACCAGGCCCTCGAACACTTTAACCCCGATTTCGCCACGCTGCGCCGCTGCCTGGTCGATCGCCACATGCTTGAGCGCGAAGTGAACGGGACCAGCTACTGGCGGCCAGGCTAGCGGCGATAAACGTGATAGCCAGGATTCGTCATCACCAGCGAGTAACGCTCGCGGATGAAATCATCCAGGTCGTTTACGTTGCTGCTGATCGAACTGGCGTTGGGCTCGTATGAGATATATCCCTGGCTGACGACCACCCAACGGACATCCTTTTCCAGCAGGTCATCTATGATGGCCTGCTGGATTTCACGCGTGGTGGCCAATCCGGGATGCAGCTCGGTATAGGGGGTTGGGCTGCGCCGGCCGGCCAGGAAATAAAAGATATTGTCATTGACAAAAATCTGATCGTGGCGCATGTTGGCGACAAAAATATACTCGTCCGGCGGGGTGTTGGCGCGGATGAATTCCACTGCCGCCTGCTGGTCAGGATTAACCGGAACGCAGGCCGCCCGCTCCAGGGTGGAGTAACAGCCATTCCAGTGGAAAGCGGCGACTTCTTTGAACATCGCGGTGAAGTGCAAAACATAAGGGTCGAGCACTGCCAGCAGCAAAAAAATCCCAAAAACCGCCAGGAAGGGCAGGCTGCGCCAAACGCGGGGCGCGAGGCGGGCAAACAGGGCCACGGCAGCTACAACAGCCAGGAAAGCCGCCGGAAGAGCGTGCAGATCATGGTAGCGCGATGTAGCCTTAACCACCAGCCCAAAACCGGTGATTGCCAGGGCGATCAACAGCACCGCCAGGAAGTCCTTCCGACTGCCCGGTTCAGATCGACCAGCCCAGAGCAGGCGCGCGGCGGCAGCCAGGGAAACGATGAAAACGCTGATGGGCACGTACAGGCGCAGCCACTCTTTCCAGTTGACCCGGTTGTACCCGGCCAGGTCCGGCAGGAGGGACGGCAGGGGCAGGTGGCGCACCTCACGGAAGGTCGTGGCCGGGAAGTAGATCAGGTCGTTCCATAAAACCGCCGGGCCGCTAATAATCGCCAGCGACCCAAACAACGGCAGCGCAACCACCGCCATCCCGCCTGCCAGGATCAACCCGGCCCGCAGGATTGCCAGCAGCGCCGCCTTGAACGTCCAGTCCCCTTTCCGCAATACCCATCCTTCGTGAGCCACCAGCGCCAGGCCGCTCCCAACTGCGGCGTACCCGCCGAAGTCCAGCCGCAGCGCGGCCGTGAGGCCCAGCCCCAGCCCGGCGAAAAATAACCAGCGCTGCTT
>FWPV01007715.1_pt1 | contig 11924 bp, 8 predicted proteins | sample 2228371 | NCBI WGS metagenome assembly FWPV01 (sample SAMEA103939776, study PRJEB20133) | metagenome | reverse complement strand
TGTCGGCATGATAAGGTAACACCAGAAGTTGGACAGCAAGACACGGAGTCTTCATCCCGTGTCTGTAAGAGTAAGGGGTTCTGCGAACCGTTCTGCGAGAAAGACGAGTGATTCTATGTCCAGATACTTCAACACAGATTGATCGAAAAGTATCTTTGCCCTTGCAGGGAATCTTTCGTTGGGATCGTGGTCCCAGAAAAGCAGATAAAAGGGTACTCGTGGAAGGGGCCAGAACACAAAGGCTGCATCTGCATGGGCCGCAGTTTCCACAGACCTCCCACCAAGTCTCTTAGCCGCCTCTTTTAGGGCTTTCACGCTTCCTGCAAAGTGAGCGGCTATTGTTCCCTCGCATCCTTGCTCGAGTTCAGGCTTCTTTGGGATGTGACCAGGTATGTTGTCGATCGGGATCCACTCACCGCGAAGAGGTGTGTTGCCTGAATAGTACACATAATTGTAAAGGAGGATATTGTCCCAGTGATGTTCATCTGGCATACCGTTGATCAAGATCTCCTTTTTTGAGATTACGCAGTCCTTGTTCAGATATACGATTCTGAGCACTGGCTCGCCATTACGGTCGGTGCACGATGCTCCAAGACCCTCTGCAATCGCAAAGAAATCCACCCCTTCGAGCCGCTTTCGGATGAATTCGGCCGCGTCTTTGTAAAGGTCCCGCTTTGTGTAGATGTTGGCCTCCTGCTGTGCTGCAATGCGTCTACCGAATTCCTCCTTGTGGGTTTCTGAGATATACGGGCACAGATCCAAAGGTCTCTTGTCAGATATCACCTGGGTCGCAAATGCAAGGCATGTCTGGAAACCGCATTCCTTGCAGTTGGTTCTTGGGGTAATTCTGTAGAGGTCAATAAAGGATACAGGCTTCATACGGTTTCCCATGCTATGGCTGCCGGTTATTGGTTTTTTCTATGCGTGGCTAAAGACAGATGAGAACGAGAAATCGACGCATAGTGCGCACAGTGCACTTCAACCCTTATTGTATGATTTTAAGCATATCCTTACGTTCAGGCCCAACAAGGTACTCCATCGTGCAGTACAAAGACCTTCAGCCCACATCGTCACCAGCCGTGTCCAAGTGGTTCGCTTCTTTTTAGTTCGGTACGGCCCTTTTGACATGTAGTATCTTTACAGCTATATCGTAGTACCGGGCTCTATAGCATATTGTCTTTTGAAGCGGCTGGCCTGTGGCTGAATATCATATACTCACCTACCAGGCGAAGTGTGTTGGTTGTCTGCGCTGCCAATTAGCCTGCTCATACGGGCTTGAAACGTCCTTTAACCCTTCAGTTTCACGGATCCGGGTAGAGCTAAGGGACCCAGGAGTCTGCACCATTCATTTCACTGAGGAATGCCTATCGTGCGGACTCTGTGTCGATAACTGTCTTTATGGCGCACTCGAGAAGACGCCCACAGGAAGATCATCGTGAACCTTTCTGGATTTGCTGGATCTGTGCTTGTTGTCGATCTGAGCAAGGGAGTATTCACCAGAAAGCCGCTAGACTATGGGCTTGCCAGAGACTTTATCGGAGGGCTGGGCCTCAGCATCAAACTCGCTTATGATGCCATCACGCCAGGGACCGAGGCCTTGGATCCCAAAAATCCCATAGGTCTAGGTGTAGGCCCTTTGGTAGGAACCGATCTGCCCGCATCCTCACGAGTGTATGCTGTCACCAGGCTGCCTTCCAGTAGGTCTGTAGGTTGGTGTGGCGGAGGGGGTGTAACTTTTGGATGTATGCTCAAGAACGCTGGTTACGACCATATTGTGATTACCGGACGTGCTGATCGCCCGGTATATCTGGAGATCCTCGACGACCATGCAGCACTCTGTGACGCGTCCTCATTGTGGGGTTTGGGTATCAGCGCAACCTGTGAAGCCCTCTGGAAGAAATATCCCTGGCCGGCCGGCATCCTGGCAATAGGGCTTGGCGGAGAAAATCTGGTCACGTCTTCCATGGCCTACATCAATCGAATGGCTACCCTTGGAAGGGGAGGGTTTGGGGCTGTTATGGGTTCCAAGAACCTCAAGGCTATTGTGGTAAGGGGTAGTAAGGGCGTGCGGGTGGCAGACCGAAAGGCATACGAGTCTCTCATGCATGCAATCTTGAGTAGGATACGATCTTACCCCAAGCTCAAAGAATGGCAAGAACTCGGCATGCTCAACTCGTTTCCGTTTGTCGAAAGGGAGACGTATCTGCGCGTGAAAAAAAGGCACGTGGCCTGTGTTTCATGCCCTATCGGTTGTAAGGATATAGTGGAGATTCGGGATGGTGCGTGGAAAGGGCTCATTGCACACTCGAGCTCTGCAGTCAACCTGTTTACACCGATGATGTACGGGATGGAGGATTACCGTGATGCCATCAAGCTGATCGCAGAGCTTGATGATTACGGGCTGGACATGTTCGAGTTCTTAGGCATTATGAGCTTTGCAAGGGATCTATGGAAAAACGGCCTTATATCGGGTGACCTGCTCGATCAGGAGATCAGACTCGATTCGCTCCAGTCCATGAGTGTCTGGGCTGGCAAGATTGCCAGACGGGAAGGTTTAGGAGATCTCTTGGCTGATGGGTTCAAGGCAGTTGTGGATGCCTTGGGACGAAAGGCCCAAGAACGCGCACCTGCCCTGGTAAAAGACATGCATCCTTATGCCGGACCAGGCTCGGCTCTGCCTTGGCGTCTGTTTGGCACCATGGAACTAGGCCAAGTGTTAGATCCTCGCGGGCCGCACGTGGGGTCCAGTGGATCTCCAACCTACTTTGCCAAGAGACCCCTTGATGTGTTTCCTACACACCTGGATAGAATGGGAGTGCCAGCAGACAAGATCCAAGGGATCCTCACCATTACATCAGATGGAAAACCGCACGGCCTCAACATCGGTGCGCTGCTCAGCCACGCGCACAGGTGGTTTACTATATTAGGCTCTCTTGGGGTCTGTGCTCGGGCTCAGATCAATAGGTTCTATAGCGCCTCTTTTTGTGCGCAGGCATACGAGGCTGTTACAGGCATTGAAACCTCTGTTACTGAACTTAGGCATCGGGCTGAGCGTGCCTGGACCCTGCTGCGGATGGCGAACATACGGGAGGGATTCTCCAGAGATAGGTACGAACGGTTGCCGGCCACCTGGTTTGGGGATCAGGGATTTCTCGATTATGTGACCGAGGAGCCTCTCACGGTCGAGCAGGCAGAGGGGATGATCGACGACTATTTTTTGGAGTGGGGTTGGGATCCCAAAAGTGGAGTTCCAACTCCCGAGTGCCTCCAGAGGCTCGGTCTCGATATTAGTACCCACCAGTAAGGGGGTTGGCAATGTAGGGCTTGGACTCCATGGGTTGGACTAACCGTTAAAGATCTCTTACCATGTAACGGGACGTTAGAATTTAAAGTGCACCATGACCAACACATACGTACTAGTGCGCTGGAATGTTAGCAGGTCCGCCTTCCTGCGCACCTTGTTTACCGTTTCCACAGTGGTGCTGCTTGCACTATGCTCCTGTGGAAAAAGCAATACGGCCCATCCCCATGGAGAGGACTCCTTCCGAATTACCTCGGTTCAGGTCGAAGATCATACCACCTACCAACTTGCCAACCCTGTTTTCCCTTCGTTCACCGGTGACCTTTGGCCCTGTGCGTGGGGAGAGGATGATCGCCTCTATGTTGCCAATGGCGATGGCTTTGGCTTTGGGCTGGTCTGGAGCGATATTGTATTCAGCATTGTTACTGGCGATCCTCCTCACTTGAACGGAACTACTCCAAAAAGGGCCTTTGGACCGCACATCGCTGGCGTTTGGGGACCTGAGAGCCTGATGGTGAATCGTAAGCCTACAGGGCTTACGTGTGTAGATGGAGCGCTGTACTTGTTTTTCCAAAATCTCAAGCATGAATGGTCTGATAACCCGTTCGGTGATGCACCGCATGGATCCATTTCAATGAGCAGCGACAGGGGCTCGAGTTGGCAATACGATCATGGGAGGCCCATGTTTACCGACCATGTGTTTACGACAGGATTCTTTCTCGATTATGGCAAATGTCAGCAATATGCACCTGATGAGTATGTGTATGTGTACGGCCTCGACTACAATTGGCGGTTTTCTGATACGTTCTTGCAGACGAAACTCTACCTTGCCCGGGTAGGCCGCGAAAGCATTCTCAACAGAAGTGCGTGGGAATTCTTTGCCGGGTCGGCAGAGGACGGGACCCCAACGTGGTCAACCGACATAGGCGATAAGGTTCCTGTGCTCGAGGATGCCACGTTATATCGCGGAAAGAGAAGCGGTATAAGCCAGGGTAGCGTTGTGTATATCCCTCAGATCGGCCGGTATATGTACAGCAGTCGCGCTGAGTATGAATGGATCTTTTACGAGGCAGGCGCGCCATGGGGCCCCTGGACAAGGGTTTCAGTCATCGATTGGAAAGGAAAATGGACAGAGAGCTTTCATGGGGGCTACCCGGTGATCGTACCGAGCAAGTTCTTGGATCCTGATGGAAGGGGAGGTTGGATCATAACCTCGCTTTCAATAAGCACCTTGGGCGGGAAATTCTATAATATGAGCTTGAGGAGATTCGAGCTCGAGGTTGACTAATAAGCGGCAAGCGAATGAAGCGGCAACATACCAAGAATATTGGGAGTTCCACAGACGCAAGAGGTCCAACCTGTGAGTGAATCTGTAATCCGTTCGATAGGAAAAGGACATACATCTATAAAGAAAAGATTTTCCCAGAATCCGCAGAGAAGTCCGCCACAGTAGTCGTGCCGAGGTGAGAAAAGATATCAACAATATCAGGTAATTAGCCCGGATCACCACGAGATGACACCAGTGGAACGAGTTTTGCTGATGGTTAAAAAGGGTTCGTGTGTAGTAATTACAAGAAACTGGGGGGTAGGACCATGAGAAAGAGCATGCTTATTACTAGTGCCCTACTGGCCGTTCTATCACTGACAGCGCTAGGAAATGCAGCCGTGACAAATGGGGGGTTCGAGTCCGGTGACTTTACAGGGTGGAACATGTTCCCAGACAACCTCGGACACTTGGCAGCTTACTCGGTTATTACCAATCTCGGCTCTGTGGTACCGACAGAGGGGACTCGCATGGCAATGGTGCAAGGAGTCGATTTTCCTGATGGAAATTTCACAGACTTCAATGGTCTCTACACAGATCCTTTCGACTGGACCCAGTATGACGAGGTCTGTTTTGACATCAAGATCCTGTTTCAGCGCATGCCGTTTGGGCTTTTCCCCTCCGATCCTTTCGAGGCCGTCGCAGACTTTCCACCCGACGGGCAGCCTATATTGGCCGCAATTCGGGTAGACGGCTATCAGCAGACATACGATACGATAAACTTCATTTCCGGTGAGCAGGTATTCGACATTCCCATCCTTTCCGGAGGCGATACTGGATTCACCTATATGACGGATTGGGAAACCTTCTGTTTTGATCCTTCACAGATTTCGGACAACGGAGATCCTGACTGGGACATCACGAATACACCACTTCTCTTGTGGCTTATATTTGACCAGGTGATGTACCAGGATGCCGCAGAGGTTGCGTTCCTCATCGATCGAGCGGTAGGTGGAGTAGCAGGGTGTGTGGATTATGATGGAGACGGCTATGGGAATCCCGCATCCTCCAATTGTCCCCATGCTGAATTGGACTGCGATGACCACAACTCCCAGGTCAATCCCGGAATGACCGAGATTCCCAAGAACGGCCTGGACGACGACTGCAACCCGGCCACTCCTCCCAAGTGGGGACCTCCGATGTCCACGGTGGATGTGCCGACGGGCTCGCATTCTTTGAACTGGCTCGCCATGCTGCTCCTGCCGGCTGCCGGCGTGTTGGTATGGAAACGTAGGGTAAAGAAGTAGATCGACCTCCTGGTCACGTATCGAGAAGACATGAAGCCTCCTAGATAGCACGTGATTGTGCCTTACGGGTGACGAGTACTGTGTGAGATAGGGCGTCTACTCGAGTCAAGGAGGGAGTCTAATGATTGGAGTGCGTGGACGAATCATCATGATAATCGCTTTCTTTTCGGCGTCATCAGCCATTTGTTCACTTGCATGGGGAGCAGCAACTCTCGTGGGGATTACGGGGTATCCCAATGATTTTGTCAAGGTAAATACGTCCACTGGAGAACTGACTGTCTTGAGCAATGTGGGAGGTTCTGGATATGGATTTCCCCAAGGGATATATGATGTTGATTCCAATACGCACAAGTTCTATATGCCGAGATACAATGGGTCAATACTCTATTTGATCACTATTGATACCAAGACAGGCGCGCTGACTGAAATCCCAAATCCCCTTCAGAAGGAACTCATCGCGCTTGGATTCGACATCAGCACTGATATCCTTTGTGGTGTTACAGGGTATCCTAATGATTTTGTCCATATAGATACGTCAACTGGGGCATACACGACTGTCGGCAATGTGGGATGCTCCGACTGTGCCTTTCCACAAGGCATATCCGATGTGGATCCCAATAATCACATGTTCTACATGCTTCGGTACCAGCCTGAAGGGCTTCACCTGATCGCAGTCGATATTCAGACCGGTACGATTGTTGCCGAGATCCCCCTGAGGGTGTCGCTTCTAGTGGTTGGCTACGACCCTGCAGCCGATATTCTGTTTGGTGTTACCGGAGGGGCACCGAATCAATTTGTGCATATAGATCGTGTCACCGGAGAGCTGACAGTAAAGAACAACGATGTGGGATGCCCAGACTGTGGTTTTCCCCAAGGAATCTACGATGTGGATCCTGCTGGCCATAAGCTGTACTGGCTACGAAACACTCCTACAGAACGGCACCTGATTTCAATCGATACCCAAACCGGAGGATTAGTCGTAGTTCCTGAACCTCTGGAGAGGGAACTGATAGCGCTCGCAGTAGATTCCTTTCCTGCTCCTGCATGGGGATGCCCCAGCACACTAGCCCCTGAGGCCGATGCGTCAGTAGGCGGGACAACGGTTTCCTCGGCGGCGAATATGGTCAATTATCTTGCCCTTCTCCTTGTGCCAATCAGCACAATTGTACTCAGGAAGGTGCTGCATAATCGGCGATAAGCTAATGTCGCTTGGTGAGAGAGCAGCCCAGAGGGAAGCTACTGCGTCTTATTCAAACAAAAGCCATGAAAGCGCGCACCAGCCTGGAACATTGGAGGAAATGCTGGGCTGCCGCTCCGGCAAGCACCCTTGCGCTAGATCGTCAGAACGCAGAGGCTTCCCTTCTTGTTCATATGGTACTCTTTTGCGGCCTCTACACAATGGTTCGATCCTTGCTGAGAAAGAGACGGGTTTGACCAGGCCTTCTTAATGAGGCCCAACAAACATCCCTGTGCACGCGGATTCTTATGGTAGGTGCGGCTGTCTGCGCGGAGCATTGAGCAACTGCGGATAGCATAAGGCGATGAGCAAGGCTCGCACAGGTGGCCGGACGACTCACTTCACGTGGAGTTCAAAACCCGGCTTTGTTAATAGACGGCAGACCTTAGCACCCAGTTACACAGCACCTGCAAGCTACCGTTGGCTTATTCCGACCCAGATCGGCGAACTCCAGGCAATCTCGCCATCGTGTTGGATAATACGTAGGTAGTAGACATCTACCGATGAACCAGGACCATCAGCGACAGACCACTCCACATCGAGCCCAGGGTCGGTGAGGGAGAATGCAGTCGTGTTATTTTTTATGATCTCCACGGTGTGGATGTCGTCGACTGCGTGAACCTGTGCGAGAATCTCCCTTACCGGTGTCGGCTCGAGCCTGCTTCCCATAGGCTGGCCATTTATCGAAAACTCGACAAGGATCCGTGCGCCTGTGGTGGCCCATGTCCGACGGTGCATCATGGCATCCCACAGATCCTCCCGGGTGAGCGCTTGAAGCCACGCACCGGTGTGTCCGAACAGATCGCAATTAAAACGACCCTTGCAGCCCTCACCAGGATTGCCGTTGTGATTGTCAGATGCTGCAATGAATCCAAGGTAGTAGCCCCTGGCCAAGGCATCCTGCACCATATTGCCTCGTTGTTGCTCTGCCCGATCCCTTGCGTCGATATCGCAGTCCAAACGATAGGGATTCCCTGCATACTCTTTTATTCCCCAATGCGAGGCCATCTCAACGAGAAGTTCGAGGTCCGGTGCGTGGTCATCCCAGTTTATTCCTCTGTTGCCCAGCACACCGGTATGAAGATGGGGGATAATCAAGACCTCACCCTGTGGGGCTGACAAACGAACCTTTTCCTGCAGCTCTTGAGGGTAATTGTAGTACTTGATGTATGGCGGATCGTCAGCGAGGTAGTAGGCGTTACGATGACCGTAAAGGATTGAGGAATTCTCAAAGCCTAAAAGACTCACAAAGCGACCTGATTCATAGGCATTGCGCACTGCTTGTTTTTTCTCATTCCACGTCTTCTCCCAGAGAGTCGTGAGGCCGATGTATATTCCATAATTCTTATTGCCCGTATGATCGGTTACCGCGGCAAAATCGAGATGTGCTACCTCCCGTGCATGGGTAAAGTACTCAGCAACTGACCCAATACCATCAGAAAGATACGTATGACCATGAAGATCTCCCCAGTAGGGAAGGCGTTGTAAGGTGTCGCTGCATACAACAGGATTTACGTTCACCCTAAACCCTCTTTGGTCATCCTTAACGACAAACCTATATACGCCAGGCTCCTCAACACCAAGATCTGTCACATGCTTTATACCCTTGTCCTCAGGTCCAAAGAAGATCTCTCTTAGAAGAAGGCCGCTCTGTCTGTCCCAGACGCCTACCGTACCTTGATAATCGCTTAACGTGTTACCCCAGTAGTCTACGGCTCTCACCACCAAGTCCACCGTACCACCTGGCTCGACTGAGGACTTGGCATAAGCCTTGAGGCCCCAGGGATCGTCAGGAAGCACGGTAAAGGTAACCTTCTTAGTCGTCGGCATAACCTCTTCACCCAGGTAGTTTCTGAAATATCCGTCACCGTCCAGGTCCTCAAATACGAATATCTCAGAGGCATCCTGGGCAAGAAGTGGTGCCTTTATCCCTCGTGATCCTTGGGAGGTATCGCCGAGTACAAGGAAGATGTGCTGGCCAGGCATAATATTTCCTTCTGCCACACGAACAGCCAACCACAAAAAAGGCCCGGCATCCATTCCCAAATCCAGTGAGGCACTTGCATCGGTCGATGCGGTTACATAGGCAGGTCCAGAAGGATCGCTCACCTGAAGTGGTGGCCAGCCTGTACCTACGCGGAATCCAACTGCTATTGCAGCTCCACGCGGCAGTCCTGCTCGGCCAGCTGTGTACGTGATCGGTATCGTATAGTTTCTAAAGGCCTTCAGTGGGCCAATAGAGTCGCCGAGTGACACATCGCCCCCAAAAAGGCTCAGGTCACCAGAGAGCTTGGAAATAGTCCCTGTCTCTCTTTCAACGACAAAGAGATTCTCTTTTCCATCTATGGCTATTGCACATGGCTGATTGAGATCAGAAATCAGCGTCATAAGGTTGTCCTCAGGGGTTACGACCTTGACACTGCCTGAGTTGGCATCCAGCAAGAACACGTCCCCATCCAGGTTAAGGGCCAGTGACACTGGATAGGAACCTTGGGGAAGACTCTTCGAACGCTCGATCTCGCCATCCTCGGAGACCCACAAGAGACGATTGCCTACCGCTACAATGAGCGTCTCATTGTGATCGAAAACCATTGCCTGGGGTCTTGTCTGAAGTCCGTCCAGGAGGATCTCAGAGGTTTTGTCCGGGTTGATCCTCAAGATCGCCCCTTGGCCCCCTCCTTGCGGGCTCGATATTCCTGCATACAGGGGCTTCTCGATTGTATGCTCTGTCTCGTTTGCCACCAAGGGTGTAAAGATCGCTATGCTCCCAAGGCCCTGAAGCAATTCATTTTGATAGTACAGATCGGGTATGGGAGTGCCGTCACCAGCTATCCGTATCGTATAGATCGATTGATCGTGCGAGGAGCCGAGCAAATAGTATTGGAACTTATTTGCATAACCTATAATCACGGCCTCACCTGTCAGAGGCCCTGCAATAGTCCTGTGCGCTGGCGCAGGATCGATAGTGATCTCTTTGACATATCTCTCCTCAGAGATGCCTTGCTTCGCTACGACAACCATCTCATTGGTGGTGTAGCTCAAGGCAGCCTGCTCGATCCCTGGAAGTTGCATTACCGGTTCAAGATGAAACACAAAAAAAGTTGCCCTGCGCTCCATAGTGATTCCGCTTTGAGGATCCTCCATGTAGGCGACAAGGGTATTTCTGCCAAGGGCTGCTTCCAGACTATCTGTCCTTGCCTGAGAAAAGCTGATCGTGAATCTATCGGTGACATCCTTTCCATTGAGCACACACTGAAACGTCGCCGGGTTACCGTTACCAAGGGCAATAGTTGCTGACACCCGGTTGTCATTTGCGATTACGATGGATCCGTCAGCAGGCCTGAGTATGGCGAACTGACTCTCGCACGCTCCCAACATGAGACATGAGATGATAAGAGAGATACTCACCACGAAAAGACTACGCACTTCTTTTTCCATATGAGGGCCCCTGCTGGCGTTACGCGGAGAGAGAGTGTGTGTGTTATTCATGTAAGGAGTAATGCTGCCTCACATACAATTACAGCTTACCCTATTCCCTAGGCTGCGATCAAACGAAAAAACGTCACATGGATTATGGGCCCAGTCACTACCTGACCGATGTCTGAGATCTGCTCTCAGAGGCTCTGAGGGTAGTTATTAGTTTTCAGTCGTTGCCTCTATTGACCGGACAAGGGGCCAAGAGCTACAATCGTACTAAATTACCAAATGGTAAATTATTACAATAAGGGACAGACGATGGGGGAGCACCGTACGGTGATCACCGGGAAGCAGAAGCGATCGAGCACGCCTAAGAGAGAGTCGGCCATAGGTCCGGCGGCACACCAGAAAGCAAAGATCCTCAAGGCCCTGGCACATCCAATCAGGGTAAGCATATTCGAACTGCTTGCAGAGGAGGAGAAGACGGTTGGCGAGATCGTCGAGCGTTTGGGTATCAAGGAGGCGAACACCTCGAGGCACCTGGCCATATTGAGGGACGCTGGTCTGGTAGGGACAAGAAAAGAAGGGCTCAATGTGTACTATTCGATAAAGATGCCATGCCTCTTGCCTATGCTCTCGTGTATTGTCGATGCAATCTGCACGATTGCCGACGAGCACAGCAGGATCGCTGCGGATATAAGGAGACGGGGTGGCGTTGTCGCCTCTTCAAGAGGATGAGTGCAATGAGTGACTGCAAGCAATTCATATGTCTTCTCCTTTGTTGAGCCATGACGAATCTTTGAGCGTGGCTGAAGCATCTGAGATGTGCCTGTATGCAATGTCGATGCAGGGGAAACGGAAACCATGCTGGAAATCACCCGAAAGGTCTTGACGCTCAAACCCCAGGAAGTCATGGAACTTGAGCGTATCATGACCGATGAGGACCAGGAGGCAGCATTGCTCTTTCTAAGGAAGCATGTCTACCGCAAGCTACTCACGTCGCAGAGAGACCGGCTCACATCCCACCTCGATGGAGAGCGCGATCCGTCGGGTTCGTTCAGGGACCGAAACAAGTAGAGGGCTACGTCTGTTGCAAAGAGAGGAATTCTCATGTTGCGATCAGGTCGCCGCACACATAGCGGTCCAGCCCAACGACAAGCCAAACGAGTTGGTGCAGTTCTATTGGTGACGCTAGGGATGATCGCTAGCTCGCTCGTGATAGGGGGAATCGCAAGGAGGGGGGAAGGGCCTTGCCGTGCCGATGCACAAACGGCACCTACGAGTGTACGCGGTCAGGACGAAGGAGCCAAAGGGGCAGCCCAACCATCCCACAAAGTCATTGTCTACTACTTTCACGGTACCTTTCGGTGTCCTTCATGTCGTAAGATCGAGCTCTAC
>FWPV01003300.1_pt1 | contig 11925 bp, 6 predicted proteins | sample 2228371 | NCBI WGS metagenome assembly FWPV01 (sample SAMEA103939776, study PRJEB20133) | metagenome | reverse complement strand
TGGCCCTCGGGAACCTATCCCCCAGCGACCTGGAAAAAACGCTCCCGGTCGTCATGTCCGGGTTGACGGTGGCTTTCGATACGACGGCCCTGGCGTTGAGCTTGTCCATGATCTTGATGCTGGCCCAATTCCTCGTGCAACGGTGGGAGGACGGCCTGCTCGATCGCATCTCGCGCCGCACCGAAAACGAAATCCTGCACCGATTCGCGGGTAGGAAGGCGGCCGGTCCCGGCGCCGATGCCCTCCAGGCCGCACTTTCTCGCTGGAGCGACGCGGCCGTGGATTGGGTACGACTTTCCGTCCAAGCCTGGGAGCAAAGTCTGCAACGCGTGGAGATGGACTGGCACGAGGGCGTCCGCTATACCGCCGAGTCCTTCGGCAACCGTCTGACCGAAGCCTTGGAGGCCGGCCTCCGCGGTTTCGCCCGGGAGTTGGCCGAAATCCAAAATGCCGGCTCGGCGGAACGGCGGGAAGAAGAACGACGACGGGAAGCCCTGATCGCCGCACAATTAGACAAGCTCGAACACCTGACCCTTCGTTTGAAAGAGCAGACGGAGGCTTGGATCTCGCTGTCGAAGAACGGAACGGATCTGCGAAAGCTGGAAGATGCTTTGCAGCGCAACTTGACGGCCGTGGCCTCGGCTAAGCATTTGGAACAGGCCCTGACCACCCTGGCCGCGGCCGCCAGCCTTTTGAGCGCGCATTTGCAGCGAGAGTCCGCCGAAGAGGCCTTTCGATCGGATGTCATCCGTCCCACGAGCGAAGCCGCATGACGCGACGCCCCTTCGTCCATGCTGTTCCAGGACGGGAGCGCAATCCGATTTCGCTCTTCCCGTTCTTGGCCGTGCTCATCTGCACGATGGGTACGCTCATTCTGTTATTGGTCGTTTTGGTCCGCCAAGTAAGACTCCAAGTCGAGCATCGGCAAGCCTCGCAGGAAATGCCGTCCGGACTCCCTTCCCCTGAAGATTTGGCGCGACTCCGCGAAGACTTGACCTGGCAGCAGGAACAAATACAGGCGGCACGGCAGGCCACCCAGGAGCAATTGAACGTCGCCCGAGCCTTGCTCGGTCACAGCGAAGAATCGATTCGCCGCTTGCGCGCAGAGCTGGCCTCGCTTCAGGACAGGCTGCACTCCCTAGAGCATTCCGACCCCGAAGCGAACGCGGAATCGCTTCGGGAGCAACTCCGCGCCGCGGAACAAGAGGTTGCTGCGTTGGAGCGACAACTGGCGGAACGCGGCCGGCCGGCATCCCAAACGGCGTCGTATGCGGTCGTCCCCTATTTAGGTAAACACGGTACCGCGCGTCGCCCGATCTATCTCGAATGCCGCAGCGAGGCGATCATCTTGCAACCGGAGGGAATCGAGTTCGTGCTGTCCGATTTCCTCGGTTCGTTAGGGCCGGGAAACCCTCTCGACGCCGCACTCCGCGCGGCCCGCGAATTCCTCGTGCGTTCCGGACAAATCGATCCCGTGCGCGAGGGAGATACCTACCCCCTGCTGCTGGTCCGCCCGGACGGGATCGAAGCCTTTTACGCCGCCCGCGCCGCGTTGACCTCGTGGGGTACCGAATTCGGCTACGAATTGATCGAAGCGGATTGGACGCTCGTCTATCCTCCGCCCCAACCGCAGTTGGCCGCTGCGGTTCGTGAGGCTGTTCATACCGCCCGGGAACGTCAAGAATTCCTGGCCCGGGCGGCTCCCGGGCGTTACGGAAGGAGCGTGCCGAAATACCGGCTGTCCCCCTACATCGGCGGCGCCGTGCGTGAGAACGATGGAAGCGACGACGAGACCGCATCCGTCCGCAGGGCCGGCGGTTCACCCGGTTTCGCCTCCTTGACGGATATGGGGGACGATAGCGCTGGCAACGCCGCCCCTCTGGGTACCGACATCGCCCCCAGTCCGATCGCAGCAACACCCCATCGGGCGGTCGGCGATCCTTTCGGCGGAATCCCCGACGATGCCGCCGACAAATCCATCCGCAATGCTGGAGAACCCGAAAACCTCGGCGGCGGCCAAGTATCCGGCACTGGGAATCCGGACGCCTTCCTTGCTCAACAGCGGAAACCGGCTTTCGGCGTCGGCGACGGAATCCGGAACGGCCGCCCACCATCGGGAAACTCCGCCGGACTGTCCGATGGACGACTCGGCCGGTCCGGTAGCGGCGAATCCAACGTCCGCCCCTTGGCGGACAGCCGCGGCGCCGGTTGGGCCGTTCCTGATCACGAACGCGGGGCCATTCCCGTCACTCGTCCCATCCGACTCGAGTGCTACACCGATCGCATCGTGTTGGTGCCGGAGAAAGGGCTGGATCAGATCAAGGTCTTTACCTTCGAGGAGGGGCTGGAGCCGGCCGTCGATCGCCTGATCGAGAAGGTCCACGAATACATGGAGTCTTGGGGAATCGCCGGAAGTAGGATGTACTGGCGGCCTGTCCTGACCGTTCGAACGGCTCCCGACGCCGGACCGGTCTTCCGTCGGTTGCAAATCCTATTGCAAGACAGCGGGTTGGAGATCGAGCCGGCCGAGAATCGTTGATGCGCGACGCCGGGCTGCGGGTCCCGCCGCTCGCACGCTTCGGGCGCGTCGATCACAATGGCCGAGGAACGCACGGATGCACGCTCTTCAATCAGAGCACGAACTCACCGCGGGTTACGACTCTTTCCTGGATATCGTGACGAACATCGTCGGCATTTTGATCATCTTAGTGATGGTCGTAGGCGTCCGCGCATCCAGGCTCCCGCCGGCGTCCCCCCCAACCAAAAACTTCCCGGATCAATATGCGCAAGACTTGGACGAGCTTCGTCGCCAAAAAGACCTTGTGGAATCGCTGCGGACGGACGTGCTACGGCTTCATGAGACGATACGGCAGGTGGAGCTTGATCGGGCAGTGCGGGAGTTCGAACGCCGGAATCTGGCCGGCTTGGTCGCCCAGCTCGGCAAAACGATTCAGGAACGCGCGGCCCGAGTCTCCGACCGAGAACAGGAACTGATCGCCCTACAAGGCAAACTGGCGGAGTCCCGAAATCGGGCCGACCAATTGCGCCGTGAGTTGGAGGCACGCGAGAGCATCGACACCGACCATGTCGTAACCTTGGTCAACTACCCGACTCCGCTCAGCGTTCCCGCCGACGGAGAAGAGTTGCATTTTCAGATCCGCAACGGCCGCGTAGCCTACATCCCCCTGGAACGACTGCTCAAAGAACTCGTCGGCGACGCCAGGCAGAAGATCTATCGTCTATTGGAGGTGCCGGAGGTATCCGGCACGGTCGGACCGCTCGGCGGCTATCGCCTGCAATACGTTTTGGTACGGCGCAACGTCCAGGTCGAGGACCGCACGGGCGAGGGCGTCAACGGGGCCATGGTGCAACTCAAGCGATGGGTCTTGCAACCGATCGCAGACATCGGTGATCCGACGGATAAGGCACTCGACGAGACATCGGAATTTCGCAGACGTCTGGCCGGCTATCGCCCGGAGAAGACCATCGTCACGATTTGGTGTTATCCGGACGGCTTCGCGGATTTTCGCCGACTCCGCGATTTCCTCCATCAGCAAGGCTTCAGCGTGGCCGGCCGTCCTCTCCCCGATGGGTATCCGATCACAGGTTCTCCCGGCGGCTCCAAATCCGCGGCACAATGACGCCGCCGCAAACATGATGCGTGCCGGCGAATCCGCCCTTTAAGCGCTCTGCGTGCGCCGTGCCCGATTAGCGCATTCATGTATAAAGAGCGGCGGTCCTTCGCTCGCAATAGATCGTGATTTTCGGCCGCGCGTATCCCGCGAGCGCGAAGCAATTCTTTCTCCCATGTTGGATCGGCCGGAGATAAGCTCCCTCCCGTTCGAGGGATCGCATGATGACTTTTCCGTTTGTCGTTACTGAGAAGGGTTCTCATGTCCAATCACCGCGAATGGGACTCCGGCGGTCGAGGTGACGGTGAGTCCCGCAAAAGTCTTTCTATCGGGAGGCTACGATGAGACGGCTGACTTGTTGCCTTGCGACGTTGACACTCTTCTTCGCCCTGCCTTGCGCGGGCATGGAGCAGGGACGGGAAGCCCGGCCTCGCAACATCATCCTGATCGGCTGGGACGGCGCACAACGTGCGCATGTGCAAGAGTGCCTACAGCGGGGTGAGTTGACGACGCTGAAGGCGCTCAGCGAGGAAGGCGCGTTCGTAGACATCGACGTCATCACCGGCGCTACCGATACTAAGGCAGGTTGGACGCAAATTCTGACCGGCTATCACCCCGAGGTCACCGGTGTCTACAGCAACGGCCGATTTCGCGACGTCCCCCAAGGGCTGAGCGTCTTCGAGCGGCTGAAAGCCCAATTCGGCCCCGACTTCGTATGCGCCGCCGTGATCGGCAAGAGGGACCACTGCGGCGAAATCCGCGAACCGTTCAAACGCAAGCTGACCGACGAGGAAGCCGCCCGCATTCAGGAGCAAATGCAACAGCAGCAGGAACGCCGACAGCGGCAAGCGAGACAAGACGCCCAAGCAAACCAGTCGCCCAATGCACCGCGTGGACAGCGGGGGGCCCAAGCCCGTGCAGGCAATGGTCGCGGCGCGGCCGCGGGGCAACCCGTCCAACCGGGAGCCGGTCGGCAAATCGTCGGCCGAATCGTCGAGGAGGGCGGCGAGAAGTACCTCGTGTTCGAAGGCTCACCGTACTACACCATGCACCACGCTTGCGACGTTTGGCAGTACGGCCTGATGGAAGATGAACAGGTCGGCACGTCGGCCCTGGAATTGCTGGAAAAGTACAAGGATCGTCCTTTCTTCTTCTTCGTCCACTTCGCCTCCGTGGACCATGCCGGCCACCGCTTCGGCGAGAACTCCAAGGAATACAACGACGCACTCATTTCCAACGATGAGTGGACCGGAAAGATCATCGCAAAACTAAAGGAGCTGGGCCTTTACGACCAAACATTGGTCTATGTGACGGCGGATCATGGGTTCGACGAAGGCGCGACCCGGCACAGTTACGCGCCTTACGTCTTCCTTGGCACTAACGATCCCTTGGTTCGACGTGAGGGCATGCGCCAGGATATCGCCCCGACCATCCTAGCCCGATTCGGCCTCGACCTCAGCGAGCTGCAACCACCCCTGGACGGCGAGCCGCTGACACAACCGGCGACCAAGCCGGTACAAAGGGCGCCGGAGACGAAGCCTGCGGTCGACGGTCCGAAAGCCGGGAATCGGCCCGGCTCGCCCGCTTCTGCCGGCAAATCCGCCCGGCCCCGACAAGGTATCGAAAAGCCTCGCAAAGCGGGCAAATCCGCCGTTCCATCCGCCGCCGATTGATGCCCGTTGCCGTGCGGCGGACATGGTCGCGTCGAACCGTAGCAGGGCGGCCGTGGATCCGAATCGGAATCCGCGGCCGCCGAGGCTCCTCGCACGTTACTGCACAGGGCTTGTCTCGGGCACGACGAAGTCGATCCCGGGAAGTCTTCGACGCAATCCTTCCACCCGCTCGACCGGCGAGTGCGGTGCCGAAACAGTAATGCGTTTGGCCCCCATTCTGCCGGGCTTCGGTTGAAGACTGAAATACCAGTCGAGGTAGCTGAGCGGACGACGGTAACACGCCTCCAGGAGCGCCTCCAGATCCCGTTCCCGCGGTAGGTCCACTCCCTCGCCGAGTTCGACCACGATCCACAGGGTGGTGTGGGGATTGTGGTCGAGGACGTTCTCGACCCAGCTCCGCATGGCGGCACCGTGCCGAGAGAAATCCCGGGACACGAATCGCAGAATGTGCGCAAGGCCGACCTCCTCGGGCGACGGCCGCCGCGGAGAAGCGTCCAAATCGATCACCCACTGCGTTCCCGCAACGGGCGTGCCGCCCGGGGACGCCGGAGTCCCCCACGACCGTTCCGGGACTTCGGGAAGGGGATCGAATTCCGTATCAAACAGCGATTCGGCCTCCCGCATCAAATCGCCGATTTCGTCGCTCGACAAGGTCGGCGTGCGAAGAACGTGGTAAGGCGGGTGGGGTTGAAACTCGAGCCCCAATTCGCGGTAACGACGCCGAAAATCCGTCCCGGGAAGCACCGCCAACCGGAACACTTGGATTTCGGTGAAAAGTCCGGAATTCGCCAGATAATCCAAGCCGCGACGCACGGTATCCGCGGTGTCTCCCGGCAGTCCCACGATCAAATCGACGCGTACCCGAATGCCTGCATCCAGCAGCGCCCGAACGCCGCGTTCGAATGCGGGCAGATTGACGGTGCGATGCATCAAGGCCTGGGCCGTTCGATCGATCGATTGCAGACCCAGTTCGACCTCGGCGAAGCCGGCTTCGGCCATGAGCCGGGCATGTTCGGTTCGAATCCCCTCCGCTCGCAATTCCGCCGAATACGTGAAGGAATGATGGGCGTTACCCGCCGCCAACAGCTTCAAGAAATCCGTGAAGTCTCGCCGCTGATTCAGCGTGGGATCCAGCAGAAAGACCTCCGACACACCGGACCGCCGGGCCAACGCGAGATTCGCCGCCGCCAAATCGTCATCCATATACGCCAGACGATCGAAGCTCTTGGGATAGAAACAAAAGCCGCACTTGAAGACGCAGCCGCGGATCGTCTCCAAAAACAGGCTGTTGTACGGTGCGGGATCGAGGATTCCCTCCAGATAGACGCGACCGACATCGTTCAAATGGGCCAGTTGTCGCCGCGACGGCGGGATCGACCGACGTCTTCCGTCCCAAAGCCCCGCGATCACCGGAGACGAGGTTGCATCGCCGCTCCTCTCGGCCAGAAACCGGAGCAATTCGGCAAACGTTTGCTCACCCTCTCCGATGACTGCGTAATCGACGGCCGGATGCTCCAAGACCCAGGCGTTGTCGTGGGTGATTTCCGGCCCGCCCAGGACCACGCGGACCTGCGGCATCCGACGCTTGACCTGCTCCGCCAAATATAGGGACCTCTCGACATTCCAGAGGTAGCACGAAAGGCCCAGCACGTCCGGGCGCCGGTCCGTGATTTCGCGAAGCATGGCCGCGTCCCCCAGACCGTCGGCTAGGGACGAGGGAAGAATCTCGATCTCCGCCGCGATACTCTCCACGCGCTGCGCATAAAGCTTCAAATAGGCCGCCGCCAAGGGCACATTGCCTCGCACGGTCTCCGGCCCGAAGGGCGGGATCGGTAGTTGTAGCAATAGGACTGTCACAACAGTACTCGGTTTACGCCAAGCTCCTGCTCTCGGCCCGGGAACACGCGCGACGCCTCGTCGGGCGACGTCCCCAATTCCGACTGACAGGCCGCATCATCGCACATCCCATCCGCGATGGGGCTCGGACGTCCAGCCCCACCGCTCTTTTCGAAAGTATACCCGAGGTGACAAGCTCCGGAGGCCGGCGCAACCCGGCGGGAGAGGCGACTTCCAATCGGGACTTTCTCCGATTCGCATGCGGCAGGCGGATGCGTCCGGGAATCGTTTCCTCATGAGAACCAACGGGCGGCCTCTTTGGCCCAGTAGGTGATGATGATGTCGGCACCGGCTCGATGAATAGAGGTCAGAATCTCGCGGATCATCGCCGGGCCGTCGATCCATCCCGCGGCGGCGGCGGCCATAACCATGCTGTATTCGCCGGAGACGTTGTAGGCCGCCAACGGCACGCCGGGAAACCGATCGCGCACCTGCCGGATGACGTCCAAATAAGCTAACGCGGGTTTGACCATCACGATGTCGGCTCCCTCCGCCAAGTCCAGGGCAACCTCGCGGAGGGCTTGCTCCGCGGCCGCCGCGGGATCCATTTGGTAACTCCGCCGATCCCCGAATTGCGGAGCGCTCTCCGCCGCATCTCGGAAGGGACCGTAGAATGGACCGGCGTACTTTGCGGAATAACTCATGATGGGCACATGAGCGAAACCGGCAGCGTCTAGCGCTCGGCGAATCGCCGCCACCATTCCGTCCATCATGCCGCTCGGCGCAATCACATCCGCGCCGGCCCGGGCATGGAGCACCGCCTGTCGCCCGAGCAGGTCCAAGGTGGCATCGTTATCCACCGTCGGCTGTGCTCCTGCATGCCCTAATCGCCCGCAATGCCCATGATCCGTGTATTCGCAAAAACACAAGTCCGTAACCGTGAGCAAATCCGGCACCGTCTGTTTGATGCGGCGAATCGCCCGGCAAATCACGCCGTTTTCGTCGAGCGCGTCGCACCCCGAGTCATCCTTCCGACTCGGGATACCGAAAAGGATGACGCCCCCCAGTCCCAATTCCTCGGCCTGTCGGGCTTCTTCCACAAGATGCTCCGGCGACAACTGGAATTGGCCGGGCATGGAGTCGATCGGCCTCTTCTCCCCGCCTCTGTCGTGGACGAAGAGCGGCTGAATCCAACGCGCCGGGTCGAGCCGAACGGTTTGCACCAGACGTCGCACCCCCGGGTGGTAGCGCAGCCGCCGCATTCTGACGGTCGGGAATTCTCCCGGAAAAGCAGGTTCGCGCGGCGGATGTCCGCTATCATCGTCGAGGAACATTGGCTCACACCTCAAAGGTGACGTAGACCCCGAAACACCTTCGCCGGACATCGTGGTCGGTCGGACCCGATTCGCTAACGAGTCTTCGGCCACAAGCGCATCTTGGCGGGCCAGGTTCCGCGAAAGGCGAACGGTCCCGGCATGGGGCGCTCCGTATCACGCGCGTCCCCGAAATAATCCGTCGTTATGGCCAACGCCGAGCCGTCCGCGGCGTCGTACCGCGCCTTGGCTATCGCCGAGACGCCCAAACGTTCGCTGTTCACCAAGCGAGACGAGGAGCCTGAAAACTCGGAAGAATAGCGGAACTCCAAGTAGATGCCGTCGTCCTCCCGGGTAATGCGGAAGCCGGGATCGAAGTCGGCCTCCCAAATCGCCGACTCTTCTTGCGGAAACGGGTTCGCCCCGCGCCAATAGACGTTACCTTCCGCCAAATTCGGCAGCGGTGCCTCGGCATAGTGCGCCAACCCGTGCTGCGGTGCGGATTGCCCCTCCGCGGCTTCCGTCGGCCCCACGAAAATGTTGTTGAAAAAGCGATTGTCGCCGTTTTGGGTAAAGGCCAAGCCCGCGATTTCCGTCGAGTGCGGCTTGAAGTAGGGGGTATCTCGCCGCGGCTCGGGCCGCAAGGTCAGCCGGCCGGCCCATACATTATGCAGGTAAGCGCCTCCTTGGGACATGTCCAGCAGGGCGGTAGGGGACAGGAAGAGGTTGTTGTCCACCACGAACGGGCCGTGATTGACTTCCACAAAGAGATCCATGCGCACGTTCGCAAAAAAGAGATTCCCGGTCACCCGCGTCCCCTGTGTCATCCAGTCCAGCCAAAGTCCTTTTTGCGAATCGTGCAAGCAGTTTCCGCGAATCACCGTATCAACGGCGCCGTGGAACTTGATGGCCGCGATTTCCGCTCCATCGAATTGCCGTTTGACCCAGATATTGTAGATGTGATTGCCGCTGACCTCGCTGAAGGCGCAGCCCATGCTCCCGCAGATGCCCGCCTGCTCGCAATCGTGAATGACATTGTTCCGCACGACATGCGACCCGATGCGATCTTGGTTCCAACCGTTCTCGATGGCTCGCAGGACGACCTCGTTATAAACCACATGCCCCGGTTTCTGAGGCTCGGCCAACCATGCATTGTGCCCGCTTGCGCGATCCTTCCCCAAGGTGATCGCCGTGCATTTGGAGTGGCTAATGACGTTGTCCTCGATGATCCAGCCCTTGCTCCAAAAGGTGCCGATCAAGCCGATTTGCTCCGCGGTCGGCGCCGCCCATTGCGTAGCCGCCTGGCTCATGCGAAAACCTCGCACCGTGATGTAGTCGATTCCCGTTCGCGTCGGATAAAAACAAGCCGGCCGGACGTTGATCTCGACGGTCTCTCGGTTGGGATCGAATGCGTGGAACTGGGCGTAGATCACGGTCTCTTGCTCGCTGACCTCGGCATACCACTGGTACGTGGACGCGTCGGCGTCCACAGCATCGGGCAGAGGCCGAGGCTGCCGCAACTCTTCCAGGGAAGTCACTTCGAAGAGCGACCTGCCGTTCAGGTAAACCTCACCCGTGTGATGCACCCGGCCGCGATCGGAAAACCAGTCGCCCTCGATCTTATCCGCATAGGGGTTGTAGTCGCCGAAAAATGCATTGGGCAAAACCACTTTCCAAACACCGTCGCCCTCGGGACTCCAGCCTTTTACGATCTCCGAGCCTTTAATCCAGACCTCTTCGTGGGGTGCGGCCTGATACACGATCCGCATCGCGTCCGACGTTCCCCCGCGCGGAGGCCGGATCCACTCGCGGTAGGTGCCCGTGTGAACCGTGATCACGTCGCCGGGCCGGGCCATCTCGGCGGCGGCCGAAATCGTCCGCAGGGGTTGCTCCACCGTGCCGGGGAATGCGTCGTCGCCGGTCACGGCCACATGGTACTCCCGGGTGACGGCCGTGCCCGTCATAACCCAAGCCGCAAGGACTGTCGCAACGGCGGCCGAAAGCGAGAAACGGTGTGCCTGCATCTCGTGCTAGCTCCTCAAACAAATGCGGCGAAACTCGAACTTCGACTCAGCGGACCCAGGGGGCGGACTTCAACGCCTCCGCCTTCTCGTTCAGCCGGAAAAACCGTCGGGCATTCCCGTGCATAACGGTCGGAATCAAATCCAAGGCGTCCTGCTTCGAAAGCCAGCCTTCCTCCACAAGCTCGCGCAGCGCCAAGGCGATTCCGCGTCGCGCTATCCTGGCATGGCCCAACACCGGTTCCACGACGAAGTAATCTCCCCCGAACGTGAAAATCTTGTTGGCCGGCGCCGTGACCAGGAACTTTTTCAAGAAGTCCTTGGCCGCCACGGGATTGATAATCCACGACCAGCACATATCCACATACGCATTGGTATAGTGCTTGGCGACCGCTATCAAGTCCTCGTAATAGGGATAGCAAATGTGCATGAAGACGAATCGAGTCGCGGGAGAGGCGCGACACAAATCGCAAGCCGCCTCTGCGTTTCGGGCCACGCGGGACAAAGGCATGTAGTTGTCGCCCGCGTAGTACCCGGTGTGCAGCTTGACCGGCAGATCGTGCTCGGCGGCCTTCCCGACGGCGTACCAAAAGAGGTGGTCTTCGAGGGTCTTGCGTTCGTCGGCCGACAGCGGATCGCCCCGCAAGTGCTTCGCGAACGGTTCTTCCGCTTGCTCCGGCGGAGTGGGCCGGTAGTCGATGTTGCGGCGATAAGCATCTTGGCTTTTCACCGCCACGGCATACCGCGCGTACTTGTCGAACCACCAATCGATGACGCGGTGCCAGTCGCCCAACGAGCGAACCTCGATGCCGCTCGGTTCACCGAACGCCTTCCGGTCCGGCCCACTGAACATGCCCACGATGCTCAAGTCTTGGAAAAGTAGCAGCGGTTGCTTCGATTCCCGGTAGGTTCCGGTGTTGACCTGACACGACTCGATGCCGGCCTTTTCCTGAAGAATGCGCCGATAAAAACCCGTACATCGCGTTTTCCGGTAAGCCTCCGCGACGGTTTCCACCGTATTCGCCGACAAGTCGGATACCCCGTAAAGCTCTTCGACGGCGATTCTCACCGCTTGCCCGTAACCGGTATTCTTCACCGCCGGCCAATATGGCGCCAACACTTCCCATTTGGCGGCGGGTTCCAGCGGTTCCCGAAAAAAGCGAACGTATTCCTGCTGGGTCATCCCCGCCGCGCGAAGGTCCGAATCCAGGTAATGACGCAAGATGACGGTCCAATCCTCCTGTGGGCCGCCGTTCGGCCCTTGCAAGCAATCCTGTTCGTCGGGCAAGTGTTCGTGGGTATCGATCAGCGGCGTACTCATGACCGTCTCAAAAATCGTGTCCGCGGTATCCGGATCGGCAACCGCCGGCGATTCCCCGGCGGCCGAAGGGGCCGCCATCCCGCCGCAAAAGGCCGTGGTTCCCAATACGCCCAACCCCTTCAGGCCGTC
>FWPV01013985.1_pt1 | contig 11926 bp, 11 predicted proteins | sample 2228371 | NCBI WGS metagenome assembly FWPV01 (sample SAMEA103939776, study PRJEB20133) | metagenome | reverse complement strand
CATTACAACTCACCTCCTTTCCTCTTGACCTTCGTAAGTTGTAATAGCCTTTGGTCCAAAAAAAAGGTCACAAAGTTTTCAGAAGTAACCTTGTGACCTCTTTCGATCCAAACAACTACTTCCTACAACCTACGTCTTCTTTATAGCCTTTTTTCTGTTTTTTTTCAAAGACTTTTCGCGAGATTCGATGACGATTAATGTTTCTTATGCGTGGGCAGGGAAAGCTGCCTCCCAGACTCCGAATAAGGAATCCCAAAGTGCCGATAGGCCAGTTCGGTCGCCTTCCTTCCGTTCTGCATTCTTGCCAGAAAACCGATCTTGAGAAGAAAGGGTTCGACCATATCGACCAGTGTGTCCGCCTCCTCTTGAAGCGTCGCAGCAATTGCCTCCAGACCCACCGGCCCTCCTTTGTAATAACGGATAATCGCTTCCAGGAATCGCCGGTCCAGATTTGTCAGACCCATCTCATCGACCCCTTCCAGACGGAGAGCGGCGTCCGCAATCTCTCGATCGATCCTGCCACGTCCGCGCACCTCAGCAAAGTCCCTCACCCTCTTGAGAAGACGGTTCGAAATTCTCGGGGTGCCTCTGGACCGCTTGGCAATCTCCTCGGTCCCTCCGTCATCGATGGGGACGCCCAGCAGGGCCGCAGAGCGCCGGACCACACGTGAAAGCTCCTCCACCGAATAGAAATCGAGGTTCCTCAAGATTCCGAATCTTTCACGAAGCGGGGCCGAAAGGAGGCCCGCCCTTGTGGTTGCGCCCACAAGGGTGAAACGTTCCAGCCGGTAGCGATGGCTCCTTGCATGAGCGCCCTTATCAAAAATGAAGTCGATGCAAAAATCCTCCATCGCCGGATAGAGAAATTCCTCCACCGTCTTGGGCAAGCGATGTATCTCGTCAATGAAGAGAACATCTCCTCTCTCCAGGTGGGTCAGGATGCTGATGAGATCGCCTCCCTTTTCGATGGCGGGCCCGGAAGAGGTCACAATCCGAACACCCATTTCCGTGGCGATGATGTGGGCAAGGGTCGTCTTTCCCAATCCAGGAGGGGAGTGGAAGAGAACGTGATCCAGGGGTTCTCTCCTTTTCTTGGCTGCCTGAATCGCAATCTCCAGGGTTTCCACGACCTGCCGTTGACCAATATAGTCGGAGAGCCTTCGAGGCCGAAGATCGAGAAAGTCCTCCCCCTCCGGAGGTTTCTCTTGACCCTTCTGCTTCAAATCAATTTCCTTCTCCTCTTCCGATCTCTTCATCGAAGCTGCCCGCGCAGGCACCAAAGAAGCAATCACCCAGATTCGAAATCCCAAACAAAATTCTTTGGGTCATTCTTGAATGGAGCTCATTTGGGATTCACCGTTTGGAATTTCGGATTTCAGGGGAGCGCTTGCTTTTGCCCTCGATAGACTTCTTCAAACAGCTCTTCCGGAGTGGTGATGTTCGGATTTCTCATCATGGCCTCTTTCACCAACCGCTGAGCCTCGCTGACCTTATGGCCGAGATCCTTCACCAAGACCTCCTCCACCTGTTTTTTGAAATCCACGATCTCCGTCTCGCTCGGAATCTCATCCTCCCTCATCAGAGCGAATTTGCCCACCTTGCCTTGAAGTGTCGCAATGATCTTGTCCGCTGTCCTCTTTCCAATCCCCTTCAGCCCTTCAAGGGTTTTCGAATCCCTCTCCTCGATGGCCCTGGCGATCTTGGGAATCGGCAAGACCAATGCCTTCACCGCCGTCGGAGGACCGATGTCCTCCACCGTGATAAATTTTTCAAAAAACTCCTTTTCCGGCTCAAAGTTGAACCCGATGAGAAGAGGTTTGGGTTGTCTCTCGGTCTGATGGTAGTAGATGAAAAGCCTAACCATCTCCCCATCCTCTCCTGCCTTTTTTGAAGCAAAGGTTTTTCTCACAATGGCGGGGAGAAGGATCTCGTAACCAACGCCATTCGCCAGAACGACCACCCTGTCCTCTTCCTTCTTCAATAACTTCCCTTCAATGTAACGAATCATCTCTCCCCTATGAGGTGGTAGCTTCTGGGGACCGGGATCCTCTTAAAAAGGAATCGATCGATAACCATGATTACGAAGAACCTTCCCCGTCCCTCTCACCAGCGAAAACTTTCGTTTCGAGACAACCCGGTCAACGCCAGCGCCAGCGCATCGCCCGCATGGCTTGAACGAAGAGGAATCTCAATACCAAGGATCTTTCGAATTGCTTTCTTCACCTGGTCCTTGCTCGCCCTGCCACTCCCTGTCAAAGCACTCTTGACCTCTGTAGGCTTCACCTCCATGACCGGAATCTTCATCTCCTCCGCGGCCAAGCAGATGACGCCTCTCACTTCGCCCAACTGTATCGCTGCCCTCGGAAATGCCTTCAACACAAAGACGTCCTCCAAAACAAGAAGGTCTGGTTTCCAATTCTGAAGCAGACCTTTTAACTCCACATAGATCGTTCTGAGACGAAGAGGAGCAGGCTGATCGGGCTCGGTTCGGATGGCTCCCCATTCGCACGCCCTCCCTCCATGGGAGAGAGCCTCCACCACCCCAAAGCCAGTCCTGGAAAGGCCTGGATCGATTCCAATCGCCTTCACGGTCGGACTCCGTTCCCCGAGCACCATCGAAGGGCCAGGATGCGAAAAAGCCACCCGTTTTTTCTCACACATCGGGTGGCCTTTCAAACGGGAGGTGGACCTTTAGGCTGCAGCACTGATTCGTTCCATCTCCTCATCGGGGATATCGAAATTGGCGTAGACCTTCTGAACGTCATCCGAGTCCTCGAGACCCTCCATCAGTTTCAGCATCTGTTCCGCCTCTTTACCCGTCAGCCGAACGGTCGTTTGAGGAATCATCGTCACTTCCGCATAGGAAGTCTTTATCCCAGCCTCGTCGAGGGCTTTCTTGACCGCCTCGAAATCGCCAGGTTCGGTCTTCACCTCAAACTCTTTGCCCGTATCCTTCACGTCGAGCGCCCCTGCCTCCAGCGCAATCTCGATGAGACGATCTTCATCCACGCTCTCCCGGTCCACGAGGAGCAGACCCTTTTTCTCAAACATCCACGAGACACAGCCTGTTTCACCCAGGCTTCCATTATATTTGGAGAAGATATGCCTCACATCGGCTACCGTTCGATTCTTGTTATCCGTCAACACCTCCAGCATCATGGCCACGCCACCGGGACCGTATCCCTCGTAGATGAGTTGTTCGTAGTTGACTCCCTCGAGCTCTCCCGTCCCCTTCTTGATGGCCCTTTCGATATTCTCCTTCGGCATATTCTCGGCCTTCGCCGCGAGAACTGCACTTCTCAGTCTCGGATTGGCATTGATGTCTCCGCCCCCCATACGGGCGGCCACCATAATCTCCCTGATGATCTTCGTGAAGATCTTTCCTCGCTTGGCGTCCGCCGCACCCTTCTTCCGTTTGATCGTGCTCCATTTTGAGTGTCCCGACATCGCTCTCCACGTTCCAAAGTGGAAGGACGCGCAACAGGAAGGCTGTCTTCCACTGCGACCAATTGGACTTCCGAAAATTTCGACCATAAAATATAATAATTGTTAGTGAAAATCAAGCATGAAATGGAATGCCTCGTAATGCGTCACTGAAGCGCGGGGAAGATTCGATTGTTCGAGCCCGGGGACAGGCTGAGGTGTCCGCTATAAGATCTTCTGCGACATCTCTGTCCGATTCCGTGGAATTTCCCCGGTAGGGTGAGGGTTAGAATGCCTCAGCCTGCTGTGGTCTAGCGGGGGTTTCCGGTTTCATTGATAGTCGTAAGGGGGGATCAATTTCCATCCAAGGAATGCCTAAGGAAGCCGCATTATCTCGGGAAGGGGAGAATCGAAAGAGGTCGAACATGGAGTTTATCTACAAGTCAAGAAGGGAGTGGAAAAGTGCAGCGCAGAGATCCGTCACCATGGGAACGAACGGGATGGTTGCTGCCAGTCAACCCCTGGCAACCCTCGCGGGATACAAGATATTGCAAAAGGGGGGAAATGCGATCGATGCAGCCGTGGCCATGGTCGCCACGTTGACCGTCGTGGAGCCCCATTCCGTGGGATTGGGAGGGGACGCCTTCGCCCTGATCTATCTTGCAAAAGAGAGAAGACTCATCGGCATGAATGGGAGTGGCCGCGCCCCTTACCGGGCCAATCTGCAATGGTTCGATGAGAAGGGCTTGAAGAAGGTCCCCGAAAGGGGGATTCTCTCTGTCACGGTCCCGGGAGCCCTCCATGCTTGGGCCGCTCTTGCAGAACGTTATGGGACCATGTCCCTCCATGAGCTGTTTGAAGATGCCATCCATTACGCAGAAAATGGATTTCCCGTCACGGAGGTCATTTCGGGGGAATGGAAGGAAGCAGAAGCTGTGCTTCTCGCTCATCAAGGTTCTTCCGAGACCTATCTGATCGGGAGGAGGGCCCCGCGGCCGGGCCAAATCTTTACGAATAGAGATCTGGCGGATACGTATCGAGGGATCCTTCGCGACGGAATACAGACCTTTTACCAGGGAGAGCTCGGCGAGGCGATTGTCAATTTCTCTAACCGAAATGGCGGCCTTCTTTCGATGCAGGACCTCAAAGATCATACCACCACATGGGTCGAACCATTGGCCACGGATTATCGAGGCTACACCATCTATGAACTTCCCCCGAATGGTCAAGGTATCGTTGTCCTCGAAATGCTCAATATCCTCGAAGGAGACGACATCCGCCGCATGGGCCCCTGCAGCGCTGAATATCTCCATCTCCTTGTCGAAGCCAAGAAGCTTGCCTTCCGGGACAGAGACCGGTTTATCACCGATCCTGACTTTCAGAAGATCCCGGTGGAGAGGCTTCTCTCAAAAGAATACGCGAAAAAGCTGAGGGAAAGCATCGACGAAAAGAAAGCCTTCCCCCCATCCTTCCACCATTCCTTAGCTCAGGGGAATGGCGATACCGTTTTCGTGACGGCGGTTGATAAGGATCGAAACGCCATTTCTCTGATCAGTAGCATCTTTTTGGCCTTTGGTTCAGGCTTGGTGGTCGATGGGACGGGAATCGTTCTTCAAAATCGGGGAAGCTCATTTTCTCTGGATCCCCAACATGCCAACCGGCTCGAACCGCACAAGCGACCGATGCACACGATCATTCCAGGAATGGTCTTCAAAGACGGAGAATTCATCATGAGCTTTGGCGTGATGGGAGGAGACATGCAGCCTCAGGGCCATGTCCAATTTCTGGTCAATCTCATCGACTTCGAGATGAACTTACAGGAGGCCATGGATACGCCCCGCATCAGACATCTTCGTGAGATGGAAGTCTACTTAGAAGATGGAATTCCGGACGAAGTAGCTGCCGCCCTCCGGGAAAAGGGACACCAAATCGTTCAGGGGAATCCAAAGACGAACCAAGTGGGGGGAGGGCAAGCCATCTATCTGGATCGAGCCCAGAATGTTCTCCTGGGAGCCTCGGATCGGAGAAAGGATGGCTTCGCTCTGGGATATTAGGGAAAAAGGAAGGCATTCTTCCGTCTAACTGCCTCACCAGCTTCCCCCGCCTCCGCCTCCGAAGCCTCCTCCTGAGGAACCGCCGCCTCCGAAACCTCCGCCTCCACCGCCCGAATTGCCAATCCCACTCCCTCTTGGCGCAGATGCCATGGCCGAGGCAAGATCCGAGCTGACAGAATCGATGGAGCGAGTAAAGAGAGAGGGCGAGAACGTTCTAAATCCTCCGGGCGATACATACCATTCAGGCGGATCTTGGTAGATCCCCTCGAAAGCCTTTGCCCAGTTGTCCGCCACGTCGAGGGCCACCGCATAGGGAAGGAACTTGGAAAAGAGCTTCGTATCCCCCATCCTCTTGAGCCTATCCCTTTCCGCTCGATTGAGGAATTCTTGAAAACCAAGGACCTCCATGTAGGCAGACGCTCCGACCCTCGTCTTCGCAGGCATAAACTTGGCAAAGACAATCACAGGCAAACCCGTCAACACGCCTGCCAAAATCGACTTCACAGGGGACTCTGAAGCGAGAAAGAGCAATGCGACACTTCCAAGGACCACGATCAAAAAACCGATGCCGCCGTAGAGGTTTCTCACCTTTTCCGGGCTCCTCAAAAAATAGCCCTTTCGGACCAGTTCCTCGTAAAGCGTCTTTCTCAAGAAGTTCAGGTTCCCGTAGAATCGATTTTTCAGACCGGAAACGAGGATCCCTGGCAGGGCCTCCGGAATCAAGCATCTCATCAGTTCCCTCTCAAACGGGCTGAGCGAGGCATCGGGCTCTTTCAACTTCCGAATGTAATAATCCTTCTTGTCGAAGATCAACCCCTCCTCCTTCTGCTCCTCGATTTCGATATATCCCTTGACCGCAAGGCCAAGAATTGTCGACGTCATATCCCTCGGGTCGAGTTTTTCATCCACCAGAGTCCCCATCTCTCCCGGACTGAGCGGCCTCCCTTCAAACTTCGGGGGTTCGTAGATCACTGTTACGGACTCCCTCACCCTCGGATCTCTTCCTCTCCTTCGCCAGTGCAAGGTCATAAAGATTGACACGATGAGGGGGAAGAGAAAGACCCAGTTCTCCCTGAGCTCGATGGTCCAGAAAAATTTTTTCCACGAAGAGGGTGGAGAGATAAGACCCTTTTCCCATCCAAAAGCGATGGTGAATCCCTCACCCGTGTTCAGGGGCCTCGTCGCCCAAAACTTTGCTCCGTTCTCGTACGTCTCGGACCCGCATAGGGATTCTTTGGAACCAAGGGCACCCGTCCAGCATGCAGTCCAAAGGCGTCGGCTCGGACGCTTCAACGCCAGGCTGACATTGGCGGAAGCCTCTTCGATAGGGGCCTTCCAGTCGTTTCCCGTGATGTTCCAGTAGAGCTCATCATGCTCATCGAAGAAAAGAATGGCATTCTCCACCTCATAGGTAATGACATACGTTTGACGATCCCTGACAAAGCGCTTCGGGTCACCGATCCTTATATGGATCCAATGATCCTTCTTGCTCACCTTATATCTCCACGGTCGGCCCGATTCATCGGTCACCGAAAGCACCCGGGTGGGTGTTTTGAGGACATGTCCAAAGTCCTCCCTGTATTTGAAAGGAATCTGACGATAGATCCCATGGCGGGGCCGATGAAAAGTCACTTCGATCGTCTCCTTGACGATGAATGAAGAATCGTCATGGATGAAGATGTCGGAATGATACCGGTTGATGGTGAAATATTGGGCGAAAGCGGGAGAAATCAAGAGGACGAGGGTGAGGTTAAGGCTGAGGAAAACAAGCGCGATAGGCTTGAGCATTCTTCTTAGCATTGCGCAATTCATTGGAAGCTCACCTTCACGGGCTTTCTCTCGGCCTCAGGGGTTTCAAGTTGAAACAACTCCGCCTGCTTGAAATGGAATGCCGAGGCGATCAGGTTCGAAGGAAACGACTCGATCAAGATGTTATAGTCCCGAACCACCGCATTGTAGTAGCGCCTTGCCATCTCGATGTTATTCTCCAGCTCCTGAAGCTGAGACTGGAGTTGAACGAAATTCTGGTTTGCCTTCAATTCAGGATAAGCTTCGGCTACGGCAAAAAGGCTCTTCAGCGTATCGCGGATCATATTCTCAGCCTTCGACATCTCGGCCGGGGTGGTCGCCTTCATGGCCATCGTTCTCGCCTCGGTCACTTTCTCGAAGACCGTCCTCTCGTGGGAGGCGTATCCCTTTACGGTCTCAACCAGATTGGGTACAAGGTCGAACCTTTTCTTGCACTGAACATCGATATCCGACCACGAAGCCCGGACCGTGTTTCTGAGTCGAACGAGTTTGTTGTAAATGGAGACCACTGCGATAAGAAGGATGGCGAGGACAACGACAATGAGGATGAGCGTCATGGCATTCCCTCCCGGTTTCGAGGTTTCAGCGGATAACACAATTCTGAGTTGGATAACCTTCGATCCCCCGTCGGGACCACGCGGAGGGGAGACTTGAATTCATTCTTCACCTCAACCTCTTTTTTCTTAGGAGTTGCGCAAGAGGTCTCACCTCCACCCCTTCCGGAACGACCCAATGAAATGAGTCCTCCGGCAGAGCGGAATTGATCGAAGGATCTTTCAGCCGAATATCGATACGGGTCTCTTTCTCAACGATGGAGATCCGGATGCGGTGAGGAATCTCGCTTCCCTCGGGCCTTTCCGTCTGGATTTCGATCGGACCAGCCTTTTCCATCAGCCCCTCGAACTCGGAGATCTCCCCCGTATAGGCCCTTTTCTGGAAGGGGATCAGCAAGAAGAACTCTCCGTTCCGATAAAGGGCGTCGAAGAGACCCATCCCCAGGGGATGGTAACCAAGGAGGCGGAGTTGGTCCGGCCTTTGATAGAGTAGAAACCCAGTTAGGAAGAAGTTCATCTCCTCACCCTCCCTCACAGTGTCGATTCGTATCGAGGTCCTTGCACGAATCGACTCGGCGGGTGAGAAGCTATCGAGAACTCTCACCAAGGGATTCTCAATCCTGGGGGGAGTGACGACGACCTTCTTCGGGCAACCCCAGAGACCAAAGGCCAGAAGCAGAAACCCCAAAGCAGCAAAGGAAACTTTTCTGATCATCCCAAGAAACCCCAAGGTCGTCTTTTTCCAGCCTCTTTGCGATCCCCAAGCGTTCGGCACCCCATTCGATCCTTCATGATCCGTCACTATAACACAGAATTTCCTCGCTCGTCGAATTCAAATTCCCTGTGCCGAGAGTACCTCAGCCAAGCATCGGGAGTATCCGGCAATCGGACAGGAATATCTCCGACATGCCTGTCCGATTCCATTGAATTTCCACCGTAGACCGAGCGATTACTTAATCGTTGAAAAAATCCTTAAAAACTTGTATGAATTATAGGGAGGGAATGCGTAGCGACCCAACTCAAGACAAGGGAGGAAAGGGATGATGGGATCATTCTTGAGGGAAGGCCAGTGGCTTCCTAAGCCCATCAGGCGCTCAATTCGTCTCGTTTCGCTCGTCCTATCTCTTCTCCTTTTGAATGCGTGTGCATCTCCCTATCTCCACAACATTAAGCCAGGACAGGAATTAGGAAAAGACGAAAAAATATTGGCAGGGCGGTTCGTTTGCTTTGAAAATGATGCCCCTGTTCATTGTACAAGATCCGGGTTCTTCATCTTTTTCAATAGGGAAGGGGAGGTGCAATCGAAGCTCTTCAATCCCGATGACGCGGGTTACGTCTACGTGCCCGTTGTCGAGGGGTATTACAATATTGCAACCTTCGCCAAGCAGACCCAGGGGGGAAAGGGAGTGATCTTCGATCTTGAACTGTTCCCAGTGGTCCTGGTGCGGACGGAGGATAAGGTTGTCAATTTTGGAACCTTCGAGGTCCGTTTCTATCAGAGCCCCCAGGCCATGGGACGGGGGGAATCCCCTGGTGGGGACCGTCCCCAATTACGAGTCAACCATATTACCAACTACGAGGTCACTCGGTCTGAAATCGCCTCCCGGCTCGGGAAATCTTACGGCACCCTGAGCGATGGCAGTGTCCAATTCCTTCCAAGGGCCCGAAGGTAATCCACCCTTCAAAGGGAATCATTCGTAGACCTTCTCTTCTTCCCCCTCCAAATCTCCCGCATCCCTCTCGACATCCCTTGCGGTGCTTTCTCTCTCAAGGAGCTCCCGATAGTACTCATGCTGGATAAGCAGATTCATCACTTCATTGGTACCTGTCCAGATCATTTGCAATCGAGCATCCCGGAGGAAACGTTCGATTGGATAGACATCGGTATATCCAATCCCCCCCATAACCTGCATGGAATGATTCACAACGTCCCAGAGCATCTCCGTGGAAATTTTCTTGGCCTCTGAGACCATTCGCCTGGAATCGATGCCAGCGTCCACGTGTCTGGCTGTCACATAGACCAAGCTTCGGGCGGCATCCAGCTTGGCGATGGAATCGGCGATCTTGAAGCTGACCGCTTCGAATCTTCGGATCTTTTCCCCGAAGGCCTTTCTCCGATCGGAATATCTCGCCGCGATCTCCAAACAACATCGAGCCATTCCGAGGGCACCTGCGGCTGTCGTCAGCCGCTCCGGGATCATCATTCGGTTAAAAACCAGCCATCCTCCGTTCTCCTGTCCGACAAGATTCCTCGCCGGAACCCTCGTATCCTTGAAGTAAAGGCGACCCGTTCCACCCCCTCTCGATCCCAAGAGTCCGTAGACATGTTTCACCTCCACTCCCATCTCCCTCTCAACGATGAAACAGGAGATCGATTGATGGGGTTCGGCACGGGGGTTCGTTTTCGCATATACAAGAAAATAATCTGCTCCCTCTGCGCCGACGACGAAGCGTTTCTGTCCGTTAAGGATATAATCGCTTCCGTCTCTTGTCGCGAGCGTCGTTGCACCGAAGAAATCGGAGCCACCCCGAGGTTCTGTCAGTGCTTCCGCGCAACAGAGTTTCCCCTCCAGGGTGGGTCTTAAATACTTTTCCTTCTGTTCAGGGGTTCCAAAAGAGTGGATTGCTTCACCAACGATGCTCACCAGAGAGTACAAACAGGTCAGTCCCGAGCCAAGAACCCCTATCTCCTCGATGGCTGCCACCTCCCCCGTCCACCTCATTCCCCTTCCACCCCATTCCCTTGGAAAGCGAAGACCAAGAAGATTCTCTTTTGCCAAGCGCTCCATGAATTCCCTCGGATACCTCACCTCATCCCTGTCCATCGCCCGAATCAGAGAGCTCGGAACCTCCTCCCTCACAAACCTTTTCATTTCTTCCTGAAGCCTCTTCTCCTCCTCCGTCAAAAGCAGCTCGAACATGGTTCCCCCTTTCTCAGTTTTTTGCCCTTCCACGATTTTCCACCAAAACCCTTCGAAGAATCAAGGGAATTCTCACGCCTATGGGAATGCGTCACTGAAGCATGGGGAAGATCGGGTCATCGGACAGGGATATCTTCGAAATTCTTACCAAGCGGACCATCTTAAATGATCATTTTCATTACGAGCCCTTCAGAATCCCACAAGGATGGAGGTTGATCGAATTTGCGAACCCTGTTAAAATAACCCCGAAATGGAGCAGTCCTCGTAAAAAAGAATGAACCTCTATTTTTTCAATACCGCCTCTCTTCTCTATTTCTTTGGAACTCTTGCCTACTTGATCTACATCATTTTCCTGAAGGAAAACCTTTCCAAGGTGGCTCTGGCCATCGTCTTCGCTGGTTTCATATCCCATGCCCTTGCGCTGATCACGAGATATGTGGAGGCGGGATATACCCCGGTGACCAATCTTCATGAATCCCTTTCGTTCTTTGCGTGGATGACGATCGGCGCTCTCTTGCTTACCCATCTAAAATATAAGGTCAAGGTATTGGGGGCCTTCGTCACGCCCATCGCCCTTATCTTGATGATCTTTGCCTTCGCCCAGCCCAAGGAGATCCTTCCGCTTGCTCCCGTCTTACGAAGTTTCTGGCATCCCTTTCACGTCATCTTTGCCTTCTTGGGAAACGCCATCTTTGCCTTAGCCTTCTGCTGCGGAGTGATGTATCTCATCCAGGAAAAACAGCTCAAGTCCAAAAAGTTGGGAGCCATTGCGAAGAGGCTTCCCCCCCTAAAAGTTCTCGACGACTTGAACTATCAGGCTCTGAAATTCGGTTTTCCCCTGCTTACGCTCGGGATCGTCACCGGAGCCGTTTGGGCTAATTATGCGTGGGGAAGATACTGGGATTGGGATCCCAAGGAAACGTGGTCTCTCATCACTTGGCTTCTCTATGCTGCCTTGCTCCATCAGCGCTTGACCGTTGGCTGGAGAGGACGGAAAGCAGCCATCATGGCGATCGCTGGATTCGCTGCCGTCTTGTTCACCTTCTTGGGGGTGAACCTTCTTCTTTCGGGACTCCATACTTATTCGAACTGGTAACCAGAAATTCAAAGGCTGAGGTTAAGGTTCAGGTTAAGAGACCAAAAACAAACGGCAATAAATAGAGTG
>FWPV01013984.1_pt1 | contig 11926 bp, 6 predicted proteins | sample 2228371 | NCBI WGS metagenome assembly FWPV01 (sample SAMEA103939776, study PRJEB20133) | metagenome | reverse complement strand
CGGGTACATTCCCACATCAGCCGCTCCCCCGGCACTTGTGCCGGGGCCCGGTGCTCGCATGGCATGGCGTGTGGCACGGCGGGACCGGGGTCCGGTGTCGAAACCGCCGGGGAGAAGCCGTGAGTTGGAGAGGCGCGGCGCCTTTCCCTCGGTGGCTCCCCCGGCACTTGTGCCGGGGCCCGATCGTCGCTTGAAGCCGCGGGTGGAACCTGGCCCGCCGGGGAGCAACGCAATCGAGACAGTGCGCTGGATGATTCCGCGGTGCGAGCCGATCCGCTGCGTCGCGCGCCTGCGGCGCGCTCCAGCGCGGTTCTGACAGGCGAAAAAGAGGCCCGGGCGGCCGGTTGGGCGGCCCGGGCCTGAGGTGAAAGGAGGTGGAAACGCCTAGAAGTCCACGCGGAGGTTGAACTGGATGACGCGCGACAGGCCGCGCTGCGTGGTCACGCGGCCGAAGTTCGCCGACGTCGGGTCGACGTTGGGGCCGGCGAAGTTGGTGTGGTTGGTGGCATTGAGCAGGTCGACCGAGAAGCGCGTCTGGATGCCGCGGTCGGGCACGATCGGGAAGATGCGCTCGATCTTGAGGTCGAGGTTCATGATGCCGTCCTCGCGGATGCCGTCGAGGCGCACCGGGAAGACCCGCACGTGGTAGCTGCCCGGCTGGTTTGCGGTGCGGCCGTCGAAGCCAACGAAGCCGGCGGGCGGATCGCCGGAGCCGCGCCAGACGATGCTGGGATCGAACCACTGGAGAATGTCCTTGCTGCGGTTTTCCTTCGACTTCCAGAAGTTCTTGTCCTTCAGGAGCTTCGGATCTCCGTAGAAGAAGCGGTTGCCCCAGTCGGTGGCCTCGCCCATCTGCCACTGGTAGACCCAGGAGAAGTTCCAGTTGCCGACCAGGTGGCTGAGGAAGCCGTCCTTGAGCCACTGACGGCCCCTGCCGAACGGGGTCTCATAGATGGCCGTCCAGACGACGCGATGCGGGCGGATGTTGTCGTTGATCCGCTCGGAGGGGAAGCGGTCGAACTCGTTCAGGTAGAAGTCGGCCGCATAGCTGGAGGCCCAGGTGTACATGAAGCTGGTCTGGAAGCCGCGGGTCATGCGGCGCTCGACCAGGAGCTGCATGTCGTGGTAGGTGACGTAGCCCTGGCGGACGTCCTCCTCGCCGGGACGGGCGAAGCTGGTGAGCGTGCCGTACTGAGGGTAGGGGCGCAGGAAGCGGTGGCGCGCCAGATTGCGCGAAGTGTAGAAGCCCTGGGTGCTAATGAAGCGGTACAGCGTGGGGTTGGAAGCCTGCAGCGCCGTCAGGTTGCCCACGTAGAACGGGTTGGAGAGGTTCGCGTTCAGATAGTTGTCGTTGGCCTGGTCGCGCTTCATGCCCTTGGTCCAGTACTGTTCGGGCAAGGCATTCAGGCGCACCTGGACCGGGATGAAGGAATAGGCGCCGTTGTAAGAGAAGTCGACCACGGTGTTGCGGGCGACTTCGCGCTGGAAGCCGATGCGCCAGCGGTGCTGCAGGGCCGGCTTGTAGTTCCAGGGGCGCGCGTTGAACGTGCTTCCCCAGAGCGCGATGCCGCCGAGCGAGGAGCCGTAAAACTCGTCGAACCTCGTATTGCCGGCCTCCGGCCGCACGGGGAACGGGTCATTCATGATCGTCCTGCCCTGGGCGAGGCTGGCGGCGGGCCCGACGCCGCAGCAGAACGTGAGGCCGACGTCATTGGTGATGGGCGTGGAGGTCGGCTGGGAGAAGCCGTTCACGTACGGCCGGTCGTTGGAGACGTTCAGGGTGTCCTGGTACATGCCCCAGCCGCCGCGGATCACCGTCTTGTTGTTCAGCGACCACACGAGGCCGAACTTGGGCAGGAACACATGGGTGCCCTGGGTTGCGGTCTTGTACCCGTTCTGGCCCAGATATGTGGAGATTCCATTGACGCGGAACGTCCCGGGTGCGACCTCGGGGATGGGGGCGGCATTGTAGGCGGCTTCTACGAGGTCGGTGATCTCGCTCTTCTGGTCGAGAAAGACCCAGGAGATGCCGCGGTTGAGTTTCTCGTCGCTGCCGCCTTCGCGCTCGTAGCGGAGGCCCAGCGAGACGCGCAGGGTGGGCGTGAGCCGCCAGTCGTCCTGGAAATAGAAGGCGCGGCGCGGCGTGCGGAAGTAAAAAGTGTCGTTGTAGTCGATGGAGGCGCCGGTGGGCACGCCCATCAGGAACCCGGCCCAGTCGTGGACGTGGTTGGAGGCCTGGTTGTCGACGTCGGTGGCGCGGGTCCAGTTGTTGCGGAAGGTGAAGTAGCCGGTGCTGGAGCCCGGGCCGAGGGCGCCGAAGTAGTGGCGGCGCTCCTGCCAGCCGTACTTGAAGGTGTGATTGCCCCGGATGGTGGTCATCGAGGCGCGCAGCTCGCCGGTGGTTAGCAGCGTGCCGATCACCGGGTAGGAGCCGCCAATGTCGGTGATGTTGTTGAAGTCGAAGCGGGGCAGTTGCGTGAAGCGGCCGGCGCGCTGGTCGATATAGGCAGGCAGCCCGGCTTGCGCGGCCGAGATCTTCGTGCGCGTCTGGTTGCGGCTGCCCTCCTCCCAGCGGGAAATGCCGAAGTTCATGTCGAGGATGTTGTTGGCGTTGAGCGTCCAGAGGTATCCGATGTTGCCGCCGCGGTTGATGCGCGTGAGGCCGTTGGAGTGCAGGCCGCGGGCCGTCTCATAGGTCCAGTCGTATTCGTCGGCGAGGCGGTCGTTCCACTGCCAGCGGAAGTTGAAGCGCTGGTTCTGCGTCACCACCCAGTCGTAGCGGTTGACGACGGAGTTGAATTTCTCGTCCTTGGGCATGGCGAACGCGAGATAGTTGTTGAACCGCTCGGGGGTGACCACGCCGGGGACGTTGTTGGGGTTGGGGAAGAGCTTGACCACGTAGTCGTAGGTGGGATTGAGGATGGGAACGCCCCTGTTGCCGGGGAACGGCGTGCGCACGATGCGGCTGCCTTCGCGGCGCGCCGAGCGCGGATCGTAGATGGTGTAGAGATTGGCGCCGTTGGGCACGGTGAGGAAGTACGAGAAGTCGCCCTGGCGCATTTCCGGCGTCGGGACGGTGACGTTCACCGAACCGGTCGTTTCGGCCTTGGCCTGGCGGATGCCGTTCCAGGTGAAGCTCCAGAAGAGCTTGTCCTTGCCAGTGATGACCTTCGGAATCCAGATGGGGCCGGAGGCCGACAGGCCGTAGTTGTTGGAGCGGCCGGTGGCCTGCTTCTGCTCCTTGTTCGGATCGATCGTGCCCGCGCGGACGCCGGCATTGTACTGCTCGCGGCGGAAGAACGGCGTGGCGTTCCAGCGCTGCTGCCAGTGCTGGTTGAAGATCGAGCCGTGCAGGGCGTTGGTGCCGGAGCGCGAGCTGACATTGATGGCCGCGCCGGAGGTGAACCCCTGGCTGGCGTCGAAGTTGGCGGTTTCGAGCTTGAACTCCGTGATCGAGTCGGCCGGCGGGACGAAGCCCACGCGGCGGCCCGAGCCGACGACGGTCATGCCATCGATGGTGTATTCGTTCTGACCGACGCCGCCCATGGTGTTGAACGCGCTGGTGCCGGCGTTGTCGAAGGGGCGCCGGTATTCGGGCTGGCCGGTCCACTGCATGCCAGGAGCGAGAGCGGAGAGCGCGAAGGGGTTCAGGTCGGAGAATGGCAGGTTGATGAGCTGCTGCTGGTCGAGGACGCGGCCTCCGCTGGCGGTGGTGGTTTCGAGCAGCGGCGCTTCGGCCGTGACCTGCACGGTCTCGGCCACGGCGCCGATTTCCAGGGAAATGTTGATCTCCAGACGCGCGCTCACGTTCACCGTGATGCCGGAGCGGACCAGGCGCTTGAAGCCGGGCGCTTCCACGGCCACCGTGTAGGTGGAAGGCTCGAGGAAGTTCACTTCGTAGTAGCCGGTTTCATTGGTGACGGTACGGCGGGTTTCGTTCGTCTGGGTGTTGGTGACGACGACCTGGGCATTGGGGACGACAGCGCCCTGCGGGTCGGTGACGCGCCCCGTGATGGCGCCGCGGGACTCCTGGGCGGCGAGCCATGAGGGGATCAGAATGGCGAGACCGATCCCCAGAAGAAGTTTTTGGATCATGGTTGGGAAAGACCTCCTGACGGCGCTGCGCGGAGATCCGCACAGTGCGCCAAACCATCTAATCACGATTCCCGGAAACGGTCAACCCCTTGGCGAACGAAACTGGAGCGGCGTTTCATTTTTGTGAACGCGCCCGCCGGCGCGCATGCGCCGCACCGGCGGATGTGCTATAAAGGAGCGCGGCATCCGGAACGCGCATGGAGGCTGACAGCATGGAGAATCTGTTCGACCTGAGCGGCAAGGCGGCGGCGGTGATCGGCGGCGGCGGCGTGCTGGCCGGCGAGATGGCCCTGGGTCTGGCGGAGGCGGGCGCCGACATCGCCATCCTCGACTTCAATGAAGCCGCGGCCCAGCAGAAGGCGGCCGAGGTGGCGGCGAAGGGCCGGCGCGGTCTGGCCATCCGCGTGGATGCGACGAAGAAGGCGGATCTCCAGGCGGCGCTCGAGCGCATCCTGGCCGAGTTCGGCCATGTGGAGATCCTGATCAACGCGGCGGGGATCAACAGCGGGACGCCGTTCTTCGAAATCAGCGAAGAGGAATGGCAGCGGATCCTGGACGTGGACCTGAAGAGCGTGTTCCTCGCCTGCCAGGTGTTCGGAGCCTGGATGACGCAGCCGGGCCGCGGCGGGTCGATCATCAACATCAGCTCGGCCTCGTCGGGGCCGCCGCTGTCGAAGGTATTCACCTATTCGATCGCCAAGGCCGGCGTGAACCAGATCACGCAGTTCCTGGCGCGGGAGTGGGCGCACAAGGGCGTGCGGGTGAACGCCATCGTGCCCGGCTTCTTCCCGGCGGAGCAGAACCGGAAGCTGCTGACCGAGGAGCGGGTGGCCGACATCATGCGGCACACGCCGATGGGGCGCTTCGGAGAGCCGCGCGAACTGGTGGGGGCGGTGGTATACCTGGCATCGGACAGGGCGTCGAGTTTCGTGACAGGTTCCATCCTGCGGGTGGATGGGGGATTCCTGGCGATGACGATCTGAGCGCGGTGGGTGGAGGCGCGCAGCGCAGATTCTGCGCGTGGAGCATATTTCGCGCCGAGCCGCGCAATTCTTGCGCCCGGCGCGGCGGAATGGCGAGTTTTTCGTCAATTCCGGCGTTGCGGGTCTGAAATACCGGATTGGGTCTGAAATTGCAAGCGGAGTAGCCGGATTGGAGCGCACCAAGGGAGTGCAGATCCTATGGCTACATATGGCTGGCTAATCGACGAGAAGCTGTGCATCGAGTGCAGGGCGTGCGAATCGGCCTGCAAGACCTGGAACCAGTTGGAAACGGGTGTGGGCGTGCGGTGGCGGCAGGTGCGGGTTCGGGAGGCGGGCGTATACCCGAACGTGCGGCAGCAGGCGCTGACCGGGTCGTGCCACCACTGCGAAAACGCGTGGTGCATGAAGGTCTGCCCGGTGAAGGCGATTTGGCGGCGGACCGAGGACGGCACGGTGCAGATCGACCAGGACAAGTGCGTGGGCTGCCAGCAATGCGCCATGTTCTGCCCGTACGGGGCGCCGCAGTTCAACCTGCGGACGCGGAAGATGTCGAAGTGCACGTTCTGCTTCGACCGGACGGAGCAGGGGCTGGACCCGGCGTGCGTGACGCTGTGTCCGACCGGGGCGCTGAAGTACGGCCCGTGGAGCGAGATCCAGGACAAGGGGTCGGAGACGACGGACAACTTCGCGCCGCCGCGGCAGACGCGGCCGAGAGTGCGGTTCATCCGGGAAGGGTTCCCGGCGGGCAAGTAAGGAGGCAGCCATGGCACTGACGAGAAGGAACTGGTTGAAGACGACGGGCGCAGGGCTGGCGGCGGCGCCGGCGGCGCTGGCAGGTTTCGAGGACTATTTCCAGGCAGCGGCTTCGGCCGCGCCGGCGGTGACGAAGACGATCTCCTGCTGCGGCATCTGCTCCCCGGCGTGCGGGTTGCAGGCGACCATCCAGGACGGCGTGGTTCGCTTCGTGGAGGGGCTGCCGGGCGACGCCCACGGCCAGGGCCACCTCTGCGGCAAGGGCGCGGCGAGCCTGAACTACCTCTATGACCCGGACCGGCTGAAGTATCCAATGAAGCGCACCAACCCGAAGAAGGGATTCCACGAGGATCCGGGCTGGGTGCGAATCTCGTGGGCGGAGGCGCTGGACGAGATCGCCTTCCGCATGAAGCAGACGAAGGACAACTACGGGGCCGAGGCCCTGTTGTTCGTCACGCTTCCGGCGCCGGACCTGTGGGTGCGGTTCATGAACGCCATGGGCGTGGTGAACCGGATCGACCACCGCGACGAGTGCTTCCTCACTGACATGGTGATCCAGCGCTACACCACGGGCGGCAAGACCTGGTGCAACGACTTCGAGAACTCGAAGTACATCCTTCTGTTCGGCTGGGACATCGTGGCCAAGGCGAAGCTGATCTATGCCAATGGCATCGTCGAGGCGCGGAAGAAGGGCGCCAAAGTCGTGCATTTCTCTCCCAACTACACGGCCACCAGCCGCATGGCGAGCGAATGGATCCCGATCAAGCCCGGCACGGACCTGGCCGTGGCGCTGGCGATGATCCACGTCATTGTCAGCGAGAATCTCTATAACAAAGAGTTCGTGGACAACTACACGAATTTCGCGAAATATGAAAGCGAAATTCGCACGCACTTCGCCCAGTACACGCCGGAGTGGGCCGAGCAGATCAGCGGCGTGAAGGCGGCCGACATCCGGCGGATCGCGCGCGAGTTCGCCGCCAACGGGCCGGCCATCGCCCCGGCCCACAAGAAGACGCTGTGCGCCAACTACATGAATGGCACGCAGCTCGTCCATGCCATCTCGATCCTGAACATCCTGGCCGGCACGATCGACCGTCCCGGCGGCCGGTACTTCCCGCGCACGCACAGCATCCCGGGCGTCGACGCCATCTATCCGCCCCCTGCTTATCCGCCGAAGACGGGGCGGCGCGTGGACGGCCGCGACAAGCTGCCGCTGGTGCAGGAGGTCGACGCCGGCATGTTCTCGACGCTGGCCGACGGGATGCTGAACAAGTATCCCGGCATGATCAAGTTCGCTTTCTGGAACGCGTACACGATCCTGGCCTTCCCGAATCCCCGGACGATGGAAGAGGCGATGAAGACCGTGGACTTCACGGTGGTGATGGACTTCATCCCCACCGACACGGTGAGCATGGCCGACATCGTCCTGCCGTCGGCGATGTACCTGGAAGTGAACGACGCCGTGGCGCGGGACTACAACGCGAAGTATCCGCAGACGGTGGCACGCACTGCGGTCTCGGCGCCGGCCTTCGAGGCCCGCTCCATCGGCTTCGTCGCCATCGAGCTGGGCAAGCGGCTCTGCCCGGACTATTTCAAGACGCCGGACGGGAGCTGGATCAATCCGGCCACGCTGCTCGACGAAAAAGTGAAACGGGCCGGCCTGGGCGAGAATTTCGCCGACTTCCGGGCCAAGGGGCTGGTGGAGAGACAGCAGCCCTTCACGCCGAGGACGACATTCGTCTCCGTGGCCGGGGCGGACGGCAAGTGCCAGATCTACGTGCCACAGTTCCCGGCGAAGGGAGCGGACCCGCTGCCCAAATGGGTGCCCAAGCGGGAGACGCCCGATGATCTCTTCCCCTACTACTACATGACCTTCATTCCGGCCATCCACAAGCGCAACACGACGCAGAACATGGCCATTCTGAACGAGATCATGCCCACCAACCACGCCATCATCAACCCGGCGCTGGCGAAGAAGCATGGCATCTCCGAGGGCCAGACGGTGCTGGTGCGCTCCCGCGCCGGTCAGATTGAACTGCCGGCGCACCTGAGCGAGACGGTGCCGCCGGACGTCGTGATGGTGGCGCACGGCTTCGGGCACGCCTCGCGCGCGCTGAGCAGGGCCGGCGGCAAGGGCGTGCGCGACGGCGACCTGATCGCCAACCCGTCGATCGACGACTTCGTCAAGGCGGGCAACTTTGGCGGCTCGTCCTGCATCATGGATGCCGTCTGTAGTATTGAACCCTTATGAGCGAAATGCGCGAGCACCTGGCCCAGCTTTACGCCGAGCTGGGCCAGGCGCTCCTGAAGCCGCCCGAGGAGCAGGAAGCGGCCATCGAATACTACCGCCTGTTCTTCAACCCGCAGGGCTCGCCGTGCCCGCTGTGGCAGTCGGTCTACGAGAGGGAGGGCGGCAAGCCGCCGCAATTGTTCGGCGACGCGCACCACCGGGCGCTCGGCTGGTACCGCCGCTACGGGTTCGAACCCTCATCGAAAAACGAACCGGCCGACCATCTGGGCCTGCTGCTGCTGTTCTACGCCAAGCTCCTGGCCGACGGAGAACCTGCGGAGGTGCTGGAGCAGTTCGAAAACGAGCACCTGCGCTGGGCCGAGGCGTTCGTCTCGAAACTGAAGGCGGAGGCCCGTCATCCGTATTTCCAGGAATTGGCCGCGAAGCTCGACGAGAACCTGTAGCCCCGCATCCGGCGGTGGCACGTAGGAAGCCGGGGGCATCCCAGCATGGTGGGCGTGCGCGCTGCCCGAGGCGACGGCTCGGAAGTTCGTTCCATGAGAGCCGGATCCAGGCCAGCTCGCGTCTGGACTGGCGCTGGCGGCCGCAGCCCGGATCGCTTGCGTCACGTTGCCCGGGAAACCGGCCCGCGCGCGAGTCGGGATGAAGTACGGCAGACCATCCGGCGGCCTTTTGCGCGGCAGGGTTCATCCGCGGCTTTCCTGGCAGGCTGTTGCCCCGCCATTCGCACCGCAGTCGCCGGCAGTCGCTCCCGGCTGCCTGGCAAGACTTTCGCCCGAGGTGCGAAATCCGGTGCTCTTTCTGGTCCCTTTTGTGATAATCTGGCTCGGCAACCTTCGCTGCGGTCAACGCCGGAAAATGCAGCTTCACTTGCACTCATTCTCGTCCTTATCCCTGCGGCAGCCTGCGTGGCATCCCGGTTTTCTCCGCCCCGGGGCTGGCACCTTGCTGCTCGCGGTTGTTTTGTCCGCGCCGGCGGCCGGGGGAGCGGAAGTCCCGCCGGCCGGTTCCGTCCGGGTCTTGAGCGCGGGATCCGCGCCGGCCATGCCAGCCGGTGCGGCCTCAGGCCGTTCGCCTGCGGCAGAGAGTCCCGGCAGCGGCCAGGACGAGCCGGCTGGCCTGCCGCTGCGCCTGAGAGGCAGGACACTGGAGGCGCTGATGGAATCTCTGCCGGCTGCCGTCGCGAAGGGAACGCCGGCGGCAGGCCGACAGGCCGCCATTTCCGGAGGCTCGTCGGGGATGGAGAGCGGCAGGTTTGTGATCGCGTTTGCCGAAGGCGTGACCCATGCGGAAAAAGCCGCGATTCTCAACCGCCATATAGGGCCGGGCGCATGGAGATTTCTGAGAACCAGCCCGCGATTCGATGTCTTGGCCGTCGCCGGGTCCGAGGGAATGCCGCCGGCCGTTCTCGCGGAATTGCACCAGGATCCGCGTGTTCGGATGGCGGAGGAGGACGGCCGCGTCTACGCTGACAGCATCCGGCCCGACGATCCTCTTTTCTGGATGCAATGGGCCCTGCACAATACGGGCCAGGGATCCTGCTCTCCCTATGAGACCAGGTGTTCCAAACCGGGCGCAGACATTTCGGCTCTCCGGGCGTGGGAAGAGACCACGGGCAGCAGCAGCGTCGTGGTGGCCGTGATCGACACGGGCGTCGATGACTCGCACCCTGACCTCGCCGCCAACATTCTGAGGGATGACGCAGGGAAGGTCATCGGTTACGACTTCGTCCATCAGGACGAAGGTCCGGAGGACGATAACGGCCATGGCACGCAGGTGGCAGGGATCATTGGCGCTGTGGGCAACAACGGAACGGGTATCGCCGGAGTCGCCTGGAACGTCAGTATCATGCCGCTCAAAGCCCTGGGCGCCTCCGGCGCAGGCTGGATCTCGGATTTCGCCGCGGCCATCGATTTCGCCGTTCAGCATGGGGCCCACATCATCAACATCAGCGCCGGGTCACAGACGCGGAGCCCGCTTCTGTTCGAAGCTGTCCGGCGGGCGGAGGAGAAAGGCGTTCTGATCGTCGCCAGCGCCGGCAACCTGGAATCAAATCTGGATCGGATTCCGTACTACCCGGCCTCGCATGCCAGGGACGCCGGCAACGTGATGGCCATCGCAGCAACCGATAGCTGGGACGGATTCTGGCGCATTTCCAGCTTCGGCCCCGGCACGTGCGATCTGGCGGCGCCAGCCTTTCTGATCCCGACGCTGGCTCCCAGGGCCTGCCCGGAGTGCGAACCAGGCGGCTACACGTGGATATGGGGCACCAGCGCCGCAGCCGCCATGACGTCCGGGGCGGCGGCGCTGGTCAAGTCGCTGTACCCGGCGGCAGACGCCCGTCAGATTCGGGCGCGCCTGACTTTCTCTGCGGACAGGTTTCCGGAAATGGAGGGGTACACGCGCTCAGGCCGCCTGAACGCCTGGAGGGCGCTGCAGCCTGACGGTGCGCCGCCCGGGCCGCCCCGGGATCTCATGGTCCTCGGCGTTTCGCCCACGAGCATTCGATTGCGCTGGAAGGCGCCGGGGGACGACGGCGACCAGGGCACGGTCAGCAGTTACGTGATCTCCTGGAGCCCCATGCCCGACCTCGCCGCGGCGTCCCGCATGGAGACGCGCTTCGCCCCCGCTGCTGCTGGCGATTGGGAGACCTACGACCTTGGCCATCTGAATCCGCTTGCCACCTACCATGTGGCGGTCCAGGCCATGGACAAGGCCGGACGGCTGTCGGAGCCGGCCATGGCAGGTCCGGTGGCGACGGCCAGGCCTGCGCTCTTCGATGGCGCCGAAGAAGTCCCGCTCCTGGGACCGTCTTACGGAAGGCCGTGGGAGGTGGTCACGGAGGGCTGCCGGAGCGGACGCAGGTGCTACGCAACGCCGGCCGGGGTCCGGAAGGAGTTCTTCAGCATGCTGACCAAGGACCTGGTAGCTATTACCGGCCCTGCGTTCCTGACTGTGTGGTGGCGGCAGGCGCCGGGCTCCGGACCAGCGCAGTTCTCGGTCAATGTCCAGTCCGAGCAGGGATATCACACAACGGGTTTCCTGGCCGGGCTGAGCGGGCCACAGGAATGGACTTCCTTCAAGGTGGACCTTACGCGCTTCGTGGGGCAAAAGGTCCGCCTCGGCTTCGATGGCGTGATATTGGACAGCGCTGACTCATCACCAGGCACGCGCCTCATGGTGGACGATTTCATGGTCGTCTTCCTGAAGCCTGGCACGGTTGACGATGTGGAGGGCGAACCCCGGTTTATTGGCCTGCCCTGGTGGTCGATCACCACCGAGGACCATGCCAGCCCGTCGCATTCGTGGAGCGACAGCCCGGGGACGAACTGTGCCAACAATGCCCGCATGCCGCTGATGCAGACCCGAAGCTTCACTGTCCCGGAGAATGTCGCCTCATGGCATCTGGTGTTCCAGGCGAAGGTCGACCTTGAATACGACCGCGACTTCCTGTCCGTTTATGCCTCGGCAGACGGCGGGGAGAACTGGAACTACCTGGGCGCCATCACGGGAACAGGCGGCTGGCGGTACTTTGCCTTCCCGCTGGACACAGGATGGAGGGAGGTGCGCGCGCTTTTCCTGCTGAGCACCAATGAGGCCGTCTGCCTGGACGGCGTACATCTCGACGACATCGGGGTCTGGGGCGAGCCGCTGAGTTCTCCGGCGGGCGCGGCCCCCGGGGGAAGTCCTGGCGAGGCAGCCGCTTCCTCCCGGCAGCCCGGCGAGAGGCGCGCGGACACGAGCGCGACGGAGTTGCGGCCGTGAATGGGGAATCCTGCGACAGGAAGCCGGGTATGCGGCGCGGACGCCCCGGCTTTGGAATGCCGCCGGGGCGGCCAGTCCT
>FWPV01007267.1_pt1 | contig 11926 bp, 11 predicted proteins | sample 2228371 | NCBI WGS metagenome assembly FWPV01 (sample SAMEA103939776, study PRJEB20133) | metagenome | reverse complement strand
AGACTCGAGCTGAGCTCGCGGGGGTTGCTTGCGCAGCGGAGATCGAGAGCGGCGCGGCGCACACGGCAGAGGACGGCCGAACGATCTCCGCAGATGTAGAGCGGGCGCGACAGGGCAGGGACGCCGTTCAGGGCGGAGGCGACCGTCTCCGCCGGCGCAAAGGCGACCGCGAACGTTCCCGCGGAGACGACCATGAGGGGATGCAGCGCGAACTCCATGCGAGGCAGGGTGGCTCGGGCGCCGGGATAAGGGCGTGGCATGAGGGGCGCGAAAGTGGAGCGGACCGCCCCCGCGGGGGCGGACTCCGGCGGACAACAATCTATGTAAAGTGTGCGGACGAACCGGATCCCCGGGGGAGAGCAGCGGTGCTGCGCACGAGCGCAACGCTCATATGGGAGCCGGGCCCGTATACCGGAACCTGCTGATAGCACCCCGAGGTTTGCGATGGGATTCCGCGAGGCGATGGAGTTCGGCGTTCCCGATATCCGGAGGGGCTTGAGAGGGCTCTGCAGGATCTTCGAGTGCGGAGATGCGGGCATGCAGAGGGAACTGCAGGCCGCCCTCCGGGATATGGACGAGGCGGCTGTCGAGGTCTTCATTCTGGCGCTGAAGCACAGGAGCCGGAAGATCCGCGCCCTGGCGCTCTCCACGCTCGCGGAGATCCGGGCTGCCCGGGCGGTGAAGCCCATCGTCGAACTGCTCGGCGACGAGGACGCGGAGATGCGGGCCAGGGCAGCGGCAGCGCTCGGGGAGATCGGGGATCCGGCGGCAGCCGCCCCGCTCATGCACGCGCTGCGGGATTCGGATCGGTTCGTGCGGGCGCGGGCGGCGATCGCCCTCGGACGCCTGGGAGGCGGGGTTGCCGAACCGCTGATCGCGGCGCTGTCGTCGGAGCACGAGCCCATCCGGGCGGGTGCGGCGATCGCGCTCGGAGAGCTGCAGGATCCGCGGGCGGCCCCGCATCTCCTGCGGGCGCTGAAGGACCGGGGCCCGGCCGTCCGTGCAGCGGCGGCGATCGCCCTGAAGTATGCCGGCCCTCCGGCGGTCGAGCCCCTGATCGGAGCGCTGCAGGACCCGGATGCGGATGTCCGGGCTGCCGCCGCCATCGCCCTCGGCAGGATCCGGGATCCGCGCTCCGTTCAGCCGCTCCTGCTGGCCCTGAAGGACGCGAGCGACGACGTGCGGGCGGAGGCCGGAGCGGCCCTGGGAGGCATCCGGGATCCGCGCTCGGTCGAGGGGCTCATTGCCGCCCTCACGGAGGACCGCAAGAGCGTCCGCTACTGGGCGGCCTCGGTCCTGGGCGAGATCCGGGATCCGCGCTCCGTCGAGCCGCTGATCGCGGCCATGCAGGACCCCGACGGCGACGTGCGGGAGGCGGTCGTTGAGGCCCTGGGCGAGATCCCCGACCCCCGCGTGATCGAGCCCCTCAAGAAAGCCCTGAAGGACGAGCACAGGCGGGTGCGCAGGACGGCGGCCCGCGTGCTCCGTGGGGACGGGGACCCGTAGCGGCAGGGGGGGGACGTGTTCTCGGCCATAACCCCGGATACGGGCAGCGCCGCTCGATGAGAGCGGATCGCCGCAGCCCCTGCACGCGGCCGTCCGGCGGGCCCACCGCTCTCTGATCCGTCTCATCCGCCCTTTATCCGGCTCCCCGGCAGCAGCCTGCCGTGGCCGCGGGGCACACGTAGACCACGACGGAATCCGTTACTGCCTGCCCGGTGGGGAGCCCGGGCTGTCTCCCGGGGAGGAGGGCTTGGCTGAAGGAGCGGATGCGGATATCGGGACCGCGGTGATCGCAAACAGCAACGCCATCATTGGCACGAGCGTCTCCGTGCTCCCGGGCATCACCGCCGGGTTCGCAGGGCCGGCCATGGTCGTCTCCTTCCTGGTTGCGGGACTGATCGCGTATGTCGCCGCCCTCACCTCCGCAGAACTCTCCCCGTTTATCAGCGGGAGGGGGTGGCTCCATGCGCAACGACCGCACCATCTCGCAGCGGGGCGGCTTCCTGATCGGCTGGGTGCAGACCTTCAGTTTCGTTCTCGGTGCGAGCGTGGCGACCTTTGGAACCTGCTCAATGGCACGACCTGTGCCGTGCCCTGGGCGCACATCCTCCTGATCGGGGGCCTGGCCACTCGTCCTGACCATTGCCGGCATCGGCTGGACACCGAGGACTGCCCGTCCGCCCCCGGGGGTGCTGGCGTTCAAACTCAGCCCCCTCGCGGTCTCCGCCATCGTCGGCGGAGCGCTCCTCCTATCCCGGAGGCGACTTCTCCGCCGGCACCCCCGTTTGCATCCCCGGGAGCGGAGGGGATGCTGCGGGGCGCCTCCATGAACTTCCATGCATTCGGGGGGCCAAGCGCGATGTCCATCTTCCCCGACCGGGGAATATCCCCGGAGCCCTCGCGATCTCCCCCGGCGCGGCGGCGATCCATGCCATCTGCGTACCCCTGGCCGCCATCGGTCCCGGGGGACAGGCACATCGGCGGTTATCCGCCTTCCTGCTGGTCGTTCCGGGCGGCGGCAGGCGGAGTCGCGGCAGTGCAGGGGAAATATTTATTAACGAACCTGCCCGTCCATACTGGCATCATGCAGGTTCAGGACGTGGACCGGATGGCAGGCGACGGCGATCTGGAGGGTCTGATCCGCTCGCTGCAGGATGAGAGAGCCGATGTCCGCCGGAGAGCGGCGGTTCAGCTGGGATTCCTGGCCGAAGGGAGAGCGGCCGAACCCCTCCGGCGGGCGGCTGCCGCCGATCCCGATGCGGGAGTGCGGGAAGCCGCAAAGACGGCGCACGAACGGCTTGTCGAGGCCGCCCGCGCCTCCGAGGCCGCATCGGAGACCTACGTCTGCCGCGAGTAGGGGAGAATCGCAACAGGCAACAGCTGCGGAATCGGTAGAGGCCTCGCGGGATCGATTCCATGCAGGGAGAGCGGACGCGCGTCGCCGAAGGCGGGCCGCTATATCCGGCTCCCGTGCCTTCCGGGCTTGCGGTGCGGCGAGCGCCCTCCGCTGAACGATGCGCTGATCAGGAGAGGCGAGAGCAGGTTGCCCAGCAGGAAGACGCCCACCAGGACGGAGTAGAATGTGCCGTCCAGCACCCCGCCGGCTGCCCCCAGGCCGAGCATCAGCAGGCCGTACTCGGACATCGGCGCCATGCCGGCGGCGACCCGGACGGACTGGCCGAGCGAGTGGCCGCAGAAGAGCGCCGGCACCATCGCCGCCGCGAAGCGGATGGCGGCGAAGACCGCGAGGAGAAAGACGAGCCAGGGGAGATTGAGCAGCAGCGGGAGAACCGTTACGCCGAGCCCCAGGGATGCGAAGAAGACAGGGATGAAGAAGCCCTCGCCTATCTGGCGGATGCTCCGCGAGACGGCCCCGGCCTGCGGTGTCCTGCTGACGAGAATGCCGGCGAGCATCACCCCCAGGTAGGGCGTGAGTCCGATCGCCTCTGTGATCGCCGCCAGGGAGAAGGCCAGGAGCAGCGTCAGGGCCAGCAGGACCTCGTCCAGGCGCAGCGCCTGGACCGATGCCATCATCCGCTGGACGAACCGTTCGCCGAGCCGGCTCGCCACGGCAAACGTCCCCGCGACCATCAGCCCCAGGGAGAGGAGGGGCGCGGCGCTGAACTCGCGGGCCTGCAGCAGGTTGACAACGGAGGCGATCAGGAGGATCTCGACGATGCCGTTCATGACCTGGAACCCGATGATCGTCCGCCCCTCCGGGGAGTTCAGCCTTCCCAGGGCGAAGAGGGATCGCACGGCGATCACCGTGCTCGAGCCGAAGATGGCCGCTCCCACCACCGGCACCAGCCCGGGATCCAGGCCGAGGTGCGCGAAGAGGAGGGCGAGCAGGAGGAAGATGACGGCGGCCGTGCATACCTGGGAGAGGATCAGCCGCTCCAGGTTCCCTTCGATGGTGTCGAGATCGATGGAGAGCATCGTCAGCAGGATGAGGAACATGATCCCGATCTGGGACACAACGCGGATGGTCTCCGAGGCTGCCAGACCGCTGACGACTGCACCGAGAACCGCACCGCCCAGCAGTTCGCCGACGAGGGGCGGCTGGCGAAGGCGGGAGCATGCCATCCCTCCCGCCTTTGCGCACAGAAACAGCAGCGCCAGGTCCCACATCCCGAAACTCAACCTCTCCCCCCGTCCTGCCGCTCTATAGCTACGGCCATGGGGATTCTCAAATATTTTCTCATTCCGCCTTCGGAACTCCGCCGGAGATGCCGCCCGATCGATCGGTGCGGCGTCCGGGAGCGGCGGGATCGGTCCGTGCGGACGCTCGGGGAACGAACACGGGAGAATACGGTCAAAAAAGGTATGCGGGGATCAGACGACCCGCCGGAGCAGGTCCCTGTCGATCACCTCGGGCGAGAGGGGTTTGCTCTCGATGCGAAGTGCCTGTTCCACTCTCTGAGCGTAGTGGAACGCGTGCATGAAGTTCGCCGGCAGCCGTTTGCTGCGCCACCCGCGTTCCAGCCAGGAGATGCGGCGGATCCCGTCTGCCGATTCCCTCAGCACCTCGACCCGTGTATCTCCAATCTTTCCCGAAACCGTCTTACCAGAACTGTCGACGTAGGTATACGGCTCCTGCGCCCGGACAGTCTTGATGACGATCGATTTCTTCGGAATCTTTACCGTGCTCAGTACGGCAAAAGAGCTATGAGGCCCAGGATCTCCATCATCAGTGGATTCCATACCGGTTGTTCACTCTCGTGAGGAATGTCCAAGGGTTGATCGCATCCTCATACGATCAACGGGCAAATCCAGCCGGCATGCCGCGCCGCTGCTGGTTTGCTATCCTCTCAGTATTTGCCTTCGTGTTTATGAATCTGATGGTAGAGGGGAGGGCGGCAATGCCCTCTGCGTATCGGAAATGCGAGCAGGAGACAGCAGCCCGTGGGGATGGTTCCGCCTCGCGCACCGCCCGCCTGTCCTGCACCCCCGCTCACCGGAAGTAGCGGAGACCCGGCAGCCGGCAGCTGCGGAGGCGGCAGGCGATGAGAATGAGCGCCAGGAGTGCGGACAGGATCAGGAGGGTGCCGAGACCCTGGGCCAGGTCCCCGATGAAGGGGAGCCCCGGAACGAGCTCCCATCCGAGACTGGTGGTGAGCAGCAGGCGGGCGGCTGTCGTCACGACGAGAACGGCCGGAATCACGTACTTGACCATCGGATAGACCCACCGGGCCAGGTTTCCGCTCCCGGCCAGCTGCACCTCCAGCACCTCTCTCCCGAGGAACCAGGTGAATACGACTGCGGTCAGCACGGCCGTGACGGGAAGGCCGAGCGTTCCCACCGTCTCGTCCATGATATCCAGGATTCTCGCCCCGAATAGGGTCAGCTGGAGCGGGGTGTAGCTCAGCGCCGAGGGCAGCCCGACGAGGATGACCAGCGCCGTCAGGACGGCGCTCACCCTGCCTCGGGAGAGCCCGGTGCTGTCCATGAGCGGCGTCACGCTCACCTCCAGCATGGATATCGCGGACGTGAGCGCGGCGAAGAAGAGAAGAACGAAGAAGGATACGGCGATCCAGCGCCCGCCCGGCAGCAGCTCGAACGCACGGGGCAGGGTGGAGAAGGCGAGCTCCGCTCCGATGGCCGGCTCCAGCCCGAACGTGAAGACGATGGGGAAGATGACCAGCCCACCGAGCAGTGCGACCGAGAGGTCGGCGAGGGTGATGATGAGGGAGGACCGGGGGATATTGATGCCGCTCTCCACGTACATGCCGTAGGTGAGCAGGATCCCCTGGCCCACCGAGAGGGAGAAGAAGGCCTGCCCGAACGCGGCGCTCCAGAGCAGGGGGTTGGTCAGGACGGAGTAGTCGGGTGTCAGGAAGAATGCCAGCCCGGCGGAGAACCCCGGCAGGGTCGCGGCGAAGAGCGCCATGCCGATCAGGATGACGAACACGAGAGGCATCAGCACGGTCGTGATCCGCTCGATCCCCTGCCGCACGCCGAGGGAGACGATCAGCCCGACGGTGAGGGCGGCGATGACGAAGAATCCCGGGGGAAGGCTGGAGGAGGTGAACGCGGAGAACGAGAGCGGAATGTCCAGCAGCGCGAAGGTGAAGTATGCGAGCGTCCAGCCCGTGACGACCAGGTAGTAGCTCAGGATGAGAAAGACGATGCCGGCGATCAGCCATCCCAGGACGTGGAACCGGGCTCTGACCTGACGGAAGGCGGAGACGACACTGCCCCGGAACTGCCTCCCCATGGCGAGTTCCAGGATCATCATGGGAACCGCGAAGAGGAATACCGCGATCAGGTAGGGGAGGAGGTAGGCGCCTCCTCCGTTCGCGCCCACCACCGACGGAAACCGCCAGATGTTCCCGATCCCTACCGCCGATCCGATTGCCGCCAGGAGAAATCCCAGCCGGGATGACCATCTCTCCATCGCCATTGCTCCGCGACGCCGCAGGTACGTGGGATGGACTGTATACATAAGGGTTACAGAATCGATCCTGCGGTATAGGGGAAAATTTCGCTGCGACGCGGTGCCGCGGCTCCGCGAGGGATCATCGCGGAAAATTCGGTTCGGAAGCAGGAGGGGTGGTGATTACGGATTGCTCTTCTTCTCTCGTCGAACTCTGATCGAGGTGCGGCAACGGGGACATGATGTGTACCATTCCGCCTTGCCCTTATAGTCCCACTGGTAGCCGCACCTCTGGCACTGCAGAATCATTGTATGTATTTATGTATGTAGCACCGTTTAAATAACAGTATCGCGATCGGGCAAGTTTTTATGTATGTATTTATGTATTTACTACCATAGTGGCAGGTGAGAGATCCGATGGTATACTGTGTCGTTTGCGATATCGGGCAGAAAGACCTGATAGTGGACAGTTTTCTCTCGGCAGGTGCAGCCGAACAGTTCGTCCAGACCACCCAGCAGTGGTTTGCCCTTCCGCTCCGGGTGATCAAACTCCTGGATGTGCGGGGCATTCTCCTCGACAAGAAAACCTGACGTTCGTGCTGTTGTAGAACCGGGGGGCATCGCATCTATTATCTCTGGAACGAACGTATTTTCTACCTGGCATGCTGGAGATCCTCCCCTCGATCGTCTACGCCTTCGGAGCTCTCTTCATCATCCTCGATCCTCTGCTCTCGGTCCCCATCTTCGTGGACATGACGCGGGACCTCTCACGGAAAGAGGCGAACGAGCAGGCCTGGGTCGCGGTGATCGTGGCAGGTCTCCTGATGTACGTATTTCTCTTCTTCAATTTCCTGATCTTCGATACGCTGGGCATCACCCTTGCCAGCTTCCAGGTGGCCGGCGGCATACTGCTGTTCATCCTGGGCATGCAGGAGGCCCTCGGCATCGAGATCCCGCACGCCCGGAGCTACAAGCACAACGCGGCCGGCGTGGTGATCGGAACGCCCCTGCTCCGCGGCCCGGGCACCATCACCACGGTCCTCCTCCTCTCCTCGGAGTTCGGCCTGTTCGTTCCGTTCGTCGCCATCACGCTCGCCCTCCTGGCCACCTGGCTGATCCTGCGCTACGCCTCCCAGATCCAGAGGCTGATCGGGGAGCTGGCAACGGATATCCTGGCCAAGGTGCTCGGCATGCTGGTGGCCGCCATTGCCATCCAGATCATAACGGAGGGGATCATCGCTCTCGTCTAGGATGGAGGGGGGGGCAGGGCTGCGGAACAACGGAAGTCCGCGTCCCACCCCGCGATACGGGAATCCGGCTGCCTCCATGTGGACGGTCCGGGACTCCACGGAGCCGAAGGAGCTGTCCAGACGGCCCGCAGCGATGCCGCCAGCGGTCCACCGGTAACAGGCAGACGCAGAAGGCGGCTGTTCGATCCTCTACGGCATTTCTTCCATCGCAATGAGGGGAGAGTGGGCTCGATGAGGGGGCCCGATCGTGCCCGCTCCCGCCGGCAGGACAGCACGGGGAAGCGGTGCTCGCCATCCCGGGCAGGAGAGGATTTCTCTGCAGCAGCGGTACGATCTGCCCGGCATGCGCGAGGAGCGAAACGATCTCCGCATCCGAGCAGGACCGGATCCTTCCCGCAGGAGCGCACGAGAATGCGTTCGTGGCGGTCTGGCTGCGGGAGGGCGGCATATGCCGTGCCGCCCCGAAGGTCATCCTGCCGGGAGGACGGCGCGAAAGAGCGGGGCATCCGGCCGTTCTCCTGTCCGTGAATCCGGCAGGACACCGTCTCCACCCCATAAAAACCAGAATTTCGGGCCTCAATTCATTTTAACCATAAAAAGTGGATTAAATTCGAGAACGAAATATATAAATATTGTATTAAAAAATATCTATCTACCGGACGGCACAGGGCGATCGCGATGGACGAGCGGAGCGCGGCAGAGACCGTTCTCATCAAGGAGGACCCCGATTTTCTCGAGGAGCTCTCGGAGTACCTCGATGTCCTGAGCAGCAGCGCGAGGCTCAGGATCCTGAAACTGCTGGAGAAGAAGCCCCGGGATGCCCGGTCCCTGTCGCACGAGATCGAGACCAGTTACGAGAACACGAAGAAGCACCTGGACAAACTCCTCAGCATCGGCGTCATCCGCAAGGAGGCGGGGCTGGGGAGACCCACCAGCAAGGGGATCCATCCGGTCTGGGAGTACTCCCTGGTGCCGGGGAGCCTGGAGGCGATCGTTCGGAACCTCGGCCTGTTCAGCAACATCCGGATCACGGCCATCGACCGGGATCTCACCGACCGGTTGCGGCAGGTGCGGGGAAAGGTCTCCGACGAGCTCATGGATCGCTACCCCGCGCTGATGGTGATGGGGGGACCGGAAGACGGGCGGATCTTCCGGATCCGGGGCGATCGCGTGCGTATCGGGCTGATCGATCCCGAAGACCCCGAGAAGCACGAAGAGGATCTGGTCCTCCCGGAGGAATACCGATCCGTGACGCGGATCTCGAAACCGCACGTGCGGATCCTGCAGGTGCAGGGCACCTGGTACGTGGAGGACTGCGGCAGCACCGGAGGCACCTTCCTGAACAACCGGAAGGTGGAGGGAGGGCGGCGGGAGAGTCTGCAGGACGGCGACGTGCTCGAACTCTCACGAGGCGTTCAGGGTGTGCGCCTTCTCCTCACCCTCCCTGCGGACGCCTCGAAGCCCGGCGCGGCAGACTGAAGGGGCCGACGGGGGAAGGGGAGATGGCATCGCTGCAGGGGGGCGGGCGGAGAACTGCGGTTGCCATCCTGATCTTCTGCCTCCTCCTGCCGCCCGCCTCTGCCGCCACGTACACCGTCAACCCCGGAGGCGGGGATTTTGCGAGCATCCAGGCAGCGATCGATCACGCCTCCCGCGGCGACACCATCCTGGTGGAGAGCGGCACCTACGCCGAGAACCTGCGGGTGGACCGGACGATCTCGCTGAAGGGGGCGGATACGGGAGACGGCGCCCCCGCGATCGACGCCGGCGGACGGGCGGCGGCGATGATCCTGCTGGCCGACGGCTGCCGGATCGAGGGGTTCAGCCTCTACGGCGGGGGCGCCTTCGACGGCATCACCGTCTCGTCGTCGGGCAACACGATCGCCGGCAACCGGATCGCGGGCTGCGGGCGGGGCATCGCCCTCGAATCTTCCGGAGGGAACAGCATCGTCGGGAATACGATCTCCGCCTGCCGTGACGCGGGCATCGCCCTCATGCAGTCCCCGGATAACCGGATATCGCAGAACACGGTGCGCGGCAATGCGGGATACGGTCTCGTCCTCGGGGCGGGATCCTCCGGGAACCGCATCTTCCTCAACACCTTCGAGAACGCGCAGAACGCGATCGCCTCCAGCGCCTCGGACTGGAGTTCGGCGGAGGCGCTGGCCTACCCCTGGGGCGGGCGCACGATGACCTCCCCGCTCGGCAACTACTGGAGCGATTACTCGGGCAGGGACGGGGACGGCAATGGCATCGGGGACAGCCCCTACACGATCGAACGGGGAGGGGATGCGATCCCCCGCCTGGCGACGCCGCAGAACCGGAGGGACGCCTACCCCCTGATCCGACCCTGGGAGGCGTACCTGGGCACGGAGGCGGCGCCGTCGCAGACTGCCGCAACGCCGTCCCCCGCCCCGACGACGCCGGTGACCCCTGCAACGACGCCGCCATCCCCGGCGGAGCCCGCGGGGACACCCGCAACACCTTCGGAATCACCCGGGCCACCGGCTCCCGGTCTCGCCCCCGTCCTGGGGACGCTGGGCGCCGCGGCGCTCCTGCTCGCCTCCGTCCTCGTGCGGGACGGCAGGAGCGCCGCTGGCTTCATCGTGGCGGACCTGCGGCCGTCCACCCGTATACTCGCCGCCGGCTTCGGGGCAACGGGCATCGCGCTCCTCCTCCTCTACGCCCTGACCGTGAGCTCCCTCGCCGCCCGCCCTCCGCAGGATGCCGGGTTCGCGGTCGGCCTCGGCACCGCCTTCCTCCTCACCTACCTGGGGCTGTCCGCCCTGGTGCTCTGCTATGCCGCAGCATGCCGCCGCCCCTTCCCGACGGTGGCGCGCATCCACCTCGGGCTCTCCCTGGCCGCCGCCGCAGTGCTGATCCTCCTGGTCCCGGCGGTCAGCGGTGCCTTCTCCTTCCCGGATATCGGCGCGGTGCTCGCATCGGCCCTTCTCTCGTTCTGGCTGCAGGAGAGGACGCAGCCCCGGGGCGCCGACGGGCCGGCACGGGCAGAGGCGCCTGCATCCACGCTCCCGGGCGGGCTGACGGTTCTCGATCCCTCGGCGGCGGAAGCCCCCGAACCGCAGAAAGCCCACTTTCCCCCGGACCTGCGGGGCAGGTACGCCAGCGTCGAGTACCTCGGGAAGGGGGGCGTCGCCCGCGTCTTCCGCGCACGTCGGGCGGGCGACGGGCGGGAGGTGGCCGTGAAGATCCCGATCAGTTTCGACGAGCTGACCGGCATCAGCTTCCTGAAGGAGATCAAGGCCTGGGAGGGGCTCCGCCACGAGAACATCGTGGAGCTCTACGAGGCGAACATCCTGCCCGTCCCCTTCTTCGAGATGGAGTACCTACCGATGACGCTGGAGGCGTGCAGAAAACCCATGCCCGTGAACCGGGCGGTCCGCATCGTCCGTGCGGTTGCCGGAGGGCTCGCCTACGCGCACGCGCGGGGTGTCGTGCACCGCGACCTGAAGCCGCACAACATCCTCCTGTCCCCGGAGGGTCAGCCGAAGATCGCAGACTGGGGGCTCTCCAAGGCGGTTGCCGACGAGCGGGCATCGACCCTGACCGGGTTCTCCCTTCCGTATGCCGCCCCCGAGCAGATTGCGCCCCGGGAGTACGGCAGGACGGACGCGCGCACGGACATCTACCAGCTGGGCGTGCTCTTCTACGAGCTGGTGACGGGGCAGCTCCCCTTCCGGGGAGAGGGGATCGCGGAGATCGCCTCGTCCATCCTGCACGACCGCCCTGCACCGCCCTCCCGTCTCAATCCCGAGGCTGAGCGCGTCGAGGCGGTCATCCTGCGGTGCCTGGAGAAGGATCCCGCGCAGCGCTACCCGTCGGCAGAGGATCTCCTGAGGGATCTGGAGGGCTGCGTCCGCGATGCGGAGGGTGCGTAGCCGGGCGATGCAGGGACGCCGCGCTATCCCGCCCGGGACCCGTCCGCCGGAACGGGGATGCACGGGAGGCGCATCCCGTGCGGCATGGATAACATGACCGCGCCGGAGAGGATCGGGTCCCGCCGATCTCTCCGACGGCGCATGCAGGGGGAGCTCCCCGCTGTGTTTGCCTGCGGTTGCCGCCTTCGTGAATCGAAAAAAGTCCCGTTTTGCATTCGGAAAAATCAGGGGAGGCAGGAAAGAGGTGGATTTCCCGAAAGAGGTAAAATAAAGTATTTATATAGGCAGATTGACGGAATAATGATGGGTATGGTGTCCAAGGTGTCCAGGAAAGCCCTGGAGAGGGAGAGAACGATCGTGATGGTCATGCAGCTCGCGGATATGGCCACGGCAGAGCATGA
>FWPV01013979.1_pt1 | contig 11930 bp, 8 predicted proteins | sample 2228371 | NCBI WGS metagenome assembly FWPV01 (sample SAMEA103939776, study PRJEB20133) | metagenome | reverse complement strand
CGGGAGAAATACGTCCCGCGGGGCGGGCCAGACGGAGGAGACGGCGGCGACGGCGGAAGCGTCGTTCTTCTGGCGCAAGAGGGTGTGGATCATTTGACGGCCTTGGGGCACCGGCATCACTGGCGAGCCGAGGACGGTCGGCCGGGAGGTGGGGCGCTTTGCCACGGGCGATCCGGAAAAGATCTCGTCATCCCCGTTCCGCCCGGAACTCTAGTTTTCGACGCGGAACGCCGGCTTCTCCTCAAGGACCTTCGAGACTCGGGAGATCGCGTGGTTGCCGCACGCGGCGGAAAGGGCGGCAAAGGGAACGCTGCCTTCAAGTCCGCCACCAACCGCGCGCCGCGCCACAGCACGCCCGGCGAAGATGGGGAAGTTCGGCGTCTAAGGCTGGAACTTCGGATGCTGGCGGATGTGGGTCTGGTGGGAAAGCCCAATGCGGGCAAGAGCACCCTGCTCAGTCGCCTGTCCAAAGCGCGGCCCGAGATCGCGGCTTACCCCTTCACTACCAAGTATCCGCACTTGGGCAAGGTCGTGCTCGATCACGAGCGAAGCTTCGTTCTGGCCGATATTCCCGGCTTGATCGAGGGTGCTCATGCCGGCGCAGGGCTTGGGCACGAGTTCCTCAGGCACGTGCAGCGGGCCGCGGTACTGCTCCATCTCGTCGAACCGGAACCTTACGACGGCAGCGACCCTTTGGAAAACTACCATCTCATCCGGCAGGAAATGCTGCGATTCGATCCCGATTTGGCCGAACGGGCGGAAGTGGTCGCGGTCACCAAGGCCGATTTGCCATCGTGCGAGGAGGTTTGTGCAAGGCTGGAATCCCATTTGAATCAGGAAGTGCTCCCGATCTCGTCGGTGACGGGCCGGAATTTAAATCGATTGGTGCAGAAACTTTGGGACGTTCTCCGGCAACAACGCGCCGAGACGCCGCCGTCTTGACGCTTTGCCTGGGGAGCAGCACGTTGCACGTGGTCGGTTTGCCGCGTTTTAGGACCGGCGCACTAGGGAAATATTTCCTCCACGCGGCTGGAATCGAGTATCATTTTTCGGAAAAGATGGATGCATGTTCGCGGCAGTGGATATCGGCAACAATCGCCTCAAGTGCGGAATCTTCTGTTTGGACCAGGCCGAGGCTTCCATTCCGAAACCCGAGTGCGCCTTCGCGTCGGAGGACCCGGCCGAGATTGTGGCGTTTGTTTCCCAAACCGTAGAACCCAAGACGGCGGTAACCTGCAAACATGGAGCAACGCCGGTGACGTGGTGGATCGCCAGCGTCAACCGCCCTACCGCCGGCAGGTTGCTCGATTGCGTGAAGCAGATGCATCCCGAGCACCGTTTGGTCCTGATCAGCGCTGCCGACGTGCCCTTGCCCGTTCGAGTTCCGCATCCCGATCGCGTGGGCATCGATCGTTTGGTCAACGCTCTGGCGGCTGAGCGGCTGCGGCGTCCCGGCCGTCCCGCGATAGTCGTCGACTTGGGTACAGCGATCACCGTGGACGCCGTTTCCCCGGACGGCGCGTTCTTGGGCGGGGCGATCTTGCTGGGATTGGCCTCCACGGCTCGCGCCCTCCACCAGTTCACGGATATGCTCCCGTTCCTCGATGTTGAGACCCTTTCGCCTTCCCAAGCCATTGGCAAGAACACGGAAGAGGCCATGCGGGCGGGAATATTTTGGGGTATTTTGGGTGCGATCCGAGAGCTGGTGCGTCGCCAAGCCGAGTTTTTGGGCCAACAAACCGACGTCTTCCTTACCGGAGGACACGCCGCGATTTTCGCAGAATACTTGAGTGATGCCAAGCACGTGCCCGACCTGACGCTTTCCGGCATCGCCCTCACGGCCGCGCATCACGTAGATCGCATGCTCCAAGACAACAAGCAGCGTTAGTCGCCCCCGGCAGAGGCGAGCAGCAAGACCGGGATCCGGGAGGGGCGATCCAGCAATGCCCAGGAGACGCCGGTTTCCCCCGATCGCCGCGAACGAACCCCGTTGATGGGAGCACGAGAGCATGAACCTGTCGTACGAGAACGATTCAGGATTGATACGAGAAAAGGTGGCTGGCGTGCCGATCGCCGATCTCGTGAAAGAGTTCGGCACGCCCTTGTACGTGTACGACGCCGCCGTCATTCGATCGCGTCTGGGCGACCTGCGCCGCTTCGACGTGGTGCGCTACGCCCAGAAGGCCTGTTCGAATCTTGCAATCGTGGACTTGCTTCGCAGAGAGGGCGCGCTGGTGGACGCCGTCAGCGCCGGGGAGATCCATCGGGCTTTGGCGGCCGGTTACACCCCCTCGGGCGACCCGCCGCCGATCGTTTATACGGCCGACATCTTCGATCATGATGCCTTGGATTTGGTGCTCACTCGCAATATTCACGTCAACTGCGGCTCCCGCGACATGATTGAGCAGTACGGAGAGCGGGTTTCCGGTCGCGAAATCACGCTCCGAGTCAATCCCGGCTTCGGTCACGGCCACAGCCGCAAGACCAACACGGGGGGGGACCTGTCGAAACACGGAATCTGGCACGCCCAATTGCACGATGCCTTGGTCGAAGCCGAGCATTACGGCCTGAGCGTTACCGGCATCCATATGCACATCGGCTCCGGCACCGATTTGGAGCATCTCGCGCAGGTATGTACCGCGATGGAAAAGGCGGCCTTGGAGGCGGGCCGCAACGTTCGTTCCATCAGCGCGGGCGGAGGATTGCCCGTCCCCTATCGCCCCCAAGACCCGCAGATCGACCCGGCGGCATACTTCGAGCTTTGGAACGCGACACGCCGGCGGCTGGAGGACGCCTTCGGCCATGCCGTGCGACTGGAAATCGAACCAGGACGGTATCTTGTCGCGGAAGCCGGGTTTCTTATTTGCGAGATTCGTGCCGTCAAGAAGCAAGGAGATCACCTGTTCTATTTGGCGGATGCCGGCTTCAACAATTTGGCGCGACCCATCCTTTACGGTGCGTATCACCCCATCTCTCTCGCTCCGCGCGAGCCGCAGCTTCACCGTGACTGGGTCGAAGCCGTCGTGGGCGGGCCGCTCTGCGAGTCGGGAGACATTTTCACCCAGGAAGAGGGCGGGTTCGTGAGCACGCGACGCCTCCCCGCTGCCGCAGTCGGAGACTATCTGGTCATCGAAGTCGCCGGGGCCTACGGTTTCGTCATGGGCTCGAATTACAACTCCAAGCCCTACGCCGCCGAAGTTCTGGTAACCGACGGCGAACCGCGATTGGTGCGCCGCCGACAAACGTACGAGGAGATGCTTGCCTGGGACGTACCGCCCGCTCCGACACCCTGAGAATCCTCTGCGGTATTCAGAAACCTTGAGCGATGCAACCCGGCGATCCCTCGGAGAATCCGCGCGGAGGGGTATGACGGCATGCGGCAAAGCGCGGGTGCCGCGTTCCGTCGCTGCTATGAGGTCTGGGACTGACGCTTGCCTCGTTGCGTGCGGGTCCGAGACCTCGCGGGCTTGGGTGACGACCATTCCTTGGTCAACGTTTCGAAGACTTCCGGAGACTCGTAGCGCACGACCCCCGGGGCTTCGGGAATCGGTCCGATCAGCCCCCGAAATACCGGCAACCCGCGAACCGTCAAGTCGGTGCAACAGTCGTCAATGCCGATCTGGGCATGTCGTTTGAGAAGGTCTTCGGGGCTGTCGTAATCTCGAATGCGAATCTGACCGTCGGTCCCGCGAGTTACCACGCGAATGGTCTGCTTTTTCATGACGGCGAGTCTCCTTCGCATGTGACGCCCAACCCGGCGCGGGTGAGGCGTTCTCTTATGCCGAAATCGGCATCTCCAGAGTGAGACTCGGTTTTCTTTGCCGGCGTCCCTACCACGGCTACATTAGCGACGCTCGGCACTTCCCGTCCCATGCGAAGCACCGTAGCGACCGTCAAAGAAAAACGCCGCCGCGAGCATGACGGCCGATGCCGGGCGGAGCCAAGGCCCGCAACCCGCGAATTCTACCGATGCATTCCAACCGGTTCGATAAAGACAAAAGCAACGAAAGTAGCGGATGTGAAGAACGGCGGTGAGCGGCGTGCGGGGCTACGGGCGCCTACGCCCACGCTAGGCATCAAGCACGGAATCGGTCACGCGGTGGACAAGAATGCCGTTGTGTCCGGTATCCGGCATCCCCGTCCCGTGAATCGCAACCATCAGATCGCCGCTGCGAAGAAGCTGCTGTTGCAGTCCCCACCGGGCGACGAACTCCAGGAGACGATCGCTTTCAGCCACCGGAGCATCGGGAAGCGGAATAATGCCCCAGTAAAGCGCCATGCGGCGAAGCGTCGCCGTGTCGGCCGAAACTCCTACCGTGGGCATGCTGAAGCGGTGTTTCGATATTCGCAGAGCGGTCTTTCCCGATCGACTCGCCACCAGCAGCAATTGGGCGTCCAGTTCCGCGGCGATACAGCCCGCATGCAAGGCCGTGCTCTCTGAAATCGCGTCGTCGCTTCCGCCGGCCAAAGCTTCGGTGACTGATTTTCCGACATCGCGAGCGGCTGAACCTGCGTACTCTTCGGCGGCCAAGGCGATGCGATGCATCATGGCGACCGATTCCAACGGGAAACGGCCGATCGCCGTCTCTCCCGACAACATGCAGGCATCCGCACCGTCGAGCACGGCGTTGGCGACGTCGGTCACTTCGGCCCGCGTCGGCAAGGGGGAATTCTGCATGCTGTCCAGCATCTGCGTGGCCACAATCACCGGTTTTCGATGCCTCCTCGCGGCGCCGACGATTTCCTTTTGCGCAACGGCCAACCGGGCAATGTCGGTCTCTACGCCCAGGTCTCCCCTCGCCACCATTACGCCGTCCGCGGCGGAGACGATCTCATCCAAACAATCGAGTGCTTCGGCTTTTTCGATTTTGGCGATGATATGGGCCTGGGAACCGTACTTCGTGAGGCGGTCTCGCAATTCAGCAATATCCGCCGCCGTCCGCACGAAGCTCAACCCCACGAAATCGATCCCGTGGAGCGCCGCCCAGTCCGCCGCGGCGAAATCCGCTTCGTCCATGGCGCGGACGCGCAGCCTTGCCCCGGGTACGTGAATTCCTTGGCGGCTCCGCACGACGCCGGGCTGAACCACGCGACATTCCACCGCCTCCGCCGACCTGCCGATCACCCGAAGCTCAACCAATCCGTCCGCAAGAAGGACCCGGTTTCCCGTCTCCAGGTCGTCCAAGATCGGCGGGAAGGTGGTCGACAGCTCACCCGGGTTCCTCGGGACGCCCTTGACGAATCGCACCACGTCGTTCAGGTGGCATTCGAGGCTTCCGCCGGGAATCTCCCCTAGTCGAATCTTCGGGCCGGCCAGATCCAGCAGCACCGCCACCGGTCGCCGAAGCTCAGCCTCGGCTTGGCGTACCGTTCGCAAGCGTCTTTCCTGATCGTCCGGCGTACCGTGCGCGGCATTGAGGCGAAACACGTCTACGCCCGCCCGGATCATGTCGTGAACCATGTTCGGAGCGTCGCACGCCGGGCCGAGGGTCGCCACGATTTTCGTTTGGCTGGGACGAATGGGAAAGGACATGAAAGCCTCCTCCTATGACGCGGCGGTTGTCGAAACCCGTGCCGTCGAGAGCATCGGTACGATCCTACCATGATGACCGCTTTCGGCTTCGATTGCACGCGCGTGCCGACGGTATTAGACTGCTAGGATTGGGGAGGCCCCCACCATGATTTTCCATCGCGCACGGTTTTTTTGACAAAGGGAATCGAAATGCGCACATCACGGCACAGTAGGAGAGACTTCTTGCGAGCCGGTTCCGCCGCCTGCGCCGGAGCCGCTTTGCCGCACCTGTGGCTCGGCCGCTTAGCGTGGGGCGAGTCGCCGAACGAACGCCTCAACGTTGCATCGATCGGTGTCGGCGGTCGCGGTACCGGAATCGGACGTCAAGCCGCTTCGCTGGGAAACATGGTGGCGTGCGCGGATGTCCACCGCAAGAACGCGGAGGAATTCGCGAAACCGTACGAAGGGCGCTGCGAAATCCACACCGACTACCGGAAGGTTCTCGACCGGCAAGACGTGGATGCCGTCACCATCGGCACACCGGACCACTGGCACGTCAAAATCGCGATCGACGCCATGAAGGCCGGCAAGGATGTGTATTGCGAAAAGCCTCTCACGCTGACTATTGAGGAAAGCAAATTGATCTGCGAGGCCGTACGAAACTCCGGCAAGGTCTTTCAGGTCGGAACGCAGCAGCGCAGCGAATTCAACAGCATGTTCCTCAAGGCCGTCGTTTTGGCCCGCAGCGGGCGACTGGGCAAGAAGCTCCGGGCGGTTAGCTCCGTCGGCCAGGCCACGGCGGGCGGTCCGTTCCCCAACAGCGATCCGCCCGAGTTCCTCAATTGGGACTTCTGGTTGGGGCAAGCACCCAAGGTCCCCTTCTGCGAAAACCGAATCGGCTGGAATTTCCGCTGGTGGTTCGAGTATTCCGGCGGACAGGTCACGGATTGGGGCGTGCATCACACCGACATCGCACTCTGGGCCTTGGGTGGCGAGGAAACCGGCCCGGTTCAAGTCACGCCGGTAAAATCCGAGTTTCCCCTCGGCCGGGAATTGATGCTGGACACCTTGTCGGGCAAACGTCCGTGGCAGGAACTGCCCGTCTCGTACAATGTCGCCAAATCCTTCGACTGCGATATGCTGCTCCCCAACGGCAATGAAGTAAAGTTGGTAAGCGGAAGCAACGAGCTGATTATCGAAGGCGAGCTTGGTAAGATTCGTGTGAATCGCGGCAGTCTGACCGGAAAACCCATCGAAGACCTCACGGACGCCGACAAGCAATGGCTGGACGACGAGGTCCGCAAGCTCTACCGCGGCAAGGAACCCGGCAGCCACATGCGCAACTTTTTCGAGTGCGTCAAGGATCGCAGTCTGCCGATTTCGGATGTTTACACGCATACCAATTCGGTCAATGCCTGCCACATGGCCAATATCGCCATGTTGCTGAACCGTACCGTCAAGTGGGACCCTGACAAGTACGAATTCCCCGACGATGCAGAGGCCAACGCATTGACCCGGCGTCCGCAACGGGAGCCGTATCAGATCGTCCTCTGAGATCCGCGATCAACAGCAGCAGGTTTGCAACCTCGAGTCGTGCGTCGCAGACGCGATCGCGCGAGGTCCACGCCGCGGTTCGTGCCGCCGTTGAGGTTCGTGGCGCAGGGTCGGCGCGTGGTCGGCAGTCCTATGAATACGTCTACCGCGATCCGTTCGGCGATGCGCGGCTCGAGGGCAAACAGAGGCAACCATGTCCACGGAGCGGTTTGGGACATTCTGGCGCGACAAAGCGGTCCTTGTGACCGGAGGATCCAGCGGTCTGGGATCGGCCGTCGCGCAAGCCTTTGCCGCGGCCGGATCTCGGGTGGCGATCGTGGGGTTGGAACCGGAGGGGGTCGATTCCGCCGTGCAGACTCTGCGTAGGCGAGCGGTGTCCGAGGAGGCGATCGTCGGAATCGCGGCCGACATCACCGCCGCGCACGACGTGGCGAGGATTGCCGACACGGTGCACGCCGCTTTCGGTGAGCTGGACGTGCTCGTGAACAATGCGGGGCGTTCCATGCGCGGCGGATTGCTGGACACCACGCCCGACCAATTCCGCCGACTCATGGAGTTGAATCTCATCGCTCTTGTCAGCGTAACGCGGGCCTTTTTGCCGGAATTGATCCGCCGTCGCGGTCACATCGTGAACATCGGATCTTTGGCATCCAAAGCGGCGGCTCGCTTTGTGGGAGCCTATCCCGCCACGAAACATGCCGTCGCCGCTTACTCGCAGCAATTGCGCTTGGAGTTCGGCGAACAAGGGCTGCACGTCCTGCTGGTATGTCCGGGGCCCGTGGCCCGAGCCGGCGAACGTCTCTATCGCCTGGAAGGCTCGGACGACGTGCCCGAATCAGCCCGAAAGCCCGGTGCGGGAGTTCGCGTGCGCGTCGTTTCCCCGGATGCGCTGGCCCTTCGCATTCTGGAAGCGTGCCGGCTGCGCCGAACCGAGATCGTGATTCCAGGCAAGGCGCGACTGCTGTTCGCCTTGTGCCAACTCTTCCCGAGTCTCGGTGATCGCTTGATTCGCTGGAGTACCCGCGGCGATTGAGATGCCGCCCCCTCTTGATTGTGACTCTGGAATCTGCCACGATAACGCCCACGTACCGCGTGTGCGACGCTCGTTCGCTCGGGCCGATGTCTGATCGGCGGTCGATGGTTCGACGGAACGTCGCCGATCCCGCCGCGGAAGCCGGGACGAGTATCAGTCTTTTTTCGATTGGAGGACGACGATGGCTGCGTTTCCCGAAATCTCGAAGATCCAGTTCGAAGGTCCCGATTCGCGCAACCCTCTGGCCTTTCGGCATTACAACGCGGAAGAGTTGGTCGAAGGCAAGCCGATGAAGGACCACTTCCGCTTCAGCGTGGCGTTTTGGCACACCATGCGAGGGACGGGGGCGGATCCCTTCGGGCCCGGCACCATGCTGCGTCCCTGGGAAAGCGGCCAGGACACGGTCGAAAACGCCGTGAATCGGATTCGCGTCTTCTTCGAATTCTGCGAGAAACTGGGAACGCCCTTCTTCTGCTTCCACGACCGCGACGTCGCGCCGGAAGGCAAAACGCTAGCCGAGTCGAACAAGAATCTGGATGCCGTCGTCAAGGTCATCAAGGAGGAGAGTGAACGCACGGGAATCAAGTTGCTTTGGGGCACGGCAAATCTATTCAGCAATCCCCGCTACATGCACGGGGCGGCCACCAGTTGCAATGCCGACGCCTTCGCCTTCGCGGCAGCCCAGGTGAAAAAGGCCCTCGAGGTCACGAAGGAGCTGGGCGGCTCGGGCTACGTTTTTTGGGGCGGCCGCGAGGGTTATCAGTCGTGGTGGAACACCGATATGAAACGGGAGCTGGACCACCTCGGCAGATTTCTCCACATGGCCGTCGATTATGCCAAGGAAATCGGTTTCACCGGCCAGTTCTACATCGAGCCGAAACCCAAGGAACCGACCAAACATCAGTACGATTTCGACGCCGCGGCCTGTATCAATTTCCTCCGCGCCTACGGGTTGGAAAAGCACTTCAAACTCAACATCGAGACCAATCACGCGACCTTGGCGACCCACAACGTGGAACACGAGTTGGAATACGCCGGGATGCAAGGTTTTCTGGGTTCGGTCGACGCCAACACGGGCGATTTGCTGCTCGGCTGGGATACCGATCAATTCCCGACGGATGTGTACCTCACCGCCAAGATCATGCTCGTGTTCATGAAATACGGTGGAATCGCCCCCGGCGGAATCAATTTCGACGCCAAGGTGCGACGTGAAAGCTTCGAGCCGGTGGACCTCTTCTATGCCCATATCGGCGGCATGGATTGTTTCGCCAAGGGTCTGAAGATCGCGGCCGCCATGCGAGCGGACGGTGAGATCGAGCGCATGGTCAAGGATCGCTACTCCTCGTGGGATTCCGGTGTGGGAGCCGAGATCGAGGCCGGCAAGCACGACTTCAAGTCGCTCGAAAAGTACATGTTGGAGAAGGGCGACGCTGCCGCCAACAAGAGCGGTCGGCAAGAGTTGTTCGAGAATATCGTCAACCGTTACATCTTCTGAAATCCGCCGTACGGCGATTTCGGCGCAGACACACTCCCGAGCGGGGTTCGCCAGACCCTCGCTCGGGCTTTTTTGTCGCGCCCGACATCAACCGCGTTCCCGACACAAGATCGTCGGCGACCGCTCGCTCGGCCTCTCAATAATTGAAACGAATACCGAGACTTCGCAGATGATCCGCCAAGGCTCGCGTCGCCTCCCATTGATTTTTTCCGGCCGCGTCCACGGCGTAATTAAAGGCGTGAAAGCCGACCCGGCGGGCGCCGTCCACATGAGCGGCAATATCATCGATGAAGAAAATGCGTTCGGGCTGCGCTGCCGCGATGCTCGCGGCGGCCTGGTAAATCGCCGGTTCCGGCTTCATCGCGCCGATGCGGCAACTCAAGGCGTGAAAGCGGAAGCCTTGGAGGATCGCGTACTTTTCGAAACAGTGCCGCCAATGCGTTTCGCAGGTATTTGACAGGATGCCCAAGGGAACGCCGGCGGCTTGTAACTGCGCCACGATCGGCAGGTTGGCGAGATTGAGCCAAAAGATATCGTTGGCGGCCTGAAAGAGCCTGTCGCGAGGAGGACGCCTGCCCACGCGACGGCAATACAGCTCGAAAAACTCGTCCTCTCGAATCCGTCCCAGCTCATAATCCCGTTGCAGCCCCTCCTCGAAAAGGACGGTGCGGACACGTTCCGGCGCCACTTCGGTGACTGCGGCCATCCGGCGGCACATGCGATCCACGTCGAAATGTACGATGACGCGCCCGAGGTCGAAGTAGACGACGTCGATGGCGCTGCGACGGATAGTTCCTTCCATGCCTGCTCCGAAGTGGGGGAAAACGCGAGGTAAGGGGGACGACGGACTCACCGGAAGCGATCGAGTTCGGAGATGCACGGTCGTCCCGCGAGAGCAAGAACCTCCGGCCGGTTGACGGCATGACTCTGTTGCGATACTGTACCGTACATTTGATGAGCGGGAAAGGCTTGCGCGCGTTATCGCGGTTCGAGAGCTGTCGTTCTTGAGAACGAGGCGACAACGACGTCGTCCCTTGAGCGTCCCGAAGGCGTCCATTTCCGCTACCTGTGGAGGGCTACGCAATGCGATCCTACCGAGCCTTGCCCCTGTTGGCGCCCCTTTGTTTGCTCGCTTTGGCATCCGTCGCACACGGAGAGACACCCGCCGCGACCTCGACGGTGGGACTCAGCGAATTAGATCTGTCCCATGTTTCGCAGGGCTGGGGTAAGCCGCAATCCGATAGGAATTGCGTGGAAAAGCCCATATCCATCGCGGGGCGGCAATTCCAGTCCGGCCTGGGAACGCATGCCGTATCCGTCATGCATTTGGAATTGGACGGACGGGTCACGAATTTTTCCGCGCTGGTGGGAATCGATGACTCAGCGGGCGGACGGGGAAGCGTTGTGTTCCGAGTCTACGGCGACGGGCGAATCCTCTACGACAGCGGCATCCTCCGAGTCGGCGAGGAGGCGAAGCCGTTGGACGTCGATCTGCACGGAGTGCAACAACTCGTTCTTTACGTCGGGTCGGCTGACGACGGCATCGATTTCGATCACGCGGATTGGGCGGAGGCTCGTTTCACCTTCCAGGGTCGCCCCCCGGTGCCCGTCGCGGCACCTCGAGAAGAAGCGGTCATCCTGACGCCTCCACCGCCGGCCAAGCCGCTATTGAATCACGCAGCGGTTTACGGCTGCCGACCGGGACGCCCTTTTTTGTACCGTATTCCATGCACGGGTAATCGGCCGATCGAGTTCACCGCCGACGGTTTGCCGCCTTCGATCTCCCTCGATGCCGAAACGGGTATCCTGCGTGGAACGGCTCCGGATCGACCCGGCGCATACGCCCTCGATATTCACGCGAAGAATGAGTTCGGCCGGGATGACGGCCGCTTGACGGTCATCGTCGGCGAAACTCTGGCGCTCACACCGCCCATGGGCTGGAATAGCTGGTACATCCATTATCACCGCGTTTCGGACGCCGATATGCGGGCGGCGGCGGATGCCATGATCGCCTCCGGCATGGCCGATTTCGGTTACGCTTACGTCAATATCGACGACTGTTGGATGGTCCGTCCGAAATCGCCCGACCCGATTCTGGGAGGACCGCCGCGGGATGAGCATGGGGCCGTTCGCCCCAACGGCAAGTTTCCCGATATGAAGTCCCTGACCGATTATATCCACGCGCGGGGGCTGAAGGCGGGAATCTACATTTCGCCCGGACCTCTGACGTGCGCCGGATATTTAGGAAGCTACGAACACGAAGAAATCGATGCCCGCAAGTTCGCGGAGTGGGGTTTCGACTTTCTGAAATACGACTGGTGTTCCTACGGGCAGGT
>FWPV01013978.1_pt1 | contig 11931 bp, 12 predicted proteins | sample 2228371 | NCBI WGS metagenome assembly FWPV01 (sample SAMEA103939776, study PRJEB20133) | metagenome | reverse complement strand
CTCTTTTGGTTGATTGGGGAGAACCAGAAAATTATGGAACTCCCCTGCTCCTTAAAGAAAATTTATATGAAGCATCTTTTTTGTCTCCTGTTTTATTTCCCTCAGGGGAACTATTTGCAGCTATTACTACATATAAAAATGATGTAGATATAGGAATTTTTACAGTTAAAGGAGACCAAATTTTTGAAAATTTAACTCCAGGTTTGATCCACCGTTTTGAATATCTCTCAGCCCAATTTTTAACTACGGCGCCTGAGATGGGGAGAGACATTTCTGTATCAAAAGATGGAAACTTCATTGCTTTTTTTGGAAGGAAGGGGAAAGGGAAAAACCTTTTTATTTTAAATTTAGTGACGAAGAAATTTGAAAAAGAATATCCCTTAACCTTAGACCAACCCCTATCCCCTGCTTTTTCTCCTGATGGAGAAAAAATTGCTTTCCAAGGTTATAAAGATGATAAAGCAGATATTTTCCTATTAAATTTAAAGGATGGTTCTATTTTAAACCTAACAAATGATGAATTTTACGATGGCTGCCCTGAATTTTCCCCTGATGGAAAATATATAGTATATTCTTCTTTTAGGGGTTCCTATGCCCAAATTATGAAAATTTCTCTTGAAAACCCAAAAGAAAAAGAACAATTAACCTTCTTAGATGGAAACCATACAGATGCTGTCTTTTCACCTGATGGAAAAACAATTTATTTTACTTGGGATAGGGAGGACTTTCCAAATATATATAGGATGGACTTGGATTTAAGAATAGTGGAGCAAATTACAAAGGCAGGAACAGGGTGTTTCCAGCCCACTGTTGCAAAAAGAAAAGATGGAAAAGATGTCCTCCTTTATACTGCTTTTTATAAGGGTAAATTTAAAATATATTCAATAGTATCTCCAAAAGCAATCCTTTCCTTTGAAGAGAGGACAGAAACAAAGCCAGAAGAAAAGATTTATGAACCAGAAATTTTTATTCCCTTTCAAAAGGAAAAGGTTTCAGAAAAGGTAAAATCAAAGTTGGAATTTACTTATGGTTCTATGGATTTAGGAATTTCTACAGATCAAAGATTTGTAAGCCAAGGATATTTAAGATTTTCAGATATCTTAGGTAATAAATATTTATTTTTAAGATTAGAATCAATTTCCACTTATTCTGATACGGAAATAACCTATTGGAATTTAAAGGGAAGAATGCAGTGGGGATGGAATTTATACGATTATAGAAGATATTACCTATTTTCCACTTCAATTGAAGGGAGAAGATATGAAAGTGAAGAGGGATACAGGGAAACAGGAACTGCCTTTTATTTAATTTATCCCTTCAATACCTTTAATAGAATAAGTTTTGGTTTGGGTTATCAATATATAAAAAGGAGAATACCCTACTTTACGGGATTTATAGATGGAATTCCTCAATATGATTTTAGAGAATATAAAAGAAATTATCCCTATATTTTGTCCATTTATAATATTGACAATACAGTGGGTGATTACACAGGCCCCATTGCAGGAACGAGGGGAGAAATTGCTTATGCCCTTTCCCCAAAATTTGAAGGAAAACAAAAATTTATACAAACAACCCTTGATTTAAGGCACTACATTAATCTCTTTGAAGGAAGCCAATTTGCCATAAGATTTGTAGGATTTTATTCAGGTGGGGAATTCCCCTCAATTTTTGCCTTTGGTGGAATAGATACCTTAAGGGGATACAACTTTAGAGAAATTTATGGAACAAGGGGATTTTTTACAAACTTTGAATGGAGATTCCCCCTTGTTAAAGAATTTATATCTCCCATATTTAAATTTTATGATATCCAAGGAAGAATCTTTTTGGACTTAGGAGGAGCTTGGTTTAAAGGTGAGTCCTTTCAACTTATAGATGATGGAAAATTAAAAGATGGGAAATCCAGTTATGGGCTTGGATTTACAATAAATTTTCTTGGTTTTGATTGGAATTGGGACTGGGCTTCCCTATGGGATTTTAAAGAAAGAGACAAAAATATGAAGTTTTCCTTTTGGATAGGTTATAAATTTTAGGAGGCAATATGGAACTTAAAGTAATAGGTGCTTACGGAGGAGAAAGTCCAAATCATAGGATGACCTGTTTTTTGCTAAATGATACTTGTGCCTTAGATGCAGGTTCCTTAACAAGGGGGCTTTCTTTGGAAGAACAATGCAAAATTCAATCAATTGTAATTTCCCATAGCCATATGGATCACATTACAAGTTTACCCTTTCTTGTGGAAAATGTTTTTGGAAAACAAGAAGAGGTCTTAACTTTATATTGTTCAAAGGAATCTATGTCAAATATCAAAAAAAATATGTTCAACAATGATACTTGGCCTGACTTTACAAAAATCCCTGAAAAAAATTTACCCACAATTACTTTTAAAGAAATAGTGCCAGAGATTGCCTTTGAGGTAGGTGACCTTATCTTCTTACCAATTAAAGTAAACCATATAGTTCCAACTCTTGGTTTTTTAATTACAAATGAAAAAACCTCAATTCTATACTCTTCAGATACAGCTCCTACAAAAAGAATTTGGGAAATAGCAAATGCAACACCTGATTTAAAGGCAGTTTTCTTAGAGGTATCCTTTTATAATAAGATGGAAAAAGTAGCAGAAGTTTCAAAACATTTAATTCCAAAAACAATTGCAGTAGAAATAAAAAAATTAAAAAGAGATGTGCCAATTTATCTTTATCACATGAAACCACCTTGTGTAAAAAAAATAAAAGAAGAAATTAAAGAATTAAAGATAAGCAACTTGGACTTTTTAATTCAAGATAAAATTTATAATTTTTAATGAAAATTCCCAAATGGATTGTCTTTTTAAGAACTCTATTTATCTTTTTAATAATAATATTTATACTTTTAATGTTTTTACTTCACAAAATGCTTTTACAAATTCAAAAGGTTATAGAATCAAAATAAGGGGGTATTTATGGATTTTAATTTTACAGAAGAACAAGAAATTTTAAGAAAAACAATAAGGGACTTTGCAAACAAAAAAATAAAGCCCTTTAGGGAAAAATGGGATGAAGAAGCAAAATTTCATTATGAAATTTTAGAGGACTTAAAGGAATTAGGACTTTTTGGAATAATCTTTCCAGAAAAATATGGGGGAGCAAACTTATCCTATGTAGACTATGTAATCATTTTAGAAGAACTTAGCAAAGTTGACCCTTCTGTAGCTTTGACAATTGCAGCCCACAATTCCTTATGTTCAAACCATATTTATATGTTTGGGACAGAGCAGCAAAAGGAAAAATATTTAAAACCCTTAGCAAAAGGAGAAAAAATAGGGGCTTGGGCATTGACAGAACCAGGTTCTGGATCTGATGCAGGGGGGATGTTAAGTTTTGCAAAAAAAGTAGAGGAGGGATGGATTTTAAATGGTTCTAAGGCATTTATTACCCATTCAAATGTGGGTTCCTTAGCTGTTGTTTTAGCCATAACAAACCCTGAAGATAAAAAACACGGAATTTCTGCCTTCATTGTAGAACTAAATTGGAAAGGAGTTATAAGAGGTAAAAAAGAAAATAAATTGGGAATGAGATCCTCGGATACGGGACCTTTATCCTTTGAAGATTGTTTCATACCAGAAGAAAATTTAATCCCCCAAGAAGGGAGGGGCTTTAAGCAAGCAATGGATGTACTTGATGGGGGAAGAATTTCTATTGCAGCCCTTTCCTTAGGACTTGCTGAAGGTGCCTTTGAAGAAGCATTAAACTATGCAAAGGTAAGGAAACAATTTGGAAAACCAATTATTGAATTTGAAGCAATACAATTTTACTTTGCCCAAATGGCAACCAAAATTGAAGCAGCAAAACTTTTAACATATAAAGCTGCTTCTTTAAAAGATTCTGGCAGAGAAGTAATTATGGAGTCCTCAATGGCAAAGTTTTATGCAGGAGAAATTGCTGTATATGTTTCAGAAAGGGCTGTTCAAATTTTGGGTGGCTATGGTTTTATAAAGGAATATCCCGTTGAAAAATATTACAGGGATGTGAAACTTTGCACAATTGGAGAAGGAACTTCAGAAATTCAAGAACTCATAATTGCAAGACAATTAACGAAGTAAATTAAAACTTTTACAACGCCTTGATTTTTTTTAGAATTTTATGAGAAAATAAAAAGTAAATTTTTAAAAGGAGGTTTGAAATGAAAATTGGGGTATCAATTGCTCAAGTCCCTGCTACAGATGCAAGGGTATATCCTGCAACAGATAAAAAGTACATAGAAATAAAGGATTTAAAATATGTAATTAGCCCCTATGATGAATTTGCCTTAGAAGAAGCATTAAAAATTAAGGACTTAACGGGAGCAGAAGTTTTTATAATTAGTGTGGGACCAGAAAGGGTTCAAACTGCTTTAAGAGAAGGGCTTGCCTTAGGTGCAGATAGGGCAATTCATATCTTAGAAGAAGAAAGATACTTTGATTCTTTTTACATTTCAAAACTTTTATCAGAATATTTGAAAAAAGAAAATGCAGATATTTTATTTTTTGGAAAAATGGGAGTTGGCTTTGACCATAGCCAAACTCCTTCAATGGTAGCTGCCCTATTAGATTTACCCTATGTAAATAATGTAACTGAAATAAAAATTGAAGGAAATCTCCTAAAAGTAAAAAGGGAAATTGAAGGTGCCTCTTTAAGGTATGAACTGGGACTTCCTTGCATCTTATCAGCTGAAAAGGGCTTAAATACTCCTCGCCTTGCCAATTTAAAAGGTATTATGGCTGCAAAGAAAAAACCCCTTCAAACAATTAAAGCAAGTGATTTAATCCAAAGAAAAGAATCCATAGAACTTTTATCCTTAGAATTACCACCACAAAAATCAAAGGGAAAAGTTATATCGGGAGAAGATCCAAGAATGGCTGCAGAGGAACTTTTAAAATTTTTAAAAGATGAAGTAAAAATAATTTAAGGAGGAAAATATGCATCACTTTTTATGCATAATTGAAACAAGAGAAGGTGTTATAAGAAAAAGTTCTTTGGAAACCCTATCCAAAGCAAAATCATTAGCTAAAATAAAAGGAGTTGAATTAGAAACCATATCCTTTGGAATTTTACAAGAAGGACAAATAGAAAGATTAAAAGAATTTGGAGCAGATAAAATTTACTATGCAAAGGACGAATCATTAAATTTATATAACCCCTTAGAATATTTCAATATCTTAAAAAATATTTTAGAAAAAAATATGCCTTTTGCAATATTTTTATCAGCAACTCAAATTGGAAAGGACTTTGCTGGATATATTGCAGGAAAACTTTCTACTGCTGTTGCCCAAGATGTAATATCCATAGAAATTTTAAATGGTAATTTTAAAATCTCAAAGCCAATGTATGCAGGAAAACTTCTTGGAAATATTGCATTCAAAGAAGGTGCTTTGCCTATTATAACATTAAGGGCTAATGTCTTCCCCTTAGAAAAATTTGAAGGAAAAGGGGAAGTGGAAATTGTTGAAAGGGGAACTCAAAATATCAATTTAAAATGTTTGGCAATTGAAAAATCTGAAGGAGAAGAATTGGATGTCTCTGAAGCAAATATTATAATTTCAGGTGGAAGAGGGATGAAGGGACCTGAAAACTTTCCAATGCTTAAAGAAGTAGCAAAGATTTTAGGTGGTGCAGTTGGTGCATCAAGGGCAGCAGTTGATTCTGGATGGATAGACCATCAACATCAAGTAGGACAAACGGGAAAGACAGTTTCTCCAAATTTATACATTGCCTGTGGAATTTCAGGGGCAATTCAACACCTTGCAGGTATGTCTTCTTCAAAAGTAATTGTAGCTATAAATAAAGACAAAGAAGCCCCAATCTTTCAAGTAGCTGATTTTGGAATTGTAGGTGATTTATTTCAAATAATTCCAGAATTTACAAAATTGCTAAAGGAAGAAAAAAAGGAATAGTTAAAAACTTTTTAGTAAAAAAAGAAATATTATACAAAACCTTTTAAACATAGGGATTCTAAAAGATTTTTTCATTGAGAAAATTTCATATACCACAAGATTAAAAGACACAATTTCAAATTTGCATTCTTTAAAGCTTTAAAATAAATTATAATCCAGACCCTTTTCCTTTCCTTACTTTCAATAAAGATCCATCTTTTATTATGAGATATTTGGCAATTTCATCTTTATCATTTTCAATAGCCAACAATAAAGGAGTAAACCCATAGTAATTTCTTGCCATCAGTTCAATATTTTCCCTCTTTTGAGTTAAAGTTTTAACTTTATTTAAATCTCCCTTTAATACTCCTTCAAAAAATATCATCTTGAGATGGATTTAGTAAAAAAAAGATGAAAAGTAAGTTCCTAATTTTTAAATTTTAGCATAAATTTTCTTGACTTTAAATAAAAATAAATAGTAAAATCTTATGAAAGGAGGAATATGGAAGGAATTAATTTAACATTGGCTTTAATTTTAATAATTTTTTCATTTTTATTTTTGACTTATAGTTTTTATAAAAGGTATTTACCTTTGAAAAATGCAAAGCCCTATAAATTTGATTTAAACTTAAAAGAAAGAATTAAAATCTTGTTAAAATTTGTCTTTTTTCAAAAGAGGATGTTTAAGGATAAATATGCAGGGGTTTATCATTTATTCATTTTTTATGGTTTTTTGGTCTTTTCTTTAAAATCCTTAAGTTTAATTCTTGAAGGTTTTAAAATAAATTTAAAAGTTCAATACTTTATACCATACCAAATTTCAAAGGATATCTTTATTGTTTTAGTCCTTTTTGGAATTTTTCTTTCACTTATAAGAAGATTATTTTTTAAACCTGAACGATTAAAAAATTCCTTTGATGCCTTTTTAATTTTAATTTTAATTGGAATTTTGATGGTAACTGATGGGACAACAGATGCTTCAATTATAAAAATTGAAAGTCCTTCCTTTGCAAAATTTTCACCTGTCTCTTCTTTTATAGCAAATTTTATAAATATAAACTCTGCAAATTCAATTTATTTGTCTAGCTGGTGGATCCATTTGGTAACATTATTATTTTTTATGAATTACCTCCCCTATTCAAAACATTTTCATGTCTATACATCTTTTTTTAATGTATTTTTTAAAAAGCTTGAACCACCAGGAAAAATAGAAGATATGGATCTTGAAAATATAACAGAGGACTCAACTTTTGGGATAAAAGGTGCAAAGGATTTCAACTGGAAACAAATTTTGGATTTTTATACTTGTACAGAGTGTGGAAGGTGCAGGGAATTTTGTCCTACAAGAATTACAAATAAAGATTTATCTCCAATGGAATTTGGCTTGGATTTAAGAGAATACATTTACAAAGAAAACAAAAATTTAATTGCTGAAGAAGTTGAGTCAGAAAGAGAAGAACTTCCAAAAATACCAAAGGATTTTATAAAAGAAGAAGTTATTTGGGATTGCACAACTTGTAGGTTTTGTGAAGAACACTGCCCCTTATTTATTTCTTATGTGGACAAGATTGTGGGCTTGAGGAGAAATTTAGTCCTTGAAGAGTCCTCTTTTCCAGAAGAAGCCATAAATTCTTTTAAAGGGATGGAAGTAAATTCAAATCCCTGGAATATGCCAAAAGATAGAAGATGTGATTGGATGGAAGGGCTTTCAATTCCTTTATTTTCAGAAAAAAAGGGGGCAGAATATTTATTTTGGATTGGATGTGCTGGTTCTTATGATGACCATGGAAAGAAGATTTCAAAAATTTGTATAAATATATTAAACAAATTAAAAATTGATTATGCTGTATTGGGTTCTGAAGAAAATTGCACAGGTGATTCTGCAAGGCGACTTGGAAATGAATACCTTTTCCAACAACTTGCAGTTCAAAATGTTGAAACATTAAGTAAATATAAGTTTAAAAAAATAATTACCTTTTGTCCCCATTGCTTGAATACCTTAAAAAATGAATATCCTTCCTTTGGCGGGAATTATGAAGTTTTACATTTTTTAGAATTCTTAGTTGAAAGATATAGTGCAGGCGAATTACCTTTAAAAAATAAATTGGATTTAAATTTAACTTATCACGACTCTTGTTATCTTGGAAGATACAATGGAATTTATGCAGAACCAAGATTTTTATTGTCAAAGGTTTTAAAAAATGGAATAAAGGAAATGGAACTTTCAAAGGAAAGAGGTTTTTGTTGTGGTGCAGGGGGAGGGAGGATGTGGCTTGAGGAAAAAAAGGGGAAAAGGATAAACCATGAAAGGTTAGATCAAGGACTAAAAACAGGTGCTGAAGGGATTGCCTTATCTTGTCCCTTTTGTTATATAATGCTTGAAAATGCAACAAAAGAAAAGGAGTGCGAAAACTTCAAGGTCTTTGATGTTTTAGAACTAATTTCAAAGACAATGGAGTAAAGGTTAAAATTTTTTATATCTTTTCATTTGAAATTTAATTTAATCTTCTTTTTTAATTTCAAATAGTTATGGTTCTTTTGACTTTTTTGGATCTTCCTTATTTGTTATAATAATTTTAGAAAAATATGAAAATCTGGAAAATTTTTTCAAAATTTTTAAATAAGGGGTTTATGGGTGAAGAAATTGCATCTCTTTATTTAATTGATAAGGGATACACAATAGTAGAAAGAAACTGGAAATGTAAAATTGGAGAAATTGATATAGTTGCAAAAAAGGATGGTTACTTGTGCTTTATTGAAGTAAAGAGAAAATTAAAAAGTGATACTTTTCAAGCAGAATTAAATTTTACAGAAAAAAAGAGGAAAAAATTATTAAATCTAATAGACATTTATTTAAAAAATAAAAAAATAAAAGAAACCCCATACAGATTAGAACTCATATCAATAAATGAAAAGGGATTGAAAAGAAAAATAAACCATTACATAAATTTATAAAAAATGATATAATTTTTGAAAAAATAGGAGGTATATATGTTTTGTAGAAATTGTGGAAAAGAAGTACAACAAGGTGCTGCTATATGTACAAATTGTGGTTTTAAACCAGAACAGGGAAATTTATTTTGCCAAAATTGTGGAGCTTCCACAAGTCCGGGGCAGGAAATTTGTATATCCTGTGGGTTTAAACTCCTTAAATTTCAAAGTGCCTATAAAAAAAGCAAAATTGCAGCAGGACTCTTAGCAATTTTTCTTGGTTGGCTTGGAATACATAAATTTTATTTGGGATACAATACTCAGGGTTTGATTTTGCTTTTGGTTTCCGTCCTCTCTTGTTTTATTTTAAGTTTTATATCAGGAATTATTGGTATAATTGAAGGGATTATTTATCTCACAAAGACAGATGAGGAGTTTGACTTAGAATATGTTCAAAATAAAAAGCCATGGTTTTAAGTTACTTCTAATATTTTTCCTTATTCCAAATTTAACTTATGCCCTTGAAAAAGCAAAAGTTATTAAGGTCTATGATGGAGATACAATAAAAGTAGTATTAAATAAAAAAATAGAAAAGGTTCGCCTCATTGGAATTGATTGTCCAGAAAGAGATGAAGTTGGTTTTTGGCAGGCATTAAACTTTACAAAAAGATTAATTTTGCACAAAAAAATCCTAATTGAATATGATGAAGAAAAAAGAGATAAGTATGGTCGCCTTTTGGTTTATATATTTCTTGAAGATGGAAGATTTGTAAATGAAGAAATATTAAAGGAAGGACATGGAAAATTTATATTAATTCCTCCAAATGGAAAATACAAAGAAAGGTTAAAAATTGCTGAAAAAAATGCTAAAGAAAATAAAAAGGGAATTTGGAAAAAAATTAAGGAGTAAGTATGGCTCCAATTGATAAAAAAACCTTAGAACTTTTAAAAAAGAAAGAAAAAATTTTTGAAAAAATAGAAGAAACAGTAGAAAGACAATCAATTCAAGGAAAACTAACAGCAAGAAAAAGAATTTCTGCTCTTTTGGATCCCGAATCCTTTCATGAATATGATTTGTTTGTAGATCATAACTGCACTGATTTTGGTTTGGATAAAAAAAGTTTTCCAGGAGATGCTGTTGTTACAGGAATTGGGAAAATTGAAGGGCATCCAATTTGTATTTATGCACAGGACTTCACTGTGGCAGGTGGTTCCCTTGGTATTATGCATGCAAAAAAGATTTGCAAAATAATGGACATTGCTCTAAAGCTTGGAATTCCAATCATTGGAATAAATGATTCAGGTGGTGCAAGGATCCAAGAAGGAGTAAATTCTCTTGCTGGCTACGGAGAAATTTTTTACAGAAATTCCATTGCTTCTGGAGTAATTCCTCAAATTTCTATAATTTCAGGTCCCTGTGCAGGTGGAGCTGTCTATTCCCCAGCTTTAACTGATTTTGTTTTTGTAATTGATAAAATTACTAAGATGTTTATAACTGGTCCAGATGTAATAAAGACAGTTCTTGGAGAAGAAGTATCCCAAGAAGATTTAGGGGGAGCAAAAATTCATGCAGAAATTTCAGGAAATGCCCATTTTTTTGCAGAAAATGAAGAGAAATGTTTCAAAAAAGTTAAAAAATTAGTAACCTTTATCCCATGGAATAACAGAAAAAAACCCGATAGTTTTCCTCCAAGGTCCCCGCTTGGCTCATATAATATTAATAAAATAATACCTGAAGACCCTATCAAGCCATATGATGTAAGGGATATTATTAAAGCCCTTTGTGATAATAGTGACTTTTTTGAAATTCAAGAACACTGGGCTAAAAATGTTGTAATTGGATTTTCAAGATTTTCAGGAGAAACAGTTGGAATAGTTGCAAATCAACCCCTTTTTCTTGCTGGCTGTTTGGATATTGATTCTTCCGATAAAGCTGCAAGGTTTATAAGGTTTTGTGATTCCTTTAACATTCCAATTTTAACTCTTGTAGACATTCCAGGTTATTTACCTGGTGTTGATCAAGAACATAATGGTGTAATAAGACATGGGGCAAAAATTTTATATGCCTATTCAGAAGCCACAGTTCCAAAAATAACAGTCATTTTAAGAAAGGCATATGGAGGTGGCTATATTGCAATGTGTTCAAGACATCTTGGAGCTGATTTTGTCTTTGCTTGGCCCCATGCAGAAATTGCAGTTATGGGACCGCAAGGAGCAGCAAATATTATATTTAAAAAAGAGATACAGACCTCTAAGGATCCTGCAAAAACATTAAAGGAAAAAGTTGAGGAATATAAGGAAAAATTTGCAAATCCCTATGTAGCTGCTCAAAAGGGGCATATTGATGCTGTCATAAGACCCATAGAAACAAGGGAGTTTCTCATAAGAGCAATTGAAATTTCTAAACACAAAGAAGAAAGAAGACCAGTAAAAAAACACGGGATTCCACCTTTTTAATATGGAAAAATTTATAATTTTTGATTTAATTGATGGCATTTATGAGACAAAACTTACAAAAAAATTTTTAAAGAGAAAACCTTATAAAAAAGAAGATTTAGGAATTATTAAAGCATATATACCTGGAATAATAACAAAAATTTATGTAAAAGAAGGAGATTTTGTTGAAAAAAATACTCCCTTGCTTGTTTTGGAAGCAATGAAAATGCAAAATGAAATCTTTTCACCATTAAAAGGAAAGATTGAAAATATTTATGTAAAAGAAAAGGAAGTTGTGGTAAAAAATCAAATTCTCATTAAAATAAAAACGGTAGATAGCATTTAGTAGATAGCATTAAGGTTATAAAACCCCAAATGCCAAATGCCAAAAAGCAGAAGTTAGCATTTAGTAGTTGGCATTAAGGAACAAAATCATAAATCCTAAATGCTAAATGCTTAATGCTAGATGCCAAACAGGCGATTGCCACAGGCACTTTCGTGCCTTTGCAATGACAATTGGAGGCGGTCTGACACGGGGTTAGCCCTATCATCGTAGGCTAATAATGTGGTCTGAAACTTGAAAAAGTCAATTATTTTGCTATAATAAAAATATGAGATTTAACCCCATAGCATATCTCACAAAAAATCTAAATTTAATTTGTTATTCTTTTTTC
>FWPV01008599.1_pt1 | contig 11931 bp, 7 predicted proteins | sample 2228371 | NCBI WGS metagenome assembly FWPV01 (sample SAMEA103939776, study PRJEB20133) | metagenome | reverse complement strand
CTCGCCTCGCAGCAGGAGCCCGGCGGGCACTGGATGGTGAGCCTCGCTCCCAAGGCGGCGAACCCGAGCCAGGCCGGCGGCTGACATTTAACCCTCCCCATGCTCGACGACATCAAGAGAACCCTCTGGGCCACCGCCGACAAGCTGCGCGCCAACATGGACGGAGCGGAATACAAGCACCTGGTGCTGGGGCTGATCTTCCTCAAGTACGTCTCCGACACCTTCACCGCCCGCCAGGCCGAGGTGCGCACCCGCCTGCAGGACCCGGCCGACGAGTTCTACTTTGCTGACGCCACCCCCGAAGACCTGGCCGCCGAGCTGGAGGACCACGACTACTTCAAAGCCGCCAACGTCTTCTGGGTGCCTGAGGGCGCGCGGTGGGAAACCATCCGCTCCATGGCCAAGAACGTAGAGATCGGCAAGTTCATCGACAACGCGCTGACCATCATCGAGGCCGAAAACCCCAAGCTCAAGGGCATTCTGGACAAGCGCTACGCCCGCGCGCAGTTGCCCGACGGCAAGCTGGGCGAGCTGGTGGACATGATCTCCACCATCGGCTTTGGCGACGACCCCGCCGTGGCCCGCGATGTGTTGGGCCAGGTGTACGAATACTTCCTGGGCATGTTTGCAAGCGCCGAGGGCAAGCGCGGCGGCCAGTTCTACACGCCGGGCAGCATCGTCAAAACGCTGGTGGCCGTGCTGGCCCCGCACCAGGGCCAGGTGTACGCCCCCTGCTGCGGCTCGGGCGGCATATTTGTGCAGAGAGAAAAGTTCATCGAGGCCCACGGCGGCAAGCTGCGCGACGTGTCCATCTACGGCCAAGAAGCTATCCCTGAATCAGGTCTGGGTGGAATAGGCAATGGCGAAAGCGACTAACAAGTCCACAGCGACGCGAGGGACGGTAACGCCGCAGCAGCCCACTCCGACGTCCAAAGCGTCGCTCAATCCCAAAAAGAAGGTAAACCCTCGCACGCGCGCGGCGGTAGACACCGTCCGCGCCTCCCGCGACGGCCACGAGTTTCACGAAGCCTGGGTCGCTCGAAAGTGCCTGGGCTTGCTGATGCCCGGGTCCGAGTTAGTCGGCATTGCAGTGGAAGGCTTCGCCAAGGAGGACCAGCGCGGCGTCTCGAACGAGGGCAATGAGATCGCTGATGCGGTCCTGTACTTCGGCGGCCGTGCAGATTTGCACCACGCCAAGCGCGTGGTCGTGGTCCAGGTGAAGTACTCCAAGGCGGCTGAGCACAAGCCGCTTCGGGCGGCGGATGCGAAGAAGACGATCGGCAAGTTCGCGCGCACGTATCGCGCCTGCAAGACGTCGCTTGGGACCGACAAGGCGCGGGCAAAGCTTCGGTTCGAGCTGGTTACCAACCGGCCCATTGGGCCCGCCCTGCTCGAGGCAATCGAAGGATTGGCGGCGCAAACCACACTCAAGGGTGACGCAAAAACGCAGGCGAAGCAGGTGACGGACGCCTGTAAGCTGACTGGCAAGGATCTTGCCGAGTTCGCGGCGCGGCTGGAAATGATCGGCCTGACCGGCGACCTGCGTGAGAACAAGCAGCAACTCGCACTCACCTTGGTGGACTGGTCAGACGCACGAGACCACATGGCCCGTCGTCGTCTCGCGGATATCCGGGAGATGGCACGCGACAAGGCCGGCTTGGTCAAGCAGCACAGCAACGTCATCGGGCGTACGGACGTGCTGGCTGCATTGGGCCTGTCCGACTACAAGGACCTGCTCCCGGCGCCGGCGAGCTTTCCGCCGATCGGAAAGGTGGTTGATCGAGTGCAGTTGGACGACACCGTCCACCGCATCCCGCGGCTCACGCGGCCATTGATTGTGCATGCCGAAGGCGGGTTCGGAAAGACAGTCTTCATGAACTCGCTGGCCGCCCGGCTGGGTAACGAGCACGAGACGATCCTGTTCGACTGCTTCGGCATGGGGCAATACCGCGCCGTGGACGACAGCAGGCACCTGCCAAGCCGCGGTCTCTTGCACATCGCGAATGAGCTCGCTTGTCGAGGTTTGTGCGACCCTATGTTGCCCTCGACCAGCAACAGCGAAGACATCCTTCGCGCCTTCCGCGTGCGGTTGGAACAAGCCGTCGCGACCTTGAGCCGCGGATCGGCGAACCGGCAACTGGTCCTGATGCTCGACGCGATCGATAACGCCAGCGAAATCGCTCGCGATCGCAATCAGGATTCGTTCCCGCGCTTGTTGCTGCAGAGTTTGGAGCACGGCGGAGCGATCGCCGGTCTGCAAGTGGTCGTTAGTGCCCGAACACACCGGCGGCTCGCTGCAACCGGCGAGATATCCGCCGAGGAGCTCGAATTGGCGCCTTTCGTCGAGCAAGAGACACGTGCGTTCCTGCACACCCGCGTGAGTAAACTGACCGAGACGATGGCCCAGGTGGGCCAGGCGCGGTCCAAAGGCAATGCTCGTGTGCTGGAACACTTGGCCGCGGAACCTGGCCTCCTGGCGCCGAGCGAGATCGACAAGCCGATCGCGCTGGACGATCTGATCCAGCACCGCATTGACCTTGCCTTAGTGGAAGCACGCAAGCTTGGCAATGCGGATCACAGCATCCGCGCTTTCTTGGCAGGTCTGGCCACCTTACCGCCGCCCGTGCCGCTCAAGGAATTCGCGCAAATCAACGGCATGGCCGAAGGCGCGGTCGTCAGCTTCGCGGCAGACCTGGCGCCGCTGCTGGAGCAGACCAAGCATGGTCTGATGTTCCGAGACGAGCCCACCGAAACCCTCATCCGGCGCGACTACGCCGGCGACGTGGCACCGCTGCGTGAGCTGGCGGCGAACCTATTCGCCATGCAGGGCGAGTCGGTCTACGCCTCCACCACGCTTCCCGACCTGCTGCTGCAGCTGGAGGATGGGGAGAGGCTCTTTCAGCTGGCCTTCGACGAGCGGCTGCCCGCGAGCATCACCGGCACCGTGGGCCAGCAGACAATTCGCCACGCGCGACTTCGCGCCGCCGTGGCGCACGCCGTTCGCGTCAACGACCTCGACCACCTCGTGCCTTTGCTGGTCGAGTTGTCTACCTTTGCCGCGATGGACCAGCGGGGAACGAGGTATCTGCTGGACTACCCTGATCTCGTGGTCGCCTCGGCTGATCCGGATTCGCTTCGGCGCATCTTCGAGGCACGAACACCGTGGCCCGGCTCCCGCCACGCCCGCCTAGCGATTACTCATGGGCTGATGGGCGAGACCGCCGAGGCAATCTGGCACGCCAGGTGGGTCGCTGAATGGCTGCAGCACTACTTTAACCAGACGAGCGACGCGCATGACCGCGCGCACCCCACGGTGCTGGACTTGGCGGCGCTCCCGTTCTGCTACCTGCTCAAGGGCGACGGCAAGGCGGCGGCTCGAGAGCTATCGGGTTGGGTCAGCGCCGAGCACGGTTACGACACATCCAAAGCGATGTTCCAGCTGGCGCACCGTCCCGAGGCGGCGTCCTTGCTTTCATCCGAGGTGATCCGGGCCTGTGTCGATGCGTTGGCGTCGATCGGACCGATCGCCGCGGCGATTCGTTACGCCGCCGGCAGTCCGGAGCAGCAACGCGCTCAGCTCGAGTCGCTCGCGGCGGCATGTATGGCGGACGGCCCGGTGAAGCTTCGAGATCACTACCGACCCGACGAACGCCCGTTGGTACAGGGCATGGTGGAGGCCGCGGCGAAGGCGGTGCGGTTGGGGATGCCCGCCCAGGCTACCGCGATCCTTGCGGCACTGCCCTTGGTGCCGCCGAGCCTGCACGTGTTCATGGACTCGTCATATTGGGTCGGTGAGGTCGCCACGTACATTGCCCGGCAGGTCATCGCCTGCTGCGCGTCCGGCACCCCGATTGGTCCGCGCGACCTTCTGCCGCGCGAACTGGCCAAACTCGCTGCGACCTTGACTAAGAATCTGAAGGAAGCGGAGTTCCTCACTGCGCTCAAGGAGGCACTGGATGCGGACTACGAGGCGAAGGCCAAGGCCGCCCGAGACGCAAAGAAAGATGCGCGCCACGACTCCAGCCACCACGCATCGGCTGTGCGATTCCTCAAGGAGCGAATGCCGCGCTGGCTCGATATCGCGCGTGACTTCGCACAGGCCGTTGTCGGTTCCGGTTCCGGTTCCGGTTCCGCTGCGCCTAGCTTGGCGCCACTGACGGCCCGCTGGATCACGCTGCGCAACACCGACGATTACGACTCTGGCGGCCGCTCGGCGCAACGGCAGCACAACACGGTTGTCGAGCGCTTGCTGGCGTTGGCTCTTGCGGCGAACGACTCATTTCCTGCGGGCGAAGTCGCGGCACACATCGAAGCGGCCAGCGAACCGGACGCTACGCCCTTGTCGAGCCTGATCGGGCTCGTCGCATTGCTGGCGTCTCGTCCGGCGTTCCATGCCATGGCCGGCACGCTCGCGATAAGGGCGAGCGCGGCCACCGAGAAGGAGCACGATGTCACCGATCGTGCCGCACATTTCGCGCGCCTCGGGCAGGCGATCGCGTTGGCCAGCCCTGCCGAAGCGGTCGCGTATTTCCGGAAAGGGCTCGAGCAGATGGACGCGATCGGCTCGGGCGACTATCACTTCGTCGAGGGGCTAATGCACTTCGCCGGCGCGCTGACCGGCGAAGGTCTAAGCCAGCGCGAGAGCCACACCTTGTCCAACATCTGCGAGCTCAACTTGGGCGAGGAACAGAAGTTCGGCTGGGGTTCCTACGGCGTCGCGATGAGCCGGGTATCCGGCGTGGCGGGGCTTGCAAGGCTGGCGCGGTGGCAGGACCGCGGGCGAATCTCGTTGGACTTCACGCTGTTACCGTATGTGCGGGCCTTGCTGGAGGACGACAAGCTCGATGCCGAGCTCGCCCTGACGCTCTTGCGACTGTCGAATCCAGCCGAGCTCTACGTGTGCGGGACCACGCAGCTGGTCGCCACTCTCGAATCCAAGCCGTCCGCACGCGTAGCAGCCGTGGCCACCGAGCTCGTCGCGCAATACCTGCAGAACAACCCTGGTTCACTGGGCTCGGAAACACCCCGCGCGCTCGCCCGCTTCGCCGGCTCGGTGCTGGGCAAGGACGCATGGCAGCGGCAGTACCTTGAAGCGGCGGCGGATCGGATGGACGTCAAGCGCGATGACCACAACCGGCGCACCAACTGGCGTGCGTCTGAAGGCGACGCCGCGCCTCGAACCTGGGAAGACGAGCAGAACAAGGCGAAGGCGCACGTTCTGCAGATCGCCGCGGGCACCGATCCGCTCGATGAGGTCGCGGTGGGGCGCGTCCTCGATGCGGCCCGCACGCAGCTCCGGAACATGCGCTTCTCGGACGATGTCCTCAACGCGTTGCGAGCGAAGGTGGCGTTCAAGCAATGGCCTGACTATCTGGCGCTGATCGCGCGGCTCGAGGTGCTGGATCTGTACGAGAAAGAACGTGAGCTGCGCACCTGCAAGGAGCAATGGATCGGCTCCTCGCTTGCCGTAGCCGACGCGCTAAAGGCCTGCGCACCGGTCATCGCACGGGTGAATGCAGGCGAATACATTGCCTTCGATTACCTGTCGGGCTCACACGTCCGCGCCCTCGAGGACATCTGTGGTCTGCGGCGCCGCGACGTGCTGATGCTCCTCATCCGCGAGTTCACCCGTCCCAAGATGCCGGTACCGGCCTCGGTGTGGCTCAACTTCGCTGCGGAGTTCAACGAAAAGGCTTCGCCCGGCGTGGGCGAGGCGGCGTTGACGCGCCTGCTGCAGAGCGGGCCGGCGAAGCTCGCGTCCAACACTGAGGACGGGGCGTGGCAGGATGCGATGACCTTTACCGGAGATGCGGTCGAGGCCATCTCGGCAATCACCTGGTTCCAGCTCGGTTCGCCCGTGACCCGGCAGCGGTGGTTCGCTGCCCATAGCCTGCGCACGGCGGTCCGACTCGGACGTGCCGAGGTGCTGGATGGCGTCGTTGCAAAGTATCAGCGCCGCGACGCGGTCCCCTTCCAGGCGCCGGAGTTGCCATTCTTCTACCAGCACGCCCAGCTCTGGTTGCTCATCGCAATGGCGCGCATCGCACTAGAGGCGCCCGTGGTCGTTGCTCGGCATGCCGATTTTCTCGAAGCGATCGCGTTGGACGCAGTCGAACGCCACGTGCTTCGGCGGCATTTGGCGGCGCAGGCACTGCTGGCCTGTGTGAATGCAGGTGAGTTGCGCCTGCCAAAGGCACGGGTTCAGAAGCTTCAGCGCGTAAATCGATCGAGCTTCGCGGCCCGGAAGGAGAAGGACTACTACGGGAGCAATTTCTACGCCCCGCGTCCGAACGGCATGGCCAAGCCCCAGCCTGAACTGCATCTGGACTATGACTTCAGCAAGGACGAAGTTACCCGGCTGTCGAGCCTATTCCGACGGCCGCACTGGGAAACGGTGGATGCCCTGGTCGCGAAGGTGCGTGAACACGACGCCAGCATCGAGTTCATGAGCGATCGCAAAGGGCGGTCGCGACCGGGTCGTGACCACTACACGCGAGGCATAGACGCCGAGTACCAAGCTCACGGCGAGCAGTTGGCGTGGCACGCTTTGTTCTCAGTGGCAGGCGATCTGCTTGCCGCGCACCCGGTGGTCTGGTCCGGCTACGAGCAGGAAGATCCATGGGAAGACTGGCTCTCCCACCAGGTCATAACGCATCCAGCGGGCTTTTGGCTCGCAGACGGAATGGACCACCAACCCCTGGACACTTGGGTCTCCTTGATGGCCAAGGGCGACACCGCGATGGACCTCACCGCGGATCCGGCCGCATTGAAGTCGTTGCTGGGGATCGGCGATTCGGTGGGAGACTGGCTCATAGTCGATGGCAGTTGGCACTCCAACGAAAACGTCGAGATCCGGGTGATGTCAGCGCTGGCGCCCCGGGACCAAAGCGTCGCATTGGCCGAGAAGCTTGCTACTCAGGGGGCCTTCCACGCCTATGTGCCGCAGTTACAGCTGTACGAAGACGACGGGGTGGCCTCGGATCGCGATGCGCCCTACCTGCCGTGGATCGTGCGCAGGGAAGCCTATGCGTATCTGGACGAGACCGACGCCCTAGGCGCCGCTGGGGCGGTGCGGCGCTCGCGCTTAAGCCCGGACGTCACCGCGTTCGCCAAGTTGCGATCTGTCGATCCGTTCGACCGGACTTGGAAAAACGCCGCCGGTGAGACCGTGGTGCGAGCCGACGCGTGGATCGAATCCAGGCGCCATGAGGAGAGTGCGAGCGATGGCTCGCGCCTGTGGTGCCGCACTGACGTCGTGAGTGAGTACCTGGAGGCCCGCGACGCCGACCTGATATGTCTAGTGCGCCTGCGACGCCACGATGGAGGTAACGGCAGAGAGCGTAGCCGCTATTGGCATACCACCGCTGTCATCCGGATGAGTGCCACGCTCGAGGTGAGTTACACGACGGGTCGGTCTAACGAAATGGAAGAATTGAAGTACTAGCGCGCGTCAGCGGATGGGACGGCTGCATTCGTGCCACGGCTGCCGGACGCTGGCCCCAGCCCGGGAGCACCTGCAAGGTCAGCTCGTCGGGCCGGAAGGCCGCTTGGTGCTGGTCGGCGTGAGTAGGACCGCGACGACTGACAGACCAAAAGCGCTGCAACGTAGACATAGAGAAACTTGCTACCGCTACGCCCTCGCCACCGGCACATCCTCCCACCTCGTCGTGTACTGTGGTGTGCGCCGTTCCTGCCGCATACCCCATGTTCGCGTGGTTCCCGACTGCCCCGTGGACCCCACGTGCAGCGTACCCTTGCCGAACCGCCCGTTGAGAGCATCCATCGCTGCCATCAGCCGCGTGCGGTCACGCCCATTCTCGGGCTCCAGTTCAAGTTCCCCCTGCTGCACGCTCGCCGGCTGCAGATCCATCAGGAACACGCCCGCCTTGATGAGCTGGAAGCCGGGCACGTACATGATGCGCATGCCATCAGCTGCCGCCTTGGCCAGCACCCGGGAGTCGGCCGTGGGGCGCCTGAGCGGCACCGTGACGCTCCTCGACAGCTGAGGTCCAGCCCGGTGCGGTGACGTGTGCATGAACACCTGCAGTGCCCCCGCCAGGCTGTCCTGTTTCCTGAGTTTTTCTGCGGCCCGGCTGGCGAACTCGCTCACTGCCTCCATCAACGGCTCCAGCTCGGTCACCGCCCGCCCGAATGACCTCGTGCAGGCGATCTGCTGCTTGGGTGCGGGGACATCGTCTAGGTCGATGCACGGCATGCCCTGTACTTCGCGCACCGTGCGCTCCAATGTCACGTTCCAGCGCCTCCTGACCGTGGCTGTGTCCATGCGCGCCAGGTCCAGCACCGTCTTGATGCCGCCTTCTCGCAGCTGGGTGGCAATGCGCGGCCCCACGCCCCAGACCTCGCCCACATCGGTGGCGCTCAGTATGGCCTGCAGTTCATCTTGGGTTAGCGTCGCCAGGTTGCACACCCGGGCGAGGTGCTCGGGGTAGCTGCCTGGTTTGCGTTCGGCCGTCTTGGCGATGAAGTTGGCCAGCTTGGCCAGCGTCTTGCTCGGTGCGATCCCAATCCCGCAAGGAATGCCCGTCCAGCGCAGGATGCGGTCTCGGATGATGTGGGCACGCCGGGTCAGGTCACCTCGCACACCGTGCAGTCCGATGAAGGACTCGTCGATGCTGTAAATCTCCTGGGTGGGGCCAAGTCCCGCCGCCAGGGTCATCATGCGGTCGCTCATGTCGCCGTACAAGGTGAAGTTGGCCGACAGGCCCACCAGCCCCTCGGTCTTCTCCATGTGCCTGATCTGGAACCAGGGCGCTCCCATCTTGATGCCAAGGTCCTTGGCCTCGTTGGAGCGGGCAATTGCGCAGCCGTCGTTGTTGGACACCACGATGACAGGCCTGCCCTGCAGCGAGGGCCGAAACACCCGCTCGCAGCTCACATAGAAATTGTTCCCATCGACCAGCGCGTACATGGCAACCCCTGCATATCCGCTGCTCAAACCACGAAGCGCTTGATGCAGGAGCTCACCACGCCCCAGACCTCGACGGTCTGACCGTCCTTGGGCTCGATGTCGGGGAAGGTGGGGTTGGCGGCTTTCAAACGCACCCGACCGGCACGCTGGTACAGCTGCTTCACAGTGAATTCGCCATCGACCACCGCTACCACGATGTGGCCATGCCGAGGCTTGATGGCCCGATCGACCACCAGGGTGTCGCCATCGTCAATACCTGCCTCGCGCATGGAGGCGCCCGCCACCCGCAGCAGGAAGGTCGCCTGGGGGTGGGTGATGAGCAGCTGGGTCAGATCCAGCCGGTTGACCGCAAAATCCTCAGCGGGCGACGGAAACCCCGCGCGCACCGCCGCCACCGGCATGGGCAGCACCAAGGAGGTGGCCGTCAGTGCGGTTGGTGAGGAGAATTGCAAAAGACTGTTCATCCATCCAGTATAAATCCCGGTAACGACAAACTCACACCACCATGTGCTCCAACTACGACTCGGTGACCCAGACGGAGCGGCTCAAGATCCACTTCGGGGTGGATACGCCGCCAGGCATCAAGGGCCAGGTCTGGCCGCTGTACCACGCGCCGTTCATCCGGCGCCACCCGCACCACGACGTGGGCGACGATGCTGTGCCGCCCCGGGAAGCTCTGGCTGGCCTGTTTGGGCTGATCCCGCATTGGGCCGGTGAGATTGCCTTCGGCAAGCGCACGTACAACGCCCGCTCAGAGACGGTGGCGGAGAAACCCAGCTTTCGGGACGCCTGGCGCCTGGGGCAGCACTGCATCGTGCCGGTAGAGAACGTCTACGAGCCCGACTGGCGCAGCGGTAGAGCTGTGCCCACCCGCATCCAGCGCAAGGACGACAAACCCATGGGGATTGCCGGGCTGTGGGCGGTCAACAAAAAGGCCACGGGAGAAGAGGTGCTGAGCTTCACGATGCTCACCATCAACGCCGACAACCATCCGGTGTTCAACCAGTTCCACCGCCCCGAGGACGAGAAGCGCATGGTGGTGTTCCTGCGGGAGGACCAGTACGACGAGTGGCTGGATGCACCGGCAGCGCGCTCCATGGCCTTCATGCAACCGTTCCCTGCCCAGCTGCTGATGGCAACACCAGAGCCCGAGCGGGGACGCAGGAAGGCGTGACAGACCCATCGACATCACCGCGCATCACCCGCAAGCACTTGACGCGGCTGCGGGAGATCTACCGGTCCTCGGGCTGGCCCTGCCGCGACCCGCTGGAAGTCGATCTGATAGTCGGCGGATTGGTGCAGGCCGAGCGGGATGACCAGGGGCGGGAGACACTGCATCTGACGCCAGCAGGGTTGCAAGCACTGGCCGACGCACATGCCGCCAACAGGGCCAACCGTAGTGCCCACAATGATCTCGTCACGCAGGTGGCACAGCGCATGCAGCAGGAGGGGCGCATTGCATGGACGCAGTTGGCGTTGCGGGCGCAGGTGGACGGGGTGTGGACCCAGGCCATCCCCGACGTGTTCAGCATCTGCGTCACCACGGTGGAGGCATACCTGGAACCTGTGGTGCATGAGATCAAGGTCAGCCGGGCGGACTTGCTGGGCGACCTCAAGCGCCCTGAAAAGCGCGCCGCCTACCTGGCAATGGCGTCACAGGTGTATTACGTGCTGGGGCTGAACGCGAAGGGCCAAGCGATCGCTGAGGCAGACGAGGTGCCGACCGAGTGTGGGGTGATAGTAGCCACGGGTGTGGGGCTGGAGGTCGTGCGGGTGGCGCCCAAGCAGCCGTTCACCGGCCTGCGGTTTGATGAGTGGATGGCCCTGGCCAAGGCGGCACCACTTCAACGTGATCACGCTGAGGGGCAGGGGCTTTTGTGACAGTCTCAGCAGGGCCAACACATATTGGCGCTCTGCCAAATCGAGGTTTGATTGAAGGGGGGAAGCCCACCACCCCCACCTTCCGCTTATACCGACCTGACTGCTAGGCACGCAGTCCTTTCCTAACAAAGCCGCAAAGCGTGCGAGAAACGACTGGATGCGCCCCATCTCCCCCTCAGCGCCCACCGCCCCCGAGTTCGATTGAGGCGCGAGCTCCATCTCGATTCTTGCGGTCTTCTGGGCTCAGTTGCGCATGGGGATGACCTGCACATGCGTCGTACTTGCGCAGCCTTTGATCAAAACCCGGGTGCCCGAAACCACTTGCGTTCGCTCTGAATAAATCTTGATCTCGAGGTCTGTGGCCGAGCCGCAAATGGACGGCCTACCTATAAGCGCTATCGTGGTGCTGCGCTCGCCATCGCGATGGTTGGTGCCCTCTGACATGCACCCGCGCTCACGCAAAAAGAACCTACAAAACCTATAGAACCTACTGTGATGGAAGCGGTGGCCTGGCGCCGAACCGGGATCATCCGGTACGACAGCCGCCACCGCTTGTTGCCGCGTTAACCCAGCGAAGCCAGCAACTCGTCCAGTTCGGCGTCACCCGTAGACACCGCCGGCGCAAAATGCGTCGGGTTGGCGTTCACGTCCACCACAAGCAGACCCGAGAGTTCGTCATAGCCAGATTTCGTGATCATCTTGCCATCAGGGCGTTTTGCAGGACCAACCACAACGCCCCTGAGCACCGGCAGCTCGGCGTAAGGCCGGTGGACCTGGATCAGCTTGGCCAACTGAGCCGGGCTCGGACCATGCTGCAAACGCCCAGTAGTGCGTTCGAATCCAACGCTGTAGGTCAGCTCAGCGAGGGCAGCGGCGATGTCTTCACTGCCCAACACCTTCAGTCCGCCAATGCCGCTGCGTCCGTTGGGGGTCCACTCCACGACTTCGCCCGCCATCAAGAAGAAGAACCCGGTGCTTGCCAATGCCGCCATAGCCAATTTGGCGGTCCCCGCAGGGTCGCGCTCATCGGCGATAACCAGCCAACGGTTCATGTCCAGTTCGATCAGTGCAGCGCGGGAGACTGTTGATTTCCACGTAAATCTGACCCCTCTGGACTGAGT
>FWPV01013974.1_pt1 | contig 11932 bp, 9 predicted proteins | sample 2228371 | NCBI WGS metagenome assembly FWPV01 (sample SAMEA103939776, study PRJEB20133) | metagenome | reverse complement strand
GTTGGAGAGGTCGCTCACCGCCCCGTCCGCGGGGCAGTTTGCCCCATAGATGAAGGCAAGAACGGGGTTCTCCGACAAATTACCCCCCCGCCTCCGCATGAGGAACACGGTCGGCGGACTATTCCGGGGCAGGCTCCGCCCTTCCGACATTAACGCGGCAAGGCAAATTGACCCTTATCACAACAAACGCCGGCACTTGGGCCAAAGACACAGCCCACTCAAGGCGTCCGGCGGCGACCGTTATTATAGACCATAATCTTTATTTGTCAACCGATCCCAGGTTGCCCGCTCACCACCAGACAGACGGCGGAACTTTTGCGCAGTCAAGCAAGCCGTGTTAAAATGCAGGTGTGAACGAACCCCCTACCCTTTCAGCAACTGAATCCTCCGGCATCGCGCGGGCCGCCTCGATCATCGCGCTGGGGAACATCACCGGGCGCATCCTGGGACTGGCCCGCGAAACGGTCAAATCGCACCTGTTCGGAGCCGCCGGTGGCGTAGATGCTTTTCAAGTGGCCTCGGTCGTGCCGGTCCAATTGTACGAGTTACTGGTAGGCGGCATGGTCACCGGCGGGTTGGTGCCGGTTCTGAGCGATTATGTCGCCAAAGACCAACGCGATGCGCTATGGCGATTGTTCTCCACTCTGCTCCTGCTGAGCGGCATCGCCCTGACCGGGCTGGTGCTATTGACCGAAGCAGGCGCGCCCTGGATGGCCCGGCTCCTGGGACGTGGGTTCGATGAGGAAACGCAAAGCCTGGCCACCGCCATGTTGCGCGTCACACTGCCGGCCGTGTTCTTTTTGAGCATGTCCGGCATCCTGACCGGCTTGCTCTATACCTTCAAGCGATTTTCGTTGCCGGCGTTTACTTCTTCTGTGTTCAATGCCAGTATTGTCCTGGCTGCGTTGCTGCTGGGAGCGCGGTTGAATGTGATGAGCATGGCCACCGGCATCCTGGCCGGCAGCATCCTGCAAATCGCGCTCCAGTTACCCGGCCTGCGCGGCATGCGTCCACGCTGGCAACTCGACTGGCATCACCCCGGCCTGAAAAAACTGGTGCGCCTGTACGTGCCGGTAGCGTTCAGCCTCATCATCAGTCAGGTGGCCATCTATCTCAGCTACAGTCTGGCTTCCCTGGCCGGCGAGGGCAGCATCGCCTGGATGAATTACGCCACCACACTTATCCAATTCCCTCTGGGATTGGTAGCGACCGCCATCTCGGTGGCGATCCTGCCCACCCTGTCACGTCAGGCCTCGGAAGCGAACCCCGCCTTCCCAGATAGAACCGGCTTCGCGCCCAAAGACGAGTTCATGACCACGCTGGCGCACGGTCTCAAGATAGTTTTGCTTTTGATGATCCCGGCCACCGTCGGGTTATTCGTTCTGGCGCGCCCCATCGTGGCGCTGCTCTTTGAACATGGCCAATTCAGCCCGGCCGATACCAGAATCACGGCGCAGGTTTTACGTTTCTACCTGCCGGGCTTGACTTTTGCTGCAATTGACCAGCCGTTGATTTTCGCCTTTTACGCCCGCAAGGATACCCTCACCCCGGCTCTGGTGGGACTGGCCGGCATTATCATTTACCTGATGGCCGCCTTGCTCCCCACGCTCTTTCACCCTTTGCACGTAACCGATCTGGCGCTGGCCAACTCGATCCAATGGTTCAGCCACGCGCTGATTATGTTGATTCTGCTCACGCGGCGAATAGGCACCCTGCACAGGCATGGCGTCTTGCGCCTGACGCTCAAGGCCATGACCAGTGCAACCCTGATGGGGGTGAGCGTGCTATGGCTCGGCCGCCAGCTCGAACCGCTCACCGCCTGGGGCGTGGGTGGAGAATTGCTCATGGTCGCCAGCCTGGGAGGACTGGGGCTGATAACTTATGCGGGTCTATTGATGCTGTTCAAGACCAAAGAACTTGATGCACTCATCCGCTTGTGGCATTCTCGACTGCCTGTGGTATAATTTCACTACATCATTATCGAACAAACAACAACACCGCCCTTAGCCTGGATTCCGCCGTTCGCGCATCCCTGGGCGCGAACGCTTTCATTGGTCTGGATACAAGGCCTGCGGGGTGCGAAAAATGGAGAAAGCAAGATGAATCATCCTCTCAAAATCCTCTATCTGGCGGCCGAAGTGGTACCCTACGTCAAAGTAGGCGGATTGGGCGATGTGGCCGGTTCCCTGCCCAAAGCCTTGCGGGCGTTGGGGCACGATGTGCGCGTCTCTATGCCGCGCTACCGGGCCGTGGATGGAAAAAAGTGCAACCTGAAGCGGGTGGGCGAGCCCTTCTCGGTTCCGGTCGGCCCCAGCTCGCGCCGCACCGAAGCCGAACTCGGTGAACTGAACGGCGTGCCGACCTATTTGATCTGGGACGAGCAATACTTTGGGCGCGACAAGGTCTATGGCTACGATGACGACGCGCAACGCTTTGTCTTCTGGGGACGCGCCACGCTGGAACTCATCAAGACCCTGGGCTGGCAACCCGATGTCATTCACGCCAATGACTGGCACACCGCCTACGCGCCAACGTTTCTGGCCACAGCCGGCCAACGCGACCCATTCCTGGCTCCCATCGCCACAGTTTACACCATCCACAACCTGGGGTATCACGGCACCACCGGCAAGACCATCCTGCTGTTCGGTGGCCTGGAAGGTCTGGTCAAACATCTGGAAGTAGAAGCCCCCGGCACGGTGAACTGGATGGCGCAAGGCATCGTCCACAGCGACATGGTCAACACGGTAAGCCCGCGCTATGCTCAAGAGATTCTCACGCCGGAATATGGCTACGGCATGCAAGAACTCCTCAAGGCGCGTCAAGAACGATTGTGCGGCATCCTGAACGGCATGGATTATGACCTGTGGAACCCGGCCAGCGATCCCCATCTGGCGCAACCGTTCGACCTCCATCATCTGGAAGCGCGGGCCGCCAACAAAGCTGCCTTGCAACGCAGCACCAATCTGCCGGTGCGCGCCGAGGTGCCACTGTTCAGCATGGTCACACGCCTGGTAGATATGAAAGGGATGGACTTGCTGGTCGCCGTGCTCGACCGTCTGATGGCGCGGGATGTACAACTGGTGATTCTGGGCACCGGCGAGGCCAATTATGAAGAATTGTTCAACACCCTGCCGCGCCGTTTCCCCCACAAGGCAGCCGTCTTTTTGCGTTTTGACGCGGCGCTGGCGCAACAAATCTATGGCGGAGCCGACATGTTCCTGATGCCCAGCCGCTTTGAACCATGCGGCCTGGGGCAGATGATTGCCATGCGCTATGGCGCCATCCCGATCGTGCGCGCCACCGGCGGCCTGGCCGACACGGTCCGCGACCTGGAGGCCGCTCAAGGCGCCGGCACCGGCTTTGTGTTCAACGACTATGTAGCCGATGCTTTTTGGAACGCAATCCAACGCGCCCTCAACGCCTTTGCCAACAAGCCTCTCTGGCGTTCCTTGCAAGAGCGCGCCATGCAAGCCGATTTCTCGTGGACCATCTCGGCCCAAAAGTACGCAGAACTGTACCGGAAAGCGATCGGGTTTCACAAGCAGCAAGAGGCAAGATAGCAAGAGGCAAGATAGCAAGAGGCAAGATAGCAAGAGGCAAGAACCTGCCTCCTGCATCGGAGGGGTTATGAAAGTTATGGCCATGATCCTGGCGGGCGGCGAAGGACGACGCTTGAGCATCCTTTCACAAAAACGCGCCAAGCCGGCTGTGCCTTTTGCCGGCAAGTACCGCATTATTGATTTCACCCTGTCCAACTGTAGCAACTCGGGCATTTACACCGTCGGTATCTGCACCCAATACCGCCCCCGTTCGCTCAACGACCACATCCGCACCGGCGCGCCATGGGATATGGATCGGATGAGCGGCGGCGTGACTTTGCTCCAACCTTACCTGGGGCGCAAGGATTCCGACTGGTATTCGGGCACCGCCGACGCCATCCAGCAAAACTTTGATTTCATCCGCCACTATAATCCCCAATTCGTGTTGATCCTCTCGGGCGACCATGTCTACAAAATGAATTACGACCACCTGATTGACTTCCACGCCGATCATCAGGCCGACCTGACGATTGCCACCATGCAAGTCTCGCTCGAAGAAGCCAGCCGAATGGGCATTTTGGAAACCGACCAGGATTACCGCGTGATCAGTTTTGAAGAAAAGCCGGTCGAGCCCAAAGGCACGCTGGCTTCAATGGGGATTTATGTGTTCAACCTTGAAGCGCTCAGCCAGGTGTTGCGCGAGGATGCCAGCCGTCATGATTCCGCACACGACTTTGGCAAGAACATCATCCCCGCTATGATCGAACGTTATCGTGTGTATGCCTATCCGTTTTCCGGCTATTGGGTAGATGTGGGAACCGTCCAGGCTTATTGGGAAGCCCATATGGACTTGCTGGCCGATACGCCGCCGCTGGATTTGAACGATCGCAGTTGGGTCATTCACACCCGCAGCGAAGAGCGACCGCCGGTCAACCTGCGCACAGGTGCGACGGTCCTGCACAGCCTGATCAGCGATGGTTGTTGCATCGAAGGCACGGTCGAATACAGCGTGCTCAGCCCGGGCGTGCGCGTAGGACGCGGCGCCGTGGTGCGCTACAGTATTGTGATGACCGACACCGTTATCGAGCCCGGCGCCATTGTAGACCGCAGCATCATAGACAAAAATGTCCTGGTGGGCGCCGGCGCGCATCTCGGCTACGGCGCCGACTATAGCCCCAATCGTCTGGCCGACCTGGCTTCCGGCTTGACGCTGGTCGGCAAATCGGCCCTTCTCCCGGCCGGCTTGCGGGTCGGACGCAACTGCGTCATCGCCGGTGATGTGCGCGCCGAAGACTTTGTGGGAACCGTCGTGCCAAGCGGTACGGTGGTAGGAGCCATGTCGAAAGAGTGAGGAACTATGCACAAGATTCATCTTGCCCTGGCAATTCACAATCATCAACCGGTCGGGAACTTTGACTGGATTTTTGAAAGCGCCACGCAGTGCGCCTATGAGCCTATGATTGCTGCGCTGGAACGCCATCCCCGCGTGCGCATGGCCTTGCACTATTCCGGCCCGCTGCGCGATTGGCTGGCCGAACATCGGCCCGACCTGCTCAAACGCCTGCGGACGCTGGTCAAAAACGGTCAGGTTGAAATGCTGACCGGCGGTTATTACGAACCGGTCCTGGTGGCTTTGCCTGATGCCGATAAATTGGGACAAATCAAGAAAATGACCGCCGCCGTCAAAAAAGACTATGGCTATCCGGCCACCGGTGCCTGGTTGGCGGAACGCATCTGGGAGCCGCACCTGCCCAAACCCCTGGCCGAAGCCAGCGTCCACTATACAATCCTGGATGATACCCACTTTCAATATGTGGTCCTATCCGATGATGATTTGCTCGGCTACTATGTCACCGAAGAACAGGGCTATACGCTCAAGGTATTCGGTTCGGCCGGCTACCTGCGCTTTGCCACGCCCTGGAAACCGGTCGGCGACATCATTGAATGGCTGCGCAGCCGCGCTGACGAAAGCGGCACGCGGGTAGCCGTGATGGGCGATGACGGAGAAAAGTTTGGCTTGTGGACCGGCACCTTTGAACATTGCTGGGTACAATGCGGCGATTCTCCCGGCGGCTGGATGGAACAATTCTTTACCGCGCTGGAAGCCAATGCCGACTGGCTCATCACCACCCCACCCGGTGAATACGCGGCCACCTACCCGGCCCTCGGGCGCATCTACCTGCCCACCGCCGCGTATGAAGAAATGACCGGTTGGGCTTTGCCGGCCGAACAAAGCGCCGATTTGATTGCCCTCAGACACCGTTTGCAAGATGAAGGACGCCAGGATATTTTGAAATACCTGAAAGGCGGCATCTGGCGTAACTTTATGTCCAAATATCCCGAAATCAATACGATGCACAAAAAGATGCTGTACGTGAGCGACAAGGTGCATCGAATTAAAAATCGCGCCGTGCGCGCCCAAGCCCTGGACGCCTTGTGGGCCGGCCAGTGCAACTGCCCCTACTGGCATGGCATCTTTGGCGGCATTTACCTGTTCCATATCCGCGAAGCCACCTACGAACGGCTCATCGCCGCCGAGACGCTGGCCGACACCGCCGCTCATGCGCAACCCACCTGGGTCGAGACGCACGTGGGCGACATCAACAAGGATAGCCACGCTGAAGTGATTTTATCCAGCGACCGGCAGAGCCTGCTTTTTGAACCGGCCGGTGGCGGCGCGCTGGTCGAATGGGACTGGCGTGCCCCGGGGGTGAACCTGGTCAACACGCTCACCCGCCGCCCGGAAGGCTATCACCGCACCTTGCGTCAGGCCGCCATGCGCGGCGAGCTGGTGTTGACCGGTCAGTCCGAACCCTTGACCGCGCTCCACGCCCGCCGGGTGCGCGTCAAAGAAATGGGATTGGACCAAAAACTGTTCTACGACTGGTACCGGCGCGTGAGTTTGCTGGACCACCTGATGCCACCCACGACCACGCTCGACGAATTCTATCGAGGCCAATACGCCGAGTGGGGCGATTTTATCAACCACCCCTACGCCGTCTCCACCGCTCAAGCCAACGATCAGGTATCGCTCACGCTCACGCGCCAGGGCAGTGTCCAACAAGGCGAAACCCGCCGGCCATTATGGATTGAAAAAAAGATTACCTTGCCGGCCGGGCAAACCACCCTGGAAGTGGCCTGGCGACTGACCAACCCGGGCGACGCGCCGATTTCCGCCTGTTTCGGTGTCGAGACGAACTGGGGGCTTTCGGGCGGCGATGGCCCGCAAGCCTACTCCGTCTGGCCGGGCGGCAACCTGGTGCGGCTGAACGCACGACACGAGGTCAGCGAGGTTGGCGAAGTAGCGCTGGTCAACGAGTGGTTCGGACGCATCATCATCGCCAGCGACCACAAAGCCACCTGGTGGCAATTCCCCCTGGAAACCATCAACAATAGCGATGCCGGTTTCGAGTGCGTCTATCAAGGCACTTGCCTGCTCACCGGCTGGCCGCTCGAACTTGGACCGGGGCAAGAGTGGCAAACCACCCTGCGCTTCAAACTGGTGTAACGGGTCGCACATCGCTTATGACACAACGTTACTTTTGTTTGCACGGCCACTTTTACCAGCCTCCCCGCGATGACCCGTTTACCGGGCGCATGCCACGCGAACCCGGCGCCGAACCCTATCACGACTTTAACGTCAAAATCACCGCCGAATGTTATCGCCCCAATGCCCTGCTGGGCAATTTCGAGCGCATCAGCTTCAATCTCGGTCCCACGCTGGCCAAATGGATTTCCGAAAATGACCGCCAGACGTTTGAGACCATCGTCAACTCTTGTCACCGCCACCTGCAAACCTATGGCGTCAGTAACGCGCTGGCGCAACCGGTGCATCACACAATCTTGCCCCTGGCACGTCGGCGCGATAAAACCACGCAGGTCGTATGGGGCCTGGCCAGTTTCGAGCATCGTTTCGGCTGTCGTCCGGGCGGCCTGTGGTTACCCGAAACGGCTGTGGACTATGAAACGCTCCAGGTCCTGGCCAACGCCGGTCTCCGTTTCACCATCTTGTCCGATGAACAGGTCAAAGGCGACCTCTCGGAAGGCGCCGGGCCGTATCGGGTGAAACTGGAGCGCGGACAATCTATCGCCGTCTTTGTACGAGACCGTTTCCTATCCAACCAGTTATCCTTTGACCTGGAACGCTATCCCAACGCACAGGCATGGGTTCATTCATCCTTGACCGGGCGTCGGCCGGACCTGACCCTGCTGGCGATGGATGGTGAAACATTTGGCCACCACCACCGTCAGGCCGAGCTGTTTTTACACGAGTTGCTGTGGCAGGCCGTATCGCAGGCCGGCCTGGAGGTGACAACGCTGGAACGCTATCTGGACGAACACCCCCCCCGCGCCACCATCGAGATCGTTGAATATTCAGCGTGGAGTTGCGGCCATACGCTGGCACGCTGGTTGACCGGGTGCGATTGCACTCCAGGCGACAGTCGCTGGAAAGGAGCCTTGCGCCGCGCCCTGGACATCCGCGCCGGAGAGATGGACCGGGTATATACCAGCGTCGCACGGGAATGTGGAGTTCACCCATGGTCCTTGCGCGATGCGTATATTGATGTCAAATTAGGCCAATGCGATGGCGATGCCTTTTTGGCCGCCCACGGTCTGGGGCACCTCACCAGTGACGCCGCACGCCGGTTGCTGCTCATGCTGGAAGCACAATTCTACCGCCAACGGATGTTTGCCAGTTGCGCGTTCTTTTTCGAGGAATTGACACGCGCCGAGCCACGCTATGCCATCGCCAACGCGGCCAAAGCCATCGCCCTGGTGAAACAAGCCACCGGCGACGATTTGAGCGCGGGCTTTCGGCGCGATCTGGCCGTTGTCGTTTCGACCCGGCTGGGGGTCACAGGCGCCGACCTGTATGACGCCATTCTCCACTCGGCGCAAGCCAATGGACGCCTTCCCCCTTCCATAAACCAGCCTGAGGAAGCCTGAGCGGTGGCTCACCTGGAGGGTGGGGTATAAAGCGTGGTTTGCAAACGTGCCGCCAATGCACCGTCATCCAGTTCGCCATAACCCCACGCACGCCAATCCATCCAGTCGGCGCGGACGACCAGACGGGTGCCCGGAAAATGTCCCTCCGGGGCGGGGAGGTCTACCTGGATAAATTCAAAAGGCCCACAGCCCAACTGCGGCAAGGCCAACATAGCCGACAACGCCTCCCAGGCGGCATCGGTTGCCTGGGGCAACGGCTGGCCTTGGACATCCAGGCCGGTCAAAGTCAGACGCAAGGTAGAGCCCGCCCCTATAGCCGCTGAGCCGGCCATATCCTGCCGGGCGAGCAATAGCGCCGCCATCTCGCCGCAATCGGGCGCGGATGGCACAAAAGCCGTGGCCGACCTGGCCCCGCGCACCACCATCAAGGCCAGGATCAGAGTCAAGATATTCGCCGCCGCCATACCGGCCAGCGCTACCTTTTGACGGCGCGTTAACGTCTTGAAAAAACGCTTCATGGCGCCAGTTCCTGTCTGGACATCGTCTCTTCACCGACAAGGCGCCAAGCAAAATCCTGGCGTCCTTTGCGTTCCTGGCGGTTAAGTATCCTTGATGACCGCGCTGAGTATATTAGCACACCTTGACAAAAACGTAAATCATATGTCCCGCAAACGTATTAACGACATTGACCTGACCCGCTGGCGCGAATACGACCACGTATGGACCGACAGCCTGTGGCTCATCGGCCCGCGCGATCGTTCCGGCGGCCACCGATTGGATTATCACGGCAACTTTGTGCCGCAGATTGCCACACAGGTCCTGACGCGCTACACGCGGCAAGGTGACCTGGTCCTGGATTTATTCCTGGGGAGCGGCACATCCGCCATCGAAGCGGCGCGCATGGGACGACGCTGCATCGGCGTCGAACTCAAACCGGAACTGGTAGATTATGTGCGCATGAAAATCCAGGACACGCAGGTCCAGGTCCTGCAAGGCGATAGCACCGCCCCAGACATTGTGGCGCGAGTGCGTCAGGTCATGAGCGCATGGCAACAAACCCATGCCCAATTGCTCATCCTGCACCCACCCTATCATGACATCATTCGATTTAGCGACTTGCCCCAAGACCTCTCAAACGCGCCGACCCTGGACGCATTTCTGGAACTCTTTCAACGCGCGGCGACCAACGGTTGGGAACTCCTGGAAGCCGGTCGCTATGCCGTGCTGGTGATTGGCGACAAGTACGCCCGAGGGGAACTGGTGCCGCTGGGTTTCTATAGCCTGCAAACCATGCAAAAGATTGGCTTCCGTCCCAAAGCCATCATCGTCAAAGACATTCAGGGGAACGAAATCGGCAAAGGGCGCGCCAAAAACCTGTGGCGCTACCGCGCCCTGGCCGGTGGCTATTACATTTTTACACACGAATACGTGCTGATTTTCCAAAAGCCCGAAAAATGAGCCTCACAGCTTCTGCCGATCGCCGACCTCGAAACCAGATGGCTCCCCTAGCCGGCTCTCCACCTGCCATCGTGAGCGAACTGTACAAGGTCACCCAACTGGCCTGGCGGCGCGTCCAAAACGATGCCTGGAATCGCCTCAGCCTGTTTGTGTATGAAGCGCTAACGCTGCATCAAGTGGAAGAAAAGACCTACCAGGTAGCCCGGCAGAACCAATTACCAGTCGAGTTCATTGACTATGCCATCACCCGCTGGTACACCCAAAAAACACATGACCTGACGGTCGAATTATTCTGCCGGCATCCCCGTGTCAAACGCTGGTCCAACCCGCGCGACCGGCACGTGGACTTTCAACTGGATGGCATTCCGTTTGACCTCAAACTAACTCACATGAGCGCAGCCCGTGCCCGTCAGTTTCCTCTCGCTGCGCTCCGCGTCCATCCAGACCCTTACATTCTCTGGCTTTACCGCGAGCAATCGCAACAAGAACGCTTCGGGTTAAACAATCGCCTTTTTGTAACGTGTTACGACACAGAGCACCCGGCCGAGAGCTGGAAACTCAAACGAGACTGGCAGCGTCTGGCCGAGGTCATTGAGGCCTACCTGAAACAACCAACCCATCACGCCCTTGAGCTACAAAAAGGCGTTAAGGTGATAAGCGACCTCATCCTGGTCAGCCGGTGAACAGACGGGGTCAGCGGTGTGCTAACGCCTCGTACAGCATCACCCCGGTCGCAACGGCCAGATTCAACGAGTCCACCCGGCCCAGCATAGGCAAACGCGCCACCTCATGGCAAAGGCCCTGCTGTTCCACCGACAGCCCCTTTTGCTCGCTCCCCATCAACAGAATCAAGGGGAACGTGTAATGAACTATGCGATAATCGCGGCCGGTTTGCGCCGACGTGCCTATGATATGATAGCCATGGCGTTGCGCCCAGCGTGCAAACTCGCCAAAGGTAGCCGACGCCACCGCCTTGAAAAACAACGCCCCCATACTTGCCCGCACAGCGCCGGGATGATACACATCCACCCCACCTTCGAGCAAAAGCAACCCATCGGCCCCCACGGCGTCCATCGTGCGCAAAATCGTGCCGACATTCCCCGGGTCCTGCGGCGCGACCAGAGCCACGCCAAACCTCAAATGCTCGGGCGTCAGGTCCGTCAGCGTCAGCCGCCTTGAACGCACCACGGCTATGAGGCCCACCGGATTATCTTTCTCGCTGATAGCGGCCAAGACCTCTGGCGACACCTCATAGCACAAACACCCCCGCCTCGTGGCCTGTTCGACCAGTTCACGGGCGAACGCGCTGGTGAGCAAATCGGGCGCATAACATACATACTCCACCTGCGCTCCGGCTTCCAGAGCGGCCGCCACATGCGCAATGCCCTCCACCACAAACAAACCTGTGGCATCACGTTCTTTGCGCTGACGCAGCGCGCGCACCTGCTTGATTTTAGGATTGGTGCGACTGGTAATCATCTGGGGACAATGGTCTATGGTCGGTGGTCATTAAACAAAAATCTCTTGGCGATGACCTACTCTCCCAGGGGGTCGCCCCCCAAGTACCATCGGCGCTGGCAGGCTTAGCTTCCGGGTTCGGGATGGGACCGGGCGTACCCCTGCCGCACAAATCACCAAGAGATTTTTTTCCTTCAAGAAACCCGTTCTCTCAGACAGGTTTCCGGGCAGATACTCTAAAAACTGAGCAGAACGCTTGGAGAACTCCAATTTCTCCGCACCACGTAAAGCCCTCGACCATTAGCATCCGCTTGGCTGAACATTACTGTCTTACACCTGCGGCCTATTGAACCGGTAGTCTTCCGGCGGTCTTACCCGGTTATCCCGGTGGGGGACCTTATCTAGGGGCGAGTTTCCCACTTAGATGCATTCAGCGGTTATCTCTGCCAGACGTAGCTACCCAGCGATGCCGTTGGCACGACAACTGGCACACCAGAGGTCTGTCCACCCCGGTCCTCTCGTACTAGGGG
>FWPV01008548.1_pt1 | contig 11934 bp, 9 predicted proteins | sample 2228371 | NCBI WGS metagenome assembly FWPV01 (sample SAMEA103939776, study PRJEB20133) | metagenome | reverse complement strand
CCGCGGTCGAGGTCTACCATACCTGGACCCTGGTGCACGACGACATCATCGACCGCGACCAACTGCGGCGCGGCATCCCCACCGTCCACCAGGCCATCAAAAGCCAGGCCCTCAAGAAGTTGAGGCTCAAGGAGGCCGAGGCCGCGCACTATGGACTATCCATGGCGCTCCTGGCCGGAGACCTGCAGCAGGGATGGACCATCTCCCTGCTTACCGAGCTGGTGAGGGAGAAGGGGGTCAACCCCATATTGGTGCTGCAATTGATCTTGGACCTGGAGGTCGATGTCCAGTGCGCCCTGATAGAGGGCGAGGCCCTGGACGTGCTCTACTCCAAACTCCCCATCCAGCAGCTCTCCGAGGAGAAGATCCTGGATATGCTCTGGAAGAAGACCGGCGCCCTCTACCAGTTCGCCGGCCGGGCCGGAGCCATGATCGGCATTGACCAGCCCAATGCCAGACATCCGGTGGTCGAGGCCCTGTCGGCCTTCGCCTCCAACTGCGGCATCGCCTTCCAGCTCCAGGACGACATTTTGGGCATCGTGGGCGACCAGAGGAAACTGGGCAAGCCGGTGGGCTCGGACATCCGAGAGGGCAAAAGAACGGTGATCGTCCACCGGGCTCTCAGCGAGTGCGGCGCCGCCGACCGCCGCACTCTGCTCAAGACCTTGGGCGACACCAAGGCGTCGCCTCAGGACATCAAACGCACGGTCCGGATATTAGAGGAGTCGGGGAGCCTGGCCTATACCGCCGAGATGGCCCAGCGGTACGTGCGCAAGGCCCTGGCGGCCCTGGAGCCCCTGCCCCTCACCGACTACAAGAAGTGGCTGCTCGCGTGGGCCAATTACATGATCAACCGGGAATTCTAGACGGCACCTGTCCCCCGATGATATGTGGCTGTGGGAGATCCTGCACAATAAGATACTGTGGGCTGTTTTTTTGAGCGGCCTCTCCACCCAGGTGCTCAAGGCCTTCGCCTCCGTCATCTGGGAGAAGCGTTTGAACTGGCACCGCATCCTGGAGGCCGGGGGCATGCCCAGCTCCCATGCTGCCTCCTGCGTCACCCTGGCCGCCATGGTGGGGATGGAGACGGGGTTCGACAGCCTCTATTTCGCCATGGCCATGTATATCGCCTTCGTGGTTATGTACGATGCCGCCGGAGTGCGGCGGTTGGTGGGGCGCCAGGCTATCATCCTCAACCGCATCATCGAGAGCCGGACTATGAAACGGAGGGTCGGCGGAGAGAGGGTGCGCGAACTTCTGGGCCATACCCCGATCGAAGTCATAGCCGGGGCCATGATCGGACTGGCCTGGGCCTTGGTATTCAGATATGTCTAGGTTGTTAGAGAAAATAGAGTCTCCGGCCGACTTACGACGGCTGACGATAGAGGAGTTGAAGACTCTGGCCGACGAGGTTAGGACAGAGATCATCGACGTTATCTCCCGCAACGGCGGCCACCTGGCGGCCAGCCTGGGCACGGTGGAGCTGACCATCGCCCTGCACTATGTCTTCGATTCGCCCCGGGACAAGATCATCTGGGATGTGGGCCATCAATGCTATACCCACAAATTGCTGACCGGCCGCAGATCCAGGTTCCACACCATCAGGACCGCCGGCGGCCTCTCCGGCTTCCCCAAGCCCGAGGAGAGCCCCCACGACGCCTTCGCCACCGGGCACGCCTCCACCTCCATCTCGGCGGCCCTGGGCATGGCCTGCGCCCGGGACCTCTGCGGCCAGGACTACCGGGTGGCGGCCGTCATCGGCGATGGGTCTCTGACCGGGGGCATGGCCTTCGAAGCCTTGAACCATGCCGGACAGCTCAAGAAGAACTTGCTGGTGGTGCTGAACGACAACTCCATGGCCATCTCCAAACGGGTGGGCGCCCTGGGGCAGTACCTCACCAAGATCACCACCACCCAAACCTACACCGGGCTGGAGAAGGGAGTCTGGGATCTTTTGGGCAAGCTGCCCGACGATCTGGGCCAGCCCACCCGGCTGCTCTTCCGCCGCATCCGGGAGGGGTTCAAGAACCTGATAGTCCCCGGGCTGACCTTCGAAGAATTGGGCTACCATTACGAGGGTCCGGTGGACGGCCACGATCTGCCCGGGCTCATCGAGATACTGCAGCGGATCAAGGACCTCCCCGGCCCGACTTTGCTGCATGTGCTGACGGTCAAGGGCAAGGGATTTGTGCCGGCCGAGAGGAACGCCGAGAAATTCCACGGCGTGGGGGCGTTCGATCCCGAGACCGGCGAGGCCCGGCCGGCCTCCGGCAAGGCTACCTTCACCCAGGTGTTCGGCCGCACCCTCACCGACCTGGCCAAGCAGGACCGTAGGATCGTGGCCATCACCGCGGCCATGCCCGAGGGCACGGGATTGGATATCTTCCGCCAGGAGATACCGGATCGCTTCTTCGATGTGGGCATAGCCGAACAGCACGCCCTGACCTTTGCCGCCGGCCTGGCGAAACAGGGGATGAGGCCGGTGGCCGCCATCTACTCCACTTTTTTGCAGCGGGGCTTCGACCAGATCATCCACGATATCGCCCTGCAGCGTCTGCCCGTGGTCATCGCCGTGGACCGAGCCGGCTTGGTGGGCGAGGACGGCCCCACCCACCACGGCGTCTTCGACCTCTCCTACCTGAGATTGATTCCCCATCTAGTGGTCATGGCCCCCAGGGATGAGTTGGAGTTGAAGGCGATGCTGGAGTACGCCCTGCGGCTGGACCAGCCGACCGCCATCCGCTATCCCCGGGGGGCGGGCTTCGGGGCCGGCCGGACGAGAACGGCACCCTTGGAGTTGGGAAAGGCCGAGATATTGGAGAAAGGCCGGGACGCGGCCGTCATCGCCATCGGCGTCATGGCGACACTGGCGCAGCAGGCGGCCCAGAGGCTGCGGGCCCGGGGGATAGCGCTTCAGGTGGTCAATGCCAGGTTCTGCTGCCCCCTGGATGTCGAACTATATCTGGATCTTTTCAAAAAACATAAATATATAGTGACTGTCGAAGAGAATGTATTGGCCGGCGGGTTCGGCTCGGCCATCGACGAGCTGGCTCAGGAGGCGGGCAGCCGCAGCCGGCTGTGGCGCCTGGGCCTGCCCAACGATTTCATCCCGCAGGGAACTCGAGGTGAACTGCTGGACCGGTACGGACTGAGTGCCGATGGCCTGGCCAGACAGATAGAGGGACTTCTGTTGTCGAAGCCGCGTCTCCGATGAGAAAACCAGAGACGGCCATGTTCCCCCTGCCCTGGGGAAACCGGATGCAGCTTAAGGGCCGGACAGGCTTGGCCGCGAAGGTCTTCAGCCTAAGATAATTTTTATCAGGCTATGGCTGTTCCTGTCGACATATTCTCAGCCGGCCGGGCCATGAAAAAAAGGAGATACAGTTCGGGTCTATGGAGAGTCCGTTCCCATGGACGGAGTGCTGCTGATCGATAAGCCGTCGGGGCCAACGTCCTTTGCCGCCGTCGCCAGAGTGCGGCGGCTTTGCCGTATGAGGCAGGTGGGGCACGCCGGCACCTTGGACCCGCTGGCCTCGGGGCTGCTGTTGATACTGATAGGCCGGGCCACCAGGATCGCCAGATATCTGGAGCCCCTGCCCAAGGAATATCAGGCTCGGATAAGATTGGGACTGCAAACCGACACCGATGATCTGGAGGGCAGGGAGATCTCCCGTTTCGCCGTGCCCGAGTTGGAGCGATCGGATTTGGAATCCAAACTTCAGAGATTCCTGGGGCCCATCGAACAGGTACCGCCCCAGTATTCGGCCATAAAGAGGAACGGCCAGCCCTTGTACCAGATGGCCCGGCAGGGGTTATCGGTGGCTTTGCCCCCCCGCCGGGTGGAGATCTACAATCTGAGTCTGCTCTACCATGGAAGAGAGGAGATCGAGATATTGGTGAGATGTTCCAAAGGCACCTATATCCGCTCCCTGGCCCGCGATATCGGACAGTCGTTGGGCTGCGGGGCCACCCTGGCCGGCTTGGTGCGCCGTGCGGTCGGAGAATTCCGACGGGAGCAGGCCGTGCCCCTTTCGGCCCTCGACAGTAATACGGTAGAGGGAAATCTGATGACCATAGATAAGGCCCTGTCCTTCATTCCGGAGATGGATCTCAGCGCCTCGGAATATCTTAGAGCCGTGCAGGGCAATATCTTCTTCAGGCCGGGATGGCCGGACCAGGCCGGGCCGGTGAGATTGAAGCACCAGGGGACCTTAGTGGCCCTGGCCAGGACGTCGGAAGGGACGATAAGGCCGGAATGCGTCCTCGGCCGGCGGTGAGCGCGTATGATAAAAATTAAGAGGCTGAAGGGATACGGCCGTCGCTGGCCGGGCGCCGTGGTGGCATTGGGGGTCTTCGACGGCCTGCATCGGGGCCACCGGGCCATCTTGGACAGATTGAAGATCCTGGCGAAAAAATCTGGCCACCATTCGGTGCTGGTGACCTTCGCGCCACCGCCCCAGGCCGTGCTCGCCCCAGGACGGAAGTTCTTTTTTCTGACCTCGCTGGAGGAGAAGCAGAGGCTTTTGGCGGAGGAGGGATTGGATGCTTTGGCGGTGATCAGGTTCGACCGTCGGGTGGCTAAACTCTCGCCGCAGGAATTCGTCCAGCGGGTATTGGTACAGCAGCTACGGGCCTCGCAGGTGGTCTGCGGTCGGGACTGCGGATTCGGCCACAATCGAAGCGGCGACCTGCCATTGCTTAGACGTCTGGGCAGGCGCTATGGGTTCCGCGTGACCCCGGTGCCCCCCCTGAAATTCCGAGGGGTGAAGATAAGCAGCACCGCCATCAGACAGGCGCTGCTTTCGGGAAGACCAGAATGGGCGGCCCGTCTGCTGGGGCGCCCCTATGCCCTCGGGGGCACAGCGGTCCGGGGCCAGGGGCTGGGACGTCGTCTGGGGTATCCCACCCTCAATCTCAGGCCGAACTGCCGGCGGCAACTGGTGCCATGCGATGGAGTCTATATCGGCCGGGCGCGATGGGGCCGAAGACTTCTGCCCGGGGTGATCTTCGTGGGGAGAAGATTGACTACGGGAGGAGGACGCACGATCGAGTTCCACTCCATCGGCCATAAGCCGGAGGGCGGCATCCGGAAGATCGAATTGTTTTTCCTGAAGTATCTGAGGCCGGGAGAGAGATTCTATAGCTCGGAGGATCTGGCCGCGGCCATCGGCCGGGATGTAATGAAAGCCAGAAGATATTTTGCCCGAAGAAAAACAGAGGATACGGCATGAAGTCTGTTCGACGATTCTTCTCCAGGATCAGGGTCGAAGCCTTCGGCAATAATAGAGACATGACCAGCAGAGATGCCGTGGCCGAAATCTCTGGTCAGAGAGTACAGCCCAGAGGCTCTATTTAATATTAGAGAAAAGGAAGACAATGGGAATCTATCCGCGGATCAAAACAGCCTTGGCCCTGACCGTTCTGTTATCGGTCCAATGGGCCGGGGCCGAGGGCATCCAGGACATCGCCAACAGACTGCAGGCCAAGTACGGAAAATATGAAAAAATGCTCAAGGATCTGACCCTGGTGATGGAGGTCTCCGTCCAGGACGGCAAGAACACCATGGTCTCGGAGAACGTCATGTACTACAAGGAGCCCAAGTTCCGCATGGACTCCAAGGTGTCCATGGAACAGGGCGGGGCCATGACCACCTCGGTCATCTTCGACGGGGCCGAGATGTGGATGGTGTCGATGATGGGCGCCCAGAGGCTGGCCGACAAGGACCAGATGAAATACCAACGGGACAAGAGCTGGAGGTGGTGGATCTTCCTGACAGATAACGGGCGGGTGGCCGGCTCGGAGACGGTCGACGGCCACGATTGCTGGATGATCGAGTTCCCCGAGTCCGAGGCCAAGGGCGGCGACAAAGCCAAACCCGGCTTCTCCAAATTGTGGCTGGCCAAGGACCTGCTGGTCCAGATGAAGGCCGAGGTCCCCTACGAGAAGAAGAAAAAGGCGGTCATCGTCTACTCCGACATCAAGCCGGCCATCGGCAAGATGGAGATACCGCACAAGACCGAGACCTTTGTCGACGACAAGCTGGTCTCCACCGCGGTCATCAAGTCGGTGGAGTACAATAAGAACCTGCCGGACGACCTGTTCTCCACGGACAAGGCCAAATCGGAGAACAAAGGCATGGGCGGCCTGCTCAAGGGTATTGTGCCGGGCGGGCAGTGAGCCCAGGGGGAATGGAGAATCAGGGCTCCGGCATTCCGGCCTGATAGTTTAACAGGTTCCATAATCAGCCGACAGCCAAGACCCCGGGTGTTTGGGGGTCTTGGCCTTTCGGCGTTTAATTCGGACGTTGACCGTCCTCTTCCGTCTCTGTACCATGTCGATCCTGTGGGATAAGATAAGAAGCTATCTAGAAGGCTCCCCGTCGTTGAATGAATTACGGCGGCGTATTGATGAGGGAGGTTGGGGGATCACCGGCCCGGCCGAGAGCAGCAAGGCCGTTATCCTGTCGTTTTTGTTCAAGAGCACCGGGCGGCCCCTGCTCTGGCTGGTGGCCACCCCAGAGGAGGCCGAGCGGCAGAAGGACAACCTGTCCAGCATCTTGGGCCAGGAGGCGGTGGAGCATTGGGCCTGTTGGGAGATCATGCCCGGAGAGCCGCGGACCCCGGATGTGGAGTTGGTGGGCAGCCGGCTGGAGTGTCTGCGGGCCCTCTCCCAGAACCGACCGGTGGTGGTAGTGGCCTCGGCGCGCAGTATTCTGCAGAGGACGCTGTCCAGGGCGAGCCTGGAGCGCGGCACCATAGAACTGGAGCTGGGCCAGCATCTGGATCGGGACCAACTCATTGAGCGATTGACGGATTCGGGCTATGAACGCCAGGCGGCGGTCTCCGGCATCGGCGAATTCGCGGTGCGGGGCAGCCTCCTGGATATCGCCGGATTCGGAATGCCCCAGCCACTCAGATTGGAGTGGGACGAGAACGACAGGCTGGTCTCCCTGAGGCTATTCGATTCTAACGACCAGCGGACCCGGGAGGTCAGGCAACAAGCGGTTATCCTGCCGGCGGTGGAGTCGGCGGCCGGCGGCCGGCTGCTGTGGCAATACCTGCCGCCTGAGGCTCTGATAGTTTGGGATGAGCCGGGCGAGGTCATGTCTGAATTCGAGGGGAGTGACGAAGAGGCCGAGACTTTCGGGGACGACCCCCGCTGGGGCACCAGCCGGGAGGCCATGGAGTGGCTGAGGTCCCGGGATAAACTGATGCTGACCTCGGGAGGAGGCTTTGGAGTGGCCGAGGGCCAGCGGCCCCGGGAGGTGGTGCGGATATCGATGCCGCCGGTGGAGCCGTTTCTTTCGAACCTCAAATTGTTCAAAGAGAGGCTGGGGCGGCTGCTGCAGGAGGGCCAGGATATCTGGGTGTTGACCGATACTCCGGGCCAGTTGGAGAGAATGCAGGAGATCCTTTCCGAATCCGATCTTTCGTCGTCTGTCTTCCTGGCCGTGGCCGGTCTTCACTCCGGATTCCACTTCCCCGAGGCGGCCCTGTGGGTGGCCACCGAACGCGAGATATTCGCCCGGGAGCGGCGGCGCCGGCCGCGACGTTTTCAGAAGGGCAGCCAGGCCCTGAGGTCGTTGGATCAATTGAAGCCGGGCGATTTCATGGTCCATGTGGACTACGGCGTCTGCCAGTACCAGGGATTGGTGCTGCAGGACATGGGCGGCCAGCCCAGCGAGTGTCTCAGTCTGCTCTTCCGGGGCGGCGACCGTCTCTATGTGCCCATCGACCAGATGAAGAGGGTGCAGCGCTACTCCTCAGAGGAGGGCTACCAGCCGATCCTCTCCCAGTTGGGCTCGGCCCAGTGGCAGGAGACCAAGGAGCGGGTAAAGCGGTCGGCCAAGGACATGGCCCAGGAACTTCTGGCCATCTACGCCAGGAGGAGCTCGCAGCCGGGCCGGGCCTTCGGCCCGGACACCGTCTGGCAGCGGGAGATGGAGGCCGCCTTTCCCTACCAGGAGACGCCGGATCAGCTGCAGGCCGTGGCTGAAGTCAAACAGGATATGGAGAGCTCCAAGCCTATGGACCGGCTGCTCTGCGGAGATGTGGGCTACGGCAAGACCGAGGTGGCGGTGCGGGCCGCCTTCAAGGCGGTGATGGATGGCTGCCAGGTGGCGGTGCTGGCTCCGACCACGGTGCTGGTGGAGCAGCACTATCTTACCTTCCAGGAGAGGATGGCCGATTTCCCGGTGCGGCTGGAGATGCTGTCCCGCTTCAGGCGCCCCGCAGAACAGAGGGCCGTGGTCCAGGCCCTAGGCCGAGGGGAGGTGGATATCGTCATCGGCACCCACCGCCTGCTGCAGTCCGATGTCGTCTTCAAGAACCTGGGGCTCTTGATAGTAGACGAGGAACAGCGCTTCGGCGTGGCCCATAAGGAGAAAATAAAGAAACTGTGCAGCACGGTGGATGTCCTGACCATGACGGCCACGCCCATACCCCGGACCCTGCACCTGTCGCTTTTAGGGGTGCGCGACGTCTCCAATATCGAGACGCCTCCCCGGGATCGGCTGGCGGTGGTGACCGAGGTGGTGCCCTGGGACGAGAAGAAGATACAGGAGGCGGTCTATCGGGAACTGGACCGGGGCGGCCAGGTGTTCTTCCTGCACAACCGGGTGCAGTCCATAGGGGCCATGGCCGCCATGCTGCAGCGGCTGCTGCCCGGGGTGGAGATGGCGGTGGCCCACGGCCAGATGAAACCGAGGGAGCTGGAGCGGGCCATGCTGGCCTTCAACTCCCGCCGCTACGACCTGCTGCTGGCCACCACCATCATCGAATCCGGACTGGATATGCCCAATGTCAATACCATCATCATCAACCGGGCCGACCGTTTCGGCCTGGCCCAGCTCTATCAGCTGCGGGGACGGGTGGGGCGCTCCAACCGACGGGCCTACGCCTACTTGATGGTCCCCAAGGGCGGGAGGGTCAATGAGACGGCGCGCCAGAGGCTGCGGATCATCGAGGAGCTGTCCGAGCTGGGCTCGGGCTTCAAGCTGGCGCTGCGCGACCTGGAGATCCGAGGGGCCGGGAACCTGTTGGGCCGGGAACAGCACGGCCACATGATGTCGGTGGGCTTCGAATTATACTGCCAATTGTTGGAGGAGGCGGTGCGGGAGCTCAAGGGCCTGACCCCCATACCGCAGATCGATGTCAAACTGGATATCGATCGCCAGGCCATGATACCGTCAGAGTATATCGAGGAGGGGGAAGAGCGCATCGCCTTCTACCGCAGGCTGAACCGGGTCGAGAGCCCGCGGGATATCGAGGCCATGGCCGAAGAGATGAGGGACCGGTTCGGCCGACTGCCCCCTCCGGCTGGGAACCTCCTGCAGGCGGCCGGGCTCAGATTGATGGCCGCCAGGCTGGGGGCCGATCGGCTGGAGTGGCGAGGCCATCAGATCAACCTCTATTGGCCGCAGGGCCGCCAGCCCTCGCGCCAGAGCCTGGAGAGATTGGTGGGAGCCCTGCCCCTGCCCATGGAGTTCGTCCAAGGTAAAACTTTTATAGCCAGGATTTCCCTGGGTCGGGATTTTACCCCGGAACGCCTCTGGCTGAATGTCTGGCAGGCGCTGTCCGAAAAGTAGGGTTGACAAAACCTGTTTCTATGGCTATATTTATACTAGTTCCACTGATTGCCCTGATTTACCGTGATTCCGCAGATCCCGTATAATTCCGGACCGATAGCGTTCGCCTGGAACGGACCAATGTCGGCGGCCGGACAAAGTTAACTCTATCGGGAGACAGGCCCAGCGGCAGATGCTCTGCGACCATTGCCATAATAAAGAAGCGGTGATGCGCTACACCGTAGTCAGTGAGGGCCGTTCCCAGGACTATCATCTCTGCGCCGATTGCGCCGCCGAGAAGGGCCTGGCCGGGCAGCTGGGGGCGGCCATATCCTCGCTCAGCTATCTTCTGGAGGACCTGTTCAAGGACCTCCTGAAGCAGGAGGGGGCGGAGAGCACCCAGGCCTGCGCCGGCTGCGGTCTGGATCTGGAGGGTTTCCGCCAGCGGGGCCGGCTGGGCTGCGACGGCTGCTACCAGGCTTTCGCGCCGCTGTTGCGCCGCATGATCCGACAGATACACGGCAGCAGCCGGCACCTGGGAAAGATCAAGGTCGATCGTCCCGCCCCCGAGCCTCCGGCTGAGGATATCGAAGCCCTGCGCCGGAGGATGGCCGAGGCGGTGAAAAAGGAAGAGTTCGAATTGGCGGCGTCGCTGCGCGACCGCATAAAAATATTGGAGGCCAAGGGAGATGGGCCTGCCGTCTGACGGTGTCCGCCAGCTAGCCGAGATCCCGGCCCAGTGGTTCGGCGGCCGGGGGCCGCAGGCCGATATCATCCTCTGCAGCCGGGCGAGGCTGGCCCGCAATTTGACGAACCAGCGGTTCCCCCAGTCGGCCCACGATCAGGTGCGCCAAGAGGTCCTGATGAATATCAAGGCGGCCGCCTACCATATCCATTATTTCGCTAGCTCGGCCTTTTTCCTCTGTCAGGACCTGGGGCCTGTAAGCAAACAGGCGTTGGTGGAGAGAAGGATAGCCAGCCAGGATCTGATGCAGATGCCGGCGGGGGCCGGGCTGATGGTGGATCGGGAACAGACCCTGTCGTTGATGATCAACGAGGAGGACCATATTCGGCTCCAGGCGGTAATGTCCGGGCTCGACCTCCTGGAGGCCTTTCGGGTGGTCGACCAGATAGACGACATGTTCCAGGCCAGGCTGGATTACGCCTACAGCCCGGAGTGGGGCTTTCTCACCGCCTGTCCCACTAATGTCGGCACCGGTCTTCGGGCCTCGGTGCTCATCCATCTGCCGGCTTTGGTGCTCACCCGGCGCATCGACGAGGTGCTCAAGGCCATGGTCCAGATAGGCATGACGGTGCGCGGTCTCTATGGGGAGGGCAGCGAGGTGCTGGGCCACCTGTTTCAGGTCTCCAACCGGACTTCCCTGGGCAGCACTGAACTGGAGATCATCGAGGGGGTGGAGCGGGCGGCCAGACATCTGTTGGAGGCCGAGGGCCGGGCCCGCCAGGTCCTCTGGGAACAGGCCAGGCACGAGACCGAGGATAAGGTGTGGCGGGCCCTGGGCATCATGGAGCGGGCCCGGGTGCTGAGCTCCGAAGAATTTTTGAATCTCTCCTCGGCGGTGCGCCTGGGGCTGTCCATGGGTATAATAGACCGTCCGGGTTTTGATATCATCAACCAACTGATAGTATTGACCCAGCCGGCTCATCTCCAGCTCTACTGCGACGAGGTTATGGAGCCCCGACAGCGGGACGTCAGAAGAGCCGAGCTGGTGAGGGAGAAGATCAACGAGAGGCCGTCATGAAGGACAATCGTTTTACCGAACGGACCAAACGGGTGTTGTTTTTAGCCAGAGAGGAGGCCCGGCGCCTGCAACACGACTATGTGGGCACGGAACATATCCTGCTGGCTTTGTTGCGCGAGGGCGAAGGGGTGGGGGCGGCGGTGCTGATGAATCTGGGGGTCAACAGCGACCAACTGAGGCGCCGCATCGAGGAGATGTCCCCACGGGGCGGCGGCACGCTGCTGGTGGGCGAGATGCCCTTCAACCTCCAGGCCCGCCGGGCCATGGAACATGCCGTCGAGGAGGCCAAGGCCCTGCAGCATAACTATGTGGGCACCGAGCATCTGCTGCTGGGCCTGCTGGACGAGCCCGAGGGCACGGCGGCCAAGGCCCTGTCTTCCCTGGGGGTGGATGCCGACATGGTGCGGGCCGAGGTCATCCGGCTGTTGACCTCGGAGCCGGGCGGCCTGCCCAAGTTGGGCCAGGAGGCCCAGAGCAAGACGCCGGCTCTGGACTATTTCTGCCGGGATCTGTCACAGCTGGCCCGCGAAGGCAAATTGGATCCGGTCATCGGCCGCTCCCAGGAGATCGAGCGGGTGATACAGATACTGTCGCGGCGGAAGAAGA
>FWPV01013969.1_pt1 | contig 11935 bp, 10 predicted proteins | sample 2228371 | NCBI WGS metagenome assembly FWPV01 (sample SAMEA103939776, study PRJEB20133) | metagenome | reverse complement strand
AGTCTTTGTAATTAAATGCTATCTACTTATCTAAATTTTACTCCTTTACAACACAAAAAGGAGAAGAACCAATTTTTTTATATCTCATTAAGAATTGCCACAATAAGAATCGCTACGATGCTATAGTTTGGGCCTAAATATTACCAAAAAAACTATGAAATTTGTGTCTTACATACCTGCGATTTCAATTCCATACTGTTCAAGCAGGGTACCTTCTGATAAAAACAGGTTGACAACTGCCTTCAAGTAACCTGCAATCGCTTGTGCATTTGTGACTTTGCTATTCAATAAGTCCCTTTGTGCCTGTGCTACATTTATTGAGGTGGATTTACCAATTCTATATTTTTCTACTTCGGCTCGTAGTTTCTCTTCTTGAAGTCGAATGGTCAATTTTGACGCTTCAATCTGCTTCTTTGTTCTCTCCATTTCAAGAAATGCATTCCTTAAATCTTCTTGAATTGTCAATTCCATATTTTCGAGTGCAATAATTTCTTGCTCATTTCTAAGAAGTAATTGCTCATATGAGGCTTTCTCACTTCTTTTACCAAACTTATACTGATAGATTAAGCCAAGTTGAATGTCATAACCTTCATTAAAAATATCACCAAAAGAGGTTCCAAATGTTTTAGCATATCCCGTTTCACCAAGTGTAATAAAAAAATCCAGCTTAGGTAGCAAGCCATTTTTGGTTTTAACAATTTCTAATTCCCCGCTTTTTAGAGAAAGTTTTGCTTTATTTAGGTCGGGTCTTAACTCCAATGCCCTTTTAATATGTTCTTCTAATTTACCAACTTCAATTTCTGGAATAACAAATTTATCCTTAATTCCTATTTCAACTGCCCATAAATCAACATCATTAGGAACCATTAGCTTAAGCAGTTTTATTCTAAGTTTTTCACATTGATTATGCATATTTATGAGAGATTGCTCTCTTAAAGCAACTTCAGCCTGAGAAGATATTAATTCAATTTCTGCAAGTTTACCAACATCAATCATTGCTTCTGTTTCACGAAGTTGTTCCCTTGCAAGTTTTAGGGATTCTTCATAAATTTTAAGTTCTTGCATTGCCAATGCATAATCCCAGTAAGTGTCAATTACTTGTTTTAACAAAGATTCAGCATACGCCTGAAGTTCGAGGTAGGATGATTGAGTATTGAAATCAGCTTGTTTTATGCCAATTAAATTTACATCCTTCCCAAAACCATTTAATAATGGCTGTCTGAAAGAAATTGAAAAACGAGAGGTATAAAAATCATTTGTAGTAGAACCATTGCTATTAGTGGATGAGATCTTTAAGGAAATGTTAGCACCTGATGTTAATGATTTAGATATTTCTGCGGATTCTTCTGAGCGTCTGCTTTTTTTCCCAGTCGAGCCTTCGCTTAAAGAAGAAGAGATGCTACTTGAAATGCTTGTATCAAATACAGCTTGCTGTTGAACTTCTTTAAGTCCTTGGATTTTGGGATTTAACTTTTGTATTTTCAGTGATTTGTTATTTTCAAAAGCCATTAGAATAGCATCTTGAAGTGTAATCTCAAGTCTACTTCTGATGTCCTGTTGGAGACAAAAAGTATAGTTGGGAATAACAAATAATATTATAGCTAATACGATGCAAATAATATTTTTCATTTTAACACTCCTTATTTTTACTATTATTAAAAAGTTAATCACACCCATGGATTTCATATCAAAAGGAAAAAACAAGGTTATGGCAGGCATTTCGAACGACTGAAAGGAAGCATGCCAACCTACTTCGTTTACAATGACAGGCAGGGACAACCCGAGTTTTTGACAAAACAGTGTCTGACACTGATTTGTCAAAAACTTGATATTTTTTTCGGAAATATTTGAGAGTGATTATTGTCATTTCGAGCAAGTTTTCTTATCGCAAGGCTAAAGCCTTGCCCTACAGTCCTTATACATTTCCATCTTACGTAGGGGTGAACTGAAAAGTTGGGGTGTTGGGAAGGGATGCCCAGCAACAATTTCGACAAATGATGTTGCTTCGAGACAATTTCATCGCCTCTTGTAAAAATAAATTCATACGAATATTTAGTTTTAGTGCGAATAGGGTGAATTCTAATTCCTCAATTTTTATTCATAATACAAGCATTCTATTGGATTCAATTGAGCTGCCCTATAGGCTGGATAATAACCAAAAAACACACCCACTACTACTGCAAAAGAAAATGCAAGAACCACATTTGAAGTAGCAATATAAGTTGTAAAATTTGTTGACCACCTTGCAATAAGCACTGATGTTAAAATACCTACAATTACTCCTATTACACCCCCAAGCCCCGTCATAATTAGTGATTCTATTAAAAATTGTTTAAGGATGTCACTGTCTTTCGCTCCAATTGCCTTCCTTATGCCTATTTCTTTTGTTCTTTCTGTAACAGTTACAAGCATTATGTTCATAATGCCTATCCCGCCCACCAATAAAGAGATTGTAGCAATTCCTCCGAGTAAGAAGGTAAATGTCTTTGTTATATCAGAGGCAGTTTGAATTATTTCTTCCTGATTGAACACACGAAAATCATCATCCTCAGGATTTAAAATTTTATGTCTCCTTCTTAAAAGTTGTGATATCTCATCTGCTACTTTTGTCATATTTTTCCCGGGCATTATTTCAATATCTATGTTTTCTATATTCTCATTTCCAAAGAGGATTTTCATTGCAGTGGTATAAGGAACAAAAGCTTGCTCATCAGGGTTGAAAAAATCTGCACCTCCCTTTGATTTGAGAATACCAACCACCTTAAAATTAATACCTTTTATCTTAATATATTCTCCAATTAAGTTTTTAGTTATTTGTAAGTTTTTTTTCAACTCTTCTTCTGAAAGGTCAATAGTAGCCTCTAAACCCAACAGATTATTAGCAGACTCAGAGCCCAAAACTACTACCCTTGCCATTCTATCAACTTCAGCATCCGTAAAAAAACTCCCAAACATAATTTCAAAATTTCTTATGGAAAAATATGTAACAGCAACACCAACAACACGAGAGCGTGTATTGTTGTTAAAATATTTTAATTGAGCATTTCCATAAACTGTAGGAGACACTTTAAGCACAGAGTCAACTTCCAAAATTGCTTCAGCATCTTCAACTGTTAAAGTTTTTCGAGTGTCTGACATCACTCCGCCCTCTCTAAACTGCCTCGTTCTTATAGATAATAAATTTGTTCCCATAGAAGAAATGCGGTCCATAATGCTTTTTTTGGCTCCTGTACCAATGGCAAGCATTGAAATTACTGCCGCAACTCCAATAATAATACCAAGCATAGCAAGAAATGAGCGTAATTTATTCGCCATTAGGCTTTTAAGTGACACTTTAATTATCGTTAGAAAAAGCATTTTAAATACCCCTTCCTTTGATTTTTAGTGTAAAATCTAAAATAAAAATGAATAAAAGTAATGGCATTGCATTTAAAAAAGTATGATAAATTAAGTTACGAATTCAAAATGAGACAAGTAGCCTACCCACCTCATTATGAAAATTCAATTAGCAAATAAAATCTGCTTGATTCTTTCAAGAAAATCCTTATGGGGATTCTATAATACACCCATCTTTCATTTTTATAATTCTTTTGCATCGGCTTGCTATTCCTGAATCATGCGTAACAATTATAATTGTTCTCCCAAGTTTATTGAGTTCTTCAAATAGATTCATTATTTCATTTCCTGTCTTGCTGTCAAGATTTCCTGTTGGCTCATCCGCAAGTAATAAGGAAGGGTTATTTACGAGAGCACGAGCAATTGCAATCCTTTGCCTTTCACCACCTGAAAGCCTGTTTGGCTCGTGGTGCATCCGCTTTTCCAGTCCCACCATTTTTATTGCTTCTTCTGCTAATTTCCTTGAGTTTTTTTTACCTGCATATTGCAAGGGTAGTTCCACATTTTCAAGTGCCGTTAATCTTGGTAAAAGGTTAAATGATTGAAAAACAAATCCAATGTATTTGTTCCTAATTTCAGCAAGACGGTTTTTGTTTAGTTTTGCTACATTTTCGCCTGCAAGATAGTATTTTCCTGAATCTGGAACATCTAAACAACCCATTATGTGCATTAATGTGGATTTCCCGCTACCTGAAGGTCCAACAATGCCAACCATTTCCCTTTCTTCAACTTCTAAATTTATACCATTTACTGCATGGATTTTGCTGTCTCCCATTGTAAAGGTCTTAACAAGATTTTCCATTTTAATTAACATACTGCACCTCTTTTTCATCTGCTATTTACTTCGTCCTTACATTGACAAAAAAGAAGTAATGATTTTCTATTGATACTTGACTATTAAGTCTGTTAAAATAGAGTTGATGGGTGTTGTATTGTAAGTGTGGATAACATCAACGAGAAACCCTCTGTCGTCTGATTGCATCCTAATTTCCCCTGGACCATTTACCCCAGACTTATACACATTGCTTATCGCATCATTCTCATTCTGCCACCAAACGGCGAAGGTGCAAACCGCATTTGCCTGCTCCATTTGCTTCCTTCAGTCACCTTTTTAACCACAACCTTTTCTCCTTCCCGTAAACCTTCAACAATCTCTATATGCGAACTGTTCGATAAGCCTATTTTTACTTTGCGTTCTTCTGTTTTTCCATCAGGTTTTATTACTGTTACAGAACCTTTTTCTTTTATTCTGAAAACTGCTTCTGCTGGCACAAATAAAGTATTGCTTTTATGAGCCACGATTATTTTAACATCGGCTGTCATGCCTGGCTTTAATAAACCAGTATTATTATATGATTTACCCATCTTATAATTTCCTAAACGCACTTTATCAGTTGTTTCAAATTCCTCCCTCGTCTTATTACTTTTTCCCTTAAATGACTTTATATCCTCTTCTGAATATCCTCCCAAACCTAATTTTTGAATGTGCTCATCTCTTCTTTCTTTCATCCTATTTTTAATTTCTTCACATTTTTGAGGGTTCTCTGCACATAGTTTTTTAAACCTTTCTATTCTATCACTTTTATCCGCTTTTGGAGACCATGTTCCAATATTACTCGTATAATTTCCAGTTGCTTCTTCAGATAAAATTTTAATTCTAACATCAAATGTAACTACATTCGAAACGCTTTCTCCTACGGGTGCAATCCGCTCAACAACCCCAGCAAATGTAAGAGTAGGGAAGGCATCAGCAGTGATATCTACTTTCTGTCCACGAGTAACCTCTCCAATACTGCTTTCATCAACTGAAGCAATAACGAAAAGGTGTGATAAGTCAGAAATTATCATAATTGAAGTTCCTCCTCCCACATTACTGGTAGCGGAGGAGATAATCTGCCCTCGTTGCACAAAACGCTTTGTAATAATGCCATCAATAGGTGCATAAACTTTTGTTTCTTTTAACCTCTGTTGAGCAATGCTAAGATTTATCTGTGCAGATTTTAATTCGGCTTCGGCAAGTTTGACATCTTGCCTCATTAGTTCAATTGAGGCTTCTTGGGTTCTTATTTCCTCAATCGCAATTTGAGCCTTTTCTAATTCGGCTTGTGCTTGAACTGCAGCTGTTCGAACAGAATCATATTCTTCTTTACTTACAAGTTTTTTTTCATATAATTCTGAAATACGTTTTTCTCTCTCTTTTGCATCATCTGCTTTAACTTTCGCTGCTTCAAAGGTTACATTTGCCTTTCTTTTGGTGCTTTCTAATTCTTGTTCAGCAATGAAAAGATTTTGTTTCGATTTTAAAAGGCGTGCTTGGGCTGAATTAAGTGCAACTTCTGCTTTACTGACATTTCTTTGCTCATCAATTGGGTCAAGTTCCATTACAAGCGTTCCTTTTTTTACAAAATCACTTTCATCATATGGTAAAGATATAATTTCACCCCCTGCTTTGCACTTTATTTCTACATCAAGGTTAGATATTACACGACCACTTGCTTCAATAGTTTGGCTAATACTTCCTCGCTGAACTTCCACAACTTTTGTTTCTATTGCCTCTGCTTGTGTCGTACTTTTCTTTTTCCTGAGATAGTAAAAATAGCCCCCTAAGGCTAAAATCACAACAATTAAAACAATAAATACTTTTTTCATTATTGCCCTCCACAAAATTCAAAAATATAAAGTTACTTTTGTGCTAAAAAACACAAAAGTTCTGAATTATATTCTTGAAACTGAATGTTCGCATTTCATTGCAAACTACAAAGACAGGCTATTTAGCCTTGCATACCGCAAACCGGAAGGTTTGCCCTACTTTTTGACAAATCAGTGTCAGACTCTGGTTTGTCAAAAACTCAGATTTCACCTGCCTATCATTGCAAACGAAGTGGGTTGCCATGCCTCTTTTCAATCGTTCGCAATGACAAGTCGGCACTCTGACATTGCATGCTAACTTTAACGCCGAAGTAATCTCAAATGCTCTGAATTATTCCTACTTCCATTGGAACTTTTTATGTTTATATCTTCTCCTAAAATCAAGTTTCCTCAATTGTCCTTCTTTCCCTCTTTTTATTTTTTCTAACTTCTTTTTCTGCTCATCAGTTAAGACCTTGATGATTTTTCCCTCAACTTCTTTGTGAAGAAGAGAAAATTTGTCCTTAAATTCTCTCCTGATTTTTTCAAAATTGGGTTCATATTTATTAAAAATTTTTTTAACTTCTTCTTTCTGTTTAGCATTAAGAGACAAATCTTTTGCCATTTTATTTAATAATTCTTCTTTTAAGCGTTTTCCTCTTTTATCTTTTTTATCAAACACCCAGTCGGGTGGCCTACAACGAAAAATTTTTCTTTCGAGCAAAATTCCAGATAAAACTCCTGTAACATAGAAAAGTAGAACCGCAATAAAAATCCATACTTTCACTGATTTCATTATACATCACTCTCCCTTAACCTTTAATTACATTGATTTGATAAACATATAATAAAAATTTTCTGTAGAAGAATTGTTGCTGAATAACAAATCCTTCTCTTCTTCCGTTAAATTTGCAGATGTATAAAGATAACTTGTTGTTCTTATTTTTTCATAATCGTCAGCAGTTTTTTGAGAAGTAAATAATACAATGAAAAGTAATGAAACAGCAAGTCCAATAACAGCCGGTATTAACCTTCTCACAAAGTTGGTTACAAATGAATCGATACTATTTCCTACCTGCTCTTTTTTGGTTAAGATGTAATTAAATATTCTTTCTTCTAAGTCTATTGGTGGAATAAATTTTTCATAACGAGTATAAATGGTTTTAATTTCTTTTTCACTTTCAATAATTTCCTTGCATTTTGCACAATTGCTTAGATGTCTCTCAAATTCTATAATTTCTTTCGAAGACAACATATTATTTTGATAAAGACAAGCAAGTTTTTCAAATTTACAGGATTTCATAGCGCCCTCCTTGCTTTTTTAAGCAATATAGAGCAGTGATTTACTTAAATTCTCAACACAGATTTCAGTGGTGAAACACAGATAAATATCATCGAGTTTTTGACAAATCAGAGTCAGACTCTGGTTTGTCAAAAACTCAAGTTGCACCTACAAGGCTTTTCTTTGCCGTCTTTTTTCTCATTACTTTTTCCTATTTTTGATTCTGATAAAAATCAGATTCAAGCTTTTCAAGTTCCTTTCTTATCATTTTAGCCGCTCTAACTCTAATAACTCTCACTGCGCCCGGAGAAATTTTTAAAATTTCAGCAATTTCTTTGTGGGAATACCCTTCAACAACATTAAGTATAAAAACTATTCTATACCTAACCGGTAATTTAATTACCGCATTTTTAATGTTTTTATACCTCAATTTTTTTAAATATTCTGATTCCACATCTTCAAGATTTATCCCCAAAACCCCACATTTTTCAAGTTCATCCAAGCTCAAATCGCTCATCTTCATAAGCATGTTTTTCTTTCTTCTCACAAACTCACTTAAAATATTCATTGCAATGCTATACAACCAGGTTGATAATTTTGACTTTCCTTTAAAAGTTGGCAGTGATTTGTAAGCTTCAAGAAATACTTCTTGAACAACTTCTTCTGATTCTTCAAAGTTGCCCAGCAAATGGTAAGCTACCTTAAATAACCTTTTACTGTTTTCTCTTACCAATGCTTGAAAATCAATATTTTCAAGTCCTTGATGTTCTTTGTCGTTTTCTTTAGTAAAAGTTACTTGCAATTCCTTTGTTTGTGTTTCTTTTATAGGTGTCAATATTACTCCTAATTGTTTGTTAAAGTAGATGATAATCCTTATTTAGTAAGGCTCAAAATGTAAAACTCAAAATAAATAAAATGAATATTTAATTTTTTCAATTAGTTGCCAGTTATTAGTTTAATCAAAAAGGGCATCTATTCGAAAGTCCTCTTAGCTGGATAAATGTTTACAAGAAGTAGAACTTGTAAAATAATACTTTGTAGTAATCTCATAATTCAAAAAATTGCAATTTATTGCGAAATCCTAACATATAATAGATTAAAATACAAATTCCTGAATGTAAAACAATTCAAACATAAAATAGGTTATAACCAGATTAACCATCAACCTGAATTAATCAGCTCTTCATTAATTAAAATTTATACTTCAGCTCAAAAGAAACTTTTAATTACAAAAATGATTCATCAATAAATTAACTTATTTGCACATTTGGTTTTTGCACATTAGGTTTGTTTCCAAAAATTTTTACTTCTGTTATATTAGTCCAATAATTTTTTTAAATGTTACACATTTTTTATTATTCAAAGTATCTTGCTTTAATTGACGGTTTTCAAAATAATGCCTGACTTTATCAATCAGCAAGCAGAGATGCGAAAATGAAAGAGCCTGCTGCACAAGTCAAAAATCGGTGTAGCAAGTATAAACCTGGGTTAGAAAACAGCATAAATATAAGCAGGCTAAAGTTGCCACACCAGTAAATAACAAAAACTCGAGTTGTGCAAAAGGCTCTTTTTTTATCTTAAATAAATGAATAAAAAACTTTGCACATAACGAAATTTGAAACTGACTCTGAAACTACACCTCAAACTGAAATTGCACCTTCACCTGCTCCACCCCCTGCTCCACCCCCTGCTTCCCCTCCTGCTCCTGACCTTGCACCTAAACCTGAACTTACTACTTAAAATTTTAGCATATGCTTTTATATAGGGAAAAAGAGGTAAAAAAAAGCTGTTAGTAAAAATATCAACAAAAAAATATCCAGTGAGAGAAAAATATAGACAGACAAATGGGATAAAAAATAAACTTGTTTCTTATGTCATAAGAACATATTTTTTAAATGTAAGATTCTCTAATGACTTTTTAACACAAACAAAGGTTTGAAGCCCTCTGAAGAAGTTGTTTGGGTTATGGCAACCGCCAAATTCAACTCAACCTTTTACCTTATAAATAGATAAGAATTAACTCGGTTACTCCTTGGTATAGACAAAAATGATGTTCTGCAACAGGCTCATTAAAGAGGCTATTTCTGTAAGTGACATTTTAATTTTTTTCACATATTTGCTGTTCTTTGTTTTTAAGAATACAAATGATGCACAATGAGGCTCAACAATACGAAAAATTATCAAAAAATTAAAAATTACATTTTACCCACAAACCTATTATGTAAAGAACCGTCGCTAATTTTATTTACAGTAAAATGGGGAATAAACTACAACCATCTTTAATTCATACTATTTATCATTCCATCAATTATTTTCTCCGTGTCTTCATGATAGCCTGATATTTCGTGTTTTACTATCCCCTTTTTATCAACAAGAAGTATTGTAGGAACTCCAAAAATTCGATATTCATTTAAAATTTTACTTGTTTTTTTTGCCCTGTCAACAAGATTTAAGAATGTAAGCGAGTTCTCCTTGATTCTTTGTTCGATTAATTTTTCTGCTTCTTTGTTTTCTGCTGATACGATTCCTACTACTTCAATGTCCTTAGTATCTTTATTTTTTAAATAATATTTTTGTATTAAAGGTAATTCTTTAAGACAATGTGGGCAGGTATAATGCCAGAAAATGAGGATAAGTATTTTACCATTTGCAACTTTATCAATCACAAATTTTTTCCCATTCAGGTCTTCAAGAGAAATTGAAGGTAATTTTTCTCCTAAAATTGGATATAAAATTTTCTCCTCATTTATATTGTTGCCCGCTAATAAACTAACAACTAAATCTTTAAATTTTAAACTTCCAAATTTCACATCAATAGAATTAATAGTGCTTCCTCTCGGAAATTCAACAGGAGTCTTTAAAACCATATTCTTATCTACCAGATGTAAAGCAGGTTGAGGAGTTGCCCAGAAGTATTGAGCTACTTTAAGTTGAGGGTCAAAAAGAAGATGAAAATCAAAGTTATTTTCTTCAAATATCGCTTTTGCTTTTTCTTTTTCAACTTTATCCTTGCCTCTTGTTATAGTTATTATAATCAATTTGTCGGTGTTTAAGTCCTCGTAAAAAGATTTAATTTTGTTCAATTCCATTATGGAATACTTGTTAGTGCAATCCTTTTTGTCACAATTCTCATAAATTGGAAGCCAAAAAAATAATATTGCAACTTTCCCTTTAAAATTGCTTAATTTAACCAAATGTCCATCTTTATTTTCCAACAAGAAATCTTCTATTTTACTTCCTATTTGTGCAATTTTAAACTCTCCAATTTCTTTTCTTTGCTGTCCTTCTTTTTCTTCTTTGGTATTATCAATTTTTTCATTCTTATTTTCAGGGACTTTTGCAAAAGAAACTGAACAAAATAAGAATAAAAGCAATATGCTAAAGCATAAGAAAATGTTTTTATTTTTCATAGTTTTCATTTCAAACTAAACTAAATAGAATTTTTTTATGAAGTTAGATTCCCTTGTGTTGGAATGAAACGAACCCTCTCGCCCTTTCCAATGACAACCCATAAAAATGTAGAGATCAAGGTAATGTTCAATACAAACTATTAGATTTAAAGTAGTTCACAAAATTAAGTCTGACTTAAAAATGTGAACAAGTTAGGTAGATGTCTTTGGAAATACCACACCTTGTCTCTTCGAGCCACACCTTTACAACACCCCGTCCTTGCGGACACCCCCTCTATAAGAGGGGAATACATTTGAAAATTTAGTAAGACTCTTTCAGGATCGTTTATGTAGGGCAAGGCTTTATACCTTCTGCAACAAGCTTGTAAGAGTTTTATTACCACCTTGTTTGTATGCTCACCTTAACTTATTTTTACTTTTCCCATTTATCCAATAATTTCTTGCATCGTTTTAAATTACCTTCATCCTCTGGGGTAGGTTTTTGAGGGGGATTATTGATAATTTCCTTTATCATTTCAATTGCCTTTGACTTTTTGCCTTCATCATGTAAAACCTCTGCAAGAAACATTTTACTTACAATATCATTTGGTGCAATTTCAATTGCCTTTTCAAGATATTCAATTGCTTTTTTCTTCGATGGCCAGCTGAGAATGAGAGGTATTTTCGGAGCTTTGTGATGAAGTCGTCCGAGAAGTTTGTAAGCAGCTCCATCATCCAACTTTGGGTTTATCTTTATGGATTCTTCAGCATATTTTCTAATTTTGTCTGCAACTCCTTTTCTCGCTGACTCTAAAATGCCAAATGTTTCTCCCCATCTTCCCCAGTTTATTCCCATCCATAAATTAACCTCTGCTGATAATTTCCCCTCCTTTGTCTTATATATTTTCTCACCAATTGATATGGCTTTTTCAAAAATCTCTTGTTTTTTTCTGTTGGAATCTGTAAAGTTTGTCCCCAAAAAATAAAGCGCTTTCATAAGCTTCCAGGATGCTTCTACAGAATTAGGCGACTTTTTTAATTCGGATTCATATAACTCTATTGCCTTTTCAAGATTTTTCCCCCTGTTTTCCCCTTCATAGTCTTCCCAAAGTTTGTCTAAATATTTATCTCCTTCTAACATTTATGCCTCCTTTCAGTTTGAAATAATATTATATTTTATGCAAAAATTTAACTTTGTAAATAAAAATTTTCGCTTCTTCTTCTTTTTGTTTTTTAAAGT
>FWPV01012476.1_pt1 | contig 11936 bp, 11 predicted proteins | sample 2228371 | NCBI WGS metagenome assembly FWPV01 (sample SAMEA103939776, study PRJEB20133) | metagenome | reverse complement strand
GGAAAAGATGAAGCTGATCAACTTCTGCCCAAAGGTCAGATAGCTGAAACTGTCAAAAGATTTGATAAAGAGAAGCAGAGTAACAATCACTGCCAGAACAGAGCCGGCTTTCAAAATTCCTGAAAAAATCTCTAAAAAAATGATTTTCCAGAATAGAAATGATTTTTGAACCAAAAGAAAAATTTTTCATCTTCAGCCTCCTTTTGAATTTTATTTAGCAAATTATTATTTTTTTTCAATACTCAGATTCGCATTAAGGCACAAAGAATCTATTTAACCAGAAAAACCGCCTGTGTAAGGTTAAAAATCAACCTATAGTCCGTTTACCAAATAATTTTCTAATCGTTTAAAAAAAAATTTTCTTAAAAAGAGTCAGCAAATAGAGCCCGGATTACGGTCTAAACAGTGTCTCAGACCTATTATAAATTTACAGCAACACCTGCCCGGCAATTATTAATAATCAGAAAGAACTGTCCTGACCTGCTCAATCTCTGATATACTCAGAAAGCAGAGCCACTATCTGCTGTTCGGCATTTACTTCTTTTTGCAACTGCTCTTTTATCTTTGCGAATTTTTCCAGCATTTCCTGGCGATAAACCGAGTCAGTAAGCAGCCTGCGGGCTTCAGCAAAAATCTTTTCCGGCTGGCAATCTTTCTGGATGAACTCTTTTGCCAGCTGTTCGCCATTAAGAATATTTACAATTGAGTAATTGCGGATTTTTACAAAACTGATTCCCAGAAGATAAGAAAACAAATTAACTTTATAAAGCACAATCAGGGGAACTCTGCTTAATGCTGTTTCCAGGGTTGCCGTGCCGCAGGAGCTGATAACCAGCGATGAATTTGCCAGCAATTCCTGACGCTGGCTCTGAGGAAAGAGAGTTATGCTTAAACCTTTCTTAAACCCGGCAAGCAGTTCTTCAGGAATCGTATCTGCTTTCAGCAGTGCGAATTGCACATCTGAAAACTCTTTTTGCAACATCTGTCCTACTGCACACATAATGTCTGCAAGACGCCTGACTTCACTTTTGCGGCTTCCCGGAAGAAAAGTAATTAACTTTTTTTTGTCATCCAGGTTATTTTTCAGAAAAAAATCTCTGCTTAAAAGATTATCCTGCCAATTACTCAACAGCGGATGCTGCAGCAGGGTAAAAGGTATCTCTTCTCTTTGATAAATTTTTTCCTCAAAGGGAAAAATAATAAAAAGATGCCGGCAATATTTTTTCAGCAGTTTTACTCTCTGATAACGCCAGGCCCAGACAGTAGGCGGGATATAATAAAACACCTTTACTCCATTTCTCTTCAAATCTGCTGCCAGCTTGAGATTAAAATCGGGATAATCGATTAACAGGGCATAACGGCAGCCACGCCGCAGCACCTCTTTTAGCAGCATATCCTTAACTCTTTTCAATCGCCAGATTGCCGAGAGTACCTCAAAAATTCCCACCACACCGAGATTTTCATTATCACAAACAACTTCCATTCCTGCCCGGCGCAGTTTTTCGCCGCCTACTCCCCAGAAATGCCATTTGCGGTTTGTTCGCTTAACCTCAGCAAGCAGTTGCGAAGCATAGGTTTCTGCTGAATTCTCTGCAGCAACAAGCAGAATCTCTTCCGCCATCAGAGAACCTCAAATTCCGGAACCTGAGTCAGATTCTCATCGCCGACAAAAAAAATCCATTTCTCATAATAATCTTTTCCTTTATAGACAAAAAAAGATTTTCCCCTTGCAGCAGGCGCAACTCCAACCCAGTAAGCGCGATTCAGGATTGAAGAAAAATTCTCCTCATTAACCACATAGTATTTATTCTCATTCAGCCGATCGCGAAGCACATAGCGCCATTTTCCATCCGCACTGAGCGGCTCACGGAATTTTTTGCGCAGGTATTTTTCGAGCACAAGAATTTCCACCGATTCCGGATAGAGATTATTATATTTTTCAGCATACTCTTTAATTGCCTGAACATACTGACGGGCACAAAAGAGCAACTCCTGTTCCAGTTCTCTTTGCAGAGTGGTTTGCCAAAGCTGTCGGGCTTTAACCATAAAAATCGTTAAAACCGAAATTGTGATCAGAAAAAGAATCAGCAGATAGCCTTTTTTACTCTTCACCATTGATTGTAAAAGCTTTTATCAAGAGCCTGGGCAGTTGATTTAGACCGGACATCAACAATACCGCTCTGCTCCTGATAGTCAAAAATTTCTCCGGGCGCCGGCTCATAGTAAACAAAATCCCATTCCGCTTTACGCATTATCGGATCTTCCGGAATTTTTGCCAGATATTTTTCGCTAACCAGTTCGTCCAGTGAAAGCGGATAACGCTTTTTGTCTAAGCGAAACTTATTAATCGCATCGCGCAGCAGAAAGAGATTTTCTTTCAGCACCGCCTCTCTTGCCCGAATTACTGAATAGCGGTACTGCGGAATTAACATTGCTGCCAGAATGCCGATAAGTGTTAAAATAACCAGAATTTCAATTAAAGTAAAGCCTTTCTTCATAGTGAAATTATAGCATAAAATTTATTGACATTTTTTTTGCAAATGTTAATTTAAAAAATGAAAAAAATATGGAGGTTATTTTATGAAGTTTAAAACAGTAATCATTTTACTGCTGCTGAGCCTCTTTTTGCTTGCGGACAGAACGTCTCCGGAAAAAGAGCGCGATTTTTCCATTAAAAAAGCCCCGCTTCTTGAAGCAATGCTTGAAGATTTAGCTGAAATCTACCGTCAGACTCCGCGTCTAACGCCGGAAGTCCTGCGTGATTTTCAGCTGAAAAAATTAACCGAAACTGACCCTCAGGAAGCGCAAAATCTGAGAGCATTGCTTCAGCAGCAAGCAATCCGTCCGAAAAAATTTATCAAAACCAATGCGGATGGGTCAAGGCAGACTTTAACCATGCTGCCTCTGGAAATGGAGCTTTTACTCTCTTCTGAACGGCAGCAACGCTGGAACAATCCGCCGTTTGATGTTCTGGAAGTAATGATCTTTCTCAGATCAGACGATGCTTCTGTTTTAAACGGAATTAATCTGAAAAAAACCTCTTCTCTTTTTGCAAAAGACGGAGCAATTATTTCGGCAGAGATTCCCGGAACAGAACTCTATAAACTAAAAGAGATTCCGGAAATTAAAAGAGTGGCTCCGGTTTTAAAACAGGTTTTGAACAACGACCGGGGAACCTATGCCACCGGCGTTGACCGTCTGCGTCTTCAGGAAGGCGGAATCTACACCAAAGGCTATACCGGAAAAGGAGTAATCGTTGGTATAGTGGATACAGGTCTGGACTGGACACACGAAGATTTTATTGACCCGCAAACCGGCAAATCAAGAGTGCTTTACCTCTGGGACACTTCCGTGACAACAGCAGGAAAAACCCCGGCTGATCTTTTTGGCGGCAACCTGAGCGGCTTAACCAGTGGAACAGTCTGGACAAAAGATGAAATTGACTCCGGCGCCTGTACGGCAATTGATACTCAGGGGCACGGAACTCATGTTGCCGGAACTGCAGCCGGCAACGGCAGAGCTACCGGAAAATATACCGGAATGGCTCCCAATGCTGACCTGATCATTGTCAAAGGACTGACCAACAACGGAGTTCTCTTTATCTATGATCTTGCCAGCCGCCTCGGACGTCCCTGTTCAGTAAATATGTCGTATGGTCCGGGCTATCCGATCCATATCAAATCTTATTATCCTTATTCATACACCAGCGATGATTATGAAAGTGAACCGACCTGGTTTAATATGCTAAATTCCATCTACGGCGGAGGACATATTCCGGTAAATTCTGCAGGCAACAGCGGCCACTGGCCAAGCTATACCGACCTTTCCGGCGGAACATATCCCTATAAAGAGGGCGGCAGTCACATGGGAGGAACTTTTTCCGGTGCCTTTTCCCGCACACTAACCATTCCCGATTATGCAGCTCTCTGGAACCAGTTTGGCTGGGGAAATCCGTCTGCCACTGATTATCCGCAAATTTATATCGGCTTCTGGTATGACCAGCCTATTCAGGTCTGGATTTCCAATCCGGAAAAAACAGTAACTTATGGGCCCTTTGTTCATGGAGCCGCTCCTTTTGCACTATCAGGACCAGACGGCACGATTACTGCTTATTTCAACAATTCTCCTTCTGCAGTCAACGGTCTTTACTGGGCGAGAATTGATATTCGCTACTATGCTCCCGGAGCACCGGGAAACAATTACTGTCCGACTCCCGGCGACTGGGAAATAACAGTTGCTCCAGTCTCTTCAGGAGCTACCTATACAGTTGACGCCATTGTTGCCGATTTTGATGTTTATATGGGGTCTCTTTATTATCTCTCTTCCAATATTTATACTGCCTTTAAGACTCCGGAAGCACATCAGATGTATCTGGGAACCAAAGCCAATGCTTCAGCTGTAATTTCAGTTGCCTCTTACAATACCAGAACAAGCTGGACTTCGATTAACAGCTACACTTACCGTTATACAAGAAACGGCTGGCTCGATGCCATCTCGGATTTCTCTTCTCCGGGACCAAGCCGCGACAGAAGACTGAAGCCTGACATTGCCGCTCCCGGATATATAATTGTCTCTTCCCTCTCAAAAGATTACTCAATCAGTGACACTTATAAGGTTGATGATAAACATATCATCATGCAGGGAACTTCCATGGCTGCTCCCCATGTAACAGGCGGAATTGCCCTGCTTCTGGAAAAATGGAGAATGCAGGGTCTTCCCATGCCGACTGTTAATCGCGTAACGGAAATTATTCAGAGCTGGGCAACAGTTGATCTGCCGGTTAACAGCTGGGGACCGGAAGCTTTCGGAGCCGGTAAATTTAACCTAGTCCGACTGAACGATGCACCGGTTGCCAGAATAACTGTAAATAAAAATGCTCTGGATCATCTGATTTTGAGCAGTTTCCGCTAAGCTACAGCTGGACTCTGCTTTCCAAACCTTCAGGCGCCAACCCTGCTTTCAGCGCTTCCGGAACACAGGCAACATTGACTCCTGACCAGAATATCGAAGGGAGTTATACTGTCCAGTTAATAGTAAATGATTCTCTCTGGGACAGTGAACCGGTGAGCATAACCGTAAACACAAAACTGGTCAAAATTCTTCCGCCATCAGGCTTCAGTCTGCAAAGAGTTACCAACACATTTATTTTCCAGAAAGAATACATCAACCGTCTCAGCTGGCAGAGCAATCCGAGCAATGTTATTCCGGTTGCCAGATATAAACTTTACCGCAAAGTTAAAGGTAGTGCTGACTCTTCCTATCAACTGCTCAAAGAATTTGCACCAACGGTTTTCAGTTATGACGATCGCGGCCTGAAAGCCACAGATCTTTTCAGCTACAAATTAGTTGCTGTTGATACGCAGGGCAATGAAAGCGACCCTGTTCTTGCCACAAACTAACGGAGGAAGAAGATGAAAAAAATAGGTTTTTATTTTGCAGTAATGTTACTGGCATTAAGTCTCTCTGCTGTTGATCTTGATCTTGGACTAAACTTTGGTTTCAGAACTCTTTCCGATAGCCAGCTCAAAAATGCCTACGGTTCAGGAATGGTTTTCAATCCCTACCTGCAGTTAAATATTTATCAGGGATTTTTTGCCGGTCTGACTTATGAAGGCGGTTATAGCAAAGAGGCAAAACTGGGACTTTTCCAGGAAGACTCAACTTTCAAGCTCTCTGATTTTGAATTTTTCATCGGCTACGAAAAGCTTTTTTCTAAAGTGGCTCCTTTCCTCAAGGTCGGCTTCGGCTCTTTCAAAATTAAGCAGGAAATCTCATCGCAATATGTTTCCGGATTTTCTGAAACAAAAAGTGCCCTGACTTTCGGTGCTGGTGTAAAGTATTTTGCCGGCGAAAACATTTTTCTGCAACTGCTCGTCAACTATGTTCAGCTTAAAATAAAGCCTTTTGAAGATGAAATCGACTGCGGCGGACTAAAATTACAACTTGGTGGCGGCTATCGCTTTAACCTTTAGGATGAATAACAGGGGGGCATATTGCCCCCCTGACTGACAATGATGATAAAAAAGAGTGTAGTTATAATTCTTTTTCTCTTAACTACCTGCAAATTATCTGAAGCAATAGAACATCTGAACTGGCAGCAGAATTCTGTTTACGAAATTGCCCAATCTGCTGCTGCCATTGATAACCTGCTTGTTGTAGCAACAAAAGGCGGCTTACTATTCTGCTACAATGAGCAGGGAAATGTTCTCTGGCAAAAAGATTTAAAACAGGGTTTACTCTCTTCGCCGCTGATTGCTGCGCAAAAAATTTTTCTTTCTTCAGTTGACGGAACTCTTTTCTGCTTTAATTTTAATGGAGAAGAGATTTATCGCAAAACATTTTCCGCTTCTTTTCGGGTTTCACCCTTGCTTCTGGAACAAAACGAAATGCTGCTCTTCGGGGAACGGGGTGAGATTTTCCGGATTAATCCGCAAAACGGAGAGATTTCAGCGGAAAAGAGAGTTAATGCCGAATTTTTTGCCCCGGCAGCATTCAACGCTGAAAAGAAAATGGTTATCATTCCCGATAAGAATGGCTCTTTATATGCTCTTTCCGACAGAGGAGAAGTTATCTGGATTTTTAAAAACCGGGGAGTAAATTTCTCTGCGCCGGCTCTCTCCAAAGATAAAATCTATTTTACATCAATGGATCATTTTCTCTATGCGCTGGATTATTCAGGTAAAAAATTATGGGAATTTCAGACTGAACGCTGGAATATTTCCTCAGCAGTTCTTGATAGTCAGGAAAATATCTATTTCGGAAGTTATGATCAGCATTTTTATGCCATTGCCGCCGGCGGCAGGCTTCTCTGGAAAAAAAGATTAGCCAGCAGCGTCAATTCCACGGCACTGATTGACAATCGGGATCACATCATCATTGGTGATTCGGCCGGTTATATCTACGAGCTTGATTCAGGCGGAACAACTCTTTTCCGACAGAAAACTGAAGATTTTATCCGCAACCCGTTCACTATTTTCAGTAGTAAATTGCAGCTCATTGCCTTTTCTGTTAACGCTAATCTTTTCTCTTTTCAGCACGGTTTCAGCATCTCGGCAAAGAGTTACTGGCCGAAATTTCAGCAAAATCAAGCAAACCGGGCAACACTGGGCAGAAAAAACTGATTTCAGGAGTGCTGACCCTTCTGAAAATAGGCAAAACTGAGAACAATGGCAACCGCTTGAGAAACATTAAGCGATTCAATAAGTGAAGTCTGCGGGATTTTTAAAAACAGATCGCTGTTTTTACGCAAAGTGCCGGCCAGTCCGCGATGTTCATTTCCAAAACAGAAAACTGCTGGCTGATCAAATTTCCAGTTCCAGACAGGCAATGTGGCATCCTGACTGAGAGCAACAATTTTAAATCCTTTTTCTTTTAAGAGCTGAATATCTCCAAAAAGATTAGTCAGGCGATAAAATTTCAAAGCAGAAACTCCGCCGGCAGAATTTTTCCAGACCGTTGAACGAACCGGTGCACATCCGCGGGTGAGGATTACTCCTTCGACCTGAAAAGCTGCTGCGGCACGCAAAATTGCACCGAGATTACCTGCATCCTCAATGCCCTCGAGCAATAAAAAACAGGAACGATCAGAGTGAGCCTCCAAATGCTCAACAGGTAACAGTTCAACTTCCGATATTTCGGCAGCCAGAACTGCCCGCGGATCTCCGGTGAGCTGCTGGATTTTTTCCGGCGGAAGATAACTGATGCTGATATTTTTTTCCTTGAGTATAGAAATCAGTTTTTTTAATCTCCGGTTGCCTGTCTTATCAGCAGCAAGATAAACTTTCCTTATCGAATAGAAATTAACAACAGCCTGTTCCAGAGCATTTACAGTTGTAATGAAATCTGATTGAATTTTTTTCATATTCTTATTATAATAAAAAACTATGGAAAATACATTCGAACCCGGATTAATTTATGAAACATTTGCCCGCTATAATCTGGAAATAAAAAGAATTGACTGCTTTGACCGCGGTAACTTCGCTCAATTACGCGTCGAACTTCCGCTTAATGAAAAATTTATTACGCTCCTTGAATTGCAGAAAACAATTCTTAACCTCTCCCGGTTGGAAAGGCAGGAGAATATTAAAATCAAAATCATTAATATCGACTGCCGTCACAAATCATTGCGGATTGATATTGAACTGGAAAATGAGCAGCAGCGGAGTTCATCCTCTCCTGATATGCAAACCGACGCTTAAATTATTCCTCCTTTTCCACCGCCCAAAGAATAATCTGTTTTAAAAAGAAAAAATCTTTTTCCGGCTAAAAAATTTTTTGTTCACTCTTCTTTTTTGCCGGCTGTCAATGAGAAAATTTCTCAGAGATTCAGCTCTTTTAAACGGGCGATTCTTTCTTCAATCGGCGGATGTGATGAAAAGAGCTTTAACAGACCGCCCCGTGAGGCAATTTTCAGAGTTGCATAGGCATCCTGCCGCGCGCTTTTTAAAGAATTAATATTTTCCTGAATCTTCTCAAGAGCGGCAACCATTGCTTCCCTGCTGCTCAGGCGAGCACTTCCGGCATCAGCCCGAAACTCTCTCTGGCGCGAAAAATAGAAAACAACAATCGAACCTAAAATAGAAAAGAGAATATCAAGCACGATAGTGACTATCATCCTCACCAGATATGCATTGCGCTCATCAGAAAACTGTGCGGCAATAAAAGCAATTGCCCTGGATAAAAACAGAACGAATGAGTTAACCACGCCCTGAATCAAAGTCATGGTAATCATATCGCCATTAACAATATGCGAAACTTCATGACCGATAACTCCTTCCAGTTCCTGGCGATTCATTTTTCTTAATATGCCCGAAGAAAAAGCAATCAATGAATTTCTGGCGCTCCAGCCGGTGGCAAAGGCATTCATCTCTTCTGCCTCATAAACGCCAACCTCCGGCATCCTGTCCATTCCGGCTTTCCGGCACTGATTATAAACCAGATCGAGAATTTCCCGTGCCTGACTGTTTGTCGTCTGCGGATCAAGCAGCTGAACTCCCATAGCGCGTTTCACTAAAAACTTTGACATAAACAGGGAAATCAATGAGCCACTGAATCCCCAGATCAGGCAGAATAGTGCCAGTGATTGCCAGTTAATTCCGGCGTAAGCCTGAAGATAGGGATTTATTCCCAGAAGATTAACAATTATTGAAACTGTGGTAATTACAAGAAAATTGACAACCAAAAAATAAAATAACCTTTTGGCTATTTTCATTTCAAACCTCCTCTTTTTCAGGAATTAAATCCTTAATAAGTCTGGTAATAAAAAGGTGAAAAGATCTTAAAAATGGTTCAAAGTCAGAAGTGAAGGTAGAACGGTTCAGATTATTATAATGCATCAGAAATTCATTCCAGTCTTTATAGAGCAGATAGTTCAGATCTTTTTCGATGAACAGATTTATTTCAAAAAAGACATCAGAGGGAGCGATTTTGTTCTTGCCGACAAAAAAATCATCTATTTTCGAGTGTAAACGGATTAGTTTGCGCTTAATTTCCAGTGCCCGGTCCCGCCGTGAAACATAATTGGTGAAAATCTGTTCCGGAGAGATATCCCTAAATAACCTGACCACAGAGACAATCATTTCCTGAGTAGCACTTTCAATAATGATAATGATATTTTTCAAAATCCTGCGCTTCTTTACTTTACTTACCTCATTGGAAAAGTAAAGCGGAAGCTCACCATCATAAACCTTTTTTAATTCAAGCTGAAAGTTCTCAAAAGTTGCCTGCAATTCTTTCATTTTCGGATCATCTGCCAAAAGATGTGTCTGCAGCTCTTTCAATAAAGAATTGGTCGCAAAATTATTCAAACGCTCAAGGGAAATTTTCATTTTTAAAATTAAAGGAATTACTAAATCCTGAAATTTGCTCTTTTCCAGATGATATTCAACAAAATTATTGATTTTCAAAGTCTGAAATGCCAGAACAAAATAGATGCCCAGCATTCTCTTTAAGCCTTTTTCTTTCGTTGACAGGATCAGCTGGGAAATATCAGACTGATAGATCTTGTCAATCTTGGGAATAAACCTGCAATTGAGGAGTGTTATCAGAATCAGATTATTAAGAATTTCCCGGTGATAGAGCTTTTTTGTTGTCTGATAAACCTTTTCCGATATATATTCTAAGTTGAGCAGCTCCTGAATAACTCCCCGGAAGTTGGAAAGAAAAATGCGAAAATTATCAAACCAGTTCTCCGGAGCATAAAGTTCTTTAAAATAGGGAAAGTTTTTTTCCATCTTTTCGCTTAAGATGCGGTCAACCAAAAATTCTTCAAAATTTATGAAATACTTATCTTTTTTAAAATTCAGCTCTTTAATCAGGTTGATTAAGCGGTTGATAACATTTAAAAAAACAAGCAAATAATAGTCATAACTTCTGGAGAATGTTTTACTCGCTTTAAGAACAAAGTCTTCCAGATAGCGGGAGGCGAAAAATTCCTCAAGGCTTTCCAGCCACAGCTTCAGCTCAAAAAGCAGCAAGATTTTATTTTCTGATTCAATTTTATCAACCCAGTCAGAAAACAGCCGATCCCATTTTTCTTCAGGTTTTTGAGGAGCGTCAACAGTTTGCTGAGAAAAAAATTCACTGATGTTTTCAAGATCTTTTTTTTCCATGGTTTAATTTTAATGGAAATTCGCAAAAATAACAAGTTTTTTTAAAAAGTCTCTGCTGATAAGACACTAAATTACTGCTATAATTAAACATGAAAATTATTAAAAATACTCTTTTGCTTCTTTTTGCCCTGCTCTTATTGCTGAGTGCAATTATCTACTTTTTTGTTCAGACTCTTATTCCGGAATACCGGGGAACATTAAAATCTGCTTCTGTAAGCACGGCAATTGAAATTGAACGCAACCGCTTCGGAGTTCCATTTATAAAAGCCGCCAACCTTTCTGATCTCTATTTTGCCATCGGATTTGTGCACGCTCAGGAAAGACTTTTTCAGATGGATTTAATCCGCCGCAGAGCTCAGGGAAGACTGGCTGAAATTTTTGGCCGGGCAGCTCTTGACAGCGATCTGGAGATCCGTCAGCTGTTCGATCAGAGCTGCATTCAGAAAACAGCCGAGCTCATTCCGCCAGAGTTAAAAATTCTTCTTAACAGTTATGCCAGCGGAATAAATTTTTTTATTGAAAAAAATAGTAAAAATTTACCTGTAGAATTTGGATTATTAAATTATGAACCCGAGAAGTGGGAAGAATGGCATAGTATAGCTATTGGTCGTTTGATGTCTTTTGAATTTTCTTTTGGAATATGGTTTGATATTTTAAATGCACAAATTGAGAATAAATTAGGTATAAACTATTTAGAATTTTTTATACCAAACTACAAACATTATAATTTTCATACTATTGATAGCTTAAATTCGAATAAATATTTCAGCAAATTAAATATTGATAATTATTTGTCTGTATTAGAAAATATAACAGAGAATTTCAACTTATTTGGTGGTTCTGTAGGTTCTAACTCTTGGGTGAGCGTAACAGGTGAAGATAAAAAGAGTTTGATATTAGCTAACGACCCTCATACTGCAATATCTTATCCAGCAAGATGGATACAAATTCATATAACAAATGAAGATTTTAATGTAGTGGGATTAATGGTACCGGGAATTCCATTAGCTATAATAGGTAGAAACGATAATATTGCTTTTGGTATAACAAGTATTCTAATAGATGATTTTGATTATTTTACAGAAAAATTAACATCGGATGGAAAATACTATTTTTTAAATGATACAATTAAGGAAAAGGTAGAATATGAAATTGATTCTATAAAAATTAAAAACTTAGAGACACATAAATATTATGTTCGAAGAACTAAAAGGTCTATCATTATTACAGACCAACATCTTGTAAAATACGATATAGATGACTTAGAAAAACAAAATAATAAAAACAACAAATTTGACATAATATAAACATAATTTAACAATTAAC
>FWPV01007850.1_pt1 | contig 11937 bp, 9 predicted proteins | sample 2228371 | NCBI WGS metagenome assembly FWPV01 (sample SAMEA103939776, study PRJEB20133) | metagenome | reverse complement strand
TGGGAGCCGCTGGCGCCCCAGCCGGCAGGGGGATGGGGAAACCCGGTTTCCCCATGTCCCAACCGCTGGTGGGAGCTGACGCCCCAGTCGGCAGGGGGATGGGGAAACCCGGTTTCCCCATGTCCCAACCGCTGGTGGGAGCTGGCGCCCCAGCCGGCAGGGGTACGGGGAAACCCGGTTTCCCCATGTCCCAACCGCTGGTGGGAGCGGCTGGCGCCCCAGCCGGCAGGGGTACGGGGAAACCCGGTTTCCCCGTATGTTCACATCAGACCGTTACATGGTGCTCAAAATACCGATTAATCAGCGCAATCACCTGGTCAGCGGTCTCCTCGATAGGCTTATTCGTAACATTGATCACCGAGAAGCCTCCCTGGCGAAAGATGCGCCGGGCGTAGGCCAGTTCGTCCTGGAGTTCGATGGGATCAGTGTAGCTGTGGCTTGCATTGCCCTGAAAGAGCCGTTGCCGCCAGTGACGGTGATGGCTCAGAACGTCCACATCAATGGTCAGGCCGACCACTCGGCGCCGGTCAATCTCGAAGAGCTGGCGCGGTGGCGGCAGGTTATAGACCAGCGGCACATTGGCCACCTTCCAACCCAGCACTCCCAGGTAGATGCTCAATGGCGTCTTGCCGACCCGCGAGACGCCGGTGAGCACCACATCGGCCTCGTGGAGATCGCCGGTGTTGCGTCCGTCGTCGTGATCCACGGTGTACTCGATGGCCTTGATGCGGTCCAGGTAGACTTCGTGCCAGCGCTGGTACAGGCCGGGCTGCCCCAGTGGTGTGCGTCCGAACAACTGTGCCATCAAATTGAGCGGGCCGCCGATGGTATCGATGGTGGGGATGCCATATTCCGCGGCCATCCGAATCAGCGCCTCGCGGATAGTTGGATTGACCATGGTGTGGATAATCATCCCCCCTCGTTCGGCCACCTGCTGCATAATCGCCGGCAACTGATCCTCCTGGCTCACCTGGGGGATCACGATCACCGCCGGGTTAATGCCCGGGAACTGGGAAAGGGCGATCCGCGCCACGTGTTTGCCAAGCGCCCCTGCCCCCCCGGAGACGATGAAAATGGCCGGAAGGTGATCGTCTGTTCGCGCCAGCGTAAGCATCGTTGTCTCCTGAACGTTCAGTTTTATTTTTGGGAGGGCGCAGCCCTTCCAACCCTCCATCAGCATCAGGGAGAGGTGTGGAGGGCCTGTGGAGGTGTGGAGATGAACGCAGGGATACGTTGAGCGTTTTACGCCTCCACAGCTCTACACCTCCACAGAGAGAACCCCGGGTTCCCTCGGTTCATATCGGTGTACGTCGCCGCACTGGTTCCGCACGCAACGGGCTCTTTGGGTAGCATACGTAATCCGTGCCCGGCAGCGCGTAAAAACCCGGTTACGCCGCGTGAATATGTGACCAGTGTCGGTGCGTTCCTGGCAACGAACGGGGGTGGAGAAGGGCAGCCCGGGGTTCCAGCCTCAACCGGTGGGGGGGCGGTGTGCCTGTCAGAGCGCCCCTTCCCGGCGGGGAAGGTTCGGGAGGGCGTTATACCATTTTGGATTTTAGATTGTGGATTGCCACGCTGGGTAGCACAACGCCTGAAATCGGTTCAGGCAATGCGGCATCATCAACGGTAATTGGTATTAGCCCTCCCGGGAGCACCTCTTTGCAGCCTGTCGCTGCGCAGCGAAGCCGTGTGGGGCCTACGGGAAATAGACCCGTGAGGTGAACGCCCCGTGCAGGCCGTGCGGGATGTGGTGGCCGAGGCAGAGTCGCGCCAGCGGCCCGTCCGCGGGCCGCCGGGCATCCAGGATCACCAGGTCGGACTCGTGGCGCGCGGCGTCGTAGACCAGAGCCAGCAGCCAGCCATCGTCTTCGGTGGGGCTACTGTTGCGGATCGGGTCGCCACTGTCGGGCGAGACGGCGCTGGCAACGGCGGGGCTTTGGGGTCGGGGCACAAAGATCGGCTCGCTGACGAACCCGCGCGGCGCCGCGCTCCACACCTCCTGCGCTCCGCTCTCCAGGTCGAGCTTCCAGATCGCCTGCAAGGGGCCGTTCCCCGTGGGCGCATCGGCGGCGGCCAGGTAGACGTAGCGGTACGGGCGCCCCACCTTTGCCGGGTGCACCACCGGAAACTCGCAGGCGCGCTGGTCAATGACCCGGCACTGCACCGTGCCCGAACGCGCGTTCAGCGTGGTCCGGGTGAATCTGCCGGGCGGCAGCGCCGCAAAGTCGATCCGGCGGAAGTTGGTCCGCGGGTCAATGCCGACGTAGGAGTCGTACCAGATCGAGTCGATCACCAGGTCATCGCCATCTTCAAAGGCATTGGCGTGGTGCCAGACGAAGCCATTGGGGGCGCGGAAGGTGCGCGGCGCGCTGGCGCCGGGGTGACGCGGCAGGACGATGATGGTCGAGGGCCGATCGGGCTGCGACGCCAGACCCTGGGCCGCACTCTGCAAGCCGAGGGCATAGGGTAGCGCGTCGTAGCGCACCGGGTTCTGGATGAATATGGCGAAGCGCGGCGTGATCGCGACATCGTGCAGAAAGGCGAAGCGATCAATTTCAAAAGCGTTGCGTCGGATGAGGCGAAACGTCGGGTCGAACTCGTAGAGCGTAAGCGTCGAGAACGGTCCCGGCTTCAGGCCAAAGTTCACCAGGGTCGGCGCTCCGTCATCCCAGGTTGAGGCGGGGTCAATGTGGTAGTGGGCGGCGAAGGCGTCGCCGGGGCGGAGCACGCCATCGAGGCGATCAAGACCAAGGGTGTCGAGGGTCAGCGGGTCAAGGCGGTATGGTTCGCCTGCCTCCCAGAGGGCCAGGAGCCGATCGGCCCAGGGCAGCACGCCCGTATTGGCGACATTCTTGAGGCGCAGGTCGAAGGCGTTGGCCAACCAGCCACCGGGGCGCTGGGTGCCAAAAACGCCGCGGAAGAGCGGTCTTCCGGCCCGTTGCTCGGCCAGGAAGCCTTCGGTACGCACGAAGCGGTTACGGTAGTAGGCTCGCCCGTCGCGGAAACTGAGCGCCACGACCATACCATCACCGTCGAAGGGATGGTGCACCGGATGGCCGCCAATGTCGAGCAAGCCGGGGCCGTTGCGGTAGAGGGTGCCGTGCAGCTCGACGGGAATGTGGCCTTCGACATGCTCGATCCAGAAGGTATGTTCTTCGGGCTGCGACTCGTAGCCGCGGGCCCAGTCATTGACCAGGGAGGCGCTTGCCTCGGGCAAGGTGAGGGTATTCACGGATGGGTTGTCCTTTCCAGGAATGGCACACGTTTTCATTGTACCTGAATACCTGGAAGAGGAGCGCCCTTACCTTTCAGGTGTAGAGTTTCTGGCCGATGGCGTCCTGTTCTCACCCCTCTACCCTGAGCGGGTTGAAGGGCGGACAGAACATCCGCGCCAACGTGGCGTGTACCGCATTGGAACGCCCCCGCGCGTGGTTCCGGCGTCCCCTCGGGGGAGAGGACCAACCAGCGCATCCCCACGCCATCACGCCCGTCGGCGTCCATAGGTTCTGTCTGCCCCTAAACCTGGTAGGGGAGGGGGTAGGGGGTGAGGGAGGCGGGGCTCGGGGGTTGCGCCCTCAACAACCCTACACCTGAGAGATCTCGACTACGGAATATAGATCCGCACCCCGGGGAAGATCAGGTCAGGATCAGGGCCAAGCACGTTCCGGTTCGCGTGGAAAATCTCGGGCCAGAGAAGCTCATTGCCGTAGGCCCGCAGAGCGATCCAGCGCAGATAATCGTGGGGCTGGATGGTGTAGAAGCTCTGGCGCGCAATGGGACCGCGGGCGGGGAGCGCCGTGGGCGCTGCGGGGCGCGCGACGATCCCTGGCAGCACCAGGCGCTGTCCGGGGCGAAGGGCATTCGGGTTACTGCCGATAATCCTGAAATTGGCGTCCCAGATTGCGGGGGCGTAGCGCGTAGTGCCGTAGAAGCGCAGCGAGATGCTACTGAGCGTGTCTCCGCTGCGTACCACGTAGACCGCGGCAGCGGTTCGCGCCGGGCGGGTAACGACGCCACCTGCGGGGCGGCTGGGGCCGGCGGGAGGCACGGCGCCGATCTGCCCCCCGAAGGGCGCCCCGTCCTGGTAGCCGGGGGGCTGCACGTATCCGGGCGGCGGCGGCGGCTGCAGGGCCGGTACCGCCGGGGGTGGCGGTGGCGGCGGAGGTGGAATAATCTGGTCAGCCAGCGTGATGGCGGGCAGGGCCACGGTGGCGGGGGTGTAGGTGAACGCCGAGTCGGGCAGGCGGTTCACCGTGGTGAAGCTGACCGGTTCAGGGCGGGCGGCGGCAACGGGGGCAGTCTCCTCGACCAGCTCAAAGGCTGGAAAGGCTACTGGCGCAGCGGCAGGGCCGGTGACAATGCTCGCCAGCATGGCCGCATCTTCGGCGGTAGGTTCGGCAAGCAGGCTGGCAAGAAGGGCCTGATCGGCGGCGGCAGCGGCAGCCCGTTCAGCGAGGGTGTGAACGGCGGGAACCAGGGCCGCAGCCAGCGCTGGCGTCACGCCCTCGCGGGCAGCCCGAACCGGCGTGACCCCCATACTGGCTATGGCTATCCCGCTCGCCAGCAGAACGACGGCAGCGCCCCCGAGCAGGCGTGAGGTCGTTTGTCCACGGGGACGGGTTAACGCCTGGCGGGGCGATGCCGGCGCGCGCGGCGGCGCCAGCCTTGCCGCGACCGACCAGGGCGACGCGCTCGCTGTCGTCGTAAGCAGGCCCTCGAGCAGCGCATGTTCAGCGCCGGGTGGCTCAGGAACGCCGCGACAACGCATAGTGGCTCTGGCATCCATGGCATACTCCTAGTCTGATAAGTGTGCAGCGAAGCCGCACAACGGTCTCATACCAATTACCGTTGATGATGCCGCATTGCCTGAAGCGATTTCAGGCGTTGTGCTGCCCAGCGTGGCAATCCACAATCCAAAATCTAAAATCCAAAATGGTATCACGGGGGGCCTGCGCCTCTGAGCGTGCTCAGAGCATAGCACACTCACGCCAATGGTCAAGAGGCATGAGAAACCCGCGAAGGAAACACGGTCCTCCGCGGGTACTTTTTAGATTGTAGGTTTTGGATTGCAGATCGTCGCCTGAGGCGTCCGGGTGCGCTTTGAAGGAACGCCGCTTGCGGAGCGTTCAAGTGAAACTGGTAGTACGGGAACGATTTCGCTCCGTGGCCCTGCACTGGCCTGCCAGGGGAAGAAGGGTAACCAGGCTTCTCCGCCCGTCGGGCTTTGTTCCTGGGAGGGCTACACCCTCCTCCCCCGCCCTCCCGGTGAGAAGGGCGTGCCGTCCCGTGGGTGAGGGCATGAGGAAACCCGGTTTCCCCATATGTTCACATCAGGCCTGGCGAATCGCCTCGTAGACGATCTCCAGCGTATCGATCTGGTTGCTCTCGCCGTTGGTGCGAGCGACTTCCCACGTCGACGGCCAGGCGCCGCTGAAGCGCCAGCGGCCCTTCACATGCCCGAACCGATCGAGTTCAATAATCGAGCCATCGTGGCGCACCGGATGCCCACTCGCGGTCATCTCTTCCCATTCGATCAACGACTGATCGAGGGTGACGCCATTCGACAGGCGGATCACCATATCATGGCCCGGCTCGGCCAGGTCGAGCAAGCTGATCTCGTCATCGCCGATATAGAACTCGATCGGGTCCTCGTAGCCGTGCAGACCTACGCACTCACGAAAGGCCGCGCAGGGCACACCGTCGACTTCAACAATAAAGCGGTACTCGCGCAGGTTGCTTGGTAACAGGATGTTCCGCATCAGTACACCTCCTCGCTGGTGAGGAGGGCGGCGAGAGCCAGGCCGCTCCCGCTCCCTGCCCCAACCCCTGTCTTGCGCGGCACAACAACCCCCGGACCCGTTACGGACAACGGTAAGGCGTTCAGAAGCTGTGAAGCTTTGTTGAGTCAGTATAATGCACCGCAGCATTAGGGACGGAAAAGAAAGCTACCGTCGGGGTTATGAGACCTTTACCGTTGTGGAGGAGTTGAAGCCCCGAAGACCTGATGTGAAGATACGGGGAAACCGGGTTTCCCCATACCCCCGCCCCCGGGGCGGGAAGCCCTCCCGCCAGGCAGGAGCGTGGGGAACCCCGGGTTCCCCTCAGGGAGGGGGTTGGGGAAACCCGGTTTCCCCATTTCCCAACCGCCGTTGGGAGCGGCTGGCGCCCCCCATAGGCAGGGTCGTGGGGAACCCCGGGTTCTCCTCAGGGAGGGGGTTGGGGAAACCCGGTTTCCCCATTCCCCAACCGCTGTTGGGAGCGGCTGGCGCCCCCACAGGCAGGGGAATAGGGAACCCCGGGTTCCCCATTCCCAACCGCTGTTGGGAGCGGCTGGCGCCCCATAGGCAGGGGGCTGGGGAAACCCGGGTTCCCCGTATTTTCACCTCAGCACCCGACCTGCTTGTTGGGATCGCGGAGCGGCAGGTTAAGCGGATTTTCGGCCTGATCACGGATCAATTCAGGATCGATGCCTCTGGGAATGGCGCCGCCGAAGGTCGTATCGGCCACCAGTTCGGGGCGCTCCTCCTTGAGGCGGGCGATCTCCTCACGGGTAAACACGCGGCTCTCATCGAAGCCCAGGTCCACCTGCACCGAGGCGCCCTTCATATGGATGCGGCCAATATCGTAGAAGCGCTTCTCGAAGGTCGTCTTGGCAAAGGCGCGCAGACAGCCGAGCATGTACTTGCGCTTGGTCTTATCCTTGATGAATGGATACTCGAGGAACGCCTTGCGCATATAGAAGCGGGCGTAGTTGCGGAGCACGCCTTTGAGCACCTGCTCGCGCTCCATCAGTTCGGGCTTCATAATCGGGGTGACGAAGTTGTACTTGGAGTAGTCGCGCACTTCGACCCGATCACCCAGCTCTTCGAACAGTTCGGCGAAGGGCCAGGGCGTGTACATGTTCCAGTTGGCCATGTCCACCTTCCAATCGAGGGCCATGCGGTAGGTCTCCTCGATGGTCTCGGGTGTTTCGTTCTCCATGCCCATGATGAACTGGGCCTCGGCGACCATGCCTGCTTCCTGGATGAGGCGGATGGCGGTCTTGTTCTGTTCGATGGTGGTCTGCTTGCGGAAGAGTTCCAGGTTCATCTGGGCTGCGGCTTCGGTGCCCAGGGAGATGTGCATCAGCCCGGCCCGCCGCCAGAGGGGCAGCAGATCCTTGTCGCGCATAATGTCGGTGACGCGCGTGTTGATGCCCCAGAGCACCGGCAGCTTGCGGCGGGCCAGTTCTTCGCAGAGGGCGGTGAACTTCTTGCGGTTGAGCGTCGGCTCCTCATCAGCAAGGATAAAGAAGCCGACTTTATAATCGCGCACCAGCGCCTCGATCTCGTCCACGAACTTGATCGGGTTGCGCGAGCGGTAGCGCCGCCAGAACTTCCACTGCGAGCAGAAGCGGCAGGTGAAGGGACAGCCGCGGGCGAAGTTCGGCACGGCCACCCGCACGTTCAGTGGCACGTAGATGTACTTGTCCCAGTCGAGCAGGCTCCAATCGGGCGACAGGGTGTCGAGGTCGGCGATGGGGTCACTGGCCGGCGTGGCGACAACCTTGCCCTCTTCCAGGTAGGCGATGCCCCGGATGTTCGGGCGGTCCTTCAGATCCGATCCGGCCTCGATGCTGCGCATCAGTTGGACGATGATCTCTTCACCCTCGCCGCGCACGATGTAGTCGATCCAGGGGGCCTCGCTGAAGACCTGGGTGTACATGAAGGTGGGATGGATGCCGCCAAGGATCAGTCTGGCGTTGGGCCGTTCTTCGCGGGCGATCTTCAGCGTATCCTGGGCCTTGAGAATCATGGGCGTGATCGCCGTGGCCATGATCACGTCGGGCTGGTTGACGCGGATGATCTGGCGGAGCTGGTCGTCGGGGATGTGAAAGGTCATCGCGTCAACGAAGCGGATGTTGTCGTACCCCGCTTGCTTGAGGGCGCCGCCGATGTAGGGCACCCAGCTTGGTGGCCAGTTTCCGGCGATTTCGGCCCCGCCCGCGTGATAGTTCGGCTGGATCATCATGATCCGCATACTGGTCTCCCTTTTGGCTTGTGGGGCGGCGCCCCGCATCCCTGCGACAGAGTCTGAACTACACGGACCAACGATACCCGGAAGGCACGGCCCCCCGGGGTTACCGCCAGGTGACGGTGAACGTACAGGCCCCGGCTCCGCCCGCGACGCAGGCCGTCTCGCGCACGCGCACCCGTCGGTCGATCAGGGTTTGCAGCAAGGTCTGGAAGCATTGTTCGTAGTAGCGGCAGAGTGGCTCAGCGGCGCCGACCCCGCGACACTCCGGACAATCGGCCAGATGCAGGAGCGCCTGACTGCGCCCCACGCTGTAGCTGAAGCGCCCTGTGCCGGCAAATGTCCAGGCGTGGGCGGCAATCGCCTTCAGCAGGAGGCGGAGGCCCGCGGCGGGCGGCAGCAACGGTAGCACGACGTGGGCCGGCCGGGGGATGCGGTGCGCCAGCAGGTAGCCTGCCGTGCGCTCACCCGAACGCGCCAGGATGCGCCCCGCCTCCTCGCTGCCCACCTCGGCCCGCAGCGCGTTGATCAGCGCGATGAACTCCTGCTCGTCTACCATCGTGGCCGGCAGGCGCTCCACCAGGTCGTCGCGGCCCATGCGCCGCAGAAAGCCCTGCGTCTCCCCCCGGCCCCACGCCTCTTCGAGTGCGCCGACCGTCTGGATGATCGCGTTGGGGCCGATCCGCGCCGCGCCCGGGGCCGCGTGCGTTGCCTGCATGGCAGCTCCTTTCATAGCATGGTAGCGTTGTTACATTTTATACATGAATCGAGCGCAGTCTACCATGGCCGTTTTCGCTGCACAGTGGTAATCGCTCAACGGTCTGTGAGTATTTCTTCTCAGACAGTGCTACACCCTGGTGCTAGGATGAACTTCAGATCCGCCATGAACGTGCTTCGTGGTGCTATGGAGAGGAGAAATGCATGTCGAACCGGGCGCCAGCCGAGTCACCGGCGCGGGGCTCCGCTTCGGCGGCGATCGCCGATAATCGGCAGAAGTTGCTCGAGGCGACGATGCGGCGCCATCAGTACCGCCCTGACGCGCTGATCGAGGTGCTGCACAAAGCGCAGGAGTTATACGGTCACCTTTCACCCCGGTTGCTCGCCTCTATTGCCCACAGCCTCCACCTGCCGCCCAGTCGCGTGTACGGCGTCGCGACGTTTTACCACTTCTTTTCCCTCGCGCCCCAGGGTGAGCACACCTGTACCGTCTGCCTCGGCACGGCCTGCTACGTCAAGGGCGCGCTGGAGATCCTGGCGGCCCTGGAAGCGGAGACCGGTCTCAAGGCCGGGCACACCAGTCCCGATGGGCGCCTCTCCTTGCTGACCGCGCGCTGTCTGGGCGCCTGCGGCATCGCTCCCGCCGTGGTGCTCGATGGGGTTGTCATCGGCCATGCCGATGCCGAGACGCTGCGCGCCCGGTTGCACGCTCTGCTCGCTGAGGCGCCCGTCACATCGTGAGAGAGAGCTTCCGATGGATCTTGCTGAACTGCACGCTATCGCCGAGCGCGAACGCGCGCGACGCAAGGCGGTCCGCGTGCTTTGCTGCACCTCGTCGGGCTGCCAGGCGTCGCGCTCGATCGAACTGTTTCACAATCTGGAGTCCGCTGTGGCTGCCGCCGGGCAGGACGAGGCGGTTGAGGTCGCCAGTGTGGGCTGTATGGGCTTCTGCGGCCAGGGGCCGATGGTGCGGATTGAACCGGCCAATCTGCTCTTCGAGCGCGTGCGCCCCGAACAGGCGCCGGAGATCATCGCCGCGCTCGCCGGCCAGCCCTGTAGCGTCGAGCGGGGCGATCCCAACCATCCCTTCTTCGCCCGCCAGGTGCATGTGGTGCGCCGCAACGGCGGCAACATTGATCCCGAACGGATCGAGGAGTACATCGCCGCGGGCGGGTACGAGGCGCTTTACCGCGTTCTCCACGATCTGTCGCCTGCCGAGGTGATCCGTGAGATTACTCGCAGCGGCCTGCGCGGACGTGGCGGCGCCGGCTATCCTACCGGCCTCAAATGGGCCACCGTCGCCAAAAGCCCCGGCGAGCGCAAGTTTGTGGTCTGTAATGGCGATGAGGGCGACCCTGGCGCATTTATGGACCGGAGCATCCTGGAGAGCGACCCGCACCTCGTGCTCGAGGGTATGGCCATCGCTGCCTATGCCGTCGGCGCCCACGAGGGCTATATCTTCGTGCGCGGGGAGTATCCCCTCGCTATTCAGCGCCTGACCCGCGCCATTACCCAGGCCAGGAAACTTGGCCTGCTGGGCAGCCAGATCTTTGAAACGTCCTTTGATTTCAAGGTCGAGATCCGTGTCGGCGCTGGCGCCTTTGTGTGCGGCGAAGAGACGGCGCTGATCGCCAGTATCGAGGGGCGCCGCGGCCAGCCCCGGCCTCGCCCGCCGTATCCTGCCGAGAAGGGGCTCTGGGGCTTCCCCACGCTGATTAACAACGTCGAAACGTTTGCCAACATTGTGCCGATCATCGAACACGGCGCCGACTGGTACGCCGCCATCGGCACCGAGAAGAGCAAGGGCACCAAGGTCTTCGCCCTGACCGGCAAGGTGCGCAATACCGGCTTGATTGAGGTGCCGATGGGCATGACCCTGCGCGAGATTGTCGAGGATCTCGGCGGCGGCAGCCCCGATGGCGCCCCCGTCAAGGCCGTGCAGACCGGGGGACCCTCCGGTGGCTGTATCCCCGCCCGGCTTTTCGATACGCCGGTGGACTATGAGTCGCTCGCTGCTGCCGGCTCGATTATGGGCTCCGGCGGTATGGTGGTGATGGACGATCATACCAGTATGGTCGAGATCGCCCGCTTTTATATGGCCTTTTGTATGGACGAATCCTGCGGCAAATGCGTCCCTTGCCGGGTTGGCACCGTACAGATGCACCGGCTGCTCAGTAAGGTCGTCGCTGGCGCGGCTACGCCGGCTGATCTCGAACAGCTCGAACAGCTCTGCCACCTGGTCCGGGAGACCAGTCTGTGCGGCCTCGGGCAATCGGCGCCCAATCCGGTGCTCAGTACGCTGCGCTACTTCCGCGAGGAGTATGAGGCGCTCCTGGGCGGGCGTTGACGCTAGCGCGAATGGCAAACCCTGAGGCCCCGGCGAGCGCGTTGGCCCGCTGGCGCCCTTTGGAGCGAGTATGGCAGCTCGAACCCTCACCATTGATGGCCGGCTCGTCAGTGCCCGCGCCGGCGAGAGCATCCTCGAAGCGGCGCGCGATGCAGGCATCCATATCCCTACCCTCTGCTACCTGGAGGGTCTCTCCGAAGCGGGCGCCTGCCGCCTCTGTCTGGTCGAGGTGGCAGGCTCGAACCGCCTCCTGCCCGCCTGCCTGACGCCGGTCAGCGAGGGAATGGAGGTGCGCACCGCCACCGAACGGCTACGTGAACACCGACGGGCGCTGGTGGAGCTGCTGTTCGCCGAACGGAACCATGTCTGCGCCGTCTGCGTGGCGTCAGGGAACTGCGAGTTGCAAAACCTGGCCATCCAGGTGGGGATGACCCACGTGCGCTACGACTACCTCAACCCTGTCTGTGAGGTGGATATTAGCCATCCGCAGTTCGGCATCGACCACAATCGCTGCGTGCTCTGCGCCCGCTGCGTGCGCGCCTGCGACGAGGTTGAAGGCGTACACACCTGGGATATCGCAGGGCGGGGCATCAACGCTCGGGTGATTACCGATCTGGGAGTGCCCTGGGGCGAAGCCGAGACCTGCACCTCCTGCGGCAAGTGTCTGCTGGCCTGCCCCACCGGGGCGATCTTCCGTCGCGGCACGAGTGTTGCCGAACTCGAACGCGATCCCAAACGGATCGCGCTGATCGTCGCCTCACGTCAGGAGCGCTGGTAATACTCAGGCAAGGTTCAAAATCTTAGCGCTGCTGCAACGTTCCCCGGGCGGGCCGCGCCCTCCCCCATCCTCCCGATGGCGG
>FWPV01013956.1_pt1 | contig 11939 bp, 15 predicted proteins | sample 2228371 | NCBI WGS metagenome assembly FWPV01 (sample SAMEA103939776, study PRJEB20133) | metagenome | reverse complement strand
TCACCGATCTGCTGCCACCGCGCAGAACGAAGTCGGGCAAGAGCACCTGAGACCGGGCGGGCGTGACCTTCGGCGATGCGGCGCTGTAGCCGACCAGGTCTGCACACGGGCTCATAGCCAGAGCATGAGCCCGGTCTCGAAGGGGTGGGTCAGCAGCTCGTGGTAGGGATAGACCCGGATGCGATAGAGGAGCCGGCCGCATAGCTCGGGGGCGAGCTCCAGCGCGAATTCGCATTCGTTGCCGGTGCAGCTCACAGCCTGGAACAGTAAGGTCGTGCGCTCCCGGTCCTGGCCGCTCTTGGAGGCACGGCCGATGAGCAGCTCCACCCGCACGTCCTCCGGGGTGAGGCCGTTGAGGTTCACCGCGACCCTGAGCTCCATGCTCTCGCCGAAGGTGATACGCCGCCGGGGCTCGTCCAGGCGGCGGATGGCGACACCGCCCCAGGCCTGACGTACCTTGTCCTTCCAGGCGGCCAGCTTGCGCGCGGCCGCGAAGCCGTTCTCCGAATAGCGCCGCCACTGCCGGCTGGCGGGGGCATAGAAGCGGTTGACGTACTCCACCACCATGCGGGTGGAGTTGAAACGGGGCAGCAGGGTGGCGATGGAACGCTTGGCCATCTGCACCCACTCCGGCGAGAAGCCCAATTCGTTGCGCCGGTAGTACATGGGGATGACCTGGTCCTGGAGCAGCTCGTAGAGATCGCGGCTGTCCTCCCGGTTGCGGCGGGCGTCGTCGTAATACTCGGGCGCCGGCCGGATGGCCCAGCCGTTGGTGCCGTCGTAGCCTTCGCCCCACCAGCCGTCCAGCACCGAGAGGTTGATCACACCGTTCATGCCCGCCTTCATGCCCGAGGTCCCGGAGGCCTCCAGGGGATAGATGGGGTTGTTGAGCCAGACGTCGCACCCCGAGACCAGACGCCGGGCCAGGCCAAGGTCATAGCCCTCCACCAGCAGGAACCTGCCCTCGAACTCCGGATCGCGGGTGATCTCGTGGATGCGGCGGATGAGCTCCTGACCCGGCTTGTCGGCGGGATGGGCCTTGCCGGCGAAGATGAACAGCACCGGCCGCTTTTCGTCATGGACGATCTCCCGCAGCCAATCCATGTTCTCGAGAAGCAGGGTGGCGCGCTTGTAGGTGGCAAAGCGGCGTGCGAAGCCGATGGTGAGCACGTTGGGGTCGAGGGGCTTGGCGTATTTGAGCATGCGCTCCAGGTGCGCCTCGGAGCCATGGTTGCGCAGATGCTGCTGGGTATAGCGGTAGCGCACGGTGTGTAGCATCTGGGCCTTCAGGGATTGATGCACGGCCCAGAACTGATTGTCCGGGATCTGGTGCACCCGCTGCCAGAAGCCCACGTCCCGCAGCCGCCGGCGCCACTCGTACCCGAGCTTGTTGTCGAACAAGTCCTGCCAGTCCTTGGCCAGGACGGTGGGCACGTGCACGCCGTTGGTGATGTAGTCCATGGGCGATTCCTGCGGGTTCACCTGGGGCCACATGTCGGCGCAGATGCGGGCCGAGACCTCCCCGTGGATGAGGGATACACCGTTGTGGTGGCGCGAGCCGTGGATGGCCAGCTTAGTCATGTTGAAATCCTGGCCATGGCCGGCACCGCCCAGGCGCATGAACTCCTCGCGCGCCACACCCAGGTCGCTGCAGCAGTGGCTGAAATAATCCCAGATCATCTCCTCGGAGAAGTGGTCGTGTCCGGCCGGCACGGGGGTATGGGTGGTGAACACGGTGGAGGCCGCCACCGCCTCCAGGGCGGCATGAAAGGGGATGCCGTTCTTGACCTTACGGCGGATGCGCTCCAGCACCAGGAAGGCGGCATGGCCCTCGTTGATGTGATAGACGGTGGGTTTGATGCCCAGCTGTTCCAGGGCGCGCACCCCTCCCACGCCGAGCACGATCTCCTGCTGGATACGGGTATGCCGGTCGCCGCCGTAGAGCTGATGGGTGATGTAGCGGTCCTCCGGACGGTTCACGGGCAGGTCGGTGTCCAGCAGATAGAGCTTGATGTGCCCCACGTGGGCCACCCAGACCTTCACCTCCACGCGCCGGCCGGGCAGCTCCACCTGCACGTGCACCTCGCTACCGTCCTCGCGGCGGGCCGGCTCGATGGGCAGGTCGTCGAAGTCGGTGTCGGTGTAGGTGGCGATCTGGTTGCCGTCGTTGTCTATGCGCTGGGCGAAATAGCCCTGGCGGTAAAGCAGGCCCACTGCCGCGAAGGGCAGCCGCAGGTCGGAGGCGCTCTTGCAGTGGTCCCCGGCCAGGATGCCCAGGCCGCCGGAATAGATGGGGAAGCTCTCGTGCAGGCCGAACTCGGCGCAGAAATAGGCGATGAAGTCGCCCGCCTTGAGCTCCAGGTGCTCCTCCAGGCGCAGGGGCTCGCTCATGTAGGTGTCGAAGGCGGACAGCACCCGGTTGTAATTGCCCAGGAAGATGTGGTCCTCGGCCGCCTCCACCAGGCGCTGCTCGTCCACCCGTTTCAGGAAGGCCTTGGGGTTGTGTCCCACGGCATCCCACAGGCCGGGATGCAGCCGGGCGAACAAGGTGCGGGTCGCGTGGTCCCAGCTGTACCAGAGGTTTTCCGACAGTTCGGTGAGTCTGGCCAGCCGCCGGGGTATGCGCGGATTGACCTCGATGACGAAAGGAGTGCCGGGTTGCATGTTCTTGTAGCCTTTCTCAAGACAGGATGCGTGGCCGTGAGCTCGGGTGAGCGGCGGGCCGCTCACCCCCCGCCCCTCAAGCGGGGCTCACAGACGGATGAAGTGTTCGCGGTAGTACTTCAGTTCCGCGATGGACTCGTAGATGTCCGCCAGGGCCGTGTGTTTGTTCTCCTTCTTGAATCCGTCCTTGAGCTCGGGCCGCCAGCGGGCCGCCAGCTCCTTGAGGGTGGAGACATCCAGGTTGCGGTAGTGGAAATAGGCCTCCAGCCTGGGCATGTAACGGGCCAGGAAACGGCGATCCTGACAGATAGAATTGCCGCACATGGGCGAGGTGCGCTTGGGCACGTGCTGCTGCATGAAGGCGAGGAGGATGGCCTCGGCCTCCGCCTCGGTCAGCCGCGAGGTCCGCACCTTGTCGATCAGGCCGGACTTACCGTGAGTGCTCTTGTTCCAGCTGTCCATGGCATCCAGCACCGCGTCGGGCTGATGCACCACCAGCACGGGCCCCTCCGCCACCGTCTCCAGGTCCTTGTCGGTGACCACCACGGCCACCTCCAGGATACGGTTGGTCTCGGGGTCGAGCCCGCTCATTTCCATGTCGAGCCAGACCAAATGGGTATCGCACTGGGGCATGGGGATTCCTTAAAGCACACCCATACTATTGTGGCATAATCGCCCCAACCCCGTCCCCAGCGGGCCTAATTCCTTCATTTAAAAGTGGTTTTTTCGTGGCCTCGAGCTTCACCCAGGTCTTCCTCGCCTGCTTCGTGCTGACCTTCGGCCTGCGCCTGTGGTTGCTCGCGCGCCAGATGCGGCACGTATGGCTGCACCGCGCGACGGTGCCGGCCCCCTTCGCCGGGGCCATTCCCCTAGCGCAGCACCAGCGGGCGGCAGACTATACCCTGGCCAAGGCGCGGCTTGCCATGGTGCATCTGGCCCTGGAGTTGACCCTGCTGTGGCTCTTCACCCTGGGGGGAGGGCTCAACTGGCTGCACGAGCGCACCGCCAGTCTCATCGCCTCTCCCCTGCTGCAGGGCACGGTCCTGCTCCTCGCCCTGGCTGCCCTGCTCGCCGCGGCCGAGGTTCCTCTCAACCTCTACCGCCAGTTCCGCATCGAGGCCCGCTTCGGCTTCAACCGCCAGGACCTGGCGGGTTTCTTCGCCGATCTGGCGAAACAGGCCCTGCTCGGGCTCCTCCTGGGCGGGCCGCTGATCCTGCTCGCGCTCTGGCTCATGGGCACCATGGGCGAACGCTGGTGGCTTTGGGTGTGGTTCGCCTGGATGGGCTTCAACCTACTGGTGCTGGCGGTCTATCCCACCCTCATCGCGCCCCTGTTCAACAAGTTCACCCCCCTTGCGGACGAGGCGCTGCGCCGACGCATCGAGGGTCTGCTCGAACGCACGGGATTCAAGGCCGATGGGGTGTTCGTGATGGACGGCTCGCGCCGCTCCAGCCATGGCAACGCCTATTTCACAGGGCTGGGTAAGTCCAGGCGCATTGTCTTTTTCGACACCCTGCTCGAGCAGCTGAGCCCGGAAGAGACGGAGGCCGTGCTGGCCCACGAGCTCGGGCATTACAAGCGCCACCACGTGGCCAAGCGCATCGCCTTCCTGTTCCTGATGAGCCTCGCCCTGCTGCTTGTCCTGGCCTGGCTCAAGGATGCGCCCTGGTTCTATGCCGGGCTCCATGTCGCGGCCCGGACCGATGCCTTGGCGCTGGCCCTGTTCTTCCTGGTGCTGCCGGTATTCCTTTTCCCCCTGTCGCCCATCCTCAGCCTCTATTCGCGCAGCCACGAGTTCGAGGCAGACGACTTCGCCGCCCGGGTGAGCGACCCACGCCACCTGATCGGGGCCCTGCTGCGTCTATACCGGGACAATGCGGCTACCTTGACCCCGGACCCGCTCTACTCCATCTTCTACGACAGCCATCCCAGGGCGACGGAACGCATCGCCCGCCTGAGTGCTCATAATCCCATGAACGCGCAACCCCAGCGCGCCTGACGAGGAGGAAGCCATGAAAGCCTACGCCCTGATCGCGGCCCTTGCCGCCCTGCCCCTGAGCCTGCACGCCGCCCCCTTCGCCAAGGGGAATGTCAAGGCCGGTGAGAAGCTCCACAAGGAGCAATGCCAGGCCTGTCACGCCGCCCGCTTCGGTGGCGACGGCTCGCGCATCTACACCCGGGCGGAGCGCCGGGTTAAGAATGCCAACGCCCTGGCCCAGCAGATCGCCACCTGCAATAGCATGCTAGGCGCCCAGCTCTTCCCGGACGACGAGCTGAACCTGGCCGCCTACCTCAACGCCACCTATTACAAATTCAAGTGAGGGGATGTCATGACCGAAGCCTACTGCGACCTGGCCAAAGGCAAATGCAAGCCCTGCGAGGGCGGTGTGCCGCCCTTGACGGAGGCCGAGATCCAAAGGCTGCTGCCCCAGCTCAAGGACTGGCAGGTGGTAGAGGGGCGGCTGCGCAAGGACTTCCGCTTCCCCGACCACTACGTGACCATGACCTTCGTCAATGCCATCGCCTGGATCTCCCACCAGCAGGGCCACCATCCGGACCTCACGGTGGGCTATAACACCTGCCGGGTGGAATACATTACCCACGCCATCGGCGGCCTGTCGGAGAGCGATTTCATCTGCGCCGCCAAGATCGATGCCCTGTTCGAGCTTTGAACCCAGATTTAGACCGGCCCACGCCTTCGGTGACACCGATGCTCATCCCGGCAACGTACCATCCGCATGCAGGGTCTGGGCCTACGCGGGCGTTGGTTACCCCTGATCGGCCAGCTTGCGCTCAACTTCTCGGCAATGGATCGAGCACAAGCCTGTGACCGTCTCGCGCAACCTGTCTCGCTCATAAGCGTCGCGCCGTCCCGCGTCCCAATGGAAAATCTGGGTTGAAGCAAAACTGCCGCAGGCGCGGGCTCAGCCCTCCAGGATCTCCACCTCGGTATAGGGCGGGGTGAGATCGAACAGCTCCGCCACGTCTCGGTTGCGCATGCGGATGCAGCCATGGGAGCGGGGTACCTGCTCGAATAGCTCGTCCGGGGTGCCGTGGATGTAGATGTAACGGCGCATGGTGTCGCAGCTGCCGAGACGGTTGAAGCCCTTCTCCTTGCCGGACAGCCACAGGATGCGGGTGAGGATCCAGTCCCGGTCGGGTGCGGCGCGTCCGAGCTCCGGGCTGTAGATCTCGCCGGTGGGGCGGCGGCGCCGGAACACGGCACCCAGGGGCTGGCCGGCGCCGATCTTGGCCCGCACGATGTGGCGTCCGCGCGGCGTGCACTGACTGCCGGCCAGCTCCCCGGGGCCGTTGGCGGCGGTGGAGACGGGATAGACCCGAATGACGCGGCCGGCATCGTCGAAGAGCGTGAGCGTCTGGCGCCCGAGGCTGACCTCTATCCTCACGCCCCTCTCCCCTGGGCGCGGCGCCCGGCGAAAAACCCCCGCAGCAATGCGGCACACTCCTGCGCCAGCAGCCCCCCCTCGACCCGGGCATGGTGATTCAGACGCGGCTCGGCGTACAGGTCGAGCACGCCGCCTGCCACACCCGTCTTGGGGTCGGTCGCGCCGAAGACCACCCGTTCGATACGCGCGTGGAAGATGGCCCCCGTGCACATGGTGCAGGGTTCCAGGGTGACATAGAGGCTCGCGCCCGGCAGGCGGTAATTGCCCAGGCGCCGCGCCGCCTCGCGCAGGGCCACGATCTCCGCATGGGCAGTGGGGTCGCGGCTTGCGATGGGCTGGTTCCAGCCGGTCCCGATCACCTCGCCGGCGCGCACCACCACCGCCCCCACCGGTACCTCGCCGACGGCCAGGGCCAGCCGTGCCTGGGCCAGGGCCAGGCGCATGAAGCGCTCGTCCTCCGGGGTGAAGGGGCCGGCCGATGGGGTGGGCGCTGCGTCCCCGTGCATCATCCCCGGGACAACCGCCAGGCCGCCACCTCCAGGTCGTCCGGAAAGGTGACCTTGAGGTTGCTGCGGTCGCTCTCCACCAAAAGGGGGGCCAGGCCCAGGGCCTCGACGGCACCAGCCTCGTCCGTCACCTCCGTGCCGGCGTGTTCTAGGGCCCGCAGGAGCAGCGCGTGACGGAACATCTGGGGGGTCTGGGCCGCCCAAAGATGGTTGCGGTCCACCGTGGCGGCGATGCGGCGATGCTTCGCCGCCCGCTTCAGGGTGTCCGCCACCGGCACGGCCAGGATCCCGCCCACGGCGTCCTCGCCGACCCCGCTGAGGAGTCGATCGAGCAGGGCGTGGGTGAGGCAAGGGCGGGCGGCATCATGCACCAGGACCCAGTCCTCCGCGGCCACCTCCGCCGTCATGGCCCTCAAGCCGTTGCGTACGGTCTCGGCACGGGTGGCACCGCCGCAGCGCAGCACCGTGAGTTTGCCTAGGTCCGACCAATCGTGGGCAGGCCACCAGGCATCGTTCGGAGACAGCACCACATACACCCGTGCGATGCCGGGGTGGGTCTCGAACACCCGCAGGGCGTGCCAGAGCATGGGGCGTCCCAGGATGGGCAGATACTGCTTGGGGGTGTCGGCGCCCATACGGGCACCCACCCCGGCGGCGGGCAAGAGGGCGTGATGGCGGGGCACGGGTTGGTCATCGGGCGAGGGTGACCTACATTTTAATCAGACCGGGCATGGCGTAACGGAGGTTATATGACCACGACCATCCGGCCGGCCGCAGTGGCCGGCATGTTCTATCCAGGAGACCGCCAGGGGCTCGAGCGGGAGGTGCGCCGCATGCTGGAGGCGGCGAGGGCCCAGCCCCTGCGCCCCAAGGCCCTGATCGTCCCGCATGCGGGCTATGTTTATTCCGGACCCGTGGCCGCCACGGCCTATGCGCTGCTCGAGGACCTGCGCCATGACATCCGGCGCGTGGTGCTGCTGGGACCGGTGCACCGGGTCTGGGTGCGGGGACTTGCCCTGCCGGCAGTGGACGCCTTCGCCACCCCCCTGGGGGTGATCCCCCTGGATGGCCAGACCATGGCCATGCTGCGCAAGCTCCCCCAGGTGGAGGTGAACGAGGCGGCCCATGCCTTGGAACACTCCCTGGAGGTACACCTGCCTTTCCTGCAGACCGTGCTGGAGGATTTCACCTTGGTGCCCCTGGCGGTGGGCGGCGCCACCCCGCAACAGGTGGCGGAGGTCCTGGAGCTCGCCTGGGGCGGGGACGAGACCCTGATCGTGGTGAGCTCCGATCTGTCCCACTATCTGCCCTACGAGGCGGCGCGCGAGCGCGACCAGGCCACGGCCCAGGCCATCCTGAGGCTCGAGACCGACCTGATAGGCGAGGAGGCCTGCGGCGCCCATCCCATCAACGGCCTGTTGCTGGCCGCCCGGCGGCATCATCTCACCCCCCACCTGCTGGACCTGCGCAATTCCGGTGACACAGCTGGGGACAAGGGCCGGGTGGTGGGCTATGCCGCCTTTGCCCTGACCGAGCCTTCCCATGTCCACTGAGCGGGGACGTGTGCTCACCCTGCTCGCGCGCGCCAGCATCGCGCGCGCCCTGGGTCTGCCCGCCCCGCAGCCCCCCCGGCCGGATTGGCTCGAGCAAAAGGGGGCGACCTTCGTGACCCTCACCCGCAACGGAGAGCTGCGGGGCTGCATCGGCTCGCTGGAAGCGCGCCGTAGCCTCGGCGAGGACGTGGAGGAAAACGCCCGCATGGCGGCCTTTGGCGACCCGCGTTTCCCCCCCTTGAGCAAGGAGGAGTTCGCCGACACGCAAGTGCAGGTCTCGGTGCTGTCGCCGGCAGAACCGATCTTCTTCACCGACGAGGCCGATGCCCTGCGACAGCTGCGGCCCGGTGTGGACGGCGTGATCCTGAAGTATGGCCGCCACCGGGCCACCTTCCTGCCCCAGGTCTGGCGGCAGCTGCCCGAACCACGCGATTTCCTCGCCCATCTGAAACTCAAGGCCGGCCTGCCGCCGGATTTCTGGGCGGAGGGCCTGCGGCTGTACCGCTATACGGTGGAGAAATACGAGGAGGAGCAAGAACATGCCCGTGCCTGAGACGAGTTACCCCGCCCGCTGGTGGCATCTTCTTCCGGATGGGCGCATCCAGTGCGACCTGTGCCCGCGCGACTGCCGCCTGCACGAAGGCCAGAGGGGACTTTGTTTTGTGCGCAAGATGGAGGGCGGCCGCATGGTGCTCACCACCTACGGCCGTAGCTCCGGCTTCTGCGTGGACCCCATCGAGAAGAAGCCCCTCAACCACTTCTATCCGGGCACCTCGGTGTTCTCCTTCGGCACCGCCGGCTGCAACCTGGCCTGCAAATTTTGCCAGAACTGGGACATCTCCAAGAGCCGGGAGACGGACACCCTGGCCGACGCCGCCAGCCCCGCCGAGATCGCCCGCACAGCGGCGAGACTGGGCTGCAAGAGCGTGGCCTACACCTACAACGATCCGGTGATCTTCGCCGAATACGCCATCGACACTGCCCTGGAGTGCCGCAAACTGGGGGTGCAGAATGTGGCGGTCACCGCCGGCTACATCCACCCGGAACCGGCGCGAGAGTTCTTCGCCGTAATGGACGCCGCCAACGTGGATCTGAAGGGCTTCACCGATGCGTTCTACGTCAAATACTGCGGCGGCCATCTGCAACCGGTGCTGGACACCTTGATCTATCTGAAGCGCGAGACAGAGGTCTGGGTCGAGATCACCACCCTGCTAATCCCCACCCTCAACGATACGGACGCCGAGATCCGGCAGCTCGCGCAATGGGTGCTGAAGGAACTTGGCCCGGACGTCCCCCTGCACTTCACCGCCTTCCACCCGGACTGGAAGCTCAGGGACCTGCCCCCCACCCCGCCCTCCACCCTGAGCCGGGCCCGGCGCATCGCACGCGAGGTGGGGCTCAATTACGTCTATACCGGCAACGTGCACGACCCAGAGGGTGGCACCACCTACTGCCCCGGCTGCGGCGAGGCCCTGATCGTGCGCGACTGGTACGAGATCCCCCTCTACCGGGTCACCGCCGATGGCCATTGCCCCCAGTGCGGCACGCGCATCGCCGGGCGATTCCAGGCCTTCGGCCAGCCCTTCGGCGCCCGGCGGCGGCCGGTGTTCATGCACGGCGCCTGATCAACGGGCCGCATCGGCAAGCGCGAGACGCTCACTCATGCGCAGCTCCAGGCGTTCCCTGGGCAAGCGCCCCTTGGCGGCAAGACGCGTGGCCTGATCGGACGCCTGGAAGGGCGATGGGGCCAGGACGAGCGGGTGATCCGGACGCGGCGGACGCTCCGGCAGGGCATTCAGGCTGGTGATGAGTAGCAGGGCGAGGACGGTGCTATTCATGCTGGGCTCCTTGTTCGACAGGGGCCATGCCCCATGCATGGCCTGCACTCAAGAAGTTAGGCGTGCACACCGTAATGGGTCAGCAACCGGGTTCGAACCCGGTGGGCCCACCCAGTACCCCAACCCGGTTGGTGTTGCAGCCGCTTAGGCCCGACTAGGCTGGTCTTGCAGACGTCTTATGCACAAGGAGGCCGCATGTCTTTCCTGCAGCACAAATGGAACGAATACAGCCGCCTGCCCAACCCGCCCCGCCGCTACAGCGGCCAGCGGGAATTCGAGGCGGACTGGGTGGGGCGGCTGCGCCGCCGCTACGGCCTGTCCCAGGAGGCCCTAGCGGCGCTGGCCTGCGTCTCCGTGACCACGGTGCAGAACTGGGAAAACCCCGCCAGCCGCAAGAACATCGCACCCCACAACCAGGAGCGTCTGCGGGACATCGAGCGGGAACTGTGGATCAAGGCCCATGTGACCCTGCTGGAGCCCTGCCCGCCCCACATCCGCGCCCTCTATGACCTGCTGGTGGCGAACAAGGACGCCAGCGCCCAGGGACTGGCAGAATATCTCCTCGGCATGCTGCCGGCGAACGACCCGGAGCGCGCCCGCGTCCTGCACTGGGCAGCGCTGGCCCATAGCATCGGCGACCCCGCCTCGCCCAAGGCCCGCATGTACGAGGAGGCCGCCCTCGAGGCCCTGGGCAATGCCGATCAGCGGCTATCGGCCGCCATCGAGAACGAGATCCTGGGTAGCCATTTCGAGGACCTGCTCGCCATGCCCGCCGGCCCCGAACGCCAGGAAAAGGCCCGCTGGATCATGGCCGCCTGCGAACGCCTGTATGCGCGCGACGCCCAGCCCGCCTATCTGTGGAATGCCCTGGAGGTGGCCTGCCGCGCGCCCCTCGCGGCCGCCGACCGCTACCGCCTGGTGGCTGCCCTCAACGCCGTACTGGGTGAGGCGAGGGTGCGGCAGCGCATCCTGCGCGAGGACAACTTCGAGGCCGCGCGCGAGATCTACGCGAGCGCCGGCAGGGTGAACTGATGCGCCGAAGGAGCACGCAGATGAAAGCACGGTACACCCGTCCCACGGTCCTGCGGCTGATCCTCCTGGGCATGCTGGCCGCCTCGCCCGCCTGGGCCGAAGCTGTCCAGGTGCGGCCCGGATGCACCACGGCCGCCCCCGCCAGTGGTGGCCAGCCGGGCACCACCCTGCGGACCCCCTCCCTCCTTGCCTGGGACCGCGTCGGCAGTCCCGTGCGGGAGCTGGCCTGACCCGGCCGCCTGCCGGGCAGCGGCAGTCTGCACCGGATCCCATGCCGATGCGGGCCTCGCGCCGGCAACGCGGCCTCGAATTCGCTGCCATCTTCCTGCTGCTGCCCCTGGTGATCGCCTGGCAGGGGGAGACCCTGCGCCGCTGGATCCTCCCCCAGCTCTTCCTGCTGGCGGCCGCCTGCCTGGTATTGCTGCTGCGCGACCCGGCCTTCGACCGCCACAGCCTCCTCCACTGGCCGGCGGCCTGGCGCCCATGCGTCCTGCGCATCACCGCCCTCCTCGTCCTCGGCGGCATCGCCGTGCTGGGCCTGGCCCACCGGCTGCCCGACCTCGAGCCTTTCGCCTTTCCCGAGCAGCGGCCCGGTTTGTGGCTGGCCGTGCTAGCCCTCTACCCCCTGGTGTCGGTCCTGCCCCAGGAGCTCATCTTCCGGGTCTTCCTGTTCCACCGCTACCGTACGCTCTTCCCCCACCCCTGGCAGCGCATCCTGGCCAGTGCCTGCGCCTTCGCCCTGGCCCATCTGGTGCTGGGCAACTGGCTGGCACCGCTCCTCTCCCTGGCCGGAGGCCTGCTGTTCGCCTATACCTATGCCCGCACCCGCTCCCTGACCCTGGTGACCCTGGAACACGGCCTCTGGGGGGATTGGCTGTTCACCCTGGGGTTTGGCCGCTACTTCTACGGCGGCCACCTCTGAGGACAGCCCTCCGCCA
>FWPV01001285.1_pt1 | contig 11939 bp, 15 predicted proteins | sample 2228371 | NCBI WGS metagenome assembly FWPV01 (sample SAMEA103939776, study PRJEB20133) | metagenome | reverse complement strand
CCGTACCGACAAGGGTAACCTTAAGCGGCGGTTTAGCTAAAACAACGCCAGCTAGAATTCCTATAATGAGGCAGACAAAAAGACAGGCTATATTTCCCTCGACGGTTTTATTCCACAGCCTTGTGCGACCTTTCCAGACACCGACTACTGCCGCAATGGGATCACCGAAGGACAGAAATAAGATAGCCAGAGACGCCATGTCGCGTGGGAATATTAGGGCAGTGGCGAGACAGCCAATCAAGAAATAGCTGCTCCCGGTGAGCTTGTTCTCCTCTTCTTTGCGCAGGAATGGCGCAGACAACATGAGGAACAGCCGCTTTATCAAGTTCACGCGGAATCTAGCTGCTTCAATACTAAGAAAGACAAAAGTAACAACAGCCAGGGCTGATAGCATCAAAAACCGCGGACAAAGAAATAGGGCTACAACTGTTAACAGGCCGCAAACTGCATGGAGTGCGCCTCTAATCAGAGCATGGCGTAGCGGTGTAAATTCCACAGCGTTAGTAATAATATAAATTTTGGCATATGAACGGGACAAGCGTTAGACATGAAGAAATGATTACCACATGCAATTGTCCCCCGTTAGGGTTGCTATTCCATATTCTGTCGTCCACTATGAGGAAACGAATTTGTACAGAAGATTGGGCAACGGCTTATAAGGAATACTGTAAAATTGTGCCCCGATGAACCCCGGGGCTGAGGTGCCACAGAAGTCATGCGGGCAAGAGCCTGAAGATTGGCAGTTTGGGCTGCTGGAGCTCCGACCTTAGCTGATGGCATTCTCGATTAGCTCAATGCGGGTGGCTTTGCCACTTTGGCTCAGCTCAACGGCAACGAGGTCTATGCGCCATGTGGGCGGTAGGTTCCGATGGCTACCAAGGTAAGCAAGGGATGAGGCGATGAGCCTTTCTTTTTTAGTCAACGTCACTGATTCTTCGGGGCTACCAAAGTCAGGATGTGTCTTAGAGCGGACCTCGATGAACACAAGGCAGTCATTTTTTTCCGCGATAATATCGATTTCGCCTTGACGGCAACGAAAGTTGGTCTCACGGATGCGGTAACCTTTCTTTTTGAGGAAATCCTTTGCTAGTTTTTCCCCGATGGCACCAAGCTCTTTACGCTTCATAACAGCCTTGTTACCTCCAGCACTGGGGCAAAACAACGACGGTGGATAGGCGAAGGTCCACGCTGACGTAAACAGTAAAGATGTTGCTGGGTACCATAGCCCTTGTGTTTGGCGAAGCCATAGCCCGGGTGAAGCTGGTCGAGTTCCACCATGATTCGATCCCGGGTGACTTTGGCAATTATGGAGGCACAGGCGATAGAGAGTGACAATTCGTCACCCCTGACGATGGGCTTTTGGGAAATTTTTAGTTGTGGCAGGGTCAGACAGTCTATAAGCAGAAAATCGGGCACCCTTGTCAATCTCTCCACAGCCTGGCACATAGCCAGCCTGGTTGCATTAAGAATGCCCACAGAATCGATAATTTGATGGTCTATGACACCAACACCGACAGAGACAGCTTCCTGTGCAATCAGGCTGAAAAAGGACTCGCGTTTGGCCGGGCTGACCTGTTTGCTGTCTCGAACTAATTCCAGCCAAGGGAGATCAGTACCTCGCGGCAAGATTACTGCTGCGGCAACAACCGGGCCAGCCAAAGCCCCTCGTCCAGCCTCGTCCACACCAGCGATGAGCCGATAACCCAGTGAGCTGAGCCCATTTTCTTCTCTAAGGCTTGGCGTCTGAGATACAGGTTTGATGGCTCTAGCTTTCAATGATGCCACCACCGAGCACTTCATTATCCTGGTAGAAAACCGCGGCTTGTCCCGGAGCAACAGCAAGTACTGGCTGATCGAATATTACCTCAGCACAGTCCTCCTTTGGATATATGGCGGCTGCTGCTTCTTGCGACCGGTAGCGTATTTTAACCGCCACCTTCAAAGGCCCAGGGGGAGCTTTCCCCAAAACCCAGTTTACTTCCCTGACAATAAGCCTGGAACTATAGAGCTGTCGTTTGTCGCCGACAATGAGCCTGTTCTTATCCGTCTCTATCTTGGTCACGTATATAGGCTCAGTAGTGGCAAGTCCTAATCCATGTCTCTGCCCTACGGTATAGAAGGCTGTTCCCCTGTGTCTGCCCAACACCTCGCCATCGCTGTTAACGATCTCGCCCGGGGTTGCGGTAAAGTATCGGCTCAAAAAGCTGCCATAGTGTTCAGTAATGAAACAGATGTCGCGGCTGCTGCGCTTACCCGCAGTAGGTAAGCCTTTTTCTTCAGCTAACTTTCGGACTTCAGACTTCAAATATCCCCCCAGCGGGAAGAGCAGCCTGCTCAGCCTGTCCTGTCCCAGGATGTAGAGCATATAAGACTGGTCTTTATTCCGGTCAACACCTTTTAGCAGGTGATAGGTATTATTGCGGTGCTCGACCCTGGCAAAATGACCGGTAGCCAAATAGTCGGCACCCAAAGAAAGGGCATAGTCAAGGAGGAGAGCAAATTTCATATATTTATTGCAGGCGATGCATGGGTTAGGTGTCCGCCCTAGTGCATATTCCCTGCAAAAATAGTCCACTACATATTGCCTGAACTCATTTTCTAAGTTAATGAGGTGAAAAGGTATCCCCAAAGCCAAACAAACCTGCTCAGCATCGTGAATATTTTGCTTTGATGTACAGGGGAAACGTTGTTTTCCCTGTGGGACCTCCTCAGACCACAGGCGCATTGTTATGCCAATAACCTCATGACCAGCCTCCTTCAGCAGTAAGGCTGCTATTGAGGAATCAACACCACCGCTTAACGCTACAGCAACTCGCTTCTTAGACATGCCCCGAGATTTTTTCAGCCTGAAGTAGTTGGCTAACCCTATCCCAGATAATTTTACCAATCCTAGCCCTAGGCAGAGTAGCGTCTATTACCAGCCAGCGCTCAGGCTCCTCAGAGGCTAACTTCAGGTAGCCATCTCTAACTCTGTCATGGAAGATAAGGCTTTCAGCCTCGAAACGGTCGGATGTCTTCCGCTGTTTGCGGCTTAGTCCTTCGTCTGTGGGGATGTCCAGCAATATAGTAAGTGTCGGCTTTATGCCCTGTGTTGCCAAATCATTAACCATCTTGACAATCTCTAGGTCCAGCCCACGACCGTAGCCTTGATAAGCGGTCGTTGAATCAGCGAAGCGATCGCAGATGACCACCTTGCCTTGCTGCAGAGTTGGGCGAATCACTTCATTTACCAGTTGTCTACGGCATGCGGCAAACAACAGCAACTCAGTTGTTGGTGAGAGCTCTACCTGACGTCTTCTTTTAAGTATACGCCTTAATTCGTTGCCCAAGGTGGTACCTCCAGGCTCATGGGTCAGAACCGCCGGAACGCCAACAAGTTTGAACTTTTTCCACAGAGCTTTTGCCTGAGTACTCTTGCCACAGCCCTCACTTCCCTCAAAGGTGATAAACAAGCTCAAAGATATACTCTCCTACTATCCTAGAGAATAAGGTGCTGGAGGATAACCCTTCCTCAGAGTGTCTTGAGACCTACGGCTCTGACAATGACCGTGTGATAAACACGCTACCCATCATCCTTTAAGAATCTTCACCCGTCTCTTAGGTTCTTTGCCGAGGCTGTGCGTAGTCAAGCTGTGGCGTTCTGCCAAGAGATGCTGTAAACGACGGATGTAGGCATTTTGCGGACTCAGTTCCACTGGTCCCTTCCCTTCTTTCACTTGGCTAATCGCCGCCTCAGCTTCCTCAATGGCTGGACCTACAGGCATATCTTTTTGCCACATAAATATGTTATCGAGAAATCTCCTAAGTTGGGCGGGATTGTTGCTCTTGACCACGTAAATAGGAATACCACACATCTCAGCATCTCTTATCTTCTGCGGTTTTCGGCGATAATAATTCTTGGTTGTGAGCAATAGGTTGCTTGCCTTAAGGTCGGTGGCAAACTGCAAAGTGATTCCTTTCTCCCTAGCGACCTCTTCCAGCTTAGAACGGTTCATGCCAAAAAGGTAAATTCGAGGTGACTCCCTTCTGGGCACCAGTTCCCTCCTGTCTTGGGCATGGGCAGCTGTTATTTTTTCTCTTCTTATTTCACCATTTTCGTCCACCCAGCGGATTTCGGCTTCTTGAGGCCTGCCGTGGAGGATAGCATCCACAGCCTGTCCTACATCGGGGTGAACAATCACTCTGTCCCGTTCTCGGATTTCGACAACTATATCGAAGGTGGGCGGTGCCTTACGTTCCAAGATTGACTTCTGGGTGCGCCGCCGCCGTGCCTCTTCATCCCCTAATGTTACCGTTTGAATGCCTCCCACAAGGTCAGACAGTGTGGGGTTCATCATCAGGTTATCCAACGTATTTCCATGGGCAGTGCCTATCAGCTGGACACCGCGCTCAGCGATGGTGCGAGCCGCCTCGGCTTCTAGACTGGTACCTATTTCGTCGATGATAATGACTTCGGGCATGTGATTTTCCACAGCTTCGATCATGACCGCGTGTTGCATGCTGGGTGTTGGTACCTGCATCCGCCGTGCATGGCCAATCCCCGGATGGGGTATGTCACCATCACCTGCTATTTCGTTGGAGGTATCAACAACGATCACGCGCTTCTTGAAGGTGTCAGCCAGCACACGGGCTATCTCTCGGAGCATAGTTGTCTTGCCAATACCAGGTCGCCCCAAAAGCAGCACGCTTTTGCCTGACTCCACCAGGTCCTGAATAATCTTCACTGTGCCAAAGACAGCTCTACCTACACGGCAAGTCAAGCCAACGATTCTCCCCTCTCGGTTGCGTATAGCTGAAATCCGATGTAGCGTCCGTTCAATGCCAGCACGGTTGTCACCACTGAAACTACCAATACGGGAGACTATGTACTCTATATCCGACTCTGTAACCTCTCTATCGTTGAGTATTATCTCTCCCTTGGGATAGCGGGCTTCAGGAAGACGACCAAGGTCAAGAACCACCTCCAATAGTTCACTATTGTCAGGTCGCTGAAGGAGCGCTTGTCGAATATGAGGCGGCAGGACATTCAGCAGGGCGTCTAATTCGTCAGTTATTACCTTTTGCAAACACCCTCTCCCGTAGCAAGATCGAGGAAATATCTGTGGAATCTCAAATCGCTGGTCAGTTCTGGATGGAAGGTGCAGGCAAGCAGATTTCCTTGTTTGACAGCCACAGGTCTATTATTAAATCTGCATAATACCTCAACAACTGGTTCAACCTTCTTAATTATTGGGGCACGGATGAAGATACCTCGGAAAACCTCATTGCCCAGTGCTGGGATTTTCAGGTCGGTCTCGAAGCTGTCCACCTGCCTGCCGTAGGCATTGCGTTCCACCTCAATATCCATTATTCCAATGGGTTCCAGGCTCAGGTTTGACACGTTTTTGGCAAGGAGTACGAGTCCGGCGCATGTCCCAAATATAGGCAAGCCCTGAGTGGCTAGTCTGCGTATCGGCTCCATCAGGCTATAGTCCACCAGCAATTTGGCAATTGTGGTACTTTCGCCCCCTGGGATTATCAATGCATCGAGGCCATCAAGCTCGGAAGGTAAGCGAACCGTCACAGGTTCTGTGTTTAAAGCAGACAGCATTTTTATGTGTTCAGCCACAGCTCCTTGAAGAGCTAGGACACCAATTCTCACCCTACCAGCCTCTGGTGGCCAACAATTCCTGTGGTGGAATAGTCCTTATGTCTAGCCCAGGCATTGCATCTCCCAAGGATTTGGATACCTCAGCAATAATTGCCGGGTCTTTGTAATGTGTGGTGGCTTTAACAATGGCTTTAGCCCTCATCTCGGGGTTGCTTGACTTGAATATGCCCGAGCCAACGAAGACGCCGTCTGCTCCTAGCTGCATCATGAGTGCAGCATCTGCCGGAGTAGCTATGCCTCCGGCAGCAAAGTTGACCACCGGTAATTTTCCTGTCTTGTGTATTTCCAACACAAGTTCAAGAGGGGCACCTAGGTTCTTGGCTTCGGTAGTAAGCTCATCAACTGGCATGCTCCGAAGCTTGCGAATGCCATCCTGAACTGCACGCATATGCCTGACAGCTTCAACAATATTTCCCGTACCAGCTTCACCCTTGGTTCGAATCATGGCAGCGCCTTCAGCTATGCGGCGCAAGGCTTCACCTAAATCGCGGCAACCACAGACGAAAGGAACTTTGAAATCATGTTTCCAAATGTGGTGGCTCTCGTCAGCCGGGGTCAGCACCTCAGATTCGTCGATAAAATCAACACCCAGTGCTTGCAGCACCTGAGCCTCCACGAAGTGTCCGATGCGGCATTTAGCCATCACCGGTATGCTCACCGCTTTCATTATGGCAGTAATTATGCTCGGGTCAGCCATCCGTGCCACACCGCCGGCAGCTCTGATATCTGCGGGTACCCGTTCAAGCGCCATCACAGCACAAGCTCCAGCATCCTCAGCGATCTTGGCTTGCTCAGGTGTGACTACATCCATGATCACACCACCCTTTAGCATCTGAGCTAAGCCAGATTTAACTTTCCAAGTGCCTGTATCCATTTTCGCTGTCTACATAAAGCTCTTGTAGTAAGATATTCTACAACGGTTTGTTTCTCCGTGGCAAATAATTAGCCGCTCTTCTTTAGCTCCGTGATCTCCTTTTCAATCTCCTTGAGTTCCCTCTCCAGTTCTCTCTTGTATTCCTCCAGCATTTGTAGGTATTCCTCACGGCTGGGAAATGGCGTTGGTCCATAACAGAAGAAGCCAAAAGGAGGAAACCCAAAGCGCATATGCCACAGATGCCTCCGATGCCACATTTTTGCCTCCTGCAATTAAATTATAGCAATCTATTGGCACAAAGGCGAATTTCGGATTACTCCATGAACTTATGTTATAATCCCAGATATGAAAGTCTTGGGGATCGAGACCTCCTGTGATGAGACTGCAGCAGCGATAGTCGAGGATGGGACCAAAATCCTATCAAATATCGTTGCCTCCCAGGTGAATATCCATAGTCGGTATGGCGGAATTGTGCCTGAAGTAGCTTCAAGACAACACATGATTGCTGCCTTGCCGGTGGTGGAAAGCGCTATGCTTGAGGCTAAGGTCACCTGGCAGGACATTAACGCTATTTCTGTGACCATTGGACCTGGCCTAGCAGGTTCGTTACTGGTCGGGGTAAACCTAGCTAAAGCTATAGCCTTGGCTCACGACCTGCCGCTTATCGGCATCAATCACCTGGAGGGTCATATATATGCTAACTGGCTGGGCGGTGATGAACCTGTCTTTCCCTGTCTTTGTCTTATCGTTTCTGGGGGCCATAGTGATCTGGTGCTCATGTCTGGACATGGGAAGTTCCACAAGCTGGGGCGGACCAGAGATGATGCTGCTGGCGAGGCTTTTGACAAGGCCGCAAGAATTTTAGGTTTAGGATATCCGGGCGGTCCAGCCATCGAGAAAGCTGCCAAGAACAGCGTTGCTTCATTTTCCCTGCCACGGGCTTGGCTTAAGGGCAGTGACGACTTCAGCTTTAGCGGGTTGAAAACGGCTTTGCTTCATCTAGTCACAGGCAGCGACTTTTCACACCGCCCTTTGGTTGCTGAGGCAGCAGCCAGTTTTCAACAGGCGGTGGTCGATGTCCTGGTTGCCAAGACAACCCAAGCAGCTCAGAGGTTGAGTGTTAAGCAGATATTGCTCTCAGGCGGTGTGGCAGCTAACAACGCACTACGCGAGCACTTCATCCATAATTCACCCGTGCCAGTGCTCATACCACCAGCGAGTTTGTGTACCGATAATGCGGCTATGATTGCAGCCTGCGGGTATTATCACTATCAAGGGGGCAGAGTAGATGGATTTGATATTGATGTAATACCCAGCCTTAGCTTCGACTGAGAGCTACGGGGCACTGACCACAATCCCTGCGCCGGCAATAGGTCTTGAAGATATGAATTAGTCCCTGGTGTTGGCAGGCAGAAAGGTGAACATCCGGCTTGAGTCGAAGCTGTTGCTTCATATGGCGGCTTAACTCATTATCTTCCAGCTTAGGATAGCGGCGGTAAGCCTCAGTAGCTTTTTTCCGCAACTCTGGCTCACCAGCTTCCTCGCCCCAGGCACAGACGAACGGCAGCACCGCATTTACCGCTACTTCCGAGGCTTTACTTCTGCCAAGCAGCGATGAATTCTTCTTCATAGTAATGCCAAAATCAACGTGGTCTGCCCAGTAGCCCTGGTCACAAACAGTTAGACCATTTTCTAGCCAGCGATGCTCAGCTCCTGGTGGTGTCTGCCTAACCAAGCTCAAAATTCCTTGCAGTAGCCCGGTTTGGCAATACCGGGCTATGAGATAACTAAGGGAGATAAGGCGACGCGTCGGGAAATTAACTGGACGAACCCTAAAAAAGCACCAGTCATCTTCGTTCAGTGATTCTTCTGTGCCGAGGGATTGCCATATGTGTTCTAACCTATCTGTTTCCTTATCTTCCATCGTTTTGTTTCGTGTCTTGAGTCGCTGCGAGGGCAGCAATCCAGCGGTACCCAAAATCAACGCCTGCCTAATAATATCAGCCCCGGGCTTGATCTTGCCCAAAACCCTGATTGGAAGCTTGTCGGCGACCTTTTCGCAGGGTTCGGCATTCTGGGTATAACCCAAGCCTCTGGCTATAGCCCGGTAAAGTACCTGCTCAGCATCGGTTCCATTCATAGCTCTACAGAAAAGGCTCGTCTTTGCGGCAAGCCTATCTTCACCAGCAGCGGCAAGCAACTTAATTAGGCTCTCAGTATCTGAATAGAGAATAGCTTGACAGCAAGGCTCACCAGCAGAACTAAATTTGTTATCTAGATGCTCTAAACCGCCGTTGAGATATGAATTCAGATAGACCGTGGGAACAGCCCTGCCGTTCTGGAGCCACGTGGGAGTTTGACTGTCATGCCACCATACGACGTGAAGAGCTATATTATTGTATTTCGGATCTCGGTGGTGACCATGCTCATACCACTGGCTAGACTTAACATGTACCTCAACATCTCCAGTTATCATCTCGCCATCGATGGTAAAGACAGCATCGCGGAAATCACAGCCATTGATACTACTGAGCCTGCCGTGATGGATTACTTGAAGTCGCTCGCCGGCATCGGTAACCATTTCCGCTACCAGTTGACGTTGCCATATCCGGGAAACAAGCTTTTCCGTGACCTTTGTCTTCATGCTTTATTTTTTTATCTGCAGGATCAAGAAAAAAAATTATCCTGTTTTTAACGGCATCCAGGTCCGCTTTTCATCGATGACATGTTCCACATGCCAGCCTCTTCTCTCCAACTCAGAGGCTATAAAGCGACGATGGCACCGCCAGGGCAACCGTTCAGCACATAGGATCACACTCCTTTTTTGCCGCGCTATTTCTTCAACAATTCTAATCCCTTGTTCAAACTCCTCGGTGGCAGTGAATGCTTGATAGCCGCCGCTGCGATAGCCACCTAATCTATTTCCCAAGTGCAAATAACTGACCTTAAGTTCCGCCAGAAATCGTGCCAGTTCTTGCTGTTGGAAATGCTCAAACTTGCTGGTAGGGAAACGACGAACGTCTATCACCGCTTCAATCCCGCGGCTTTGCAGCAGTCCAGCGAACTCTGCCTTCGAGCGCGTGCTGGTTCCTAAAGTATAAATCAAGCTGTGATGATTCATTTTTGCGCTTCCAACAGCTCGCTGAGTCTGGAAGCATCATCATACATGCTGGTGTTGTTGAACAAAACATAGGTTTGACCAACGGACATGCTTCTAATTCTGTCCAACTCCTCATCGCTGTAACGATGGCGATATCCGGGTCCACCGTGAAGGCGGAAATATTTGACCCTTCCGAATAGGGGCGGTCTGTTCAGTGGGTCTACACAGTGGATGAGGTCCAGTTCATTGCACAAGGAAATAATACTCCTGTCACTCCAGCTGCCCCGCGGTTCCCAGGCGAAGAGGAGGCCATTTCTATCCAACCCGTGAAAAAAAAGCCTCATGTTTTCAGTGTTTTCAGCACAATCAGTGAACGCCGCCGGACATTGGAAAAGTATTAACTTAGCCTGCAACGCATCAGCAACAGCTCTGGTCACCTCCCAGGCGTGGAAAACCTCCTCACTCGGTCTGAAGAAGCCATAATCTTCAGCCTTGGCTGGGGAGATTTTCAACCCAGCTCTACGATAAGTAGGACTTGACACAGGGTGAGTGATCAACTGCCATGCCTTAACGGTGAACTCAAAATCCTTCGGTGCCGCTTGCCGCCATTTTTTCACTGTGCTTAAAGTAGGTGGTTTGTAGAATGTTTGCTGCACCTCCACCAACCTGAATCGGGTAAAATAGTGCCTCATACCCCTGGGAAAGCCGCAGCACCCCACCTTGACCTGGTTCACCTTAGCTCTCCCGTAGTTTTTGAGCGGTTGGCTTATATTCAAAACCAGCGCGCTCGGCAATCAAGGTCAGCAATGTGGCTGAAGTCCCCCTAGGCTTGTACATCCCTGTTTCCCATTCGCTAATTGTTTGCTGACGGGTCCCTAGCACCTCAGCTAGCTTAGCCTGAGTTAGCCTCAGATGCCGTCTCAGTGCCCGAATGCTTTGATCGTCCCAGTAAATCCCTTTCTGTTTCTTCGCCACTTTACATATACTGTATTTTACACGGTATAGTGTGAAAAATCAATGGCTGGGCTGCAAAGAGTGCCAGCAGGACTAAAATGTTCTTATGTCCGAGACTCTCACTTTGTCGCCTTCCGGGCTAGCATAAACAATTATCCATGCACCGCTTGATGTGTCCCGAAAACCATTGCCAAATTCTTTGGTATTGGGATTCGTGCCCTCACCCTCTGGCTTCCAACCCGCCTGAACCATGAAGTCTACCAATTGCTCTCGGCTGCCAAAAACCTGCTTCTTCTTCGGAATAACAAGCTTTGTTTTTGCCACAGGAAATCACCTCCTCTGTTACTGTATGCTCCCAAGGCATTCTTGACAGCCCAGCCATCTGCTGTTACAATTATTTTAGCACTCTCGGCTGGAGACTGCTAATTTTATAGCTGATGTCCAGCATATATGGGTTTCAACGAAATTTGAGGAGCGATTGCTATGAACTGTAGGGTTTGTGGCAATTCGTTTTTTGCTGGGAGGGCAGTGTTCCATTGTTCTTGTGGGGCTTTCGTTCACGCAAGCTGTTGGGAAAAGCATGTTATCGAGGCTCACAGACCGCCGTTTGTTTTGGGAACCGTTGATTTGGATGGCAAGTTCGTGGCCAGAAAGACAGAAATAAACGGAAGAGCACTTTCATCGATCGAAAAGGAAACTGCCGGTGTCACATAAAGGGGGATATTTATGCCTATTTATGAATACTATTGCCCAAAGTGTTGCAAGGAGTTCGAGCTGAGGCGGCAGTTTAGCCAAGCTGGCGAGCCAGCCTTCTGTCCCAGTTGTGGGAGCAGGGGGGAAAAACTGGTGTCGTGCTGTGCTTCCAAAGTTGACTTCTATATAAGGCCACCATCGAAATCTCCGTTCAGGGGGCACAGTAAGTCGGAAGCCAAGCACTGAGGGTGTGAGCAAACTGGGATAACCGTGGATGCACAAACCATGCCCAGTTATGGGTATGCATGCAGTTGCTGTTCACTCCGATTCGGGTCGAACAGCGATAGGCGATTATAACGGTTTGGGTTTTACATAATGGATAGCATGAAAGTTGCAAGAGAGGCGGTGGTCGAAGAGGGAGAGGTTTTGCCTTATGAAAATATGTATTAAAAAAACCTACTGTCAAACCTGTCACCGACTGGTCAAATGCCACGAGCAGGTGAGTAACGGTTTGATTCGTGTTGTGTGCTCCAGATGTGGTAAGCTTCTCCATGTCTGGAATGGCATCAGATGGATTTCTATGCGAGAGACCAAGTAATGGCAAAAAGGGACTATTACCAAATCCTTGGCGTGGATAGAAACGCTGACGAGGCTACTATTAAGCGGGC
>FWPV01009125.1_pt1 | contig 11940 bp, 9 predicted proteins | sample 2228371 | NCBI WGS metagenome assembly FWPV01 (sample SAMEA103939776, study PRJEB20133) | metagenome | reverse complement strand
TATAGATGATGCCTTTGCTGTATCTCATAGAAAGGCTGCTTCAAATACCGCCATAGTAGATTTTGTGAAGGTCTGCGCTGCCGGATTCCTTCTTAAAAATGAGCTTGCATATTTTGAGAGGGCAATGGGGGATCCTGTAAGACCCCTTGTGGCCATCATAGGTGGCGCAAAGGTCTCTGACAAGATAGGTGTCCTTGAAAAATTGGTAGAGAAGGTGGATAAATTAATAGTGGGCGGTGGCATGGCCTTTACATTTCTCAAAGCCCTTGGATATGAGATAGGAAATTCTATTTGTGAAGAGGATATGGTTGAACTGGCTAAGGGCATAATGAATAAGGCAAGGGAAAGGAATGTAAAGTTTTATCTTCCTGTAGATTTTGTTGTGGCAGAGAAGGCATCTGTTGATACAGAGACAAAGGTCTGCACTGTCCAGGAGATACCAAAGGGTTGGATGGGTCTTGATATTGGACCTGCCTCGGTTTCTTTATTTTCAGCAGCCATACAGAATGCCAAGACCATACTATGGAATGGACCTATGGGTATGTTTGAACTTGATCCATTCAGTAGAGGGACATTTGCCATGGTTACCTATGTAGCAAATTCCCATGCCTTGACCATTATAGGTGGTGGAGATACAGATGTGGCAGTTCACAGGGCAGGGGAGAGTGACAAGATATCCTATATATCCACTGGTGGCGGTGCATTCCTTGAATTGCTGGAAGGTAAGCCTATGCCTGCCATAGAGGCCCTTGAGAGATAAGGAGGTTCAAAATGAGGGGATGGATGGTAGCAGGGAACTGGAAGATGCATAACACAATAGATGAGGCAATTGCACTTTCAAGATATATTGTGGAGAACACAAAAAATATTCAGGGGGGCGAAATTGTCCTGGCACCTCCTTTTACATCATTACGCTCTGTTTACAGTATTATAGAAGGATCAAATGTCACGCTTGCTGCCCAGAATATGTATTTTGAAGAAAAGGGCGCATATACTGGTGAGATCTCACCTTCTATGCTCAAGGATGCAGGATGCAAGTATGTTATCATCGGCCATTCAGAGAGGAGAAAATATTTTTATGAGACCGATGATAGCGTAAATATAAAAACAAAAAAGGCGCTTACATCAGGTCTAAACCCTATTGTATGTGTGGGCGAGACATTAGAGGAGAGGGAAAAAGGCGTTACAGAGTATGTTGTAGGTGTCCAGGTAAAAAAGGCTCTATATGGTATAGAAAAAATAGATGATATAGTCATAGCCTATGAACCTGTGTGGGCCATAGGGACAGGGAAGAACGCCACACCAGATGAGGCAGAGACAGTGCACAGATTCATAAGGGATTTAATAAGGGGCTTATATGGCAGTGTTGCAGAGGATCAAAAAATCCTATACGGTGGAAGCGTAACCCCTGAAAATATAGGTTCACTTATAGAGATGAAAGATATCGATGGCGCCCTTGTAGGAGGTGCATCCTTGAAAGGCGAAGGATTTGTTGGTATAATAAAAAAAGTTGCGGAGAAAAGATAATGTTGACTGTTATAGCGATTATACATATAATAATATGCGTTGCCCTTATATTGATAGTTCTTTTGCAAACCGGCAGGGGTTCTGAAATAGGAGCAGCATTTGGTGCTGGTTCAAGCCAGACGCTTTTTGGGAGCTCAGGCTCTAGCGGTTTTATGACAAAGCTGACAACTGCTGCTGTGATTGTGTTTATGGTTACAAGTTTGCTGCTTGCATACTTTTACAGCCATAGGGAATACACAATCAAGCAGACAGTCCCTCAGACAGAGGAAAGATTGCCGGCAAAGTAGTGTTCATAAGTGCCGATGTGGTGGAACTAGGTAGACACGCACGTTTGAGGGGCGTGTGGGGAAACCCGTGCGGGTTCAAGTCCCGCCGTCGGCACCATATAAATAGTAGCCAAAATTATTAAAATAGACCATTTTTTAAGGTCTCAGATTACAATTACCTTTTCTCGATAATATCTTTCAATATCGGGTCATCCTTGTAAGCATCGTGGATATTATCAAGGGTCACAATCTCAGGCGCAATGAGATATGCAGGCACTATCTTTACGCCGTTATTATAACTCTTTGTGTCATTTACTGTAGGGGTCTTACCCTGCTGCAATTCATTGACCATGGCCACGGTCTGCCTTATGAGTGCGTATGTATCCTTTTTGACTGTGCAGTATTGCTCACCCCTTAAGATGGATTTGATGGACTCTACCTCAGAGTCCTGTCCTGTAATAACAGGGGCCTCCTTTCCGGCTGCACGGGCTGCAGTGAGGGCAGCACGGGCAAGGGTATCGTTGGGAGAGAGTATCCCGTGGAGAGGTTCATGCCTGTAGACACCTGCGAGGATAGTGTCCATCCTTTTCTGGGCATTTTCTGCCTTCCATCCCTGTGTGGCTACCTTGATGAAATCTATCTGATTTGACTTAACCTTCAGCGTGCCGTCTTTTATAAGAGGTCTCAATACGCTCATGGCACCCTCGAAGAAGACCTGACTATTAGAATCATCAGGGGAACCTGCTATCAGTTCTATATTCCAAGGCCCATTACCTTTTCTTTTTTTCAGACCTTCTATAAGACCCTGTCCCTGTAATACACCCACCTTATAGTTATCAAAAGATACATAATAATCCACATCCCTGGTATTCTTTATGAGACGGTCATAGGCGATCACATATGCACCTGCCCGCTTTGCCTCCCTTACCTCTGTTCCGAGTTGTGAGCCGTCTATGGCACCGATGATAATGACCTTTGCGCCCTTTGCAGCCATGGTAAGTATCTGATTCTCCTGCTCGGGGACACCGTTATTGGCAAACTGGATATAGGGGGTATAACCTGCCTCTGTCAATTCCTTTTTAAATACCTTCTCTGCAATAACCCAGTTTTCCGAGGTCTTCTGTGGCAGGGCAACACCTATGAGAGAGCCCTTTGGAAATCCGGTTGCCTGACCTTCAGTCCGAACGGTTCCAGCATGATGAACCCCCTTGTAGAAGCTCTTGAAAAAGGCAATAAGGGACATAGATATAAGGGCTACTATCCCTATAATCAATACTGCCATGATGATCTTCTGTATAAGGGAATATTGTCCCCTCTTTTCCTGTGCAGTATCGGAGGTGGCATGGCCTTTATCCCTGCCCGGCATCTGCTTCTTGAATATGAGACCGATTATGGATGGCCTTCCCTGTGCCTTGCTGTATACATCAAAGGAGACTGCCAGGATGAGCACAAGCCCTTTTATAATCTGCGTGGTATCCGCGCCTATACCCATGAGTTGAAGCCCGTTGTTGAGGACAGCCATGACCATACCGCCTACCATTGAGCCTATAATCGTGCCCACGCCTCCTGAGACCGCAGCACCGCCAATGAAAACTGCAGAGATTGCATCCAGTTCCCAGCCTACACCGTCGAACGGCCCGGATGCAGTGGCACGACCGATGAACATGAGCCCTGCCAGGGATGCAAGAAAAGACATATTCATCATGACCAGGAAGTCTGTGAGGCGAGTGTTTACCCCTGAAAGCCATGCTGCCTTCCTGTTACCTCCTACGGCATATACGTGCCTTCCGATAATGGTGTGTTCTGATAGAAAGGTATAGATGATTACAAGCACCATGAGTATCAAACCTGGTATTGGGAAGGATGTCCCAGGGTGGCCACTGGCAAAGAGATAGCTCATCACCATAATAACAGCACCCAGCAGAATTACACGGATACAGGACAACCATAATGGTTCAGGTGTCTCACCTGTTTTAATCATGGCCTTTCTTTGCCTTACTGTATTCAATATAAGCCATATCAATGCCATAAGACCCAGGACAAATGTGAGGTTATTATATCCTGTGTCAGGTCCTAAAGATGGAAGGTATCCACTGCCTATATACTGGATGGTCTCAGGGACAGGGACGGTGTCTGATTTGCCTATGAATTGATTTGCACCTCTAAATAGCATCATGCCTGCAAGGGTTACAATAAAGGCAGGTATGCCCACATAGGCCACCCAGAAGCCGTGCCATGCACCGATGAGCACCCCCAGGGCAAGACAGATGAAGACACTTACTGCAGGGGATAATCCCCAGTCTTTGATGGACAGGGCAGTGACTATACCGGCAAAGGCAGCTACAGACCCTACAGACAGGTCTATGTGGCCTGCAATGATGACCAGCACCATACCTATGGCAAGGACGAGGATATAGGAATTGCCGTTGAGGAGGTTTATGAGATTGGCAGAGGTCAAAACAAGCCCATCTGTCATTATCTGAAAGAAGACTATAAGGCCGATAAGGGTAAAGACCATCCCGAATTGTCTGAAGTTTATCCTCAAGATATTTTCCATTATCTTCATTTGGCTATACCTCTTTATGTATTCCGGTGGATTTAAAGGCGGTCATGAGCCTCATGAGCCTTTCCTGATCCGCCTCTGACCTATAAAGGACACCTGTCATAGAGCCGTCACAGAGGACATAGATCCGGTCAGAGATGCCGAGGAGTTCAGGCAGTTCTGAAGAGATGACCACTATTCCCTTCCCGTCAAGGGCAAGTTGATTTATGATACCGTAGATCTCAAACTTTGCACCTACATCTATTCCCCTTGTGGGCTCATCGAGGATGAGTAAATCAGGTTCTGTAAAGAGCCACTTGCCAAGCATTACCTTCTGCTGATTCCCTCCTGACAGATGAACCATTGCCTCATGGATACCAGGCGCCTTGATCCTCAAGGCCTTAAGGTAGTGTTCAGAGACCATACGTTCTTTGGTCTCGTCAAGAACCCCCCTTCTCGAAATTCTTCTCAAATCAGATGAGACTATTGTCTTTTTTATATCGTCCAGGTGGTTGAAACCAAGTATCTTCCGGTCTTCGGTTAAATAGGCGATACGGGATTTTATGGCATCGTAAGGGCTGTGGAGGATGAGTTCCCGGCCGTCTTTGACAATCCGACCACCCAGATAGACACCGTATGAACGCCCGAATATAGAGCGGGCAAGCTCTGTGCGTCCCGCGCCTTTAAGGCCTGCAAAACCTACCACCTCGCCACGTCTAACAAAGAACGATATGTCTTTGCAGACCATATGATCAGGGATATCAGGATGCCTTATGGTCCATCCCTCTACCTCAAAAAATACCTCCCCTGTGCATGGGGGTCTTTGGGGATAACGGGTATCTATAGGGCGACCCACCATGCCCTTTATGATACGGTCCTTACTGATGGTATCTTCCTCCCCTTCGCAACGATAGATAGTCTCCACGGTCTTTCCATCCCGGATAATGGTCACTGCATCGGCAACAGATAATACCTCCTCGAGCTTATGACTTATGAGTATGCACGTAATACCCCTTGAACGGAGGTCACAGAGGAGGTCAAGGAGGTGTCTTGAGTCATCTTCGTTTAGTGCAGCAGTTGGCTCATCGAGGATAAGTATCCTCCTTACTTAATGCCTTGGCAATCTCAACGAGCTGCTGTTTTCCTACACCCAGATCTTTTATGGGCGTATCCGGTCTTTCATCAAGACCTACCTCTGCCATCAATGCCAGTGCCTTTTTCTTTGCCTCTGTCCAGTTGATGATTCCCTTTCTTGCCGTCTCATTGCCGAGAAAGATATTTTCTGTAACTGAGAGTTCTGGAACAAGGGAGAGTTCCTGATGGATAATGGCGATCCCTGCCTTTTCACTTGCCTTTATATTTTTGAATCTTATCTCTTTGCCTTCAAGGGAGATCTTTCCTGTGTATTGCCCGTATGGATATACCCCTGAGAGGATGTTCATGAGGGTGGATTTTCCTGCACCGTTTTCACCGCAGATGGCATGGATATTGCCCTCCTTGACCGCCATGGTAACACCTTCAAGGGCATATACCCCTGAAAACTCTTTGCATATATCTTCCATCTCAAGGAGATATTCCATAATGAAGACTATCACCTCAAATAGAGAATTATATCCTGATGGAGGGTTTTACCCATAACCCATCACACCTAACTTAAAAAACTATTCTATCTTTAGTCAAGCATTAATAATAAATCTTTGAAAAACATGGCAATGGGTGTAATTTTTACCTTATTTGACATTAATCCCTTTATTTCCGAATAATTGGTAAAAAGTTTGACCTGTTCTTTTAGAAGGCCTCAATTCAAGAAAGCCTTATCTTGGCATCTACAATCACAGCACCTTCGCCTTGTCTGTAGAGGATAACTGGGTTTATATCCAGTTCTTCTATGTGCGGATTTTCCATGATTATTCTTGAGACACCATTCATTATACCTTTAAGGGTATCTATGTCTGAAGGCAGTTCACCTCTTATACCCTGAATGAGCCTATAGGCCTTCAACTCCTTTAGCATCTCCTCTGCATCAAATTCATCTATAGGCAGTATCCTCATAGACCTGTCTTTTAACACCTCTGTATATATACCCCCTAATCCTACAAGGGCAACGTGGCCAAAGTCTTTATCGTTTTTTACACCAATTATGACCTCTATACCGGGTCTATACATGGGCTGGATGATGTATTCATCTGCATCTATCTCATCCATTGCCTTGCATAGCTCATATTCATTACTTATATTTAAGATTACGGCTTTATTATCTGTCTTATGAAGGATATGAGGCGATGCATTCTTCAAAACCACCGGATAACCCATAGAAGATATATAAGATTTAGCCTCTTCTAAATTCTTTATAATCCCTTGCTCTGCTACAGGGAGCCTGTATCTTTTTAGTAAATCAAATACAGCAGCAGGGTGTAACATACCTGTATCTGTTTTATCTTTATTAGCCTGCCTCTTAACCGAATATGCTCTTTTGTCGCTCCAACGCCTTTTGTTTGATAACCCATTTGTGTGCTCCAGATATCTCGACATAGCCCATATTGCTCTATCACAATCAGAAAATACTGGGATTTGGGCAGCATACCTTGTGGGAAACCATTCATCCTTATTGGTGATTACAGATAGACAAACGGGCTTTTTAAATGCATTGGATATCTGTTCTGCCTCCCTTATGAACTCTTTAACCTTTATGCTGTCTGTCTCAGAGCTGTAGGTAATTACAAAGACAACGCCATCTACATCTTTTTCATCAATGGCTGCCTGGAGTATCTCTCTATAAATGCTCAAGTCATACACGTCACCTACGTCAAGGGGATTGGTTGTCCTTATGACATTGAGTTTTTTTGATTTGACGAAATCGAGAAACCCTTGAGAATATTTGGCAAGCCTAAATCCGTATCTCTCTACACTATCTGCTGCAAGGACACTATGACCGCCTGAACGGGATATGACAGCAAGTCTATCACCTTTCAACTTTTCAAGACAGAAGACCTTGAGACAATCCACCATCTCATAAAAACTCTTGACCAAAATAACCCCTGCCTGTTTCATGGCTACCTCTGCCACCTCATCGTCACCTGCAAGGGCTGCTGTGTGGAATTGGGCTATCTCTCGGCTTGTGTGGCCTCTGTTTGCCTTGAGTAATACGATGGGTTTTTCGGTAGATGATGCAAGCTCTATAAATCTCTTGCCGTTGCTGAAATGTTCAAGGTATATACCTATTACATCTGTTTCAGGGTCTTGGATAAGGTATTCAAGACAGGCATTTTCATCTGTGGCAAGCTTATTCCCAATACTTACTACCTTTGCGAGGCCAAGGTTTTCACATGAACTTATCATACATGTATCATAGAATATGCCACCGCTCTGGGATATAAGGGAGACCCTGCCTGGCTTCATATAATGAGGGCTCAATATAAAAAAAGGCAGGACAACCCCTTTTTCTATATTTACCACACCAAAACAGTTAGGGCCTATAATATTCATACCGTATCTTTCTTTGATGTCCTGGACCTGCCTTTCCAGATCTTTTCTCTCTTGTGAGAACTCTGAAAATCCACCTGTTTCAATAATGGCATGGGTTATGCCTTTTTTACCGCATTCTTCCAGTATAGCCGGCACTTTTGAGGCAGGAACAAGTATCACGGCCAGATCAGGTGTCTCATCTATGTCATTGAGGCTTGTCAATATCCTTCTTTCTCCATCAAGACCTTCAGAGGGTCCTATAGAGTAGATATTGCCCCTGAAATTAAAACGGTCAAGATTGCCTGTTATAATCCTGCCCAGATTTGAAGATGTTTCTGATACACCAAAGACAACTATGCTTTCAGGGTTAAAAAATCTATCCATAGTTTTTATCCTTTTCGAAAAGCCCCATAAGTATACATATACGGATTATGTATGACAACAATAAAGATAAAGAAAATGAGGGGTCATAGCTGGTGAAAAGACAATGTTGAATTATGAATGTTGAATGGTGAATGGTTGCAGTGCATGTGTATGTAGACAGCAGCTGTAATCTGTGATCGGTGAACAGTGAAAATGGCTCATAGCTCATGGCTCGTAGTTCGTAGTTAGTAGCTCGTGGCTCGTGAATGATGAAAGTGTAGGTAGTGTATAATTTTTTGTGTAAATTCATTTCATAGGTGAAAAAAGGATGCCCCTCCTATAAAATATAGTGAACGCAACATCACAAAACTTTAAAAGGAGGAACATCCATGGAACTGAAAGTGAGTGTATCAGAAGCTGTAGAATTAATCAAGGAGGTTCAGACCCTGCCATCAAGAATATTTGAATACATAGACACAAGTATCAAAGAGGCCGTAGGGTCATTCCTTACAAGGCTCATGGATCATGAACTTACCCATTACTTAGGTAGAGAAAAATACGAAAGAAAAGATAGTAGCACCAATTACCGTAATGGCAGTTATACAAGGACATTCTGCATAAAAGGTATAGGTGATATAGAGGTAAGGATACCAAGGGACAGGGAAGGAGAATTTAAAACCCAGGTAATACCTAAAAGCAAAAGATACGAACACCGTATCTCAGAGGATATAGCATCCATGTATCTTACAGGCATAAGCACAAGAACCCTATCTCTTTTAAGTAAAAGACTCATAGGCAGATCCATCTCTCCCTCTGAGGTAAGCAGCGCCACCGCTGAACTAAAGGAGGCAATAGAGAAATGGAGGACCCGTGACCTCTCTTGCGAGAAGATAAAATACCTTATAATAGATGGGGTCAACTTCTCCATGCGTATAAAAGGCAGTATAGAAAAGATACCCATACTTGTCATCATAGGTGTAAGGGAGGATAACACAAAGACCGTGCTTCTTATCCAGGCAGGCGATAGAGAATCAGCCGCAGCCTGGAGGCAATCCTGCAGAGATATGAAGCTAAGGGGTCTTGATGGTTCAAACATCCAGTTAGGTATCATGGATGGTCTACCTGGTCTCGAGAAGGTATTTAAAGAAGAGTTCCCCAATGCAAAGGTGCAGAGGTGTCAGGTTCATGTGGCGAGGAATGTTTTAGCAAAGGTGCCTCAAAAGCTAAAAAAGACTGTAGCTGATGATATGCGTTCCATATTCTATGCATCATCTAAGAAAAAGGCAGAAGAGTTTGCAAAGGTCTTTGTAGACAAATGGGAAAAGGATATTCCATCAGCTGTCAGGTCTCTATGTAATTCCCTTGACAGCTGCCTTACCTTCTTCTCATTCCCTGAAGAGGAATGGGTATCCTTGAGAACCACCAATGCCATAGAGAGGTTAAATAAAGAGTTTAAAAGAAGGACAAAACCCATGGAGATACTGGCAGGGGAGACATCATGTTATGCTTTACTGGCATTTATATCATTGAAGATGGAGATGAACTGGAGGTCAACCAAATTAGGTAAGGTGCGTCCTAATTTGCCTTTGTATAGAAAAATTTACACAAAATAATTGCGTATGTATAAACTTAACTTAACTATACGGTATTGTTATAATAAATCAGTGGGAAGAGGCGAGGCCACAAATTTGTGCTTTAAAAGCTCACGGTGTCAACTGCCGCCTCTTTCCATACTGCTCTCTTTAAGCTTGTAGGAAGTTAGCGTATGGCGCATATGTACGCAAGTGCTTGAGGGAGTAAATTAAAAGGGGGTTATTTATTATGGAGAACATGGCAGTAGGCAATAATAGGTTATGCGGGGAGAAAGTGGCAGCGGGGATTGACCCTGCAAGATACTCTATACAGATAGCCTTACTCTCTCCCACGAGGGAATATTATAACAGAACCATGCCTCTCTCTGCAAAAACAGTTGACGAAGTTAAATCCCTTATCCCTGAATCTGCACCGGTTGTAGTAGAGGGATATGCTACATCTGGAAGGCTTTTCTTTCTGGAGCTCATCAATAAAGGCATAGACATCTATGAACTTAACCCCAATCTTGGAAAACATCTACGCATCCTTGAAAAGGAAGGTCACAGCGACACAGAAGATGCAAGGTCTATTGCACGCTCAGGCATCTACTTCCCCCAGAGGCTTGGAAGGATATATCTCTATGAGAACCTTGAATCCATATCTGTTCTTGTTAAGATGAGACAACGAATAAGAAAGGACCTTACATCAGAGACAAACAGATGCCATGCCCTCTTAAGTGAAACCTATGGGGACACATACCAGGAACTAAAACACCTTATACATTCCAAGAAAGGAAGGGCATTCCTCCATCATTTTCCCTCTATAAATGCACTCTTAAAAGATGAAGTAGGCTTGAACCTGAAGAAAAAGGTAAGGGCAGAGAAGCCATGGAAGGCATCCCTTCTTGTATCATCGCTGGAGGAAAACATCAGGTTTCTGCTCCACAAGATCGAGCTTTGTGAGACCCAGATAAAGGATGTGGATAAAAGATTAGAGTCTGCCTTATCTGAAATCCCCCAGGGTATAAGGCTCATGAGGATACCAGGGATTGGTGCACTCAGTGCTGCCACAATACTTACAGAAGTTAAAGACATTGCAAGGTTTAAAAAAGAGAGTAAATTTGCCGCATACTGTGGTCTTGCCCCCTGTATCTGGCAAAGCGGTAAGGCAAAAGCAAGGGGCATAAGGAGAAAAAGCTATAGCAGGGTTCTAAAGGGTATATTCTTCAATATTGCATTTACTGCAGTCCGAATAGATGATAAAGCTAAAGCCTATTATGAGAAAAAGATAAAAGAAGGAAAATGTCATCGTCAGGCCTTACTATGTGTGGCCAGACAGATATCGAGGGTCGTATATGCTACATTAAAAGAAAAATAGATGATTTTTTATTTTTTTATTGACATAGGAAGTTGACAATATCTCGATTCAACACTGACACAGCCTACCAAAGCCAACGAAATCAAAAGAATGGTAAATAATTTCATAACACCCTCCTTCTGTGTTAATGGTCGGTCATACCGTTATCATAGTATAATATTACACTCTTGGCAAGAGAGTAATTTCAAAATAAATAATCAGCAGACCTAAGTATCTTGTTTGTTGGTACTTTGTCCGCACGCATTTGAATTATCTCTTTAATTCGGGCGTGCTTAAATCTAATGTCAACACTTCTCAGCGTCAACAGGTAATCTTTATCTTTTGACTCAGCAAAGAGCGAACCGTCCTTGCTGTCTATATGGTATCTGACCTCAGATATTTTATTTTCTCCTTTTACCATAGTCGCAATCCCTTTTAAATGAGGTCGTGTTTCCTACATATGGATTTATAGATGTAGTGGATGAAAAAGGTCGCAATCCCTTTTAAATGAGGTCGTGTTTCCTACAGTGGCAAATTCTCAGGGATGCTGCATCTGTTCTTGTCGCAATCCCTTTTAAATGAGGTCGTGTTTCCTACGGCGTCGGAGAGGGCTGGCTCAGAATCAAAAACGGGCGTCGCAATCCCTTTTAAATGAGGTCGTGTTTCCTACACTGAAGTAATGGAGTCTATCTTTGGTGACCCCAACGCTGGTGTCGCAATCCCTTTTAAATGAGGTCGTGTTTCCTACAAGAACAAATAAGGCATAAATTATTTTTTGACGGTGCATGGTCGCAATCCCTTTTAAATGAGGTCGTGTTTCCTACGGGAAGAGCACCCATATTGGAGCAA
>FWPV01007523.1_pt1 | contig 11943 bp, 11 predicted proteins | sample 2228371 | NCBI WGS metagenome assembly FWPV01 (sample SAMEA103939776, study PRJEB20133) | metagenome | reverse complement strand
CTTTTCTTTTCTTCTCTTCTCTTCTCTTCTCTTCTCTTCTCTTCTCTTCTCTTCTCTTCCCTTCTTTTCCCTTCCCTTACCTTACCTTTTACTTTCCTGCTTTTTTTCTTCCTTTTTCTTTTCCTTTTTTCCACCTTTTTCTCTTTCTATTTTTCTCCTCTCCAAAAAACCAAATTTGCTTTTTCCGTTTTTTTCTTTTATCCTTTTTTTTAACATGGAAAAATTGGTCAAAGAAATAAGTCTTCCCGGTGTGCCTCTTTTTAAGAGAGGAAAGGTAAGAGATGTTTTTGACTTGGGAGATAAGCTCCTTATCGTCGCTACGGACCGTATTTCCGCTTTTGATTTTGTCCTTCCCACGCTCATCCCGAACAAGGGGAAAATTCTCACCCAGCTTTCTAAATTCTGGTTTGAGCAAATGGCGTACATCGTGCCTCACCACCTTATATCCACCGAAGTTGATTCTTTTCCTCCGCCGCTTCCCCAATATAAAGACCTGTTAGAGAAGCGGTCGATGTTAGTCAAAAAAACCAACGTTATTCCTGTAGAATGCGTTGTTCGCGGTTACCTCTCTGGTTCTGGATGGAAGGAATACCAGGAGACAGGGAAAATTTGCGGGCTTAGGCTTCCTGCTAACCTTCGCGAATCAGAAAGGCTACGGGTGCCTATTTTTACCCCGGCTACCAAGGAGGAAGAAGGCCACGACCAGAATATTACTTTCAAAGAAATGGAAAAGATTGTCGGCAAGAGCCTGGCCAAGGAGATAAAAAGAATTAGCTTGAAATTATATCAAAAGGCCTCGCTCTATGCGCTTTCTAAGGGGATAATTATCGCTGATACCAAGTTTGAGTTTGGGCTGGAAGAAGGGAAGCTGCTTCTAGTGGATGAATTGCTCACCCCTGATTCTTCGCGTTTCTGGCCTTTGGCCAGTTATTCTCCGGGAAAAAGTCAACCGAGTTTGGATAAGCAATTCGTTAGGGATTACTTATTGCGTATTGGATGGGATAGACATTCACCGCCACCTCCTTTGCCGGAGGAGATTGTAGAAAAGACAGCCAGAAAGTATGAGGAAATATATACTCTTCTCACGGAAAAGCAGGAACTTTAATGGCTGGTGAAGTTGACCTGCATATTCATTCTGACCGCAGCAGCGACGGCGAGTTCAGTCCCGCCGAAATTATTCGCCTGGCTGAAAAGGCTCACCTGAAGGCCATCGCCATTGCTGACCATGACACGGTCGGAGCCTACCCGGAAGCGATGGAGCTGGCGGTTGGCTCTCAAGTAGAGGTTATTCCCAGCCTGGAGATGACCACTCTTTTTGACGGTCGGGAATTTCATCTTCTTCTTCCTTTTATGGACTGGGAAAACCAGGCCCTTCTTGAACTGATCAACCGGGTTCATCAAGCCCGGATAGAAGAGGCCAGGGAAAGAGTAGCTCGCCTGCAAGAACTTGGTTTTGACTTTTCCTGGGAAGATGTCGTGAAGGAGAGAAAATCGAACCCGCCTCTGGGTGTGGTCTTAGCCCGCCTTCTCCTCAAAAAAAATTCCTCTCGATCTGACCCTCGGTTGACTAAATATTACGAAAACCAGAATGTGATGCGGGCGCCTTACATGTTCTATGAAGATTATTTCCGGGAAGGCAAACCGGCTTACGTCCCCAAGCGAACACCCTCTCTCATCGAGGTTCTGGAAAGAACATCAGAGCTGGGAGCTGTTCCTGTGCTGGCTCATCCGGGAGCTGATTTTGAGCTAGCCTCGCGGGAAGATTTGCTGACGCTTAAAAGACATGGATTACAAGGATTAGAGGTTTTTTCCACCTATCATGACCCTGAACAAACTTCCTTTTATTGGCAAATAGCGAAGGAGCTGGACTTAGTTCCTACGGCTGGTTCTGATTTCCATGGCCGGATTAAGCCCTATGTGGCCTTTGGTTCGGTAAAGGAGGGTGGCTACTGGATGGTGGAGGCTCTCCAAGCGAGAAGAGCAGGAGGCAAGAAATGGGCTTAAATTGGGTTGATTGGGTTATTATATGCCTTGTGGTTATAGCTGCCGTGTTAGGGTTTGTTCGCGGCCTTGTCCGACAAATCATTGGCTTATGTGCCCTGCTGGTTGGTTTTATTCTGGCAGCGCGTTATTATATCTCCTTATCTTATTCTCTCCGGCCAGCTCTGGCCAACGAAACCTGGGCTCGGTTGGTGGCTTTTCTCCTTATTTTTATGGCCTCCCTTTTGGTGGGCAGTTTTCTGGGATGGGTTGTTTCTAAATTAATGAAAGGCCCGCTCAAGGTGGCAGATATCCTTTTCGGGGGATTGTTTGGGCTCATCCAGGGAGCGCTTATTGCTTCCGTTTTTGTCTTAGGGCTGATTGTCTTTCCGGTTAAAGAGAAATCCCTTTTAGAGTCCAGGTTTGCTCCTTGTTGTCTTGGCTTGGGTCAGGCGCTGGTTCATCTCGTTCCCCATGAGCTCAAAGTTCAGTTTAAAGAAGCCTACCAAAACCTGAAAGGAGAGCGAACCTCCCATGGAAAAAAAATCTGAAAGTGCAACAATCCATCAAAAGCTGGAGGCGGTCATTAAAGAAATGATCAACAAGGAAATCAGGTATAAGGAAGCTCTCCGTGAGTTCGAAAAGATTTATCTGGAAACAGCCATGAAAAAGTACCGAGGGAATAAGACTCTAATTGCCCGCTCTCTCGGGATTCATCGGAATACGCTCCATAGCCGCACCAAGCTTTTAAAAATAAAAAAGTAAGCCTGACCCAACCTAAACCTAACCTACCCTTTTTAGCGCCGGGGAAGCCTCTTATTTGGTAAACATTAGTTAGCCTATCTAACCGGTTGTTTCAGAACCTCATTCCAATAGTCTCTCCCATCTTCTTCTTTAAGCTTCAAAAGCTTCAATATGAGAACCGGGCTAACATATTCTACCTCCCTTGACAAAAAAGGGGTTTTTGGTTAAAATTAGCACTCTCAAACTTAAAGTGCTAATTTAAAAAAGGAGGTCAGCATGAAGGTTGTTCCCCTTTATGATCGTGTTCTCCTCAAAAGGATAGAGGAGAAAGAGGTTAAAAAGGGAGGGATTATCATCCCTGACACCGCCAAGGAAAAGCCTCAGGAAGCAGAGGTAATTGCCGTGGGCAAGGGCCGGATGTCGGAGGATGGTAAGCTCATTCCCCTTGAAGTTAAGGTTGGTGATAAAGTTTTAATCGGAAAGTACAGCGGTACAGAAGTGAATATCGACGGTGTTGAGCACGTTATTGTCCGGGAAGAAGAGATTCTGGCCAAGATTGAATAAATTGCTTAGAAAGGAGGTATGACAATGCCGAAACAGATTACTCTCGGTGATGATGCTCGCCAGGCGCTCTTAAGAGGTGTCAACACCCTGAGCAACCTGGTGAAGGCTACCCTTGGTCCCAGGGGAAAAAATGTTATTTTAGAGAAAAAGTTTGGTTCCCCAACCAGCACGAAGGATGGAGTTACTGTAGCCAAAGAAGTAGAGCTCAAGGATAACCTGGAGAATATGGGAGCCCAACTGGTCCGAGAGGTAGCTTCCAAAACTTCTGATGTGGCTGGCGATGGCACGACGACGGCCACTGTCCTGGCTCAGGTCATTTATGCTGAAGGGTTGAAGCATGTGACCGCCGGCGCCAACCCCATGCTGATTAAAAAAGGAATAGACCGAGCGGTCGAAGAAGTGGTTAAAGAGCTGAAGAAAATGAGCCGGGAAGTCTCGGGAGAAATGATTGCCCAGGTGGGAGCTATTTCCGCCAATAACGACGAGTCTATCGGCAAAATCATTGCTGAAGCAATGGAGAAAGTGGGCAAGGACGGAGTGATCACGGTCGAAGAAGCTAAGAGCCTCGAGACCACGATGGAGATTGTCGAAGGAATGCAGTTCGACCGCGGTTATCTTTCTCCCTATTTCATCACCGACCCGGAGCGGATGGAATGCGTCCTCGAAGACCCCCTCATCTTGCTCCACGAAAAGAAGATTAGCAACCTGCGGGAGTTACTGCCTCTTCTGGAAAATGTAGCTAAAATGGGTCGTCCCCTTCTAGTTATAGCTGAAGAAGTGGAAGGCGAAGCTCTGGCCACGCTGGTGGTCAACAAGCTCAAGGGCACATTAATGAGTGCTGCGGTTAAAGCTCCTGGGTTCGGTGACCGCCGCAAGGCAATGCTCGAAGATATAGCTATCCTCACTGGCGGCCGGGTCATCACAGAAGATATCGGCGTTAAGCTCGAGAATGTCACCCTCGATTGGCTGGGTGAAGCGAAGAAAGTGGTTATTGATAAGGATAACACGACCATTGTTGAAGGCAAGGGCAAGCCCTCTGATATCCAGGCGAGGATAAAGCAGATTAGAACCCAGATAGAGGAGACCACCTCTGATTATGACCGCGAAAAATTGCAGGAACGTCTGGCGAAGCTGGTTGGCGGTGTAGCTCTGATTAAGGTTGGTGCGGCTACCGAGACTGAGCTTAAAGAGAAGAAAGCCCGGGTAGAAGACGCCATGCATGCGACCAAAGCCGCCGTAGAAGAAGGCATTGTTCCTGGTGGAGGAGTGGCCTTACTCCGCTGCCAGAAAGTTCTCGAGAACCTAAAAGTTGATGGCGATATGCAAGTCGGGGTGGATATTGTCCGCCGGGCTCTTGAAGAACCGATGAGACAAATCGCCAATAATGCTGGCTGGGAAGGCTCCATCGTGGTGGAAAAGGTAAAAGAAATGAAGCCTGATTGGGGTTTCAATGCTTTGACCGAAAAATATGAAGACATGATTAAGGCCGGAATCATTGACCCCACCAAAGTAGTCCGCATTGCCCTGCAGAATGCTGCCAGCATAGCCGGGTTGATGCTGACCACCGAAGGGCTGGTCTCAGAAATTCCGGAAGAGGAGAAACATCCCAAGTATCCCACCCCGCCTTCTGACATGTACTAATCCGTAGCGGCTGGGAAAATAATTGAGCCCTGGGCCAAAACCCAGGGCTCTTTTTTTTTGACGGCTGCCTGTGATATAAGCATTCCCAGAGCTTATGTTACGACGTTTTGACGGTTATATTTTAAGAGAAATTCTTCCTCCCTTTTTTATCGGTTTGCTTGTCTATTCCTTTGTCTTGCTCATGAACCAGATTTTTCTCTTCGCCGAGCTGATCATTTCCCGTGGCGTGCAGGTGGAAGTAGCCGGCAAGCTTTTTCTCTATTTGATTCCGGCTATCCTTGCTTTTACCATCCCGATGGCGGTGGCGATGGGCGTTCTTGCGGCTATGAGCCGTCTTTCCTCTGATTGGGAAATTATGGCCATGAAGACGCTCGGCATCAGCCTCGGCCGACTCTCTCGACCGGCTTTTCTTTTTGCTTTTCTCGCCTGGATAGCCACTTCGGGTTTTACCCTTTATCTGGCTCCTTATTATAACGACCGCTGGGTTCAAGTTTTGACTGAATCAGTCCTTGCCCGGGCTCAATTTCAGGTAAACCCCCGCGAATTCAACGAGACAATTCCTCAAACAACTATTTTTATCCTGGATGTGGACGCAGAAAATTTCTGGAGCAAAGTCTTTGTCTACCAGGTGGCCGAAGACCAGATAAAAATCATTCTCGCCCAAAGAGGGAGGCTAAATACCTTCCCCGAGCTGAAAAGAGCCACTTTGGAGCTTAACTCTGGAGAAGTCCATACGATTCCGGTGCAGGAGCCGGAACGTCATAGCGTTGCTTCTTTCGAGCGCCACGTGGAAGAGGTGGATATCGCGTCTCTTTTCCCCGAGTTTTCCCGAAAAAAGCGGGTGCGAGAAAAGAACATAAGGGAGCTTTTTCGCGACGCTAATGGGTTGGAACAAGAGCTATTGTCACTGGAGAATCAATTGACGGCGGAGAAATCAAAAGAATTAAGAAAAGATTCCCCCGAGGTTTTTCGTCTTCTCCAGGAAAAGGAGAGGAAAACAAGGGAAAGACGTTCCCATGCCGTGGAGATTCATAAACGGTTTTCTCTGCCATTTGTCTGTTTTGTTTTTGTCTTAATTGGGTTACCCCTGGGGATTTCTACCCGAAGGGGTGGCCGAACGAGCGGCTTTACTCTCAGTCTTCTTGTCATTTTGGTCTATTACATTCTCATCACAGGAGGGGAAAAGGCAGCCTTAGAAGACCGACTTTCACCTTTCGCGGGTATGTGGGGGCCCAACCTAATTTTTCTGGCCGTCGGTCTTTTGCTTTTTATAAGAGAGGCAAGAGAAGAAAGACTCAAATTCAACCCTGGCCAATCAATTTTTTCCGGTGAAGTGCATCTCTTGATCCTCGGAGCTCGAGCTGTCCAGCGCCGTAACCTCAGGCCCAGTTTTTTTATTCTGGGGCTAAGGGAGAAATTTACCCGTTGGTGGCACAGGCGGAAGACCAGGGTTCGCGGCGTTTCTCGCCGCAAGCCAGAGCGCCGACGCCTCTTTTTTCCTGCTACTCTCGACCGCTACTTAATCCGCCGGTTTAGCTTTATTTATGGCCTGGTTTTTACCGCCCTTCTGTTTATTTCGGTAATTGTTACTATTTTTGAGCGTTTGGATAACATCTATGAACATAATAAGCCTTTAGGGCTTCTTTTGCGTTATGTTGGCTTTAGGCTGCCCGAGTTTATTATTTTTATCTTGCCCCTGACTACTCTCACCACCACCCTTCTTACCCTTGGACTGATGGAAAAGAGTAATGAAGTTACGGCGATTAAAGCCAGCGGTGTAAGCCTCTTCCGCTTGACGGCGCCGATTCTTATCCTTGCGTTGCTTGCTTCTGGCCTCTCTTTTTATCTCCAGGAAAATGTTGTCCCGTATGCTAATAAAAGGGCGGAGGAAATATGGGACCGAATCAATGATGTTCCCCCCCGCCATTTTTCGACGCTCAACCGGCGCTGGGTGCTTGGTCGCGATGGCCAAACTATCTATCGTTTTAGCTATTTTGACCCGGTGGCCGAAGTCTTTCAGGGGTTCAGCGTGATGGAAATCGACGCTCCAACCTGGGAGCTCAAAGAAATTGCTCTCGCGGAAAAGGCTTCTTTGGTCAAGGGACAGATGATTTTACTTAACGGCTGGAGGCGAGAGTTTCAAGCAGAAAGAGTCTCCCGTTTTCTCCAGTTCCGGGAGATGGCCCGACCTTCCGCCGAAGGGGCAGATTATTTTGTGAAAGAGTGGAAGGAGCCATCCTGGATGAATTTTCGGGAGCTCAGGGAATATATCAATGAGGTTTCGGCCATGGGTTTCGAGACCCAGCGCCTCCGGGTGGATCTGTTTTCTAAATTATCTTTCCCGTTAGTAAGCTTCATTATGACTCTTTTAGGGCTTCCTTTTGCTTTTGCTATGGGCCGGCGCGGGACACTGGTCGGCGTAGGGTTGAGCATAGCGGTGGCCATCATTTTTTGGAGCGCTATCGGTTTCATGAAAAACTTGGGCTATATAGGGGTTCTTCCCGTTTTTCTGGCTGCCTGGGGTCCAGAGCTCCTCTTTGGCTCTTTAGGCCTCTTCCTTCTTTCCCGCCTCCGTACCTGAAGCTAAAATGAAGAAGAAAATAAGGTGGCGAGCCAAAGGCTTCGGTTACATTTTATATTTACCGAAGTCTTCTGGTTTTAAGCTTTCCAGCCATTCTTTAAGCTTTTCTGAGGCTTCCAGGTTTTCGTCAAGTTTAAGACTTTGGGCTCTTTTAATCACTTCCTCTTCCACAAAAATGGGTGATTGAGTGCGCAAAGCGAGAGCAATCGCATCCGAAGGTCGGGAGTCGATGATATACTGCTGATTTCCCTGCCGGCAATGGATGAGAGCGTAAAAGGTGTTATTGCGCACATCGTTGACCACGATCTTTTCCACGAAGACATCAAGGTTATCCAGAATGCTTTTCATCAAATCATGCGTCATAGGCCGGGGGGTGGGTATATTTTCAATGGAGAGGGCAATAGCGTTGGCTTCAAAGACCCCAATCCAGATGGGTAAAATGCGTTCGGTAACCGGGTCTTCCAGGACAACAATCGGCATTTTGGAGATAGGGTCAACAACTAAACCTTTAATTTTGACTTCAATTTCCATATTTTTTCTCTTTAATTCTATAATAAGTATGAAAGTAAGGGTTGTCAAGGCAATGTCTTTGTTTAACGCCCTTCGATTTTTCTCCTGACCTTCTTTCGGGTTTTCCCTATTAGATCTTCTCCAAGCTCCTTATCCCCTTTATGTAAACCCAGGGAAAAAGGCGCATGGGAACCAATTGAACGGGTTAATTATTATTGGCCAGCAAGCTAAAAGAGGCTAAGTTGATTGCCTCCGGTCGAAACCTCTTCTGGCTCAGGCGGGAATAGGCTTATTCGACCGTAAAAACCGTCATGTCCCGGCTCGATATGGACGAGTCCTTTTCTCATCCTTTCTATGCCGAGGCTTACTTTTTCTGGCTGAATGCGGGCTAAATCGTTTATCGGGACCTCAGTTAAAACCCGGTGTTCATCCCCAAACTCATGGATGAAACGGAAGTAAACCTCCCATACGCTCTGACATTCAGGATTCTTACCCAGAGCCTCGGCGATGATTTCGTTAAGCGGGATAAGGTTCTTAAACGGAATCCTGGTGGGTAGAACCTGATGCGGTTCTCGGTCAGCCAGTTCTTCCACGCGATGGAGTACGCCGATGGTCAGCTTTTTCCCGCAGCGAGGGCAGAGGTTATTTGTCTTTTTTGATTCCCGCGGAGAAAAAACAACATTGCACTTGCGATGGCCGTCATAATGGTATTTTCCTTCCTCGGGGAAAAATTCGATGGTGTAAAGAAAACGTTGGGGGTCCTTGGCGCGGAGGGCATTCACCAGGCCGTTATAACTAAACTCAGTATCGAATACATTTGCCTCACGGCCAAGCCGGGAGGGAGAATGGGCGTCAGAATTGGAAACGAGAGCAAAACGGTCGAGGGCGGAAAGTCTCCAGTTCATGGGGGGGTCAGAGGAGAGACCGGTTTCTAAAGCAAAAATGAAGGGAGTCATCTCTTCAAAACATTCTTCGATTGAGTCAAACCCCGAATTAGCCCCAAAAAGGGAGAACCACGGCGTCCATATATGGGAAGGGATGATAACACAGCGGGGACAATTCTCGGCCACCATTTTGACGAAAAGCTTGGCATCGATTCCCAGGATTGGTCTTCCGTCAGCCCGGAGGTTACCCATGCCGGCCAGTCGCTGGTTAATCTTTTCGACTGATTCTAAGTCTGGAGCTAAAAGAAGGAGGTGAATTTTTCTGACTTTGCCTTGTTTGGAATAGATAAAGCTGATTTCGGTCGAGAGGATAAAGGAAATATCGTGCGGTGAGAGAGAGATATTTTTCAAGAAGCCATTCGTCGGCGGCGTGATTGATTTTAGATGGAAAAACCCGTTGCCCGAGGGCTCAAGTTTTTGTTTGATAAGGAAAAACCACTCGGGATGGGTGAAATCAGCTGAAGCTACGAGAGAGATACCTTTAACTTTAGCCCAATAGGCTAAATTATCTAAGGTCATGTCGCGAGAAGTAGCCCGCGAGAACTTGGAATGTATATGTAAGTCCGCGATAAATTTCATCGGCGTTAGGCCTTAAGTTTATGGGAAACAGGTTGGCTTTGCAAGGGCTCGCATGGGCTAAAAAGCAAAATCTTAATTTAATTTTAATTTATAATAATCGGGGTTCATTTTTTTGCCAGGCAATGATAAAATAAAAGAGTGAAGTGGGTGAGTACTTGGAGGTTGAAGATGAAAAAAGTGTTAACTATGTCGGCGGTTTTACTTTTTCTTTTCCTGGCGGCTGGCGGCCAGGAACATAAGGGGCAGGGCCGGCTCACGGGTTATGTTTTCGACGAACAGGGCAACCCCTTAGAGGGTGTGCGGGTTAAACTTTTTAGCCTAAGGACGCAAAGCGGTTTTGAGGTTACTTCAGATAAAAGCGGCAAATGGGTGGCAGCCTGGATTCGAGGGGGTGGATGGAACATAGATTTTGAAAAATTTGGTTATCTTCCCCGAAAAATATCAGTCGAAGTGCAGGAGATGGGCCGTAACCCGGAAATAAAGATAAGTCTAAAAAAAGCCGAAGGCCTGGTGGTGACTGATGAGCTGAAAGACCTTTTAATGAAGGGCAACGAGCTTTTTGAACAGAAAAAATATGAGGAAGCTATCCTTCAATACCAGGAAATTCTCCAGAAGTATCCTGAGGCCTATATCATTCATAAAAACATTGGCAACTGCTATTTTCAACAAGAAAAATACGAAGAAGCAGAGAAAGAATACCAGAAAATCCTGGAAAAAGACCCTCAGAACGCCGACGCTATCATTCTCATCGGGAATACTTATGCCAATCGGGGTCAAAATGATATAGCTATGGAATGGTACGGGAAAATATCTTTTGATCAAATCGAAGATGCCGTCGTCCTTTATAACCTGGGGACAAATTATTACAACCATTCTCGCTTTGAAGAGGCGCTGAAATATTATCAGCGAGCCGTGGAGTTGCAAAAGGATTTTCTGGATGCCATCTACCAATTGGGCTTGACTTATATTAATCTGGCCAAGACCAACGAGGCCATCCAGGCTTTTGAAAACTATCTGAAAATTGATGCGGAATCACCACGGGCGGACCAGGTTCGGGGGTTCCTGGAATACTTGAGAAAGAAGTAAAGCTGAGAGCAAGAAAGGATGAGAATAAGAGGAAAATGAGGAAGCGTAAAGAGGGCAGGGAAGATAAAAGATAAAATAACGAAGAGAGAGAAATTTTTAAAGAAGAGTGATGGTTATAACGGGTTAATGAAAAAAGAAGTTTATTTTTTAAAAATATTCTTGCTCTGTTTTTTTGGGTCGCTCCTTTTTAGCTGTGCCCGGCAGCCCAAGGTTGAGCTCGACCCTGAAAGCCAGGCTTTTTACGAGTATGCTCGCTTGATTATGACGAGCGAAGAAAACAAAATTTTTTCCCGGCTTAAAGACGAAGCTTCGCGCCGGGAATTCATCGAAGAATTCTGGGCTAAACGAGACCCAGACCCTGAGACCGAAGAAAACGAGTTTAAAAACGAATTTTTCCGCCGCATTGATTACGCCAACAAACATTTTCGTGAAGGAACGCCGGGGTGGAAAACAGACCGAGGCCGGGTTTATATTTTCATGGGTCCGCCCGACAAATTTGAGGAATTTCACACTCATCATGACCCGGAGGTGAGGGGGTCTATTCTGTGGTGGATTTATTATGATTATGAATTAGGGATTGAATTCGTTGACCGAAACGGGATGAGCCATTTTGAGATCCGAAGTTATACCGGAGATTTTTTCGGAGCCATGGAAAAGATGAAATTAGGTCAGGTAGGAACGAGCGAACGAGGCCTTAAGCCCCAACGAATAGATTTTGACCTGCGATATGCGGCAGAGACGGGTGAGATCCAGGTTTCATTGCCCTTAAACGCTTTCCAATTCATCAGGCAGGGAGATGAGGTTTTAGCCCGGCTCTTTTTCGATTTTTATATTTATCACAAAGACGGGCGCAAAGTGCAACGCTTTCAGCAGGAGAGGGAGTTAAGAAGGAAAGAAGAAGAATTAACCGAGAAAAAAACAGCCGATTTTGTTTTTTCGACCGAGCTCGAACCGGGTGATTATTACATCGATTGTCTTGTTTTTGGTCAGGAAGGAACTTTGCGCCGCGTGCGGCAAATATTTGAAGTAAAAGTGGAAAAGAGGTTTATAAGGTAAGCGGAGGTCACTATGGAACAAAAAAGAAGCTGGCTCTTTTTCCTTGGCCTGTCTTTTTGCCTACTGTTTTCTTCTTTGCTCTTTTCCCAGGCTAAAATTAAGGAGAGTGACCTCGCGGAAAAATATCGTGACTGGCTTAATCTGGTGAGTTATATTATCCTGCCCCAGGAAAAAGAAGTCTTTTTAAAATTAGAGACAGACCGGGATCGTGACCTTTTTATCGAGGCCTTCTGGCGACAGCGTGACCCAACACCCGGG
>FWPV01013963.1_pt1 | contig 11944 bp, 7 predicted proteins | sample 2228371 | NCBI WGS metagenome assembly FWPV01 (sample SAMEA103939776, study PRJEB20133) | metagenome | reverse complement strand
AATTTTATCATGTCACCCCTTCGGGGTTGAATGCCTATTATTTCCTTTGCTATAATTATTTCACGCCTTCGGCGTTTTGGTATTTTATTTTCCCGCAAAGCGGCAAGCCTTGCGTTATTGACATGGATGGACAAGATTGACAGGATAAAAAATATTTTTAATCTCGTTCCATCTCTCTTCGGTGGAACGTGGAAGAAGACGCTCCGCGTCGATTAAAATTGTCATGTCGAGAAGCGCCAGCGATGAGACATCTTTTTTTGCCCTTTTTTACATAGGAAATGCAATGAATGGCAAGAAGTCGTCCCTGACGACGTCCGCGGGGATGAGGATGCTCTGCATTTTTTTCTTTCGCCTTGATGTAGGCTCTGCGCTCTCTGTGTCCTCTGTGGTAAAAAAAAAGCGCCGCCAACGCGGCGAAAACCAAAATTTGCGCTCCGAAATTTTATCATGTCACCCGTTCCGGGTTGATTGCTTATTAATCCTTTTGCTATAATCATCTCACGCCTTCGGCGTTTTGGTATTGTCTCCCTGCAGAGCGTCGGGTTTTTGTTCCCAATATTTATTTTTGATTTTGCTATCATTATTTCACACCTTCGGCCTTTTCCTATTTTGTTTCCCTGCAGGGCGACAAACCTTACGTTCCCACGGAGACCGTGAGAACAAGATTAAAACGGCGGGCAAGATTGCCCGCCCTCCAACTGCACTCCCAAGAAAACCGTGTAAACGAGATTTCCATAACAAAAAACGTCGTCATGGACGACTTCTCTGTGTCCTCTGTGGTGAGAAAAAATGCGGCGCCGAAGCGCCGCACTCTAAAAAAATTAATTGCGCTTGTAAGGTCAACGTGAGCACAAGGTAAAACGGCGGGCAGGAATGCCCGCCCTCCATTGCTTGCGCTCCAACCGAAACCATAAAAGCAAGTTGGACTCTCTCAAGGGATAATTAAGCATCTATTCAAAAAAACAGGAGGCGCATAAATATCGTTAATCTAGATTATTTCATTCTTTAGAGCAATTCCCCTATCTTCGCTATCACCTCCTCTCGCGAAAATTGCTCCAAATCGAACCAATGGATACGCGGATCGCGGCGGAACCAGGTGAGTTGGCGCTTGGCGTATTGTCGCGAGTGTAATTTTATGGCATCGACCATCTCTTCATATTTTAATATACCGCATAGATATTGCCAAACCTCCTGGTACCCTACCGTGCGCAAGGCGTTCAGTTCCATGCTGTAACCCATTTTCTGCAGCTCTCGTACTTCATCGATCAATCCCTCCGATAACATGGCATCGACCCGTTGTTCTATCCGTTGATATAAATCTTGCCGAGGTCGTATGAGTCCAAAAAATAAGGGTGTGAATGCTGCTGGTTGTTCGTCGCCTTGGTGAAAAGAGGAGATCGGTTTGTCAGTGAGTTGATAGACTTCCAGGGCGCGGATGATGCGCTGGGCATCGTTGGCATGTAATCTGGCGGCGATGATGGGATCTACTGTCTGTAATTGTTGATATAGCGCTGGTAAGCCCTCTTCTGCCATGCGAGCGCGCAATTGCGCTTTCACTTCCGGATCAGAGCAGGAAGGAGCAAACAGACCGTCCACTAGTGCGCGAATATAAAAACCGGATCCACCGACCACGATGGGCGGTCTTTTCGCTGCCAATAAATGATCGATGCACGTCCGAGCCTCGCGGCCATATTCGCCTGCGCTGTAATATTCATCCGGATTGCGGATATCGATAAAATGATGCGGCACGCGTCGACGCTGTTCAAGGCTTGGTTTGGCAGTGCCGATATCCATGAAGCGATAAACCTGGCGCGAGTCGGCAGAGACGATCTCACCCTTTATCTTTTCAGCCAACTGCAGAGACAATTCGGTTTTGCCCACTGCTGTCGGTCCTACAATTAGTAAAACTCTATTTGCGCTCGAAACGGCGATCAATTTCCTCCACCGAAATCGTGACCATAATCGGCCGGCCATGAGGACAAAAGTAAGGATTTTCCGTGGCGAACAACTGGTCGATCAATGCGTTCATCGCCGGCAGCGATAACGACTCGCCTGCCATGATGGCCGAACGACAGGCAAAACTCTTGGCCACCCGCTCCTGAACATCCACATCCGCTTCCTGATTTTCGCGATAGCTGTCGAGGATATCCAGCAGCAATTTGTCCTCACTGCCGATGCGTATCCCTGCGGGAACACCTTCCACCACCACGGTACGGCCTCCAAACCTCTTGATGACAAAGCCGATTTTTTCCAGTAAAGGTAAAATTTGCTCGAGATATTGATAATCCTGCGCCGAAAGTTCCACGGTCTGCGGAAAAAGCAATTGTTGCGAAGCGCCCTGGGAAGCAGTGAAATTTTTCTTGGCTCGTTCGTAGAGGATGCGTTCATGGGCCACATGTTGATCGATCACCACCAGTCCGCTTTTGATTTGCGCCACGATGTATTTTTTCTGCAGCTGCCAGACGTTGGCCATCTCCGCCTGGGTAGTTTCATATTTATCAAGGGTAATCGCCGAAGGGGTCTCAGCATCGGCTTCTGAGGGGATGATGAGGGCATCACTGGGCTCTTCATCCGCCCATGGTAATACGGTCTGTTGTGAAGAAGACGGGACTGGCGTTGGTGAGGATGGCGGCGTGGCAGGCCGCCAGTGGGGTGGATAGAGCTTTTGCATCTCCGGTATGATTTCATCCGTCCGCAAAGCGCGCTTGACCGCATTACGCACCAGATCATAAAGCAACCGCGCATCGGCAAACTTTACCTCGTTCTTGGTGGGGTGAACATTGACGTCCACCCGCTCTGGATCAATCTCCAGAAAAATGATGAAAATCGGATACAGTCCTTTGGCAATCTGATCTCCAAAACCGGAGGTAGCAGCATAGCTGAGGGTGCGATCGTTGATGTAGCGGCGATTGAGAAAGAGATATTGGTCATTGCGGGATTTGCGCATCAAATCGTAGTTGCCGATAAAACCGCTGATCTTTATCGAACCGTGTTGATCATTGATTTCCAACAAATTATGGCGAACGCGTGAACCCAACACCTCACCAATGCGTTCCAATAGGGACGCAGGGACGAGATTAAAGACCTCTTTATCATCGTGGATCAATCGAAAGGCTATTTCTGGAAAAGCCAGTGTAAAGCGATTGAGCATGCCCAGTATGTAACGATACTCGGTGGCTTCGGCGCGCAGAAATTTACGTCGTGCCGGTGTATTAAAAAAGAGATTCTTTACCGCAATGTTGGTGCCTGGATTACCGCCGGTGTGGTCTACACGCTGCACCACGCCGCCTTCCACATACACAGCTGTGCCTTCGATTTCGCCTTGGAGGATGGTCTTCAATTCCATTCGCGATACCGCAGCGATGCTGGCCAGCGCCTCGCCGCGAAATCCGAGGGTGCGAATAGCTTCGATATCCGCATAAGAATGTATTTTGGAGGTGGCATGCCGTTGCAGCGATAAAATTGCATCGTCCTCGCTCATGCCGCAACCATCGTCGATCACCTGAATGAGAGCCGAGCCCCCGCCTTTGACGATGATGGTAATCTGTTTGGCGCCGGCGTCGATGCTGTTCTCCACCAGCTCTTTCAGCACCGAAGCCGGTCGATCGATCACCTCGCCCGCGGCAATTTTATTGATCAACTTTTCCGGCAAAATATGGATGGTTCGCTTCTTTTCCATTTCCCTCTGATTCTACCAACCCGTAAATCGAATGGTGAAAAACATCTATCGGATAAAAACTCTGAATACAACGCCCCCTAATGAACAAAAGTTGCAACAGTTGTTAGTGGCGATTCGGAAATGTTCACGCTCTTTGGTCTTTTAATGCTATGGTTGGCATTCCCTCCCTAATCTCCAATCTCAAATCTCCCATCCCCTTTCATTTCATCCTCAGTAATAGGAGAAAGCAATCCACAAGACTTGGCTTCGCGATATCTATCTCAATAAAACACACTTGTGCCTCAGATCGATTCTTCCGCTTTTTAGCCGATAGAAATATATACCGCTGGGCAAAGGCCACGCATCCCATACGCATTGCTGTCTGCCCACCAGCGGTTTTTCTTCAATCAATGTTGCCACCAGCCGACCGTGGACATCGTAAACCGTCAGAGTTGTCGGCTGCAATTCCGGTAAATAAAAAATGATGGTAGTGATGGCATTGAAGGGATTGGGATAGTTTGATAACAGCTCATAGGTCTTCAGAGGTTTGTCTCCATCAATCCCTGTGCTGCGGGTCTTGCTGCACACTACCACATCATCGATATAGATCCCCTCGGTCACATTTTCATTATCGCTGACGAAACGAAATCGCACCTGCAATGTAGTGCCTGCTGGGAAATGGGATAGATCATAAGTATATTCCAGCCAATCATTGCCGGTGGGCAATATAGGCAAGGCACCACCGGAACCGATGAAATCCAGCGTTTGCCAACCACTGCCGCCGTTAACTTCGGGGTAGATGCCATTGACGCCGTAATTAGGAAACTGATACCAACACCAAAAACTGAGTTGAGAATGCCCTTCAATCACAAATGGTTGCGAAATGAGGCTGTTGTCCATAAAATTTTGGTAGGTGCGCTTTTGCGCGTCGCCGCAATACCAGGCGTACTTTCCCGAATGGGTACGAGCGGTCGAGAGGTGCCAAAGGTTGATCTTACCATAGTGCGTCCACAGCCCTGCCCCTCTTTCCATATTATCGCGAAAACCCACGACGCCAACGGCGAGCAATAGACTATCGCAAAAGCTGTACGCCGCGCCAAAAGTCATCATAATGCGGATAGGAATGAATTTCGGCATGGGACAGTTTGAAGCGATGGTAGCGGAAACCTTAGTGGTTATGTTCTGCCCTGCTGCTATCGCAGGGAGAGGGAGTGGCTGCGACGGCAAAGTAATAAAGCCATCGGAGCTACTCACTTCCAGTGATCCTGTTGCAGAGACGTCCAATCCATTGTTTTTTATATTTAACGAAAGAACAATAGTTTCCCCTGCTTCAATAAACCCATCCCCATCGGCTGGCAGTGGATCCGAAGTGGCATAACCATTTAGAGCTAAAACCGGTGTGGCAGCGGTCAGCACTAACGTTTCATCCCATGAATTGCCCGAGCCGTCGAACATCCTCAACCGCAAACGCACCGGTGTGCCGTTGGTCAACGTTTTCGGCGTTTGGAGCTTGAAGGCATGGGCAAAACTCTTCTTCGCCCCGGCTGGGATATCGCCAAAATACTCGCTGCTATCTTTTACCACAATGGTAAGCTCATCAGATGATAAAGTACCCCAAACCGCTTGGGCCGATGCCATGCCATGATTTTTAACTTCCAGGTTAAGGTAGATTTCGGCATCTGGCTTTAGTAATTGGTTGTCTAACCCTTCAACGCCAAAAGATTCCACGCTGAGATAAGGCTTTTCACTCATCAGGGCGATGGTTGTGGAGTAGGGCAGATAATTGGGCGATGTGACCGTCAACTGTAACGGCGCGGCTGCGTTTTGGGTAGTAATCGACAAGCGCCCATGACCATCCTTCCCTGTGAGGCCAGTGACATAGACGACGGTATCTTGCATCAGGCACACCAAAGCATTGGCCAAGGGTTGGGCGCCATCGGCGACGTGGATGGCACAAGAGGAGCTTCCTAACGGCAACTGAGGGGGATAGGAAACCGACAGCATTCGCGGCTGATCGGTCCATACCGCCATCTCCGGATCGCCCAGGAGGTTCAATTCATATTCGCACCAGCGGTAGACATTTTCTTGTCGGGCAAAGGGGACATAGACCGCCTTGGCTGCGCTCAATGCGACGCCGATGTGGTTGTTATATTCGACGAACAGCTGTTTGAAAAATTGCTGATCGAAGCGATCGGAATAGCCATAGAGGGGGTTGCCTGGACTACCCCAACCATAACGCGAGTTGCCTACGAAAGCCACGCCGCCGCCCAGCGGATTGGTGAGAAAATGTTCGGCGATGCAATCATAATCGAACGCCGCCGGCCAACAACCGATAGAAAAAAGGATGGAATATTTAGGTCCGTTGCGCAGATTATCCATATCTGCTTTCTTCAACGAACCATCGCCGACGCTGAGCAGGGTATACCAGGCGTGTCCGTCGTGATTGATGATGTTATAACCACGATTGAGCGCCTCGCGGGCCGCAGCGGCATTTTCATTGCCCAGATGTGTATACAATTTGGTAATGGGATCGAATCGTTCCGGCACGAACCTCTGATCGATGTGATCTTTGCCCTCGCCGGAATTGGTATACGGATTTTGCCAAAGCACTTCGGCTAAAAATAACATATTTAACTCATGGCCATGAGGAGCCTTCTTTTCATAAGTCAAAACCTTGTTGACGAACGCATCGGCTTCCTCTGCATTCTCAACTGCAGCTCTTCCGAGAAAAACATCGGGATACATATCGATGTTATCCGCCACTTCCCCGAAAATACCGTCGCCATCCGCGTCCCAATTACCATCCAAATCGGCAAAATAGAGATCACAAGGGATATCGTTATCTGATTTTCTATCTGTCTCACAATCAAAAGCAAAGGCATAACGAGCCGGTATAATATTGGTATCACCGGCCAACAAAACCCAGATCGTTCCCCAATTTTTATGTGCATGGATGATGAAATTGCGAATCTTCTCTTGCTGGTCTCTGCCTGGAAAATTTGTGTAGATATAAGAAGTAGTGACAATCTTCGCGGCGAGTCCCTTTTGCGTCTTCCATTGCGAAAGGGGTTGAAAACTGGTCACCAAATGATCGGCGGTGATGATGACGTAACTATGGGAGAGCCCGTACCTTTCCCCAAACGGTACTTGGTCTTTGTGTAATGAAGGATGTTCTAAATCGCCTTTAAGAACATTTAACGCCTGAGTTTTGATGGCCAGAGTATAAGGCGTTTCCTTGCAAGGTATGGCGGAAGCAGATTTTTCCCTCAATGTGAGCTCTATTTCTAGCGAGGAAATAAAACATAATTTGCGCAATGAAGGGAGATACTGGAGTGGATGAACACATACCGCACCGATGTTCTGTCCACAAAAATAGCCCTCCGTTGCCAACGTGACTATTTCTTTAGGATAAGGCTCGGCAGCTTGATAAATGGCTTCATCAGGAGTAGTAAAATCAACTTTTTCATTGGCTAAGATGTGTGGCCGCTGCAGGGGATAGAGATAATATTCTCCTGGTAGAATTTCGCTGTGGATGTTTTTTATGGTGAGGGAGACGATCGCTTTGCCGTCGGGTAGAAGGATAGGCACTATTTGTCGTGGCAATTGCGGCGCACCAGGCCGGAGCGTCAGATCCAAATCGCCATAGGTCACCACATCAAAGCCATCGCGTTTTTCGAATCGCAGGTGCGATTTAGAAAAAACAATGGATTTACAAAGCTCCTGTGCGTGAGCAGCGAGGATAAATGGTATAAGCAGAAGGATGATGAAAAAAGTTCGCTTTGGTCTATTTATAGGATATCGTCTCATCGAACAACTCCACCATTAATGTAAAAGAATCATCTTGCCGATGGCCAGATAATCACCTGTTCTTAGACGGTAAAGATAGACACCGGAGGTCAGATGATGCGCATTAAAGTGAATTTTATGGCTGCCTGCCGACTGTCTGCCATCCCACGGAGTTGCAACCAACCGACCATTGACATCGAATATTTGTATGGTCACCCAGCCTTCTTCTGACAAATCATAACTTATGGCAGTGGATTGGTTGAATGGATTGGGGAAATTGCGAAAAAGCATAGTTTGCTTCGGCTGTTTCGTCCCTCGATCATCCATAAGAGTGACCGATTGAGGTTGAATAGAGCCTTTGATTACCTTGACTGGCTGGATGCGCTCACCGGCCTCAGATGCGACGATCGGAGGTGTGAGGAAATAGATAGAATCGGGCTGGGTGAGGGGAAAGCTCACATGTAAAAAGATATGCAATATTTCTCCATCACCAGCCGCCATACGCTCTCCTCGAGGATGAAAGAGGAGAACGCGGTTATGGTTATGATGAGCCTCAAAGTCCATGGTGCGCAAGGTTATATGCAGGGAATCGATTTGTATAGCATCGAATGTATCGGTGAGGTCGAATTGCAATCCGGCCACCGCTTGCAAGTTGCGCATCTGCATCACAACGCGATAACACCTATCGTCACCCCATTTATCGGCAGTACCGATGGTAATTTCTACCGATGCTAGAGTGTTAATCACCACCGATAACACTGCCCATGCCATAAATGATATTATGTCCTTTCCAAAAATCATCGCTTTTCGATAAATGGATTCAGTACAATTCTTCATAAATTTTATGTTAGTTTTTCCATCACCCTTCAAAGGGGAAATTGATGGTCCATTCAAAAGATCCTTTTTTCAAAAGTCATAACACCCAACCGTAGGGGCAAAAACAATCATTCATTTTAATAAATTTTTCTAACCAGGTGTATCAAATCGAGCACGGTTACTGCTTCCTCCTGTTCGTCGGAGGCATCGAGGTCGGCGCGATAGATTTCGCCAGCCGTTGGTTTAGCTCCTAAACCCAAGATAATGTCGCGACAGCGATCGATATCCGCTTGATCGATCAGACCATCGCGATTGATATCGGCCATTTCGCCAAAATCCACCGTCACCTCCAGCGGATGACTCCAGTGGCTGAATTGTCCATCCGCATCGATGCCGCGCAGGCGAAAAACATAGGGACCCGGTTTTCGTTTTTTTAGCATGAATTCGTCGTTCTCAGCCGCTATGGTCATTGTCTGCAGATCATCTATTATGGCAACCGGCTCGATATCATCAATGAATACTTCGCCTTCGCTGTCGGAATCAAAGACACATAGGAACTGCACTTGGATGGGCTGGCCATAGAAGGGCGATAAATCAAATCGACCTTCGACCCAACCCTGCGATTGGCCGGTGATGCCATTGCCCATATTATATCCCAGTGGATTGTCGGTAGAAGTGATGTTGCCGTCTATCGAAACATAGTTCTTACCATGATCTTGCAAGACGCGAACATAAAGATAATCTTTGCCGCTCAAGAATTGATAGCGTATTTTAAACCTCAGCATTTGCTGCGGCTGTGGCAGTAAGGGCGCCGTCATCGTCATATAAGCTCGATGGTGCCTTCCACCCCGAGCATGATAGCAACTGTTGTCTTGATAACCCGTTTGATCATTCTTGTAAAAACCATGCAAGCGCCATGTTGAGTCGGGAAGTTGCGCTGTATCACAACCCAAACGATAACCCACGAGTTCCTGCATCTGAAAAGTCACTGGCGTATTGGGTGGTGATGTGAGCGACTGCCAGAAAAAGCGAATACGACCATCATCATCGACGGGCGCGGCGTATAGGGTTGAGGCCTGCGGTGGCAAGAGGCGCCAGGGATCCTTGGCAAGGATATCCGCCACTTCAGCCAGATGCAGACTGGCCGGTAACATCTCTGCTGTGTGGCGCGAAATGTCGCTTTCGGTTGGGAAAAAGGTGGTGCCTATTTCGGCCGTGAATCCGAAAATCCTATTCTTTTCTTGTTGTTCGCCATATAAATAATCGTCGCTGCCGCCATTGACCAGATAGATGGTACCCATGGCGGTATTGCCGATGGTATAATCATTGTGTTCGGCCAAATCGCCCGCCAGTTGTAAAAAAACCTCATGATGGGGTGTATTCAATTTGGCATACCCCCACGGAAAAAGCCACAGTCGGCCATAGCTATGATAAAAGATCGCGGCCACAAACCTCTGTGATGTGAGCAGCGTGCGTATGGCCTGCGTCTCCGGCTCGGAGAATGGTTCCGGACCGCGATATGTTTCGCTCCAACCATAAGGGCTGGAGCCGAGATTATCATAGCCCCACAGAAAGCCAAAATTGCGATTTAGATCGACGCCATAATTATTATCAGCCAGAGGGCGACGATTCTTGCGCCACCAGCGATTGGCCGATTCCACCTGCACATGGCCATCGGGATTCATCATCGGCACCAACCACAGGCGACGCGTCTGCACCAAGCGGGTGACCTGCGGGTCGACACTGTATCCGTTGACCAAATGGTTGAGAAGATGCAAAACGATCTCTGGTGTTATGATCTCGCGGGCGTGAATTTCGCCGACATAGAGCACGCCAGGTTCTTCGGGCTCTGCTTCTCGTGGATGATCCGAGACCAGCATCGCCCAGATATCCCGTTCTTCCCAACTCGTGCCGAGGCTATGCAGGGCGGTGATATGGGGAAACCCTTGGGCAATGGCCTGCAATTCCGCTGTCACTTCATCATAGGTGTGAAACGCTCCCATATCGGCACCCAGGACAGCCAGTTTTTTTTGCAAGGCGGAAGCGGATTCCAGAATTTTGATCCGAAAGCCCATCGAGCGCAACACCTGCTCTTCTCGAGGATCGGCGACAATGTCAGCATACGGGAAGAGGCTGCGAGAGGCAAAATCCAACGGCATCCGCGCCAGCTGTTCGGCCTGCGCTTGGGTTTCGACACAGACGCGCAGCAACTGTTTTGGCTGTGCCCAGGCAAGGCAAAAGCCACCAACCACCACGATGGCTGCCAGGAGATTTATCCTTAGCCAGTTTTTCATTTGCTTGGGTGTACTCAATACTTAGGATCTCAATTAGAGTGAACATCAATCCAGCAATCCCTGCTCGGCAAAACTGAAATAGGAATCGCGACTGACGATGATGTGATCCAAGACCTTGAGATCGAAATAGTTGCACGCTCGAACGATTTTCTGCGTCACTTTTTTATCCTCTGGAGAGGGGGATGGATCGCCGCTGGGATGGTTATGTGCCAGGATGATGGCTGCAGCAGCGTACTGTAGGGCGCTGAAAACGATATCGCGCGGCGAAACCAGACTTTCGGTCAGTGTTCCCTTGTAAATCGTCTGCATATTGATGATGTCATGTCGGGCGGTCAGAAAAAGAACACTGAATTCCTCGCGTGTCAGGTCTCGCAGCCGCAAGCGCAGATATTGGTAAACTTCTTCGGCACAATGAACGCGATCTTCCAGTTGATATTTGTGTTGTATCAGGCGCTTGCCCAATTCCAGCGCAGCTTTGATTTGACAGGCTTTGGCGATTCCCACGCCCTTGATTTTGCACAACGTCTCCAAAGGCACAGTACTCAAGCCGCGGACATTTTTGTATTTATCGAGGAGTTCCAAAGCCAAAGAAAAAGCGGTTTGGCGTCGCGAACCCGTGCGCAGCAAAATAGCCAGCAATTGCGCTTCACTGAGCGATTCGGGGCCATATTTCACAAGGCGCTCTCTCGGCCTCTCCCCTTCTGGCCAATCTTTTATTGTATTAGAATAGGGTGCCATATTGATCAAAATATAGCAGAATCGACAGTGAAAATCAAGGGAATAAAAATAAAGATCAAGGACCGAATTGAATCATAAAAAAAGTAACCATGCAAATTGGCATGATATTCGTTGCCTCATAATATATGTAACCATGTCAACTAATGGAGACATAGATTATGAGTCCTACATCTCGCAGAGAATATTTAATCTCGTTCCCACGGTCTCCGTGGGAACGCAAGTCTTGCCACTCTGCGGGGAAATAAAATACCAAAACGCCAAAGTCGTGCAATGATTATAGCAAAATCAAAAATAAGCATTCAACCCGGAACGGGTGACAGGATAAAATTTTGGAGCGCACATTTTGGAGTTCGCCGCCTCGGCGGCACTTTTTTTCCACCACAGAGGCTGCAGAGAGCTCAGAGCCTATACCAAGGTGAAAGAAAAAACGCAAAACTTCCTCATCCCCGCGGACGTCAGGGACGACTTTTTGCTATTTATTGATATTTTTTATCAACATCACAAACCCGCCGCTCTGAAGATATCGAAAAAGTTATTGTTATTCCCAAGTATGTTGTTTAAGCTTTAGTGGCTGTGCGAAAATAAATAAAAAACGTGTCATGTCGAGGAGCGCCAGCGACGAGACATCTTGAATTACCATCGTAGCAATTAT
>FWPV01013959.1_pt1 | contig 11946 bp, 10 predicted proteins | sample 2228371 | NCBI WGS metagenome assembly FWPV01 (sample SAMEA103939776, study PRJEB20133) | metagenome | reverse complement strand
GGTCAGGTTCCAGGCCTGTGTTACAATCATCATATGCACACCTGGAGCCTGGCTGCGGGGGACCCGCTTTTGTTGACACTGGCGGCTGACGCGCGCCTGGCTGTGACGGATTATACCGACGACCAGATCTGGGAGTTGGGCCTGGGAAGCGGCGAGCCGCCCGCACTGGCCCTGCAAACCACGTATGGTTTGCGGGCTCACTGGATGCGCCTGTTCCCGCGCTTTGTGTGCGGCGACACGGCGCGTGTAAACCCGGCCGGCTTTCACGCGCCGCCGCGGTTGGTGCATTTTTATCCGAATTACCTGGTGGTCGAATTTGCCCCGTATGATGGGCTGGAAGTGCAGGCCGAGTATTGGGCACCCGGCTCGCAGGTTGTGGCCGGGCGGCTGCGCCTGACCAACCAGAGCATTCTGCCCCAGGTATTGCGCTTTGAATGGGTTGCTCTGTTGAACCCCATCGACCGGCAGGGTGGGATGGCGGCTGTGCAGCGCGGGCCGGTCAGCGTGTTGGAGGGCGAGACGGCTTACCTTCAGCCGGTCGTATGTCTGGCCGGCAGCCCGCGGGCGGTCAGCAGCCCTTACCCGGCCCTGGCGTTTGACCTCGAGCTTTACCCGGGCAATACGCGCCAGTTTTCCTGGACCGCGGCAGCCATGCGCGGCCGGGATGAATCGTTCGAGGCAGCTCGCGCGGTCCTCGACCGGCCGTGGGACGCCGAACTGGCGCGGGTGGAGATGCTCAACCGGTCTCAGCAGGTCACCATCCAGACCGGGAACCCGGATTGGGATGCGGCCCTGGCGCTGGGCCAAAAAAATGCTGGCGAATTGTTAATGAAACACCACCCGGGTCTGCCCCACACTTCCTTTGTTCTTAACCGCCGCCCAGACCAGGGTTTTTCGATGCGCGGCGATGGCAGCGACCATTCTTATCCGTGGAGTGGCCAGACCGCCCTGGATAGCTATTACCTGGCCAGTCTCCTGCTGCCCGGCGCGCCTGAACAGGCCGCCGGCTTGCTGCGGAATTTCCTGGCTGTGCAAGATGAAAGCGGTCGCATCGATTGGAAACCTGGGTTAGGCGGCCAGCGTAGCCGCCAGTTGGCCCAACCTCTGTTAGCAAGCCTGGCAGTCGAAATCGGGCCTTACCTGCCGCAGCCCGGCTGGTACCAGGAAGTGTTTCCTGGATTGCTGCGCTTCTTCAACGCCTGGTTTGATGCGCGTTATGACCAGGACGGTGACGGCTTCCCTGAGTGGGAGCACTCGCTCCAGACCGGTATCGAAGACAGCCCGGTCTTTGACCGCTGGTCTCCAGGATCGCAGGGTATTCAGGCAGGCCTGCTGGAGAGCCCGGCCCTGGCCAGCATGCTCCTGCGCGAATGCCAGAGCCTGATCCTGATGGCGCGCGCCCTGGCCGAGGCTGAGGAAGCTGAGATAGCGTACGCGCGTCTTTCTGGTGGCGAGCAGGCTCCGTCCGCAGTTGGTGAGGCCCTGAAGACCCTGGGCGAGCGCGAGGCGGCTCTGCGCCAGGTGCTGGAAGAAACCTGGGACGAACAGGAATGTATCTTTCATTACCGCGATTACCAGACCCATCTCAGCCCGGCTGGCCAGCCAGTGGTGGCATTCCAAGGCTCGGGGCGCGTACCTAGCCGGAAGCGGTTCGACCAGCCCGCGCGCCTGGTGGTTCAACTGACCATGAGCGAGGAGCGGACCTACGCGGTCCGCTGTGCCATTTATGGCTTTGACGGTCAGGGCGAGGTAAGCGAGGAACTGGAAGCGCGCGATTTTGCCTGGCATGGCACCCAGGGACGCGCGACCACTCAGAAAACGTTCCTGGCCGTCAGACGGGTCGAAACCCAGGGGTTGCGCGAGACCGACCAGGTGCGCATCCTCTCCGCCGATTACCGGCAGGAAGATTGCAGCCTGTTTCTGCCGCTGTGGGCCGGCCTACCCGGACCCGAACAGGCCCGCGCCCTGGTGGAAAACAGCCTGCAAAAGCGTTTCTTGCTGCCGTACGGGATCCCCCTCTCTCCGCTTGACAGCCAACCCCAGGACGCTTTACCCGGCATGCACACGGGAATTTCCAGCGCGCTGATGCCCTGGAACCACCTGGTTGGCGAGGGACTGCTGCGTTACGGCTTCCGGTCTGAGGCTGCCCGGCTGGTTGCTGGCCTGCTGGATGCCTGCTCCGCTTCGTTGAAGGCCTACCGGTCTTTCTGCCAGTATTACCATGCCATGACCGGCCTGGCGGCCGGGGAGCGCGGTCACCTGCATGGTTTACCGCCGCTTGGGCTGTTTCTCAAGGTGATTGGCATTCGCCATCTGGGTCCAAAAGAGATTCTTCTGGATGGATTTAACCCATTTCCAGGGACAATTATTGTAAAATATCGTAAGGTTAGCATTGCTTGCTCACAAGAGAAAACCGAGATCAGCCTGGCCGGCGGGCAAACTGTCGCAATTGACCAGCCAGGTCTTCATCGGGTGATGTTGCCCTGATCTGGTTTGTGGTATGATCTTGTTAGAGCGAATGTCTGATTTGGATCCCGTTTACGAAGGAGGCAAGCGTGAGCGAAACCAATACCAGCTCCACTGAGCACCGAGTTTTGATGATAGCAGTCGTCCAGGCGCAGGATGCCGAAGTCGCCAGGGAAAAAAAAAAAAAAATGGGCCTGCAAGTGGACCGGCTGCCAAGCGTAGGCGGCTTCCTTGGCCGGCGAAACGCCATGCTGGCGATTGGAATGCCTGAAAACCAGCGTGAGATGGTTGTCGAAGCCCTGCACCGGAGCTGCCGCCAGCGGATCGAGTTTATCGCCGTCCCGCTCGAGAGCGCTCCACTACCCCTGCCGACCCCCACCCCGATCACCGTGGGCGGCGCAACGATCTTTACAATCGACGTCGATCACTTTGAGGAGTTCTAAAAATGAAACTGATCATTGCCATCCTGCGCGATATCGACCACGATGCTGTTTCGCAAGCTCTGACTTCAGCCGGGTTCCGGGTTACACTCATTGCCTCTACAGGTGGGTTCTGGCGGCGGGGCAATACCACCCTGCTGATCGGCTGCGAAGATGAGCAGGTGGAACACGCCATTGAGCTGGTTCGCCAAAATGTATCTACGGATGCTGAACCGGGCACCCGTCACGCCACAATCTTTGTGATCAAAGTCGACCACTACGTTCATTTCTAACCGGCTGATCGCCCTGACCGCGCCCTTGTGCTGAGGAGGAAACCATGAATTTCGGCAAGGCATTTACCTTCCCATTCGATGATCCTGATTGGGCCAAGAAGATCATCATCCCGGCCCTGATTTCATTAATCCCCATTGTCGGCCAGATCTTCGTGTTTGGGTGGGCGCTTGGCGTCACCCGCCGGGTAATTGGGGGCCAATCCTCTTTGCTGCCGGATCTTCAATTTGGCGAGCAGCTCATGGACGGCCTCAAAGCATTCGTCATTGGCCTGGTGTATGCCCTGCCGATCATCATCATCTCTATACCGCTCGCTATCTTGACCAGCACGGCTGCCGCTTCGGGTATGGATCAGGAGACGGCGGGAATTCTGGTCACGATTGCCTCTGTCTGCTGCTACGGGATCATTTTTGTTTACGGTATCCTGATGGCTTTTGCGCTCCCGGCCGCTTATGCGCGGTTTGTTGCCACGGGAAACCTGGGGGCGGCTTTTCGTTTCAAAGAGGTCATTGGCCTGGTGCGCAGCGCTCCCGGCCCTTACCTGATGGTTTTCTTCGGCGCAATATTGACCGGGATGATCGCGGGCCTGGGCAGTATCCTGTGCGCGGTCGGGGTGGTGCTGACTTACACCTACGCCATGGCCGTCAACGGGCACCTGTACGGGCAGGCCTATAACGAAGCCACTGCCAACCGTGGTTTCGCCGGAACGTATTAATGGAAAATCCCCCGAGCAATTCCGCGAATCCTGGCCCCGGGTCGGGGTGGGCTTACAACCTGGCCGACAAGCCTGGCAAGGTGAACGTCATCATCCTGCTGACCCTGATCAGCGGGGTCGTCAATATCTTCCTGGCGCTTGCTGGCACCAGCGCGGTCGTATTGGGCACCCTGGGCATTGGGCTGATCTGCTGCGCGCCGCTGACGGTCCTGCCCGGGGCCCTGGGCATTTTTGAAATTCTGTATGCCTTTGACTTGATGGCGACCCCGCCGAAGCCGGTCCGGCCCAACCAGACCATCGCGATCCTGGAAATCCTGACCATCCTGTACGGGAATATCCTGGGGGCTGTGACCGGCATAGTGGCGTTGGTCCTTTACAGCGAGCCGGAAGTCAAAGCCTATTTTGCCCGTCCTGCCTGACCGCCGGCCTGGAACCGCCCTGCGCACTGAGATGGCCCCGAACCTGTATATCGAAGCTGCTCGCGCCGGGCGGAACGCGTTCTGGCAGTATCTCCTGACCATCCTGCTGGTCTGCGTGTTCGTGCTGGGCAGCGGAGTGGTCATCGTTCTGGCAGCCGTGCTTTTCACCGGCAGCCTGGACCTGGCCGCCCTTCCCCCGGCGCTGTTCCTGGCGCTCAATATGGTGCCTTTCTTTTTTGTGCTGGGCGTCCTGGCTGTGGCGCTGCCGGTGCTGCACAGGCGGCCGTTCTTCTCGTTGATCAACCCGCTGGCCGGGCGCTTCCGCTGGTCACGCTTCTTCCTGTCGGCCGGGCTGTGGCTGGCGCTTTCGGCCGCCGCGGACCTTTTCCTGGCGCTGCTGCGGCCGGGCAACTATGTTTTTGTCTTTGAGCCGCAGCGCCTGCTGCCTTACCTGCTCGTAGCCGTGCTGCTGATCCCCTTCCAGGCCGCGGCGGAAGAACTGCTCTTCCGCGGTTACTTGACCCAGGGCCTGGGGCTGGCAGGCGGCTTTTGGGTGGCCTGGCTGGTTCCTTCCTTGCTGTTCGGGCTGCTGCACGGCGCTAACCCGGAGGTGGGCGCTTATGGCGTGCTGCTGACCCTGCCGCTGTATATCATCACCGGGCTTCTGCTGGGCTGGATCACCCTGCGTTCCGAAAGCCTGGAACTGGCGATTGGGCTGCATATCGCGAATAACCTGTATGGGACGCTGCTGGTCACATTCCCTTCCAGCGCGCTGCCTTCTCCGGCCCTCTTTCGCGTCCAGGCATACGATCCGCTGCTCGTCCTGGTTGTGTTCTGCGCCCTGTCCATGATCTACCTGCTGCTGCTCCACCTGACCGGGAAAGATTTTTTCCGCAAGGGCCTGTTTGGGATTAAGTGACCGGCATCCGGGCCGTCCTTTTTGATGCTGATGGGGTGGTGATCAATCCCATGCTGCAGTTCTCCCGCCTGCTGGAGAGCGAGTATGGGATTACTCCCGCGATGACGCGCACCTTCTTTGGCGGCATCTTCAAGGAATGCCTGGCCGGGCAGGCTGATCTAAGCGAGGTCCTGCCGCCTTTCCTGGAAACCTGGCGGTGGACTGGAGGCGTGGACGAATTCATCGGCCTGTGGATGGCGGCTGACGATCACCCGGACCGCGCCTTGCTGGCAGCCATCCAGGACCTGCGCCAGGCAGGAACCCTGTGCGGGCTGGCGACCCTCCAGGAGCGCAACCGGGCGGCTTACATGAGAACCAGCATGAACTTTTCCACATCGTTCGACCGGCTGTTCTTCTCGTGCGATATGGGCTGCCTCAAACCTGCCCCGGTTTTTTATCAGAAAATTCAGGCGGAGCTTGGCCTGCCGGGAGAGGCAATCCTGTTCTGGGATGACGCCCCACCGAATGTGGCGGCCGCGCGTGAGATGGGCTGGCAGGCCGAGCTGTACACCGGTTTTGCGGCCTTCCAGGAGAGGATGCGGACGCTGTTCCCATGAGCAGCGTGGCTAGAATTCCCAGCGGGTCACATTATCAGGGAATTTTGTCCAGCCCAGGCCGGTTTTGGGTGTAAAAACGAACAGCCCGCCGCCGTCCCAGTTATCTGGCCCCGGGCTGTAACCCAGCGGCCCGTATTTTTCCGTGTATGCGGCGGACAGCCGCCCGGCCAGCTCGCTTTCCGGCGCGCCGCTCAGGATGACCGTCTCGCCTTCCAGGATGACCACCTCGTCCCCGCTTTCCAGGTGCACTGCCACCTGCGGGTTGCGCTGGATATTGCGCCCGCGGCGGGTGGTCGGCGCGCCATCGAAATAGAGCCTGCCGTCCAGCCAGGCGCCCCACACCGGAGTGGCAGCCGGTTTGCCCTTTGGCGAAGCCGTGGCGATCCAGTAATTCTTAGCCGCGCGCATGCGCTCCTCGACATAGCTCCACGGCAGCAGGTCCTGGTTGTGCTCAGGGATGCCGTAGCCATCCGGGAAAATGGGCCGGCCGGTTTTGCGGGGTTGAACGGAAATTTTATCGCTCATAAAATCCTCCACCCAGGAATGACAGATGCGACGATGGTGTGACAGGCTGTTTACCGCTGGTCTGTTTCGCGCAGATAATAGATCAGGTCAATATCGCCCGGCGAGCGTCCAAAGCCTGCCAGGATGGCCCCGGCTTCAGCGCGGAACTGCATCCCGTGCATCACCACGTGGACCAGCGCTTTCCAGACAGTCGCCTCTTCAAAGCCGCCCCCGATGCGGCGGAAGCGCGCCCTGCGCTGTAAACCGGCTTCATCCAGCCCGGCTACAAAGCCGTCCAGCCGGGCGGCTTCAGACTGCCAGTACGCTTCCAGGTCCGCCAGGCCGGCAAAATCGTCCGGGCTGACCATCTGTTCTGGCGAGATGCCTTCCTGCAGCCGCCGACGCCACACTTCCTCCGCGCCGAGGATGTGCGCCAGCGTGCCCAGCAGGCTGCCAAAACTGGCCTGGGTGGTCCGGCGCAGCTCGGTTTCGCTCAACCCGCGGCAGGCCGCCAGCACTTTTTCTTGCGCCCAGCGGTTATAGGCGAACAACAGGTTAATTTCTCCTGGTCTCATATGAACTTTACCGTTTGATTCTCATCGTTCATGGGTTACCCTGGCTACCTCGCCGTAATTGCGGCGTATCTCGGCCAGGCCAGCCGCACGCCCATCTGGCGCAGCAGTTCCTGGAAGGCCGCCAGCCGCTCGGGCGTCTCACGCACCTGGGCCGGTTCCAGCCCGTGTTCCAGGCAGTGCGCCGCCAGCGCACCGGCCGCCTCGCCGATGTTCCACTCTACTGGGTGCAGCCGGTAGCAGCCGTTGGTGATGTGCGTCACGCCCAGGTTCTTGCAGGCCGGCAGCAGGTTGCGCACCCGCACCGGCAGCAGCGCCCCCAGCGGGATCTGAAACGGGTAGCTGGAGATGTCGACGTAATTGCGCTTGCCGGTTGAGGGGTGCAGGTCGATTCGGTAGCTGCCGATCCCCACGCTGTCGGGGAACACCTGGGCCCCTTCCAACCCTGCCCGCGCTTCCACCCCCACGTGCTGCTCCAGCACGGTAAAGCAGGCCTGGATGCGCCGGCTCTCGCGCACGTAAACTGCTTTGGCCAGCCCATCCTCCGTCCCGGTCACGTCGCCGCGCAGGCGCAGCCCAGGGTAGCCATAACCACCCTCTGGGCGCGGCGCTTCGGTCTGCATCCAGTACAGCAGCGCCCGGCTCAGCTCTTTGGCGCCCTCCAGGTTGTGGCGGGCTTCCTTTTCGGGTACGCCCACAACCGGCCCCAGCCAGAAATCGTTCTGCGGCCAGTTGACCAGGGTGACGTCGCTCTGGTATAGTCCGGGCGGGTAATAGCCCTGGTTGAAGATGCGCCGGTACAGCCAGAATGTGCCGTGGTTGCGCCCGCTGGCGGTCGGGTGCGAGTCGAAGATCGAGCGGTAGCGCACTTCCAGCGTCTCGGGGTCGAAATCTTCCCAACTAAGCTGCGGGCCGGGCCAGAAGTCGAGTTGCATCACGCGCCAGAGGTCGTAATCGGCCGGGCGCGGGATGGTGAAATCCTCGCCCGCGATGTAATCCATGGCAAAACACCAGGTGACCGCCTGCTGGTCGAGTGGGTCCGGGTCGCCGGGCAGCGCGTGCGGCTCGCCGGTCTGTGCCTGCGATTCTGAGCCGATCACGTGCTCCACGTTGGCCAGCTCCAGCAGGTCGCCCAACTCGGTGGCGTCAAGAATGTAGGGCGCCCAGGCCGCGGCCATCTCGCCGCTGCGGGTATCCTGCAGCATCACCGCGCGGACAAAGTCGCCTTCGGTTTCGGCGGTAACCGGGCGGTGATTGAGCAGGACAAACAACTGCCCGCCCGACCGGTAGGGCTGGAGCAGCGCTTCCAGCACGGCCAAGGCCACGCGCGGCTCGTGACACAGTGCGCTCACGTTTCCGTTGCCCGGGTTCAGGTGGACGATCTCGCGCGCCGCCTGGGTCAGGGGGTAATAGCGGCGGTAGTAATCACGGATGCCTTCGCGCAGGCGCTGGTAGCTGTTGGAGCCGCCGATTGATTCGATCCAGGGGTTCTCGTCGGGCGGCACGGCCTGGGCGGTGAGCTGCCCGCCGATCCAGTCCGTTTCTTCGGTCAGGATCACGCGCCGGCCCAGTTTGAGTGCCGCCAGCGCGGCGGCCACCCCACCCAGCCCGCCGCCCACGATCAGAATATCGCTTTCAAATTCTCTCATTGTAGTATCTCCTAAAAGGCGCGCAGGTATTGGTCCGGAACCGGGGCGGGCTGCCTGAGCGCCCGCGCGGCGTGCAGCGGCCAGTAGGGGTCGCGCAGGAGCTGGCGTCCCAGCAGTACCAGGTCAGCCCGCCCGTTGCGGATGATCTCGTCGGCCTGCTCGGCGGCGGTGACCAGCCCCACCGCCGCGACCGGGATCTCTGCGCTGTTCCGTACTGCTTCAGCCAGCGGCACCTGGTAGCTCGGGCCCAGCGGGAGATTCGCAGCAGGCACATTGCCGCCCGAGGAACAGTCGACCAGGTCGACCCCTTCCGCTTTCAGGCGGCGCGCCAGTTCTACCGAGTCGGGGACAGTCCAGCCCCCTTCCGTCCAGTCTGTGCAAGACAGGCGCACGGTCAGCGGCAGGCGCTCAGGCCAGGCCCGGCGCACTTCTTGCACCGTCTCCACCAGGAAGCGGGTCCGGTTTTCGAAACTGCCGCCGTAGGCGTCATCGCGCCGGTTGGAGAGGGGCGAATAAAAGCTGTGGATCAGGTAGCCGTGCGCAGCGTGGATCTCAAGCCATTCGAAGCCGGCTGCCAGCGCCCGCCCGGCGGCTTCGCGGAACGCGGACTGCACCTGCCGGATCTCAGCCGGGTCCAGCGGGTGGGGAGTCGGGTAGCCTTCTGCAAAAGGCAGCGGAGAGGCTCCTACCACCGGCCAGCCGCGCGGGTCATCACCCGGCAAGGGACCGCCGCCCTCCCATGGACGGAGGGTGCTGGCTTTCCGCCCGGCGTGGGCGATCTGGATGCCCGGCACGGCCCCATTGGCTTTGATGAAAGCTGCCACCCGCGCCAACGGCTCCACCTGCGCGTCGAGCCACAGCCCCAGGTCCCCAGGCGAAATTCGCCCGCGCGCTTCTACGGCAGTGGCTTCAACGATCACCAGGCCGGCCCCGCCCACCGCGCGCGAACCGAGGTGAACCAGGTGCCAGTCGTTGGCTATCCCATCCTGGGCGCTGTACTGGCACATTGGCGAAACGCCGACACGGTTGCGCAGGGTGATGGATTGAAGGGTCAGGGGTTCGAACAGGTGCGGCATGGGGAGTCTCCTTTCACTCCGTAGAAAATAGGTTGGGGATGGTCGAACCGGGAGCGCCGTGGATAGCTGCCAGGGTGCTTAATTGGAGTATACAATAAGTTGTTCCGCCTCGTGGCAAAACAGCAGTAGAACTCAGGCTGGTTGTGGCCTGATCGTGCTTTCAAGCTGTCTCTTCATCGGACACCCTCTTTTAATGCACTTTTTACCTTTCAGAATCGCAAAATCCCCGCATGGGAGGCGAAGATTTTGTATACTAAGAGCAATCCATGGAAAATGTCCGAACTCGCCCGCTTTCTGCCATTGAAGGCACAACCTGGCGCAGGGTCCTGCCCCAGGCCCTGGTGCTGCTTTACCTTTTAGTTGGCCTGGCAACCTACCTCGCCGTCCCATTCCTGGCCTTGCGCTGGATGCAGCTGCCTTTCCTGGGTGCCTTCCTCGAACAGACCCTGGTTTTTAACGGAACCGGCCCGACCGGCGACCCGGCTGCCTGGCCGGCGTATAACCAGGGGCTGAGCCTATCGGTGCAGGATGGGAAGACCTTCTACTTCCAGCTCCAGGCGATTGATGGGCGGCCGGTGCGAAACACGCGCGAGCTGGAGGCGGCCCTGGCGCTCTACCAGCCGGGCGATTCGGTGAGCCTGCTGGTGCGCTCGACCGACCGGCAGATCCAGGAAGTGAGCGTGCCCCTGACGCGTTTCCCGGTGAGCGAGCAGGTTTCTTACTTTTACGTGCCTTATCTGATCGGCCTGGTCTACCTGGGGGCTGGTGTGTGGGTGTTTGTGATCCGCCGCCATCATCCGTCAGGGCGCTCGTTCGCGGTATTTGTGGTTTCGATTGCCCTGGGGATTGGGCTGCTGTTTGACCTGTATACGACCCATATCCTGACTCCGTTATGGACGGTCGCGGTGGCCATGATCGGCGGTTCGGCCGTTTCGCTGGTGCTGCTCTTCCCGCGCGAAGATCCGCTGGTACGGCGCAGGCTCTGGTTGGTTCATACCGGCACTCTGATCGGCCTGGTCCTGGCCGGCTTTGCCATCTCGCGCCTGTATGATTTTGAGCGGCCCTTTGATTATGCCTTTGCCTGGTCGCTGATCTACGGTTTCATGGCGCTTTCCCTGTTCTTTGTCTTGGGCTGGGCCATTTACCGGTGGCGGCGAGTCGTCCTGCCGACCGACCGCGAGCAGGTACGCTGGATCGCGCTTGCTTCGCTCTTTTCGTTTTCCCCGGTCAGCGTGTGGCTGATTGGCACTGCCCTGGGCGCCACCTGGGTCTTCCGGCCTTACCTGCTGCTGCCCTTGATGATCTTTCCGGTTGCGGCCGGTTACACGGTCCAGCGCTACCGGATGCGCCAGGCCGACCTGGTCCTTAGCGCCGGCGTGCAGTACGGCCTGCTCTCCATTCTGCTGGCAGCAGGATACGCGCTGCTGGCGGCCGGGCTGGGGCTGGCATTTGGCCAGGTGATTTCGCCTGAAAACCCCCTGTTTACCGGGTTTATTTTCTTTATCCTGGCCCTGCTGCTTGACCCGCTGCGCCAAAACACCCAGCGCCTGGTCGACCGGGTTTTCTTCCGCGGCCGCCGCGCCTACCAGGACCGCCTGCAGACCTTTTCTGGTGAGCTGACCCAGGTGGTCGACCTACCCGGCATTCTTGAGATCTTACGCCGTTACATTGAGGAGACGTTTTCTCCCAACCGGCTGCATATCTACCTCTACGACCCGCTCAGCGACCAGTATATTGCCACCCCAGATCGCAGCGGAAGGCCAACCAGCGACCTGCGCTTCCCGATCACCAGCGGCCTTGCCGTCCGCCTGGCCGAGCACAGCGAGCCGCTGCTGCTGAACGAATTTGACACGCTGCCGACATATCTCAAGTCTGATCAATCCCGCCTGGTGCTGTTGGGCGCCCAGGCCTTTGTGCCCTTGCCCGGCCGCCAGCGTCTTTCGGGCTGGCTGGCCCTCGGCTCAAGCATGTCGGGCGAGCCTTTTACTTCGATCCAGCTTGGGTTCATCGACGCGCTGTGTGACCAGGCTGCCCTGGCGATCGAACGGGCCCAGGTGGTGGGTAACATGGAAAACCGCGTGCGGCAGATGAATATGCTTACCCGCGTCGCGCAAGGTGTCAACATTACCCGCTCGCTGGATGATATCCTCGAGCTGGTTTATGCCCAGACCACCCAGATCATCACCGCCCAGCATTTTTACATCATGCTGTACGACAAGGTCCAGGATATTTACCAGTATGTCTTTTATCTTGAAAAAGACGAGCGGCTAACGGAGAAAGAGAATAGCGCGGTGGCGGTTGGCCAGGCACTCGAGCAGGA
>FWPV01007067.1_pt1 | contig 11946 bp, 5 predicted proteins | sample 2228371 | NCBI WGS metagenome assembly FWPV01 (sample SAMEA103939776, study PRJEB20133) | metagenome | reverse complement strand
AACGCTTTGTCCACTGAGAGGCGAAGGGTTTTGCCGCGAATTTCGCGAATGACACGAATATACCGGGCAGCGCGGCGAAAACCAACGTTTTGTCCGCTGAGAGGCGGAGATTTTAGCCGCGAATTTCGCCAATGACACGAATCCAATCAAGCGCAAAAGCGCAACTTTTTTGACCTTTTTACGACTATTTTATCAGCACAGCCCACATAAAATTCTCTCTGAAAAAGGAGCACGTTTGATGCGTATCGCCCTGCGAAAATCTTTCTTTATCCTCGTCCAGATAACCCTGCTCTTCTCGCTGATTGCCGGGGGGTCCCGTCTCGCCCTGGCGGCGGAGCCGAAAATTCCCCAAGCCACCCTGCAATTTCTGCCCGGCGACGACGCCATCGGCGGGGCGGCGGGGGCACAAATAGCGCCTGCGATCGCCTTCGGTGGCGATATGCAACTGATAGCCTGGAGCGATGGGCGCGCCCAGCCTTCTGGCTATGGCTATCAATATGAAACCTCGACCGACATTTACGCCATGCGCCTGGACGCGAGCGGCGCCCCACTGGACGCTGTGGCTTTCCCGGTGACGCAGGCGCCCGGCGCGCAGGAAAACCCTCAAATCGCCTGGAATGGGACACACTGGCTGGTGGTCTTTGAGAGCACCGGCGTCAGCGGCACCGGCTATTACGAGAAACACCTGGCAGTCGTGCGCGTGGCGCCAGACGGAAGCGTTCTCGACCCCGCCCCGGTCATCATCCACAACACCGTCCCCATCACGGGTATCTGGTCGGTTGCCAGCAATGGGAGCGACTGGGTGGTGGTGTTCGCCGGAAGCGCGGCAAGCAACGACATCCAGGCGATCAAGATCAACGCCGCCGGGGAGGTGCTCCAGCCGGCGACATCCCTGGTGGAAGAAACCTATTTCCTGCGCTTTAATATGCGGCTGGCATACGCAGGCGGGGTCTACCTGCTTACATGGCTCGAATTCTCCGATACCTATGCCCTGCGCTTTGACGAGAACCTGACCCCGCTCGACCCGGCGCCTTTCAACCTGCTGCCGGGCAACAGCATCAACGGTCTCGCCCAGAACGGCAGCCAGTTTTACATCATCTGGGCGCAGCAGATGCCAGATTTCAGCACTGCTGTGCTCGGCTCCCGCGTTGGGACGGACGGAACCCGGCTGGACGGCGCAGGGGATAACATCTCTATGCTCAATCAGCCAGATCCCTACACCCCTCTCAGTGTGACCTGGGATGGCACCTATTGGAGAGTGGTGTGGAATGCCAGTAATCTCCTCCGGGTTGCCCGCATCGCCGGCGACGGGCAAGTGACCGATCCTGGCGGGGTGGCGGTCCCCGGACCATCCAGCGGGGCAACTGCGGGCACATCCCTGGGAGGCATCCAGATCGCCTGGGCAGAATATGCCAACGGCGAGAACGAGGTGCTCTCGGCGTATGTCTCGCCAGCGAACTCGGCGGGTGACAATATCCACGTCTCCAACGCTGGACCGATGCAGGTGCGCTCGGATGTCGCCGCCGGAGCCAACGGCTACATGTTCACCTATCGCAGTGAGATCGCCGCGCAGAGCCGAATCATGGCGCACCCGCTGGATGCAGATGGTACACCGCTCACCCCTGAGCCGATCCAGCTCGATGCCGGCGGCTTGATCAATGGACCGATGGGACCCAGCGTTGCCTGGAACGGCTCGCTGTACCTGATTGCCTGGGCAAACAACAGCGGCATCGTTGCCCAGCGCATCCAGCAGGACGGCACTCTGGTTGACCCGTCGCCACTGCTGGTGATGTCGGGCTTTGGTCCTACCGATGTGGCTGCCGTTGGGGATGTCTTCCTGGTCGGCGGGCGCACGATCGGTTTCACGCCGCAGATCATCTTCCCGATTGGGAAGCGCCTGCGCGGCAGCGATGGGGTTATCCTGGACGCCTCCCCCATTGTCCTGGGCGCCTCGTACACCCGCTCGATAGCTTTAACTGCCTTCGGCAATCGCTGGCTGGCAGTCTCGCATGCCACCTACACCCACGATGACCCGGTAGGCGGCACTCAAGGGCGTTTTATAGAAGAGGACGGCAGCGCAGGCGCAATATTCGGCATCCACGGACCTTACTCGATGGGCGGCAATGGCATCATCGAGGTGGCTGCCGCTTCAGACGGCGTCACCGCCCTGGTGCTGCAATCGGTGGAAACCACCTCGGGCGTGGAAACCGATTTGATCGCCCGCCTGGTCAATAACGATGGCTCGGTCCAAAATGCAATTAACCTGACGCCGTGGATCGGCAACCAGTATCGCCCGCGAGTTGCCTGGGATGGCAGCCAGTATATCGTCGTCTACCAGGAGCAGAAGAACCGCTTTGCCCCCAACACCCTCGACCCGATCGACGCCCGCAGCGACCTGTTCGCCATGCGCCTGACCCCCGGCGGGGCGCTAATCGACCCCCAGGGATTTGCCTTCTCCATCTCGCCCATCGGCGAGACTGATCCGAATATCGCCGCGGGCAACGGGGTAGCCCTGCTCAGCGGGTCGATCCTGCGCAATCCCGCCCCGTATGCCGCCTACCGCATCGGTTACACACTCATCGGGCAGAACGGCAACCAGCCGCCGGTCGCCGTGGCTGGCAGCAACGCCAGCGGCGGCGATATCCCCCTGCAAATTTCGTTCAGTTCAGCCGGCAGCAGCGACCCGGATGGGAGCATCAGCGGCTACCTGTGGGATTTCGGTGATGGCAGCACTTCCACTTCGCCGAATCCGGTGCACACCTTCACCACGGCTGGAAACTATGTGGTCAGCCTGACCATAACCGATGACCAGGGCGCCGAGACGACCAATACGGTGGCAATCGAGGCTACCGCCCCCAACCAGGCGCCGATTGCAGTGGCAAGCGCCGACCCGCTGGCTGGCGCGCCGCCGCTGGATGTGGTCTTCTCTGCCAGGGGCTCGTATGACCCGGATGGCAGCCTGGGTAATTTCCACTGGACTTTCAGCGACGGCGGTGAATACTGGGGACCCACCGCTTACTACACCTTCTACCAGCCTGGCATTTTTACAGTAACGCTGACGGTCTTCGACAACCGCGGCGGAAGCGGCAGCACCTCCCTGCAGATTTACGTCGGGCAGCCCAACCAGCTTCCGGTTGCCGTGGCAACGGCTGATCCATCCAGCGGGAATGCGCCGCTCCAGGTGAGCTTCTCTTCCGCCGGCAGCCACGATCCAGACGGCAGTATCACCGCCTATGCCTGGGATTTCGGCGACGGCAGCAGCTCGCCATTGGCGAACCCGACCCACACCTACATCACCCCCGGCAATTACACGGCAACCCTGACCGTGACCGATAACAATGGCGCCACCGATAGCGCCAGCGCGGCAATCGAAGTCGGCGGCGCAATCTATGGCGTCGGGCTGTCGGGTGATATGGCGCGCAGCCTGAACCCTGGCGATACAACCCTCTACACCCTGACCGTGACCAACACCGGCAACCTGGCAGACACTTTCGATATTGGCGTTCTGGTCAGCGGAAGCCCCTGGGCGACCAGCGCGCCGGCGGCTGTCGGTCCGCTGGCGCCGGGAGCATCCGGCACGTTTGCTGTGCAGGTGACTGTCCCACTAGCAGCCGTGGATGGCGAACAATCGCAGGCGACAGTCAGCGTAACCTCACAGGGCAACAGCAGCGCCACCGCCTCCGCTGTGCTGACCAGCACGGCGCGGGTCAGTTATGGAGTGGCGCTGGCGCCAGCCGCCGCTTCTCGCAGCGGCAAACCGGGCGAGATGGTGGCTTACACCCTGACCGTGACCAACACCAGCAACGTGAGCCATACCTTCACCATCACCACCAGCGGGACGTGGGCGACCCACCTGCCGGTCACCCAGATCAGCCTGGAAAAAGGTCAAAGCAGCCAGATTGAGGTACAGGTGCACATCCCGCTGGATGCCCCCGGTGGCGCGCAGGATGTTACCACGGTCGAAATACAGGCTCTGGGGCAGCCTTCGGTCAAGTCGTGGGCAGAGCTGACTACCAGCGTTGAAGCGCCCGGGCTGAGCCGGCAGCTCTTCTTCCCCATGGTTGTGAAGGGATCGGGGTAATATCGGTGTATTCGACAGCAGGGCGGGCAGGGCTGGCAGGGCTTGTAGCACTGCCAGCCCTGTGCTTTACCCGTTATTAATGATTCTTTATCACGATCGGCAGATAGGCAAAGGTTGTACTTGGCTTCACCGTCAGGCTATCTGAGAAAGTGCTGACGCCGCACGCGTTCTCTACGACCAGCTCGGGGAAGTAGGTCCCGGCTGTCGTGTACACGTGGCTGACAGCATCACCGCTGCCAGAGGATCCATCGTCAAAACTCCAGTTAAAGGTGAACGGCGGCGTGCCTCCACCCACACTGGCGGTAAAGTCTACCGGTGTACCTGCAACCGGTGAGGCAGGGCTCCAAGAGAACGATGCGCCAAACACAGGCTCAGGCACATTGAGCAGCGCACCGACCGTCATCGTCGGTAGGTTGAGGTCGTTACTTAGAATGATCAGGTCGCCTTCGTAGCCACCTGGCGTCAGGCTGGTGGCATCGAACGTCACCGCAACATCCTGGCAGGTGCCGCTTGGTACGGTGTTGCTGGTCGGGTCTGCGCTCAGCCAGGGGATAGCGCCCAGCTCGGGCAGCACGACGCCCTCCAGGCGGAAGGCGATATCCTGCTGAGCTGCACCGATTACCGTCCAATCCTGCCAATCGGTGCCATAGCCAAAGCCGCCGCCGGGGTTGATGAACTGCCCGACATGACCATTGGTCGTATCGGCAGGCTGCCGCCCATACTGCCCAAAGGCACTGAATTCCATGGTCGGATAGAAGACCAGCCACCAATCTCCAGGCGGGAGGATGACCGGCATGGGCGGGTTGAGCATCACATCCGAAAGCATGCCACCCGAACCGGCAGTGAGCACCACATGTGGGTCGAGTGGAGGCAGCGTCAACGTCCAGACCGGCGGATTGCCGCCACCAGACGGGTCGCCATCCGGCACGCCGCTGCCGTCGTCGGCATAGATCTGCCAGGTCAGAGCGGAGGCATTCTTCAAGCTGGTAAAGCCATTCCAGCCATCGCCCGGGATAAAGATGCTGTTGACCAGCCAGGCAGCGGTATTGCTGAAGTCATCTGCCAGGAAGGAGCTATAGTCTGGATAGTCGGTGAACTCCTGGTCCACAAAGGCTGCATGGTTGACCATACTCAACGGCTGGTCCCACAACACAGCCTCAGGCTGCTCCACTGCTGTCGGTTCCGCCAGGCGTACAGGCTCCGGTGACGATACGGATATCTTAGCAGGCGCAACTCCCTTGGAGGTAACGCCCACCGGCACGAACGGCATCGAGCCTGCCAGCGTGGTTGGCGCCAGCTCATCAAGCTTCCAGGAGAGCGGGCAGTCCCCAAGATTGCAGATGGTGAGCGTCTCGACACCGGCGCTGCCGGCGCAAACACTCGCTTCTAGCTGTGGCTGCGGGATGGCGAGTAAAGCTTCGCCCCGTACCAGTGTGGCTGCGGTAAACTGTTCGACAATGCCGTCAAAGCCGGCGCTCACCTCGTTCGCGATCACATCGCCACAGTGCCCGGTCACCGTCACATCAAAGCTGATCTGCGGTGGAGGCACAGGCTCGCCTTCGATGATGAAGGGCATACCTTGCTGTGTGAGGGTGCCGCTGTCAAGGGCAGGCGCCCACGCCCCGGAGCTTGTGGTGTACTGTAGCGCGTTACCGGTGGTCGTCTGTCCGAGGATGGTCACCGGTGGCGCCCACGGACCGCTAGTGAGCGAGCCGTCGGTCATCCAGTCGAGCCAGTAGGTGCCGGGCGGCAGGGTCACACCTGCGCTGGCTACGTTGGCAAAGATGTAGCGGTTGTTCGCGCACGGGCTGGTCACCGAGTCGCGCTGGATATTGGTGAAGGTCGAGCTGACCAGGCGGTTGGTAGCCAGGTCTCCAAAGACGACGCGGCTGGCGGGATCATTCGGCGGACCATTCCAGATCTGGTAATAAACCCCGGTGATGGGCGATGGGTCAGCGGGAGCGCCGGTCTGGTAGGCAAAGAAGGTGAACTGGTCAATCTGCCAGCCCAGCGGGTTGGTGACCTCAAAGTCGTCAGCCATGCGATTGCCCACTAAAAACTGGTGTCCAAACCCGAGGGTGTTCATGCTCAGGTCAGTCTGCAGCCGACTGGCATCCACACCGCTGCAGCCGCCAGGATGGGTGACCAGGGGTCCATTATCCCAGAGAACGGCATCGGGATAGGCGAAGGTGCGCAGACCCTGCGGTACAGGCATACCGGCAGTCTCAGGCTTGCCAGCCAGGTCGGCGGTCGCGTCCGGATCGGGCGGGAGAAGCGGCGCAGGGATTGCTGGCGAGGCGACTTGCTGCACTGGAGTGTAAGCCCAGTGCACGGCATTCTCCACGGGATCGTACCACGCCTCACCGATGTTCCAGCTCAGGTTGTCGGCGTATTCCACTCCAGCCGGAAGCGGGTCGACCATCGAAAAGCCCGTCATCAAGTGTTGGGTATTGATGTTGATGATATAGGGGAAGACATCGCCATTGTGGGCGTAGAGTGGCGCTTCTTTCCATACATTGAATATATCGTAACATGCATTGAGGTCGCAGGAGACCTGCTGCAGAGACTCGAACGGCATGGGCGAAATGGCTCCGCTGCCGATTGTGCCGCCAACAGTCCACACCTTGCCGTCCAGGTGCCAGCCAACAGAGCCAAGCTGACCGACATGCAGTGTCTGAAGCAATGGCTCGGTCCATGTGTCTGTGGCGATATCGTACACAAAGACCGTGTTGTTGTAGGTGCCCCAATAGCCATCGGGGTCGCCGCCGATCAGCACCAGCGCGCCCATGTCCTCCTTACAAACCAGGGCGGGAGTCATGGCGCCAGCCGCGGGCGGAATATTTGCCAGTTGGGTCCACTGCGAGCCGGTGGGCTGGGTGGCATCCAGGCGGAAGAATTCATGGTAACCGCGGTAATCGCCGCCCACGTAGATGTAGCCCTGGCAGCCCACGCCGGCGCCAAGGATATGACCGTTGGGTGACGAACCCGCCGGCTTGTTATCCAATTGGGTCCAGGCGTTGCTGCCGGGATTGTACTGCCATGTCTCCAGAGTCGTGTTGGAAAAGGAGCTGTCTGGACCACCGCCAACGAGGAACAGGCATTCTCCCACGCCCGAGGAGCAGGTGCCCACCCCGCCAGCGCTTCCGCCGCGGCTGACCGGCAGATTCGCAGGGGTGGTGTTATCCCAACTGCCGGTGAGGGGATTATAGACCTGCAGATCATTGGTAGCCGCAAAGACGGCGTTAAAACCAGCGGCGGCATAGAGCTGACCGTTGATCCAGCCTACCACCGGGCTGAACCGTGGGTTTGGCATGTCGGCTAACTGCGTCCAGGTGGCGCTGCCCGGGTTGTACATCTGCAGATCCGGGTTGAGAACGCTGGAGCCAGTAGCCAATCCGCCTACCACGTAACCCACCGGACCGGCAGCCGCCGGATTGGTGCCTACGGTGCTGCCAGCCCACTGATTCGGCGTTGCGCCGGTAATCGGCTGGAGCTGCCAGCCAGCAGGGTCAAAGAACTGGCTGACAAGATGTTTGATCAGCGCGGAGGCATCGTTGTTATCTGGGTTCGTTTGGTCCACCGCGGTCACCTCGCACGTCACCGTATCGCCGGGCTGACCAGCCGGGATGAAATTGATCGGGATGGCATGGCTTGCGCCGTTCGGCACAAAGACCGAGGGTGGTCCCTTGCAAGTCCCTGCGCCGGAGGTGATCGTGTACGACAGATTCACCAGCGTGTCATAGCCGGTTGAGTTCCAGACTGTGAGCTCGTGTTCCTGCACCCCGCAGGGACAACCGGTTTCTTCGATCAGCTCTGGCGTCACCATGATGGGTGGTTGAGGTTCTACAGGACCATAGGAACCAGAAACTTGATGAGGTGCGCCTCCATAGCCGTCGCCGATATAGTTCCAGGGCAGGATCCAGGGTGCGCCAGCAGCACTGGGGATGGTGATATTGGTGCAGAAATCGAAGTTGGTGCCCCAGCTCCCGCCATTCCAGGCGCCGCAACCTGTCTGGGGGGGATAGCCGGCGCTCTGCCAGTAGACCACATTGCCAGCATCCACACCTGCCACCGGCGGCAGCGAACCGCCGCAACCATTGGCTGGCGGAACCGAGTTGGCAGCCACCGAGTTGACCGTCCAGCCGTCGGGCAGGTCAGCCTCGAAGTGGTCCATGTACTCGGCGTCTGGCGACTGGACAAAGACCGTGAAACAAAGGTCAAAGGCAGCGCCGATGGGTACAGCGGCTGGGCTTACATTCGCAAGAGTGGAACTGCCAATGTTATCGATTCCTCTCTGACCTTCGGCAGAGGTGTACAGGTCTGGCGGTCCCTCTTCGGTTATCCCATCCTGCGATGGTGCTGCCGCCAGGGTGACAGACACCGCAGCCAGCAGTATAAATACAACAAGCGCGATTAAGAGACTGTGTGACTTCATGTGTCCTCCCCACGTATCTATATATTTTTTGGACGATTGGTACATTCATTATAGTATTATTTTGTGAAAAATATTATTAATATCAGTCATACACGGGGTTTGTTGAAGAAAGGCGGCTAGAGAAAAAAACCTTTCTCTTAAAATGCAACACGAATGCACGGGGCAGAAGATGGGGATTGCCCACAGGGTCTTGAAAAAATGCGACGGATGGGATAAATTTATATTAAATTCAGAGACTGGCGAGATGCCGGTTTGGGGCGGGTTTGTTATCGGGTAAAAATGACCAGGGTGGAAACCATTCACGATCTCATCCAGGAGAGCCGCAACTGTGAGCGCGCCGGGGATATCCCGGCTGCCCTGCAGCGCGCGCGCCAGGCGGTAGAACTGGCGCGCGCTCTCGATGCCTCCCCTCTGCTGCCCCTGGCGTTGATCTGCCTGGCAAAAGCTCACTTTCGCCTGGGCAAATACACTTCGGCGCAGGCGCTCAGCCACGAAGCGCGATCGCTGGCTGAGGAGAACACGCCGGTGGTGGTGGACGCCTGGCAAATCTGCGCCAACTGCGCCACCGAGATCGGCTCACCCTCTGAAGCCGAGATGTTCTACACCCGGGCTGCCAGCCTGGCGCGGGAAATTGGCTATACACAGGGACGAATCGCCGCCTTGCATGGCATCACCGCCGGCGTCTACCTGCCGCGCGGGCAATTCGAGCTGGCGCTGGCAGCCGAGGCGGAAGTGCGCCAACTGATGCAGAAAGAGGGGCAGACAACAGACCTGATCTACCCCCTGGTCATCACCATCATAGTCTATCAATTCACCGGGCAGCACGAGGGGGCGGCTGCCTTGCTGAGCGAGTTGGAAGAGCTGGTCGCTCCAGATTCGCTGGTTGAAGGTTACCTGCACTGCCTGAACGGCAACCAGGCGCTGGAGCAAGGCGCCTGGGAAGAAGCCCGGGGGCGCTACGCGCGCGCCCGCTCCATCGCCGAGGCATGCGGCGAACCCTGGCTGAACATCCACCTGCGCCTGGGGATGAGCCGCTATGAGCGCCTGCTGTCACAGGGTCCCAACGCCCTGCAGTGGGCGCAGGATGCGTGTTGCTACGCCTCGAACCTGAACTGTCGCTATGAACTGGGTCGGGCAATGATCGAACGCGCCCAGGCGCACTGGCTGTGTGGGCAGCCCGAGATGGCGCAGAACGACCTGCAGACCGCCATCGCCTTGCTGAAAGAGCTAGAGGCAGCCTTCGATCTCGCCCACGCCCGCCTGCTCCTGGCGGCGCTGCTCCACGAGCAAAAAGACCCCCAAGCCGAGCAAGCCTGGCGGGCGGCGGTGGAGGCAATCCTCTCCGGCGGCTATGGGTATCTGCTGCAACGCGAGCGGCGCCGCGCCTATCTGCTGGTGGCGGAATACCTGAGTCATCCCGAGCGAGAGCTGGCGCAGTTATCCGAGCAACTGATCGCCGAGATGGACAAAACGCCGCCGCCCGCCCTGCACGTCTGTGTGCTGGGCGATTTCGCCCTCTACCGGGGCAGGGAGCGGGTCTCTCCGGCGCTGCTCAAACAGCGCCAGGCGGGCGAGCTTTTGCGCCTGCTGCTGATCAGCCCGGGGCGCAGACTGAGCCGGGAACAGGTGATTGACGCCCTGTGGCAGGATAAATCTCCGGCGGCGGCGATCAACATCTTCCACCAGACGACCTCCGCCCTGCGCCACGCCCTGGAACCCGACCTGCCCAGCAAGTTCCCATCCCGCTACCTGCTGGTGGAAGAGGGACAGGTCTGCCTGCGCCTGCCGCCCGGCTCGCAGGTGGACTATGAACAATTCGAGGTTCACCTGCGTCGCGACGAGTGGCGCGAAGCGATTAACCTCTGGAAGGGCGAGCCATTCTACCTCGACCGCTATAAAGATTGGGCAGCCCTGAAGCGCGAGGAATTGACTCAAGGTTACCTGCGGGCGTTGCTCTGCCTCGCCCGAGAAGAGCTGGCAGGCGACAACGCCGAGCGCGCCCTGGAAGCCTGCCAGCGCATCCTGCAAACCGACCCCTGGCACGAGCAGGCGGCGCTGCTGGCGATGCACGCCTGCCTGAAAATGAACAACCGCTCCGGGGCGCTGCGCATCTATCTCAACCTGGAGCGCCGCCTGCAGGATGACCTGGGAATCGCCCCCCAGGATGAGCTGCGTCAGCTCTATCTCTCCCTCTTGAAATAACCTGTCAGTCTTTTGTCAGTCGCTGGTGCTATGGATTAAGCATGCGCACCACCCTGACGCTGATTTTGCGCCTGCTGGTTGACTCAAACGAGCCGGAAGCCCTGCGCGGCGCCATCCAGGCTGTCTCCAGCAAAAAAGAGCATACCTTCAACAACGGGCAGAGTCTGCTGGAATGGCTGCGAATCTGGCAAAAAAGCTGTCTGGAAGGTGCGCCCGAATCGCCTCAGTTTATCTCAGATGAAGATGTTCAAAAGGGGGTGCAGGACAATCCCTCTCGCTCCCCCACACAAGAAGGGAGTTAGCAAATGCATGCGAAAGTCGGTTTTCTCCTCCGTTATGGCTTCCTCAGCCTGGTCTTTCTTACCATCTGGTCGCTGGCAGCTTCGCCCAGGGTAACGTCAGCCGCTGTCCCAGATGAAGAGGCAGCGGCTCCGCCGCAGGCGGCGTCCGCCGCGCCGCAGGACAGGCAAAAAAGCTCCCCGAACGCCTGCGTCCCCGGACCCCACAGCGGGACGATCAACTCAAGCCAGGAGTGGTGCCTGAGCGACAATCCCCATTATGTCACCGGAAATGTGGAGGTTGCGGCGGGCGCCACGCTGACCATCGAACCCGGGGTGCAGGTGTTGTTTTACCCGGCGACAGGTCTTTATGTCAACTACGGGGCGACCCTGATCGCCGAGGGAACCGCCGACCTGCCCATCACCTTCACCTCCCAGGCAGCCAACCCCCAACCCGGCAGTTGGGGCAGGCTCAATTTCGATACAACCGCCACCGTACGCCTGGCATACTGCGACATCGGCTACGGCGGGGCAGGCTCAGCCCCCAACCAACTGGTGTACACCTCCGCCTCGAATGTGGAGGTGCGCCACTGCCGCATCCACCACTCCCTGGGGCTGGGACTGTGGCTCAACGCAGACGGCATGACGCCCCTCTTCGAAGATATCGAGTTCGATCATAACGCCACCTACCCCGTGCACCAGACCACCATCGCAATGAACCCCACTTACATCAACCTCAGTTTCCACGACAACGGCACCGACGCCCTAAGCATCAGCAACAGCCCCGTCAATCGCAACGTCACCCTGGATGGCAGCCCCTACGCCCTGAACGGCGCCCCGATTTACTACGGCGGAGGTAGCATCTATAACTACTACTCGCTCACCATCACCCCCGGCACCACCCTCAAGATCGCCAGCGATCAGGGTCTTTACGTCAACTATGGGGCGAC
>FWPV01013958.1_pt1 | contig 11947 bp, 11 predicted proteins | sample 2228371 | NCBI WGS metagenome assembly FWPV01 (sample SAMEA103939776, study PRJEB20133) | metagenome | reverse complement strand
GGCCGCAAAGAATTTCAATATAAAACTTGGCGTTCTTAGCGTCTTGGCGGTTCCAAAATCCTTATTTCCGATAGAGTCTATTCTATTTTTACACCTTCTATCGTCGCAAACAGGCCTGCTTGGGCCTGATGCCGGTTCTTGTCGTCTTGCAGTACTACCTGCCCAAACGTAGATAGGCTGGACGCAGTGGACAACTGCTGGCGGTTGTCCAACGACTGTAACGCCAAGCGGTGGGCATTTGGACCGCGACAGTCACAAGATTTCTGCGGCTCCTCCCCTTGCCTGGCTTGATGCGTGTGAAAGCCTGACCCTGCCTGGTCGGAGGCGTCCATGAACGGCCAACCGATCCATTGACTCATCCGCTGCCGAGGCGCAGAGGTTTTTCCGTTTCCCTGTAGTGCCACAATCTCTGCCCCCCCGCTGCCCTCTTAAATTGTTACGAGGAGGTGATTGTATTGAGCGAGAATGAAAAGATACAAGATGCCCCAGGTCACCTGATGGCCTATGCCATCCGGTGGCTGGGGAGGTGGAGCGGGCAGGACCCCGGCAACCTGCTGGCCGGCCTGCCGGAGGATGGTGGGGAGCTTGATCCCTACCGGCGGTTGCTGGCCGGCGACCAGCCGCCCACGGAGCCGGCCGCGCCGCTGCTGTCTATCTTTTCGCGGGTGAAAGACCCCCACGGCAAGGCACAAGTGCCGCCACGGTACTGGCCCCCCGGCAAGCTGGACCTGAACGAGATTCCCATGCCCCAGGAGGATGTGAAGCCAACTGAAGCAGAGGTAAAATCTCTGTGGCGGGGGTTTGCGGCGGAGGCAGCGCAGGTGCTCAAGCTGCCAATAGAGGCCGGGGCCCGCTTGGAGGCCTTTACCCATCTGCTGCACAAATGGGCCTGGGCGGTGCCGTGCAGCTACGGCGAACCGGGGGTGTCGTTGTACGACGAGTTCCGGGTCCTATCGGCATTGGTGCACGCCTCCGGTTGTGCCAGGAGGCCCGCCGGGGAGTTTTTGCTAGTAGGGGGCGACATCCCCGGCATCCAGAGCTTTGTCTACACTATCACCAGCAAGGGGGCAGCCAAGGGCTTGCGCGGGCGGAGCTTTTTCCTCCAACTGCTGGGCGACGCGGTGGCGCGGCGGCTGTTGGCCGAGCTGGAGCTGCCCGGGTCCAACGTGATCTATGCTGCCGGCGGGAACTTGATGCTGTTGGCGCCGGCCGGGGTCGAGAACAAGATCGGGGAGGTTGGTGCCGCCATAAATCGGCAAATGTTTCGGGCATTCGAGGGCGACCTGGCCCTGTGCCTGGCGTGTTGCCCGCTGCCGGCAACGCAGGTGGGCAGCAGCGACTTTGCTGAAGCGTCGCGCCGGCTCCATCAGCGGCTGGGTCGGCAGAAACGCCGGCGCTTTGCCGACATTGCCGAAAAGGAGTGGGATAAGGTCTTTGGCCCAGAAGGCCAGGGCGGGGTGCAGTTTTGCGCCGTGTGCCAGCACGAACGACGAAAAGGGGAAAAGGGAGAGAGGCTGGAGGATGGGGGCTGGGTGTGCCCCCAGTGCACCGGCTTCCAAGAGTTGGCCCAGGCCATCGCTCGCGATCCCCTGCTCATAGTGGTGGGGCAACGGCGACCCGACGGGGATGGTGAGGGCTGGCAAGAGCTTCTGTGGGAGCTAACGGGCCGGTGGTATGCTTTTGGTCAGGACCTGGCGGCGTATGTGCCGCCCGATGCCCGGGCCTACTACCTGAACCATCTGGCCTATCTGAACGAAAGCGCCCAGGGATACCGCCTGATCGCCAACACCACGCCCCGGGGTGAGGATGGCCTGGTCAAGACTTTTGAGGACCTGGCCGACGGCGCGGTCGGCCTGAAGCGGGTGGGGGTGCTGCGCATGGACGTGGATGATCTAGGGCAGGTGCTCATCCGCTGGCTGCCCGATCGAACGATGGCCAGCACCTCGGCGCTAAGCCATGCCCTGGACCGTTTCTTCACCGGCTGGCTGGATGCCATCTGCAGCGAGGTGGCGGCCGCCCCCCAGATGGCCGGAGTGCCTGGCAATCGCGGCGACCTGCTATATGTCATCTATGCTGGGGGCGACGACCTGTTTGTGGTCGGCGCCTGGAACCTGATCCCCCTGCTGGCCGAGCGCATTCACCGGCGGTTTGCTGCCTATGTGGGCCACAACCCCAACCTGCACATCTCGGCGGGCATCACCCTGGAGGACCGCAAGTTCCCCCTCTATCAGGCAGCGGACCGGGCAGGAGGCGCCCTGGAGCAGGGCGCTAAGGAGTGGACCCGTCAGGTGGAAGGCCGCCCCGTCAAGAAGAATGCTGTCTGCTTTTTGAATCAGGTGGTGGGCTGGGAGGCAAAAGGCTACCCCTTTGTGAAAGAGCTGACCGAGCAGCTCGTGTGGCTGATAGAGGAACAGAGGGTGCCGCGCAGCCTGCTGACAACCCTGCGGGCCATCTGCGCCCAGTACGAAGAGGATGTCCGGCGGGCGCGGGAACGGGGGCTGAAGGATGACAGGATGTACTACGGCCCCTGGCTGTGGCGCAAGGTCTACCAGCTTTCGCGCATCGGCCAACGGTACGACAAAGAGGACACAAAGGAGATTGCCATGGCGATCAAAAAGCTGGAGGAAGAGGTTTTGACCAGGGAACAGATGCCCTACGTGGGGTTGGCCACCCGTTGGGCGGAATATTTGACGCGAGGAGGACACGAACAATGAGCAACGGACGATATGAAGGGGTTATTCCCCGAGATGCAGTGATCACGATCATTACTCAGGACGAGCCCAAGCTGCTCGTGGATGAGGCGGATAGCGCCGGAAAGCAACTGGCCGAGCAAAAGCTCACCAAAAGCCAGATCCGTACCATCTTTGGGACCGTGCGGCAGATTCAATCGAAATGGCCGCCTTCCCTCGATCCCGAAGATGAAAAGGCCAGAATCCGAGAACTGATGCTCTTGAAACCCAAACTGGCCTATCAGGCAGCACGGGAACCCAAGGTCAAGCCGTTGGCTGATGTCCTGGACCTGGCGATTGACCAGGTAGCCGGCCAGCGCGTCCGGTTCCAGCGGTTCGTCGAACTATTTGAGGCTATCCTGGCGTACCACACCAAGTATGGTGGCAAATAGGAGGGAGAGAAATGGCAGACAAGGCAAGGGTAACCCTGTACGGGCGAGTATTCATCACGGGCAACATCAAGGCTGTCACCGGCCTGCACATCGGCGGGGCGGCTGGCGCCCTGGAAATCGGTGGCGTAGACTCACCGATCATCCGCAACCCCCTCGACAACCGGCCCTACATTCCAGGTTCGTCGCTGCGGGGCAAGATGCGCTCTTTGATAGAAAAAAGGGCTGGGGCTGAGCTCAATTTCTACGTCAGTCGTATCAAAGGTAAAGAGGTGCGCGTTCACGTCTGCAAGGCCAGGAAGCAACCAGATGGGACGTTGCTGCCGCCTGAGGAGCAACCCTACACCGCCTGTCCGGTCTGCCCGGTGTTCGGCGTGACCGGTGACGAGTTCGCCGATGCTCCTACCCGCCTCATCGTCCGCGACGTGTTTCTGAGCGACGAGAGCGCCAAATCTCTGGAAGAGGTCCAGACCGATCTGCCCTACAGCGAGGTCAAGTGGGAGGCGACCATTGACCGGGTGACCTCGGCGGCGGTGCCCCGCCAGATCGAGCGGGTGCCGGCCGGGGCGGTGTTCGAGGGGTTCGAGATGGTCTTTAGCCTCTACGACCCCAAAGATGTGGAGCGGCTGGCGACGGTCATCGAAGCCATGCAGTTGCTGGAGGACGACTACCTGGGCGGGCTGGGCTCGCGGGGTGGGGGCAAGATCGCCTTCGAGAACCTCAAGATCTATGCCCGCAACCGGGAGAACTATGGCACCCCAGACCCGTGGACAGGCGATGCCAGCAAGGTGGCGAAAATCCTGGAACAAAAAGAGGCGCTGATCGAGTGGGCACGACGGACGATCCCCACGACATAGGAAGGAGGCCGACAGTGGGTGCGACATATGTGTACCGGCTCGCGCCACGGACCGCCTTCCACTTTGGGCTGCGAGGGGTGGGGATTGAAGAGACCGAGGCCTTTTGCCCGGCCGATACCCTCTTTTCCGCCCTGTGCCTGACGCTCCGCGAGTGGGACTCTGGCGGCAGCGGGGCGGTGGAAGCCTGGCTAGCGCGGTTCCCGCCTCTGAACGGAGGCGGCCCGCCGCCGCTGCGCCTGTCGTCGGCCTTTCCCTACGCCGGGAAGGTGCTCTTTTTCCCCAAGCCGCTGTTGCCGGCCAACCTGCCACCGGAGATGCACTCAAGCTGGGCCAAGACGCTGAAAAAGATCGCCTTTGTGTCCCGGCAGATCGGGATGGCCTGGCTGGCCCAGGAGGATCTAAGCGCCGAGGCCAACCACGACCAGTTGCTACACCGAGGCAGGGTCTGGGTCACGCGAGAGGAGCTGAGCCAACTGGCCGGGTTCTACGATCCGCGCACAGGTCAGATCCGCATGTGGGCCGTCGAGGCGCTGCCCCGGGTGACGGTGGACCGGGCCACCTGTCGGTCGGCGGTCTACCAGGCGGGCGTGGTGCGCTTCCGGCCGGGGGCCGGGTTGTTCACCCTGGTCGAGTTTCTGGACGGCGACGCAGAGGCCGAGAGGCAGCGGCTGACCACCCTGTTCCAGGTGATGGGCCACAGTGGCCTGGGCGGCGAGCGCAGCAGCGGCTACGGCCAGTTCGATCTGCAGGAACCGGAACCGTTCGCCGGCCTGGGAGCGGTGGATGGCGATCTGTTTCTGACCCTGGCACCCTACCACCCCACCCCGGCAGAGGTGCAGGCCGGCGTGTTGGGCGAGGGCGCGTCGTACAATTTGCTGACGCGGCGGGGGTGGGTCGGCTCGCCAGAGGGCATGCCGCTGCGCCGGCGGCTGGTGCGGCTGCTGGGCGAAGGCTCGGTGCTGCGGCACACGGGCCAGGCCGGCTATGGCGACCTGACCGACGTAACCCCCCGCGACGAGCACGGCCAGGAGGTGCTGGGCCACAAGGTGTGGCGCTACGGCATCGCCTTCCCGATCCCCGCGACGGCACCGGCCAGGGAGGAGGTGGACTGATGGACAGTCTGATCTACACCGCAAGGCTAGAGCTGCTCTCGCCGCTGCACATCGGCACCGGCACAACCTTGTTGGAGGGCGTAGACTGGGTGCAGGAAGGAGGCTGGGTCTACGTGGCCGACCAGAACCGCCTGCTGGAAACGGTGCTCGATCGGGCGTTGGCCGAGGGCAAGGGCCAGGAGGCGGTGATCGAGACCATCACCGGCATGACGCTGGCCGACCTGCGGCAGGCCGGCTGGCTGACCCGCGACGACTTTCGAGAAGGCTCGCCCCTGTTCCGCTACCGGCTGCACGGCACGCCGGCCATGAACCAGATCGCCGAAGCGATCAAGGATGTGTACGGTCGGCCCTACCTGCCCGGCTCCAGCCTGAAGGGGGCACTGCGCACCGTGCTGGCCGTGGGCGCTGCCTCGGTGCGCAAGGCCGACCTGAGCCGCCTGGGCAAAAGCCGGAGCTGGGCAGCCCAGCCCATCGAGCGGGAGCTGTTTGGCTCCGACCCCAACCACGACCTGCTGCGCGCCCTGCAGGTGGGCGATAGCGACCCCGTGGACAAGGGCCAGCTCGAGATGGTGCGGGTCCATGTCTTTCCCACGGCCCAGCAGACGGGGTACGGCCACAACCAGGGGCTGGATGTAGATGTAGAGGCGCTGCGCAAAGGGACGGAGCTGACGATGACGCTCAAGGTGGACGGTACCCTCTTTGGCGACGACACCCCCTTGGGCCGCTTTGTCGAGCAGGAGTTGGGCTTTGGCCCAAAGCACAGGTGGCTGCAGACCCTGCCCAAGTGGGCGCGGACGCTGGCCGGCCAGCGCATCGCGGACGAGATCGAGTTCCTGGAGAAAAAGACAGGCGGCGGGGCGGCGGCCGGGTTCTACAAACGGCTGGCCGGCGTCTGGGAGGCGCTTGGCGAGGACGAATTCCTGGTGCAGGTGGGCTGGGGGGCCGGTTGGGCCAGCAAGACCTTTGGCCGGCTGCTCCAGCGCGACCCGGAGGCGTTCGAGCGGCTGGTGCGGGATTATAAGCTCAGCCCCCAGGACAAGCAGCGCCGGGCCGGGCAGCCCTTCCCCAAGAGCCGCAAGCTGGTGCGCCGGGGCGAGCGGCCGGCCGAGCCGCTGGGCTGGCTCAAGGTCACGCTGACGCCCAAGGCGTAGCGGAGAACAGGTGCGACGCACGTTGGACGTGCGTCGCACCTGATACTGGAGGGTGCTGATATGCCCAAAGAACCTGCCTGGAACGTGATGCTCATCGCCCCGGTGGGCACCCGCGATGTGACGCTGACCGACCTGTCGCTGCTGCCCGACGAGGCGCTGCGCCGGGCGTGGGACCACGCCGACGTGCGCGAGCGCACCGGCGCCCGGCAAAAGGGCCAGGTACTCCTGGCCGATCTGGAGCGGTACGCCCCGGCCCTGCGCCTGGACATCCTGGGCAAGGCGGTGCGCCACGCCTTTGCCCGGCATGGCAAAATAGACCGCCTGGTGCTGGTCGCCTCGGACGAGCCGGAGGAAACGCCCGACCGCTACCGGCGGAACGATACCATCGAGCTGGCGCGTCTGATCAAGGAGCTGCTGCGCCGGGACCCAACCCTGCACGCCGTGGGCGAGCGGACCAAGATCATGCCGGTGACCGACAACCCGGCCAGCTATGAGGTCATGCGCCGTTTCTATCGACAGGGGCTTCTGGCCTGGACCCGCGACCTGGCGCCGGACGGCGTGTGCTACCTGGCCGTGACCGGCGGTACGCCCCAGATGAGCACCATGCTCCTGCTGGAAGGGGTGCGCCTGCTGCGGGCGCGTGCCGTGCCGCTCTACGTGCTGGAGGAATACGACGTGCCGCAAACCCTGGACGTGGGGCGCGAGATGCTGGTGGATTCGCTCCGCCAGACCCTGGAGCGCGATCTGGGCATCTATGCCTACCATGCTGCCTGGCGGTCGGTGGTGGAGGAGGAGGCGACGCTGCGCCCCGGCCTGCCCGGCCACTATGACGCCCTGCGGGCCGTGCTGGACGCCGCCCGCCACCGGCTGAACTTTGACTTTGCCGCCGCCCAGCGGGCCTTGCTCGGCGCCGACCGGGGCCTGCCGGAACCGCTTGCCCATCGGGTGTTGGCCCTGGCGACCGAGCTGGGCGAGAAGGGGCGCACCCCCGAATGGCTGATCGCCGAGGTGTACCACAGCGCCGTCGTCCGGCGGCGCACCGAGTCCTATGCCAGCTTTGTGGGGCGCGTCTTCCGCTTCCAGGAAGCGATGCTGCGCTACCTGTGTGAGCGATGGGGGGCGCGATTCGGCGGCAAAAACGATGCCTGTCTCGACCCGGAGTGGCTGGCCGAGCAGCCGGCATTGGTCCAGGCGCTGGAACAGGCTGAGGTAGATGCCGGACGCGAGGTGTCGCGCCGTACCTTGCGCGTGGTGGCCGAATATCTGGCGCAGGCAACCGGCCGGCCGGAGGGGATGGGCTGGCTGCGGCGGCTGGACCGGCTCGAGCAGGTGGCCGGCCTGCGCAACCAACTGGTCATCACCCACGGCTTTGAGGGGGTCTCGGCCGGGCGACTGGCCGAGCTGTACCCCGGCGGGGCCGAGCAGATCGAAGCCGACATGGCCGCTCTGCTGGCCGACATCTTGGGGGTGGCTGGCGCGGCCAACCCCTACGACGCCCTCAACGACCTGTGTCGAGACCTGATGGGAGGGAGTTGAAATGTCAGGCTGGAAGCCCCCGATCTGGCGGTACAGCGGCTGGCTAATCGCCCTGATCAGCGGCCTGCTGCTGCCGGTGATTACGAACCTGGCGGCCAGTTGGCTGGAGGCAACCTTTGGTGGGACACAGGCGCGGCTGATCCAGCTCATAGCCATCCTCGTGGCGGCGGTGGTCGCCTTCTGGGTGGTGGCCTTTGCCCTGCGATCCAGGGTGGAGCCGATGATCCTGGTGCCGCGCGATGCCCGGCCCGATCGCTACCCCGGCCTGATCGCCCTGGTGGGGCGGGGCCGGCCTGGCGAAAAGAGCGACCCCCACGAGCAGGCAGCAGCCAGAGCCATCGAGTACCACCTGGGCGACGACGACACGCTCAAGGTGTGTTGGCTGATAGCCAGCAGTGGCGAACAGGGCAGCGTGCTGATGGCCGAGAGGATCCGCGACCTCTACGAACGGCGCTGCACAATCCTGGTTCGCCAGGTGGGCGACGCTTTTTCGGTCCAGGACACCTATGATGTGGTGCAAGAGATTTATAATAAAGAGCTATACACAGACGAGTTCCGGGGGCTGGGGCTGGCGCCCGAGCGGGTGATCGCCGACTTTACCGGCGGCACGGCGCCGATGACGGCCGGCATGGTGCTGGCCTGCGGCAAGGATCGGCCGATGCAGTACACGGTAGGGCGCAAGGAGGGGATCGCCTCTATGCCCCAGCTAGTCCGATTCAAGCCGACACCCCGCCGGCGAGGAGGGTGAGATGCTGCTTTCCTGGGTGTTGACACTACGACCGGAGCGTGAGGCCACCGTCCCGACCAACCTGGGCCGGGCGACACATGCCTGGTTCCTGGGCCAGGTGCGGGCCGCCGACCCGGCGCTGGCCGAGGCGCTGCACAGCGACCAGGGACAACGGCCTTTTACCGTCTCTAACCTGTGGGAGCTGGGCCGGGGGGGCAGCCCGGAGGCCTCCCTGTCGCCGGAGCGGAGCTACACGTTGCGGACCACCACCTTTTCGCCGGCGCTGTCCAAGGTGGTGAAGGAGCAGGTAATCCCCGCCCTGCCGGCGACGGTGACGCTGGCCAACACCGCCTTCCGGGTGACGGCCAGCACCACCGACCCGACGGAGCATCCCTGGGCGGCAGAGGCGACCTTCGAGGGGTTGGTGCAGCAGTTCACCCTGGCGGCCGACGTGCCCCGGCTGGTGGGGCTGCGCTTTGCCAGCCCGACGGCCTTCCGGGTGACCGGCAAAAAGAGCGTCATGCCACTGCCGTTGCCGGCGCTGGTCTTTGGCGGGCTGCTGGACAAGTGGAACACCTTCTCGCCCATCCAGGTGCACCCCGATGTGCGCCGTTTCGCCGAAGAGTGCCTGGCTGTCAGCAGTTTCCGGCTGGAGACGCGGCAGGTGACCTTTGGCGAGCAGGGGGAAAAGGGGGCCTTGTCTGGCTTTGTCGGGACGTGCCGCTACTACGTCGAGGTGCCGGACCGCTACTGGATGGGGCTTGTGCACCTGCTGGCCGGGTTTGCTCTGTACGCCGGGGTGGGGCTGCGCACGACAATGGGCCTGGGCCAGGCGCGGCGATTGGAGACGAGAGAGAAGAGATAGAGAGGCTGTCCTCTCTATCCGGTTCGCACGTTACCAACTGAATAGCATTCATGGAGATTATTCGGGGGCGGCACCTCCTCACCCCACCCCCACCGCCTGCGGCGGCACCTCCTCACCCCACCCCCGCCGCCTGCGGCGGCACCCCCTCCCCTCTCCCGCCGGGCGGGAGAGGGGAGGGAGTTTTGGGGGAGGGGTGAGGGCGCGTCACCGGGAGGTGTGAGATGAGCCTGATCGAACGGGTGTTGGACATGACCAACCTGCAAGAGGCGTGGGAGCGGGTGGCCGAGAATCAAGGCGCGCCGGGCGTGGACAAGGTGAGTATCCGGCGCTTTGCCCGCCACTGGGAGGAGAACCTGCGGCGCATCCGCGAGCAGGTGTGGACCAACTGCTATCGGCCGGCCAGACTGCGGCGCACAGCCGTGCCCAAACGCCACAGCGGGGGCCAGCGGCTGATTGCCGTGCCGATCGTCGCCGACCGGGTGCTGCAACGAGCGGTGCTCAACGTGGTGGATGATCTTTTCGACCGCGAGTTCCTGGAGTGCAGCTTCGGGTATCGCAAGGGGCGGGGCGTGCGCCAGGCGGTAGCCGCTCTGCTGCGCTACCGCGACCGAGGGCTGAGATGGGTGTTGGACGCCGACATAGACGAGTGTTTCGACAGTTTGGATCATGAGCTGCTGGAAGGTTTTCTGGCCGAAAAGCTGGGCGATCCGGTGGTCATGGGCCTAATGCGCGCCTGGCTGCGGGCGGGCCGCCGCTTCGAGAACCCCGACCGGGGCATCGCCCTGGGCATGCCGGTCTCGCCGCTGTGGTGCAACGTCTACCTGCATCGGCTGGACCGGGAGCTGGTGCGCCACCGCTGGGCCGTGGTGCGCTACGCCGACGATTTCGTCGTGTGCGGCGACAGCCGGAAACAGGCAGAGCAGGCACAGCAGGTGGTGACCGACCTGCTGGTCCCCCTGCGCCTGCGCCTGGAGCCGAGCAAAACGCGCATCACCAGTTTCGACGAGGGGTTCGAGTTCCTGGGCGTGCGCTTTTACCGAGACAGCTACACGTTCGCGTGGGAGGGCAAGGAGGTAGAGGTGCACGGCCCGGTGCCGAGCTGGATCTGGGGCTATATGCCGGAAGGGTATGAGTAGGAGTCACCAGACCTTTAGGGTCTCCGAGGCCCTAAAGGTCTGGGGAGGCAGAAGATGGCGACGATGTACGTGACCGAGCAAGGAGCGCGACTGGAGAAGGAGTACCGGCGCTTCCTAGTAACGAAGGAGGACGAGGTATTGCTGGCGGTGCCGGCGGCGCGGTTGGACCACGTGGTGTTGGTAGGGCAGGTGGGGGTGACGACGCCGGCGCTGTTGGCCCTGCTGGACGAAGGGGTGGGGCTGAGCCTGGTGAGCCGGGCGGGGCAGTTGCGTGGCCGTCTGCTGCCACCGACGGGCAAAAATATCCTGCTGCGGCACCGGCAGTACGAGCGGGCCACCGACCCGGCCTTTTGCCTGGCCATCAGCCGGGAAATCGTGGCCGGCAAGCTGCGCAACTGCCGGGCGCTGGCCCGCCGTTGGGCCAGAGACCATCCTGACGTGCCGGCGGACTTGATCGGGCGGATCGACGTCGCCGTGAAACAGGTGGCGACAGCGCCCGATCTGGACACGCTGCGAGGCATCGAGGGGGAGGGGACGCGCAGCTACTTTGCCGTGTGGCGGGCCGCGCTAAAGCCGGGCATGGGCTTTGAGACGCGCACCCGCCGCCCGCCCCAGGACCCGGCCAACGCGCTGTTGAGCCTGGGCTACACGCTGCTGACCGACAACCTGATGACCGCCTGCGAGGTAGTGGGCCTGGACCCCTACGATGGCTTTTTCCACGCCGACAAGTATGGCCGCCCGGCGCTGGCGCTGGACCTGATGGAAGAGTTCCGCCCGGTGATCGTGGACTCGGTAGTGCTCAAGATCATCAACCGGGGGATGCTGACCGCCGACGATTTCGAGCCGAGGCCGGAGGGGGGCGTCTATCTGAAGCGGGAAGCATTGCGTATCTTTTTCCAGCAGTACATCGCCCGGCTGAACACGCGGGTCGTACACCCTGACGTCGGCCGGAAACTGACCTATCAGCAGTGGTTCGAGGTGCAGGCGCGGACGCTGCGCCAGGTCATCGAGGGAGAGCAGTCGGCCTATCGGCCCATGGGGGTACGGTAGAGGAGGACAGGGTGGAGCGACAGTTCGTGGTAGTGGCCTACGACATTCCGGACGACCGGCGCCGGGAAAAGCTGCACAATGCCCTGTTGAACTATGGCACGCCGGTGCAGTACAGCGTTTTCGAGTGCCTGGTGGACGACAAGGAACTGGCGCGGCTAAAGAAACAGATACAACGGACCATCAAGCCGCGGCTAGACCACGTGCGCTACTACTATCTGTGCGGGGCGTGCGTCAGGCGGATCGAGAGCACATTGGGTCCGGAGGTGGCGCACGAAGTGAAGGCGGTGGTGGTGTAAAGGGTAGGTAGGGGCGAGGCTTGCCCTCGCCCTCTTGCCCTCGCCCTCTTGCCCTCGCCCTCTTGCCCTCGCCCTCTTGCCCTCGCCCTCTTGCCCTCG
>FWPV01013957.1_pt1 | contig 11947 bp, 11 predicted proteins | sample 2228371 | NCBI WGS metagenome assembly FWPV01 (sample SAMEA103939776, study PRJEB20133) | metagenome | reverse complement strand
ATATTAGAAATCGTTTGTGCACTTATCCCCTCTCCTAATATAGGTCTTAGCGCTTCCCCAGTTAACCTCGTAGATGCACCATAAAGAAATATCCTCAATAAAGCTGTATCTACTTCTTTTACACGTTGCTTATAACGTGGTATTATCTTGCTTTCATATCTCATACCCCGTATCCTCGGCATTCGTATCTCAAGTCTCCCATCCTTAAGCGTTATCCACCTCTTCCAGCATCCATTACGGTAATCTCTCCGCTCTGCTTTGCGTTCATATATTGTGCAGCCTATTAGCATCGTCCGTTCCTCTTCAAGCGCTTCCTCTATGAAAAACTTCTTGAATTCCTTAAATGCATCCTCTTCAGCCTCCCAAAAATTAATAAAACTATTGTACTCTTTCCATAAATCTGTTAATGTTATATTCGTCAGTTCCTTTACTGACATGGGTGTATCCTCCTTTCTTTTCTTTCTTTTAAAATTTGAACAATGGAGAATACAACCTTTATTTATAACTATTCAAGTTTTTACACAGAAAATTTTACACTACCAATTGCCTTGACAAAGGGGGAACAAAAACTCTCCCGAATAAATTGTATCGACAGAGGTAGAACAACCCATAACTCCATTGACAGGGGGTGTTATGACGAAAAGAAAATTATCCTGACATCTACAATATCCTAATTTTATTTTTCATTTAACTCAATTAACAGTATGTGAACTTATTTATCCTGAACAAAGATTTTTGATTGCACGCAGTGCAAGGAGGTAGCTTTCCGGGCCAAATCCGCTTATCTGCCCAACCGCAACTTCAGCTATAAATGATTTTTTTCTATACTCCTCGCGTTTATGGATATTGGAGAGATGAACTTCTATGGTCGGTTTATTTACTGCTGCTATAGCGTCTCTGATAGCTATACTTGTGTGTGTATATGCAGCAGGATTGATAATTAAAGCATCGTAATCACTTTTCTGAATAACATCAAGAATATCGCCTTCGCTATTTAATTGAATTGTTCTAATGCTTATTCCAAGTTCAGAGGCAAGAGAGGAAATATCGCTATTGATTTCATCAAGAGTCTTGGTCCCGTAAATGCCTGTTTCTCTTGTGCCAAGAAGATTGAGGTTAGGCCCGTGTATTACAAGAACTTTCATAAGGTTTAAAATTCGCCTGCTAATTTTGGGACAGCGGTTTTGAGAATAAATCTCCCCTTACCATAATTTCCGTAAGGATGGATAACAAGAGCAAGGTAATAATCAGGGGTTATTCTACGCATAATTATACCGCATTTATCTGAGATAATAGAGAATTCTCTTGCTTCACCAATGCCAAGATTTAATGCAGCAAGGTTTATATCCTTTATCATTGCAGAAGCTTCAGCGCTGAGTTCTGTGAGATCAATTAATTTCTCGGTAACATATTCCTCTACTGTTATACCATCAGCTCCTATTATCATTGCTGATACAGCACCGTCAACCTTATCAACTGTTTCTTTAAGAACATCAGTGAAGATCATCACGCCTCTTTTTTATTGCATCAAGAAATCCATTCAGTTTCGAGATAAGCTCTTCTTTATCTTTTCCGGCAAGTTTAATTAAAACTCTGAGTTCTTCAATGCGTTGCATGACTTTCTTATTTTCCGGGTCTTTCTCGAGTATTTTTCTATAAATATTCATTGCAGAAAAATATTTACCATCAATAATGAATGGGTCAGCATCTTCTATTTCAGGCTCCTTTTCAGCTGGAGAAACTATTTCCTCCCTGATTTCTATCTCTGTTTTTTCTTTTTCTTCCAGGGATTCTTCTAATGGAGGAGATTCAGGAGGAAAAGAGGGTTCTTGAATTTTTGTTTCTAATGCATGTTCTTCTTCTGTTTTCTTTTCACTTTCGTATAATGGTTTCCATATATCGCTTAAATCAGTCCCGGACGTGGCTTCTTCAACAGTTTCTAAGGATTCTTTATGTAATTCCCTGATACCTTTGTCTTCTTCGCTGATTTCAGGTTCGGGAATTTCTGGTTCTAATATTTCCTCCTTATACTCACTCTGTTCCCATTGTTTTACAATATCTTCCTTCATATCTTCTTCAAAAGGCTCCATGCCTGTATCTTTTTCTTCTTTAAGTGGATATGATAAATCTGATATATCTGGAATTGACTCAAGTTCTGCTTCTGCAGAGATAATCTCAGGCTCTTTTTCCAGTAATTGTTCTTCACTGGTTTCGGTCAATTCAAGGATTGGCTCTCCTTCAATTGGTGGTACCCCGACAGTTTCAGATTGGAAAACAGGCTCTTCTATAATTTGAGGTTCTTCAATTATTTCAGCAGGCTGTTTATCTATTTCTGCAAGGGAGGTTGCAGCCCATTCATCCAGAGGATTGAGTTTTAAAACTGTCTGGAACTCTTTTATAGCTTTTTCTTTTTCTCCTAACTCCCTGTATATTTCAGCCAGTTTTTTATGAGCATACAGATTATCAGGAATAGCCGTGATTACTTTCTCAAACTCAGCCTGAGCTTCATGAAGCATTCCTCTCTCGATAAATATCTTACCAAGAGAAACACGGGCACTGAGGTACCCGGGCTGATTTTCAAGCCCTTTAACAAGAATTTCTATTGCCTCGTCAAGCATCCCGGCTTTTTTATATTCCTCTGCCAGAGGAACAAACAATTTTGAATTGGGATCCTTAGCGAGTTTTTCTTTTAATCTTTCTATATCTTCAAGTGACATATTATGACAAAATTTTCAATCAAATTAAAAAAAAAGTCAAGCCTTGATTTTTTTCATCCTGTCAAGAATCTCATTTGCAACAGATTCTTTATCCATTAAGGGTAATTCTATTTGATTATTTCTGTCAATTAAAATAACTTTATTTGTTTCAGCATCAAATCCAGCGCCAGCCTCGGTCACATCATTGAATACTATCATATTCATATTTTTTTCGCTCATTTTTTTAAGTGCTCTTTCAGGTTTGAAGCCTGTTTCAGCAGAAAAACCGATTATAAATATTTCCGGGTTGCTTTTTCTTGCCTCAGTGATAATATCGATTGTTTTTGTGAGTCTTATAATATCAACTTCAGATTTGTCAATTTTTTCGGATGAAAAAGCTGATGGTTTGAAATCAGATACTGCAGCAGCCATAATAATAACAGTTGAAGAGCCAAGAGTAGATTTGAGAGCATTATTCATGTCTTCAGCACTTTCAACTGAAATAAAATTTGCGCCCTTTGGTGGTGAAAGCTTTGAATGTCCGCTTATTAATGTGACTTCAGCCCCGCGTCTTAATGCAATTTTTGCAAGAGCATATCCCATCTTACCCGAAGACCTATTTGAAATGAAACGTACAGGGTCAATATATTCTCTTGTAGGTCCTGCAGTAATGACGATTTTTTCATTTGTTAAGTCTTTTTCCGTAAGTGTGGATTTTATAGCTTCGAGAATATCTTCGACTTCAGACATTCTGCCTGTTCCTTCTTCACCACATGCAAGAGAACCTTTTTCAGGACCTGTCTGAATAATTCCTTGAGCCAGTAAAGATTTTAAATTAGACTGAACAATTGGATTTTCATACATTCTCCAGTTCATGGCCGGTGCAATAATTTTTTTGCAATTACTTGCCATAAAACAGGTTGAAAGTAGATCGTCTGCGATACCAGAAGCAAATTTGCCAATAATATTTGCAGTTGCAGGTGCAATCACAAATAAATCTGAATTTGCTGGAAGTGAAATGTGTGACATTGGTTCGGTATAAAGATCTGTGAAAACTTTACTATTAGAAACTGCTTGAAATGTTAAAGGTGTTATAAATTTCTGGGCTGCATCGGTCATGATTACATTGACCGATGCGCCTTCATCTATGAGCTTTCTAATCAGATCAATTGTTTTGTAGGCTGCAACGCTACCTGAAATGCCAAGAAGTATGTTTTTATTCTTCAGCACCTTCTTCTTGTTTGTCTCCGAAAAGCCCCTCAAGTGCTTTTTTGTCCCTTTCCATAGCTTCTCTTTCATTAAGATAAACTTTCAGGTCTTTTTCGAATTCAGTGAGATCTTCTGATGTAACCTCTCTCTTCTTTTCTTCGAGAAGTTTCCTGTAATCAAACTTGATTGCTTCTTCTCTTGCTTTTACAGCTTCTTCGCCTACAAGAAATTCCACAGTATTACTTATAGTTTCTTCTATAGCGATTGTGGTTACCTTTTTGGATTTTGTATTAACTCTTGGTGTCGCACCCAGAGCCAGTTCTTTTGCTCTCTGCGAAGCTATAGCAATCAATCTGAATCTGCTGTCTATCTTTGAACGATCAAATTCAATTGGCAATGAAATAATATCCATACTTTTGTTAAACCTCCTGATTTAAAAATGTCTTTTGAATCCATTGGGGATTAATATTTTCTGTCTTTACCCTGTTTGAGATAATAATGGCTTCAAATTCCTTTATAGAATTTTCAAGCACGTCATTAATTATAACATAATCATATAAATTATAAGTTTTTATTTCTTCTATAGCTCTTTTTAGCCTTATCATAATCTGTTCCTTTGAATCTGTCATTCTTCGAAAAAGCCTTTGTTTTAAGGCTTCCATTGATGGAGGCAATATAAAGATAAAAACACCTTTTTCACCCTTTTCCTTTAATTGTAGAGCACCCTGTGTATCAATATCGAGAATAACATCAAAACCCTCTTCAGTAAGTCTTTTTATCCTTTCACGTGATGTTCCATAGAATTCTTTATGAACTTCCGCCCACTCGAGAAATTTTCCTTCTGATACCATTTTTTTGAATTCTTCCTTATCAATAAATGTATAATCAACATCATTTACTTCACCTTTACGTGGTTTTCGGGTGGTAAAAGATACTGAAAATTTAATCTGAGGATGTTTCTTAATTATTCTCTGACAGAGTGTTGTTTTACCCGCACCAGAAGGAGCAGAGACAATAAAAAGTCTGCCCCTATTCTTCTTCTGCACCTATCTCGGTTCCTTCCATAAAGCGCTGGGTGATAGTTTCTGCCTGGATTGCTGATAGTATTATATGATTGCTATCAGTAACAATAATCGAACGGGTACGCCTTCCCTCTGTGGCATCAACAAGCCTCCCGGTTTTTTTTGCTTCTTCTCTCAGTCTTTTCATCGGAGCAGAACCCGGAGTTACGATAGCAACGACTCTTGATGCAGCCACAACATTTCCAAATCCTATATTAACCAGTACATTTGTAATTTCACCTTTTTTCATAACTTCTCCTATTACTGTATATTTTGCACCTGTTCTCTTATTTTTTCAATTTCTGTTTTCATTTCGATTACCATGCTTGAAATTTCATAATCAGCAGATTTGCATGAAAGAGTATTTGCCTCTCTGCCGAGTTCCTGAAGAATAAAATCAAGTTTTTTCCCGACAACCACACCACTATCTATAACCTCTTTAAACTGTTTTATATGACTTTGTATTCTTGATATTTCTTCTGAAATATCAAGCCTGTCAGCCATTATTGCAGCTTCCTGCAAGATTCTGTTGCTTTCAATATTCTCGGTCTCGAGGAAATTTTTGAATCTTTCTGTAAATTTTTCTTTAAGCTTTGGAACTTCATCAGGAGCTTTAATCTTAATTTTATCATTAAAATCTCTTAAAACCTCTATTCTCCTTAAAAGTTCTTTATGTAAATTCTTTCCTTCCTCGATTCGCATTTCTTCGAGATTTTTAATCGCCTCACGAACTGTGGAAAGCAATTCATCAATATTATATTCAGGCTCTTTCTCGAGCAATATTTCTTTATAGGCTGCCAGTGTCTCGATACCAATTTCTCCCGGTATCATGAGTTCTCTCTGCAAAGATTGAAGTGCTTTATATATATTTTCTGCTGCAGTTTTACTTATTGTAAACTGAGAAGTTTTTTCAGGATTAATTGATATTGTAACATCAAATCTCCCTCTACAGAATCTTTCTTTAATGATATTCCTTATTTTCATCTCTGCATGGTTTAAGTACGAAGGCATTTTTATAAAAATATCCATATACCTGTGATTCAGTGAACGGATTTCAACTGTAAATACGTCAGTTGAACTACTGCCAAATCCTGTCATGCTCTGTATCATGTAATAAAATATATAGCAGTAAAAGAATTAAGTCAAATTTCTTTTTTAACATCCATTAAAAAATTATTGCTTTTTTAATAATATAGTTATAAAATTACTTAAAAAAGAAAAACATATATAAATTTTTCAGTCGGGGGGCTGAAAGGGAGTCAAAATGGATGTTGAAGCTGTAAATGAAAATTTACAAATTGGAAGTATTGGGAATCTATTAAACAGTAAACAAAAAAAACGCGGCATATTAATTCATCTCCTTCAGCAGATTCAGGAAGAATTTGGTTATATACCTGAAGAAATCGTAAAAAAACTCTCTTCAAAATTAAGTCTTTCCATGTCCGAGATATTCAGTGTAGCAAGTTTTTATAAAATGTTTCGATTTACACCACGTGGGAAGAAACTTGTCAGAGTCTGCCTTGGTACTGCCTGTTACGTTAGAGGTTCGAAAAAAGTTCTTAATACCTTAGAAAATGAATTTCAGATAAAAAATGGTGAAACTTCAAGTGACCTTTCCATAACCCTTGAGACTGTTGGTTGTGTTGGATGCTGCGGTCTTGCCCCTGTAACTACTATTAATGACGAAGTTGTAGGAGACATAACAAGCTCAGCAAAGATTGAAGGGCTTATAAAATTTATTAGAAAAAATTAAGCTTAAATTCTCATGTTATTAGAAAGGTCAAACAACCATGCAAAAACTTAAAAGTTTAGATGACCTGAAGTCTCTACGTGAAAAATTACTCAGGGAAGGAGTTCTCGCTCCCAATAAAAAAAGAATCAGGGTTTGCTGCGGAACAGCCTGCAGAGCGAATAATTCACTTAAAGTTGTTGATAGACTTAAAAATGACATAAAAGCATCAGGGGTTGATGCAGAAATAATAACCACCGGGTGCCAGGGTCTTTGCCAGTTAGGTCCTGTAATGACCATTCAACCTCAGGGTTACTTCTATCATAAAGTAAATCCTGAGAGATCCGAAGATATAATTTCGTTCACTTTGAAGGGTGAAAGACCTGTATGGGATTTATTATTCAGGCGTTCACTTGGTGAAAAGCCTGCTTATTTCATAAAGGATGTTCCTTTTTATAGAAAGCAACTTAGAATCGCTCTCAGGAATAATGGAAGAATTGACCCTGAAAATATTATCCACTATATCGCTATCGGTGGTTATAGAGCTATAGAAAAAGCCCTCACTGTTATGACGCCCCAGCAGGTTCTTGATGAAGTAAAAAGAGCAAATTTAAGAGGTAGAGGAGGAGCAGGATTCCCTGCAGGAATAAAATGGGAGCATACAAAAAATTCTTCGAGTGCTGAAAAGATTGTTATAGCAAATGGCGATGAAGGCGACCCGGGAGCTTTTATGGACAGATCAATTATGGAAGGCGACCCTCATAGCCTGCTCGAAGGAATGATGCTTTGTGCATATGCTATTGGAGCTCAATACGGGATTATATATGTAAGACATGAATATCCACTCGCTGTTAAACACCTGTCAACAGCCATAAAACAGGCAGAAGATATCGGTTTTCTCGGAGAAAATATTCTTGGAACAGGTTTTAATTTCACAATTCAGATTAGAGAAGGCGCAGGAGCTTTTGTTTGTGGTGAAGCCACAGCACTTGTAAGTTCAATAGAAGGCGAAAGGGGATTCCCGAGAGCAAGGCCACCCAGATTATCCGAAAAAGGCGGTGGTCCATGGGGTTATCCAGCAAATTTGAATAATATCGAAACTTATGCCTGTGTGCCTGCAATTATTGAAAAAGGAGCCACATGGTTTCTAAAGACAGGCACTTCGAATTCACCTGGTACAAAGGTTTTTGCGCTTACTGGAAAAGTCAAAAACACCGGACTGGTTGAAGTACCGATGGGCATAACTCTCAGGGAAATTATTTATGATATAGGCGGCGGGATAATTGGAGACAAGAAATTCAAGGCAGTGCAGACAGGTGGACCCTCGGGGGGTTGTATCCCTGAAAAATATCTTGATCTTCCAATAGATTTTGATTCACTTACAAAAATTGGCTCGATAATGGGCTCAGGAGGAATGGTTGTTCTGGATGAGGACAACTGTATAGTTGATGTTGCAAAATTCTTCTTATCTTTTTGCCAGTCCGAATCCTGTGGTAAGTGCTATCCATGCAGGATAGGAACATTCCAGATGCTTCAGATACTTGAAAAGATTACATCAGGAAATGGTGAAGAAGGTGATATAGAAAGACTTGAAGAACTTGGCAATTATATAAAAAGTTCTTCTCTTTGTGGACTCGGCAAAAGTGCGCCGAATCCTGTTCTTACCACTATAAAGTACTTCAGAGATGAATATGAAGAGCATATAAAAAATAGGTACTGTAGAGCTTTTGTATGTCAGGGTTTAGGCCAACTTCATCTCAATACAGACATATGCTATCAATGCAAACGCTGCATGGATGCCTGTCCGTTCGAAGCTATAAAGGAATCTCCTGAAGGTTTCTTTTATATTGATCAGGTTCTATGCCAGAGATGCAAGGCATGTTTTAGTGTATGTCCCCTGGGCGCAATTGAAATCAAAGAACAGCCTGTTATCTATATTGACAAAGAACTCTGCTATTTCTGCAGAAGTTGTATAAACGTATGCAGAGTTGATGCAATAAAAGAAACTTCAACAGGTTTCATCATTGACAGCAATATATGCAAGAAATGTGGAGATTGTTTCAATGTCTGCCCCATGGGAGCCATTAAATATGAGAAAATAGGCAAGTTTTTAAAGGTTGCTTCTGCTGAGATCGCCTATGAAGGGTTAAAGCAAAAGGAACATATTCCTGTTGATATTCCTCTTGATGAAATATTCCAGGATATTGAAAAGAAGACATGCCCTGTGCAGAAATCCCTCACTTTTATCGAGGAGTTTATCGAAGGTCCAATGTGCGGTAGATGTTATCCATGCTCATTTGGCACTGAAGAAGCTAAATTAAGATTATTGAGAATTACACAAAAACTTGAAGGTGCAGGAGAAGAGGACATCGATGCCTTAAAAAGAATTGCCTCGAACATGATTGAAGCATCTTTCTGTAAAAAGGGTAGAGATACAGGAAGATTCCTATCTGAAATCCTGACTTCTTCAGAAGAAGAATTCAGACTTCATCTGTCAGGAATCTGCTCAAACAGAGAATGCATAAGTTCAATTTCTTATTTAATAAATCCTGATCTTTGCATCAGATGTGGTGAATGTTTGAAAAAATGTAAATTTGAAGCAATCATGGCAAAAGCATCAGAAGCCCGACCATCTGAATATACATATTTTGAAATTAAACAAAAAGCATGTACCCGTTGTGGTGAATGTATAAAATACTGTCCAACAGGAGCTATCGAGATTATTTCAAAAGTTAAAGAAGAAATATTAGCCAAGACTTAAGCATATTCCTAAATTGAGGAGGATTTAATGGAAAAGAAGGTAAAACTTCAGATAGACGGAAAAGAAGTAATCGCACCAGAGGGTATGAATTTACTGGATGCAGGACATCTGGTTGATGTGTTTATTCCCAATCTTTGTTACCTCAAGGGCATGAAAGGCTTTGGTGCCTGCAGACTCTGTCTTGTTGAAGTGGAAGGTTTGAAGTCTCCTGTCATCGCATGCAATACAAAAGTTCGGGAAGGAATGGTAGTGCATACCCAGACAGAAAAAGTAAGGAATATCAGAAGATTCATACTTGATTTGATACTTTCAATACATCCTCTTGATTGCATGACATGCACAAAAGCAGGTATCTGCAAACTTCAGGAATATGCATATGAATATGAATTAAAGGCCACTTCATTTATAAAGAAAAAAATGGGCTATCCCATAGATCAGATAAATCCATTCATAAGAAGAGACCCTGAATATTGCATACTATGCGGCAGATGTGTGCGTGTGTGTAAAGAGCAGGGCACGAATGTTCTTGATTTTATTGGAAGAGGTATAAATGCAGAAATTGGAACAGCATATAACAAATCACTGAGAGAATCTGGTTGTACTTTTTGTGGAAGTTGTGTGGATGCATGTCCTGTTAATGCACTTCCTGAAGCAGACAGATGGCGTAAAGGAAGAGAATGGGAATATACAAAAATTCCTTCTGTATGTCTCTTCTGCGGAAATGGTTGTGATATTCTGATTAGTGTAAAAGACGGTGGAATTCAGAAAATAAATACAGGCGAAAAACCAGGTTCGACCAAGAAGTATATCTGTGCTTATGGACGTTTTGGATACGACTATGTTGAGGATAGGACAAGGCTTACAACACCATTAAAAAGAGAAAATGATGCTCTGAAGGAAACCACATGGAAAGAAGCATTAAGCATAGTTGCTGCGAAACTAAAAGAAGCAGGCAATGAAACAGGTTTTATAAGCACCGCGGGTATTACAAATGAAGATGCTCTGGCATTGAAGAGATTTGCAAAAAATGTTGTCAAGACAAAGAATTTCGATACAACCTTAAGTCTATATTCAGATGTTAACGCGATGAAAAATTCCCAGTCTGCCTTGATAACCAGCGCAGACCTGCTTATCCTTATTGGACTTAATCCCTCGCAATGGAACAGAGTCCTGCCTGCTCTTGATGCATCTATAAGGAAAAGAGTTAACAGAGGAGGAAAGCTTTTAGTAATAACCTCAGCGGATATTAAAATAGAAGAAGCAGCCACATTAACTCTTAAGGGTGATGAAGTTTCAATCTTAAAAGGTCTTATCAAATCTTTAATTGATAGAGGACTAAAGGCAGACATCCAACTTGAAAATGCTGTTAAGGATGCAGTTGTAACTGAAGATATTGAAAAGGCATCTAAACTTATTGAAGAAGCTCAGAATCCTGTTATATTTACTTCTCCTTCATTGTTTGATTCTTCCGCAAATCTGTCAATGATAAAAGGTAAAGTAATAGCAGTAGGTTTTGAAAGCAATGCAAGGGGAATAGCTCTGACCGGTTTAACAACAGAAGGCAAATCTTATTCTGACATGGTTAATAAAGGTATGAAAGTTCTCTATGCAGTTGGAGAAGTTCCTTTAAATTCAAGGCCTCCTCATACACAATTTTTAATCGTCCAGACTTCACATTTTACAGAACTCGCAGAACAGGCGGATATTGTACTTCCTTCAACAACCCAGTACGAAACAGAGGGCACCATAATTGATTATCTTGGAAGATTTAAGAAACTGAACCAGGCAATAGAGCCAGTAGGAACATCGAAAAATCACAGAGACATTTTTATAGCAATATCAAAAATTATGAAATCACCTTTGAAGAAACCTTCTGAAACAGAAATTAATAAACTGATTAAAGTTAAACCAAAGCTCTCTTTTGCGCCTTTTGTGAGAAGAGATGGATTTGAAATAACTCCGAAGGAATTTGTCGAATCGATAAATGCATCTGTACTTAAAGGAAGAAGACTCGCCTGGCTGAAAGAAGTTGTTACAGCGGTTGCTGTTTAACCAGAATGGTTTTTCTCCAATTTAGTTGCTAAAAAGGATTAAAGGGTTCAAGTGCTTATTTTCTTTTGTAATTCTCAAGCATTTCCCTCGAATCCCTGACTCCTTGACCCCTCGAATCCTCATGATTTTGCCAACTTTTTTGGAGATGATCCATAATTTATTTCATCTAAACTTTAATAAGTTATATATCATGAAAGAAGATTTTTGTGGCGAATTAAATATTCTTTTAAAGTTTTTATAAAATTCTCTGCTTTTTCAATATATGGATCTATCTGATCCAAATTCAGATTAGTATATTCACGGTAATCTTCCTGCTGCCTTAGCTCGAATGCCTCATTTATATAACGTCCGAGTTCCTTCTCAAAAATGCCTTCTTTTATGAAATGCCTGTTGAAATAGCTCAGGACGCCGCTGTGCTTTGATGATGAATATGGTGTAA
>FWPV01011156.1_pt1 | contig 11949 bp, 10 predicted proteins | sample 2228371 | NCBI WGS metagenome assembly FWPV01 (sample SAMEA103939776, study PRJEB20133) | metagenome | reverse complement strand
GGCGGTGAGGCGCAGGGTGTAGCGACCCCCCATCTCCAGCCCGCCCCTGGGGAAGCGTCCCATCAGGCTGGAGGCGGTGAAGGGGCGGGGTCCCTGATCGCTGTGGAGCGCCTCAGCCAGCCTCTCATCGTAGCGGCGCACGGTGTTGAGCAGCAGGGCATGGGCGGCGCGCCCCCACCAGAGCGGCAGGACGGCGTCGGGCTGGGGTTTTTCGAGCGGGGTCAGGCTGAAGACGAGGGAGAGAAGGTCCATAGAATTGCGGATTGGGGATTGATAATTGCGGATTGTGGATTGCGGATTGCGGATTGTGAATTGAGGATTGCGAAATGGTTATCGAGGATTGCGGTTGGTTTTGGCGGTGCGACCGGAGGCGGTGAAGATGGCGGTCAATTCTCGCGCTTCATGCAGCAGGGGGGCGATCTCCTGGGCTGGAAGGAGATTCGCTTCCTGAATCAGCTCCAGCCAGTAGGCGCATTCGTCCGCCTCCTCTTCCACAACGCTGATTTTGGAGATGAAATCCGCCCGGGAGCGCGCCCGGCAGGCTGAGCGGTAGTTCGCGCCCACCGAGGTGGCGGCGCGCAGGAGCTGGTTGCCGACCACCGCCCCAGCGCCGGAGCGCGGCAGCTTTCCGTTCAGCCGGATCACCGCCAGCGCGAATTGCTTTGTCCGCCGTTGTAGCTCATCTTTCTCCATCAAACCTCCGAAGGTAATTGCGGATATCGAATTGCGAATTGCGGATTGCCAATTTCGAAATTCCAAATTCGCAATTCCAAATCATTCACCTAATATCGCTGCTTGCGGGCATTATTCCTCACCGCTTGCAGGTTGAGAATTTCCGCCACCTCGTAGCGCGGCGGCAGGCTATCGGGGATGGGTCGCAGGCGCAGCACGGGCGGGAAATAGCCCATGCGCCCGTGCAGCTCTGCCAATAAGAGGGCGGTGATGAAGTTGAGGGAGGGCGGGTTGACCAGGATGGGCGCGCTCTGCAGGGTTTCGGCAGACAGGTCGAGCTGCTGCATCAATGCCTGCAGTTGGGGTACAAAGGGCTGGTCGTTATCGAACTGCACGGCGAAGGCGATGACAGTCTCGACCTTTTGTCCGCTGAGGCGCTCCGCCTGGGCGATCTGTTCGGCGGTGAGGGGGTGGGAGAAGTTGAGCAGGATCATGGTCATTGCGGATTGAGGATTGCGGATTGCGGATTTATGTGGGCTTATCGCCGGTTGCCGACCGCAGGTGTTCGGCGATCCTGGGCAGCTCTGCGCCATACACCAGACGGACGCCCATCGAGCGGGCGCGGTCGCGCAGCGCCGGGCGCAGGGTTTCCAGGTCGGTCGCCAGCAGCTTGCCGCAGTAGATGCCGGCTGCTTCCCGCCGGGATAAAGACGATAGCTCGTAGATCGTCTCTTTGGTCACCTTGTTGCCGGTCTTACACGAACAGACCGCCAGCCTGCCGTTGCGGGTGACCACCACGTCCAGCTCGTTGATCACCGCGCCGCGCTCGGTGATGCGGCGGATGAACACCCCTCGGCGCACGTCGTCAAAAAAGCCCGACTGGCGCGCCAGGCGTTCCACTTCAATTTCCAGCTCGTCGCCCTGTTTGGGGGGCGGGGAGGCGTAACGCCTGCGATTGGGGTTAAAGCTCAGGTCGTCGCCCACTTCCAAGCCGTGCGCCGCCAGATATTGCTCGACGGTGATCTTCACCTGGATGGGCAATCGTTCCATCTCCACCCCATCCGAGCCGAGGAGGATTATACAATTCTCCTCGGTGGACACATACATCAAGCGCACGCCGCTCCCAAAGGCAGCCTGCAAGGCAGCCAGGCTCATCAGTTTAGTGCCGCCGGTGAGGTTGAGGCGCACTTCCCTGCCCTGGTTCAGGTGATCGTTGAGAACGGTTGCCAGCACGCCGCGCGCCTGTCCGATGTCGTAGGCTTTGACGATGAGCGTATCCAGCACTTCGAGGTGCTTGAGTTGTGGGTCTTTCTGGATCGCCTTGCGCAAGGTCTCCGCCACCGGCTGGGTGGTGCGCGTGGCAACCAACTGGGTGGCGGTGTACTCCCTGAATTGCCACAGGGGCAGCAGGTTGGGGATGGGTTGTTCACCAATGAGGGAGAGGAGGAGCATGGTTACAGTCTCATCTCAGGGAATCGCAGCAATTCATCTTCTACCACGCCAGCAAAATCCATGACGATCTCGCGCAATTTGCGATACGTATCCGGTCGGACCGGTTGGGTACCATGCGCCAGGCGCGATTGGTTGCGAGCATGGAGCACATGTTCCAGCTCTTTTTCTTTCCCTTTGTATTTTCTACCCAGCGGATCTCCCAGAGCATCTAAGAGCAAATACTGGGCTTGAAGCCCCAGTTTCAGCCCTTGTTCAGGATGATTAGGATCGCCGTACTGACACAGGTAATCCTGGCGGATCGTTTCAGGTAACTGCTGGGGCAGTACATTCGCCGACTTGATCTGGTAACGAGTCGCCAGGGTATTACGAGCAAGGCTTTCGAGAACGGCATACAAGCGCGCGGTGGCGTCGTCGTACTTCTGGGCGATATCCGCGCGACGCCCCGCATTGGCGAGCATATCCAACACATCCAGCCGCATTGCCTGTTCGGTGCTCTCCTGCATGTCACGCAAGAATTTCACCTGCTCTTCAACAATATCCAATGTCGTCCGTAGGGGGTCATCCCTGCCGGCAATATACATCCGTAAAGCCGATAAAGCTCTCGAAAGTTTTGCCTGGGCTTGCTTATACTCAAACCGGTCCCAGAGAGCGTACCCTTCAATTAACTCAGCCAGTGATTCATAGACCTTGCGCATCTCGACCGAAGCCACTTTCGCCAATTGCAAGGCTCGCTCCTGAGCGTCGGCGTAACGACCATGGTTGAACAGCAGGGCTATCTCCCGACGGGTTTTCACCGCCAGCTCTTCCCAGGGATTGGTCTGAAACCAGGTGTATTCGCTCCCATTCAGAACTATCCCGATACCGCCGCGGTCTCTACCCGAAGCATCCTTGGCGCCGGTATAAAAATATTGCGAGCTGGTCTCAATCGTGGCTAACACCGCAGCGACGGACATCGGTTTGGTACCGGCGGTATATTCAACCCCAAGTTGGTTGGAAGAAACCCCCCATTTATCCAATATTCCAGGCAGGTTCTCAGCCAGAGAGCGGTAACATTCCAACAGATCTTGTGGAGAGGGGGTTTTGACCCAATCGTAGTGCTCAGGCTGGTATTCCAGGGCAGGTAAGATGTCTTTGCGGATGGAGGGATAACTCTCATCTGAGACAAAAAAGCAGATGAAGGCAGGGCGCAATGTATTCAAGGTGTGAATCGCAGGTGCGGTTGCTCCACCGACATTGACCAACATGGCGCGCGGGCGATCAGAAGTCATGACTTTACCTCCACCAACACCCAACCGAGGGGGACGCCGGGGGTTTCTGAGATGCGCCCCTGTTCGTTGCGCATCACCCGCATCGCTACCCGCCGGCTTTTGGGGAAGGGGTCGCCCGGCTGGCGTTTACCTCTGGCAAGGCGATAGTTCATCACCACCCAATCCACAAATTTTGGGGTCAGGCGGTCAACGCCGAATGTTTTACTGTCCCATCCGCCGCCCCAGCCAAGCTGGATGACAAATTGACCTTCAGACAACTTCATCCTTTCCAGGTTGGCATAAAAATCGGCGATGTTGTTGATGTGGCGTTGATCAAACCACTGTCGCAAGTTTCGTACTCGCTCCAGGGTATGGGCGCGGGTAATATTCACCAACTTGTCCAGCCAGGTGCGTGAACCCCCCAGACGGAATTTACCGCCTTCAGCGTTACTCGCCCATTTAGAAAACAATTGACTATCCAGTTTCATCGTCAAGGTAAAACGCGTTTCCGGACGGATGGCTTCAACCTCAATGGGCGAACCTTGCCCTCGATCGGTGAGCACTTTGGCGTTAATCAGCATCAGCGCTTCTGTTCCAAGCGGGTTAGAGTCACTCACCTGCAATGCTCGCAATAAGTCGTGATTGGGATCTCTTCCAAAAAGCTCCTGCTCATAACTGCGAGCGGCAAATTTGGCACGTCTTTCGTCCAACATGCGCCGGTCGGGCTGCAATTGCCGCGCCTGCCAGCCATACCATGCCAGGCTGGTGCGCAAAGCACCTTTCAGTGAAGAGCCTGGCAGATAAGGATGATCGCCGACATCTTTCAACTGTTCACGCAATTGAGCTCCTTCACCCGTCGAACGGGGCGTCCCCCGAATCACATAGCGGAAGAAAGGGCTATCAGGCTTAAAATCCGCTGGTTCCAGGAGTTGAACAGGCGGTTTGCGCGCCAGGAGCGATGCCAGAGATGGGTCTTCAACATCCTGCGCTTCCAACAGCGAGCGCTCATTTATTCGCCAGGTATAACCAGCATGAATGGCATAATCATACTCGTTGAGCAGTTCACACCCGGTGCCAATGTGTAAAGGTGTGAGGGTGGTCACTTGCAGACGGTAAATTTGATAATCATCCTGATTCATTGCGGCGCCTCCAATCCCAATGCCAAGCCATAACGCCACACGGAATGGGGGAAGGATCCCGCAGTGGGTTTAACATCCACCAGTTGACCCTGCGCATGGCTCCCCACCAGACTGCCTTCAGCCACCAAATGCACGCCTCGCCTGCGCTGGCTGGGCTGACCATCTGCCTTGACATAACCGGCGACATAGACAAGCTCGTAAGCGGCGCTTTTTGTCTGAAGAACCGACACGGCTTCTTCCGCAAGAGGGTAGTAGCGGCTAAGCAACAACATTATTCCCCCTGGCTTTGGATCAGCCCATTCGACCGATTCAGACGGAGCGAAGGTGAAAGCTCCATAGCCAGCTGAACGTTCGGCGCCAATCCCCGAATCTCCCAGGGCAGTTAATATTTCCAACACTTGCCCACGTTGAGTCATATCGCGCCATTCCACCCCACACCAAAGACCGCACTCCTCGGCAAAGGATACACGTCCAACATGGTAGATATCGGATTGGTTGCCCAGGCGGTCAACCGATACACGCGGGATTGCCGCTTCAGCCCATACCACCTGTCGCTGGATCGCCTCCGCAGGCAAGGGTTCAAGCCTCAACCCATGATTTGACTTACGGGTGCGAAAAGCTTCCGGCAGCCCAGGTATCTCCTCTCGGCTAAACCAGAGGGCGCCATTCTGAAAGGTCAATCCATTTTCCGGCGCATCTTGCCCCGCTTTGGGCAGCCATGAAGCAGGCAAATCGTTTTGTTGCCAGTGACGGAGCACCTGTTCAGAGATGAACTTGACCCGACGCCATTCTTTGGGCAGTATCCCCTGAAACGCTGGTACAGGGCGAGGGTAGAAGCGCACCTTCCCAACAAAGGGAAAGGCAGAAGTCAAACGAAAAGGCGGCTGTCCTTTAAAGCGCTCCACCCAAGCCAGGGTATCATCCATCAACCGCACCCGCATCGCCACCAGCGCGGCAAACAGGGTATCAGCAGGGATATATGCCAGGGTCTGTTCCTGCTCAATGCCGCGGGTGCCAATATGGATCCCGCTATGAAACTTCAGGTTAAAGGTTTCCAGAATGGGCATGATGCCCTCCTAGTTCAGTTCAGCCGTACCCTTATCGCCGATTTCAAATTTTCCCAGTCTTGTCGCAGATCTGCCAGAGTGGGGTACTCTTCTCTACCAATCGGTTCCGCCTGAATGGGATAGATGTCGCCATTTTTGATACCCAATTTCAGGTGGTTAAGGCGCACTTTACCAGAACCCCGCCCTCCAGATCCTCCAAGATAATCATCCTCCAGGAGTTGCAAACCAACCAGCACTGTGTCAAAATAATCCAGGTCCTGTACAGGATCCAAATCGAACTGATGCTCCTTCCCATCATCGAATTGACCTGAGTACAGGCTGTAAACCATTTCCCCCCCACAGAATACTGTCCCTGCGGGAACCCGTTCCAATTGGCGTGGGTTGGCTTGAGAAGTCACCCGGTCAATGGCAACCTCCACCTTAACCTCAGTATAGGGAAGGTCAGTTTCCAGAGCTTCCAATTTTTCGGCGCTATCCTGGCTGAGATGCATATCGCGCACAATCAATCGAGCCGGGGTGCCGAAAATACGCTCTCCGGGCACGCCAAAGACCCGGCACACTTCACAGGTCTGATATTTCTCCCACTCGTTATCCTGGCATGAGTGAATAAAACCCTGATTAATGCGTTGGTTTTGCTCTTTGCCTTTATACTTCTCGACCAAAGAACGCATTTTCCCGCGCAGGCTGGAACCCGGTATGTAGGGACGGTTGGTGAGCGGATCTCGGATGACGGTTTTATCCACTCCACCAATCGAGATACTCTCATACGCGCCTCCGATATGTAGACCGGTGATAGCCTCAAGCTCAAAGCTTAGTATCAGGCGTGCGATCAGTCTAATGTTGCCTTTTGTTTCCATTTCAGCCTCCTAATTGCCGCCTTTGGCTTTGTGATAAGCCAAAATAGCTTCAAAAAATTCGACAAAACGACGAAAATTATCATCATCTCCCTTAACCAGGTCCACTGCTGGATCGAGCACGTTGACCAGCATTTTCACCCCCTGACCTTTCTCTTTCCTTGCGCGGTAAGCCATTTTAGGTTTGAGCAGGATGAAAGCGCGCTTGGCGCGATCTTTGCGCGATAACGCGCCAGGATCGGTCTTGCTTTCTGGGCTAAGCCAGTCCGCCTTGATTTGCAGGACTTCTCCGTAAATCGCGCGAATCTGACTGGTAGCGAGCGGCTTTGCTAATGCTTCCCCTAGACTTTCTGCGGTTTTCACCAGGGTCTCTGCCGCTGCCGGGTTGGTGATGATATCTTTTAGTTCCTGGGGTGTGGGCGGGTTATAAGACTCACCGCCATGTTTTTGATCAGGCATTTTGTCCTCCTTCGATATAATTTGGTGATTTTTCTTCTGAACGAACCAATTGGCTAATAAAATCGATTGCTTCATTATCGTAAGCAAATTGATTGAACATTCTTTGTACCTCAAGCCAGAATTCATTAGGTTGGGCGATTAAATTTATTATCATATTTTTCCGCCTGGCACACCATAAACACCAGACATGATCTGCCGCCATATAGACCTGAAATAGACGTCGCGGGAAACTTAATGAGTCATCAGCAATCTCGATCAGACCGAGACTCAAGTACCTGTCCACCCGTTTTTTGGTTAGTTGTTTATTGGCAATTGTATGATCAAATTTTTTTTGACCATCTACTTTTGCAGCTAATGCTTTCAATCTTTCGATCCCTTGTTTTATTTCTGAAGGTTGACCCAGCTCGTAGAGATTTTTCCTATCATGTTCTAAAATCATGTCCAACATTTGTTTTATTATTCGAGCACACGAAAATCGGTCTGGATATTCATCTATTTGTTCTAAATCATTATCCTTTGACTTTTTCTTAATAGGTTCATCTATAGGTTCATCATATTCAAGGTTAGATGTGTACTGGGTTATTGCTTCAGGGGATAAATCTCCTGTCTTGGGTTCTGGTATTGACGCTTCTTTTATTGGTTGGAGCGAAACAGGGTTGCGTTGGTCTTGTTCCTTAAAAAGTGCATTAGCAAAAGCTTTCAAATACAAAGGGTTACGTATTTCTTGTAGCAATTCGGGGCAATCCTTGAGTACTTGAGATGCTAATTCTTTCTCCTCTTGGTATGCGATTGAATCAAAATGGTGAAGAATTTCCTCATCTGTAAGCATAGCGATAGTTACAACGTCAAAATCCCTACGCCAAATTGGATCTATTGCATCTGGTCGAGACGAAATGATCACCTTAACTTTTGGATAAATATCAATAAATTCCCTCAAGCAACACCAGAAAGCCCGGATACTTTTTTTATCCCTAATCTCATCTAAGCCGTCAAGGCAGAGCACCCAATTCGTATCTGCGCGAGATAATAACCTTTGACCATTAGAAGGTAATTTTGTAAATAATTTACCTTCTGTATTCAACCACTTGATCGCCTGTTTTGCCAAATCACTTTTTTCATCAAATCTCTCATCCCTTAATTCTCGATAAATAGGTATTAATGAGCCAGGAGGCTTATCATCAGGAACATTAAAATCAAGGTATGGTCTTGCATCTTCTGCGATGTTAAAAACCAAGCGACGCATAAATTCAGTTTTCCCCATACCGGCGTGTCCCTCAATAATCATGACTCGTCTATCACCCGAGTTAAGAAAATTATTAACCACACTTTGTAATAGTTCACTCTGAGAAGATTTTGGCTCAATATAACCGGTCAAGTTCATCGCTTGAGCAAATCTACCTGCTCGTAGTTTATCGAAGTAAAACTTCCAATTTTCACGTGAAATTACTGGACATTCATTGTGAGATAACCAATTAACAAATTCGTCCTCGGATAACTGCTTATTATGCTCGCCCTCTCTCTTCCATGCCATTCCTGCATGTATTCGCGTGCCCTTTATTTCTTTTTTCGTTCTATACGCTGTCCGATTAGATAGTTGAGCGCCAATTTCCAAATAAGAGACCAGGAGGGCACTATTTTCTGCTATTCCCCAATGCATTTGGATTTCGACACTTTTCGGGTCAACATATTGCTCAATAGCTCGTCTAAAATCATGTTCAATACATTCACGAAACAATTTTTCTAAATCTCGTTCATTTTCATAATCAACATTAGCCAGATGTTTTTTTCGTGTTGCCTGTCCTTTGACACCGACCAACTCGTAATGATCGGTAATACCAAATAAGATGCGCGACACCTTCCCGTAGCGGTAGCTCATATTTGCCAGAGCAATAAAGTCAACAATAAAATCTGCCAGCTTCTCTTTATCGTCAAATATTGGATATATCTCGGATTTTCGATCCAGAAACATTCCTTCCCTACGCTTGGAAGGATTGGTGAACAACTGCCCATTGAAGTGATCATCAAAATCCATATCCTATCCTCTACCGGGTCAGTAAATCTGCCCAGCGGGCTGCCAAGCCAATCCACTCAATCGCTCGGAAATTCTCTCCGCCCAAATCTTTTCGCAGGGTGTCAATCTCCTCTACTTTCGTCCGTAATGCTGTCCGTTTTAGAAAATAGGCGGCACGCCAGTTCCATTGACCCCAGAAAATCGCTTGCTTGCCGGTTTTGTTATAAATTTCTCCTCTATCTTTCATTTGCCTGGCTTTATTCAAATAGAGCAACTGGAATTGTTGCATCTGTTGCAAGATATTCCGGGGAACACCTTTCTCCGTTACCCAGGTATACATGACCTCCATGTAGGGTTTCACCTGCATCATAAAGGTTTGCCAGGGGAGCGATTGGCTCAGAAAAGTGATAGCGTTCTTGCCTTGCACAGCTTTTGCTGCCTGTAACGCCTCTCCGGCGTCCTCCGCTGCCTGGTAAAGGGGATACTTACCTCCCACCAGAACGATTCCAGCGCTGGAGTGTATGCCTGGATGGTTGGCAACAAACTCTACCAAATCCCGATGAATATCAAGCGCCAAATTTGGAATGGCATCCCAGGAACCCAGCAAGAATAAATCATCACCGCCAGAATAAATGCTGTACACCCTATCCTGCGGTGATGCGCCCTGCCGATTATACTTGCGCGCAAGCTCAGCTATCCACCCCTCATAAAAGAGGCTGATCATGAAGGAAAGCGAAGCTATCCTGGAAAACGTAGCATATTCGCCAAAGCCATCCCTGAAAAGAGCGCCAGCGTTATCCATGTCCAGGCGCAAAACGCCCAAACGCTTAAATCCACCTTTAGATTGTAGCTCCATCACCTCAAAAGGCTTAACACTGCCTGCAGGGGGAAGGTCGCTTTCATCAATGTGCTTTGTAAGCTCGTTTCGCTCTTCTTTTGTCAATATCGGCGTGACATTGACCAGAAAACGCCTGCCGATGGCAACACTTTTAGCTGGTTTTATTTTCCTCAATCCCTCGTCATCAAGGGCATATAAGACGCTTCGCTCCGTATCCATCCGCGTCTCCGGAACCGACTCAAACAGTTCAGCAACCATTCCAAAGCTCATCAGGCTGGCTTTCCAATCACCAGGCGCAGTGACAGTTTCAGGTTGGGTGGTTATATCGCTCTCAGACAAACGCATAAACCGAGCCTGACGCAATAAATCACCCAGCTCTTCAAAACCCAGGCATTGGGGGCATTTGCGCTTCTCTCTAAGAGTGCCTTCTTCTAGCTTAAGGGTACCCTCATGTTCCCGCCCACACACCTGGCATTCCTTCTCTATATTACCCACATCGAATTTTGGATCGAAAATCTGAGAATACATCTCAGATCCAAGCTCGCTAAATTTCCGTGACTTGACATGTCGAAGTTGCTCACTTACATCACTCCATTTACCTGAGAGAGCTTTTCCCTGAAAATCCCTGGGAATCAAGGTGATGTAATCAAGCGCGAGATAAAGATCGCCGCGATGATAAGACAGTAAATTTTGGGCGACTTGTCTTTTCACTTGCTCTATACGCTCTACATCGGAAGGACGAGCAAGCAAGTAAAAATGACCTCCACCGACCTGCACCAAATTAGTCACCGGCAACTTCAATTGCCTTAGAAGATAACGAGCAATTGCCTCGGTGAGTAGTTCAAGATAGAGCGACCTACCGCGAAGGGCGCTCGCTGCTCCACGGCTGGTAATGGTGTAAATAAAATTCTGCACCCCAGATATATCCCCCGCGACCAATAAAGCTGCCGGAACATCTGAGGTATCATCAGCCAAGATTGTTTGAGGCAAGCATACCGACAACGCTGCCGTTATGCGCCCATGATCATATAAGCTTACGTCTGGGATAGCTTTAAAGTAAGCAGAGGGAATACACCAGGTGTAATGTTGTAACAGAGACAACATATCCTCAAGGTAAGTTTGCAGATCTCCCCCTGACTCATGAACGGATTTCAATAATTTTGCCTCTTCACAGAAAGATTCCCAAAGCGCTTCATAAGCGCTCCACACACGCTGCTCATCCCAGGCGTTGCCCGGAAAGATTACATGTCTGTTCATTTCAAGGGGTTTCAGAGGCATGTAAAGAGTTTCCGGGGTCCGATACCCTTCAGCAGTGATTGAGCAAAATATGGATTGCAACTGTTTCGGGTGGACCCGTCGATCATCCACGCCCTGATCGCCTGATGAGGCACGCTCACCAGCAGAAAGCTGATCTGCCAGGCGAATCAGGCGTTCATCATCATTATTAGGACGGTGATGATTAGCTGCAAGAGGTTTGATCAAGACTGCCCATTGATTTGGCACATATTTTTCGATGAAATCGTTTGTAAGCAAGGCGTGGCGATACTTGAAATCTTGTTCTGCCTGTTTGTCCCAGAAGCGCGTCCCCCCCACGCCTGCGCGCTGCGCAAATTTACCAATATCATGCAAGAGACCTGCTAATGCGAATACCAAATCTCTATCTTGCATCATGCCCTTCCTTGTTTCACAATTCTCCGCCTGCCTGCCGGGGGCTCCCCCTTTTTCCCGGTCAGGCAGGCAAATTTATTCTACGCAATCAGAGCCTTTCCGTCATGCGGAAAAACCCGCATTCCGCCCCGCGCCCATGCGGATACTGTAATACATGTTCAACAAAGAAATCAATTGCGCCCGCCCCACATCGGGCAACTCCCAGTGGTTGGCAGCTTTGAGATAGGCTGAGCGCAATTGCCCTTCCACCGTCCGGGGGGATAAAGACAACCTCTCGGCGATCTCCTGGTCGCTCATCCCTTCCCGCACCAATAACTCGACCACGCGTCCCTCGGCTGGGGTGAGAGCGCCAAGCACAAAGGAACGCGCCTGCTCAAGCTTCTCATTCAGGTGCAACTGGCGTATCCGCTCGATCGCAGCGAAAGGGTCGTCATCCTGACTCATATCAGTCAACACCGGCGATACCTGGCTCCACAAGATGACCGGAATCTCAACCAGATACGCCTCATCGCCAGACCGGGGGTGCAGGCGCTTACTGGCAA
>FWPV01013955.1_pt1 | contig 11952 bp, 12 predicted proteins | sample 2228371 | NCBI WGS metagenome assembly FWPV01 (sample SAMEA103939776, study PRJEB20133) | metagenome | reverse complement strand
GGGCTGCTCCTTTCTGCACCTGACGGGTGAACGTCGTGCATAGTATCTTAGACGCAGGTGATACGAGGGGAGCAGCTTACTCTCTTAACAAGAATCCAAGATGGAATGTCGGAACTGGGGGCCGAGCGCAACCTTGAATCGTTCTCTAGTCCGGGTATACTTGGCGACAATGATTAAGGGCGTTCAGACCAAGCCGCTGCGCGTCATCCCGGACGAGCGCGGTGCGGTGATGGAAATTCTCCGTTCGGACGACGAATTGTTCGAGAAATTCGGGCAGGTGTACCTTTCTGTGGTCTACCCGGGCGTGGTCAAGGGCTGGCACTATCACAAGGTGCAGACCGACTTTTTTGCCGTCATCAAGGGAATGGCTAAGGTTGTGCTCTACGACGACCGGGCCGACTCACCGACCCGCGGTGAGGTGCAGGAGTTCTTTATCGGCGAACAGAACCCGATGCTCATCTGTATCCCCCCGGGCGTGCTGCACGGCATGAAAGGCATCGGTACCGAGCCAGCCTACATGATCAACTGCCCGACCGAGGTCTATGACTATGACCGGCCGGATGAGTTCCGGCGCGCGCCGAATGACCCTTCGATTCCGTATGACTGGCGGATCAAGGAAGGTTGATGCCGAAGGCACTTGTGACCGGAGGGGCCGGGTTTATCGGCTCGAATTTTGTGAAGCTGGTTTTGGCGGAGCGGGGTTGGCGTGTCCGGGTGCTCGACAAGCTGACTTACTGCGGTAATCTTGACAATTTCCCGAAGGCGCTTTGGCAGGACCCGCGGTTTGAGTTCGTGCGGGCCGATGTCTGTAACCGGTCGGCAGTGCGCGAGGCACTGAAGGGGGTAGATGCCGTCGTGAATTTTGCTGCCGAGACGCACATTGACCGTTCGGTTGATGAGGTCGCGCCGTTTGTCCGGACGGACTTTGTCGGAACTTGGGTGTTGCTCGATGAGTTCCGGCGCCGGCCCGCAGGCCGGTTCGTGCAGGTTTCGACCTGCGAGGTGTACGGTTCGGCCCGGACCGTGCCGATGGATGAGAGTCATCCGATCGAGCCGCAGAGCCCGTATGCCGCGACCAAAGCCGGCGCCGACCGGCTGTGTTATGCTTACTATCGGACGTACGGCCTGCCGATCACGATTCTGCGGCCGTTCAATGCTTACGGCCCGAATCAGTATCCGGAGAAGGTGATTCCGTTCTTCTTCACCAGCGCGCTGGAGAATCGGCCGCTTTTTGTCTACGGCTCAGGCCGGAATACCCGGGACTGGACTTATGTTACTGACCTGTGCCGGGCGGTCTGGGCCGCAGTGACGGCTCCGGCGGGCAAGGTCGTGGGCGAGGTGTTCAACATCGGCTCGGGCGAAGAGCGAAGCTCGCTCCAGATTGCCCGAGCCATTGTCCGCTACCTGGGCCGGCCGGCCGGGCTTATCCGGCACACAAAGGACCGGCCGGGCCATGTTGCGCGGCTGGTCTGTGACACGCGTAAGTCTTCCCGGGTGCTCAACTGGCGGGCCGAAACCGGGTTTGAGGCGGGGCTAAGAGCAACGCTCAAATGGTACGAGGCCAATCGGGTCTGGTGGCAGAGAATCCGGCGCCGCAAGGCCTATCAGGATTTCTACCGGCGTTGGTACGGAAAGGACGGCTCCGGTGGCCGGTAAGAAGAAGACGGTTCGGTTCGCCCGGATTGAGGATGTTCTAGCCGACCTGCGGCGAGGACGGCTTGTGGTCGTGGTTGACGACGAGGCACGGGAGAATGAGGGGGATTTGGTCTGTGCCGCCGAGAAGGTAACCGCGGATAAGGTCAACTTTATGGCTCGGTACGGCCGGGGACTTGTCTGTGTCGCCTTGACCGGCGAACGTTGCGCCGCGCTCGGGCTTGAGGCTCAGACCGGTAAGAATACCGCCTTGCACGGAACTGCGTTCACGGTGTCGGTTGATGCGGTTCATGGGACAACCACCGGAATCTCGGCGCACGACCGGGCGGTGACGATTCGCGCACTCGTTGACCCGAAGACGAAGCCGTCAGATCTGGCACGGCCGGGCCACGTCTTTCCACTGGTCGCCAAGGACGGCGGGGTATTGGTCCGAGCCGGGCATACCGAGGCGGCGGTTGACCTGGCGCGGCTAGCCGGACTTGCGCCGGCTGGGGTGCTGTGCGAGGTGATGGCTGACGACGGCCGCATGGCCCGGTTGGACGCGCTCGAACGGTTGTGCCGTCGCTTCGGGCTGAAGATGGTTGCGGTGCGGGATCTGATTGAGTTTCGGCGTCGGCGGGAGAAATTGGTACGGCCAGTGGTCGAAACGACGTTGCCGACCAGTTACGGCGAGTTCCGGGTCGTGGTTTACGAGGATGTGGTCGAGTCCTATGCCCACATTGCGCTCATCAAGGGTGACGTGCGGGGCCGGGAGCGTGTGCTCGTCCGCGTTCATTCGCAGTGCCTGACCGGCGATGTGTTTCACTCGCTGCGCTGCGATTGCGGGGCCCAACTGGCCCGAGCCATGGAGATGATTGCCCGCGCCGGTCGCGGTGTCATCCTCTACATGCGACAGGAGGGTCGAGGCATCGGTCTGGCCAACAAGCTCAAGGCCTACGCCTTGCAGGACAAAGGGCTCGATACGGTGCAAGCCAATGTCGCACTTGGATTCGAACCGGACCTGCGGGACTATGGTATCGGCGCCCAGATTCTTTCCGACCTCGGGCTCTCAAGCATCCGGTTGCTCACCAACAACCCGCGCAAGCTCGTCGGACTGCGCGGCTTCGGGCTGGACATTGTCGAACGGGTGCCGATAATCGTGCGCCCGAACAGGAAGAACATCAAATATCTGGTTACCAAACGCGACCGGCTTGGGCATTTACTGGGCGATATTGAAGCCCAGCTCGACGCCCAACCGGCCGGTCGCGGTCTGGCGAAAGGAGTATAGCTAATGGAAATCCGTGAGTTTAAGGGTATGCTCGATGCCCGGAACCGGAGGTTCTGCCTCGTGGTGTCGCGGTTCAATGAGCTGGTCAGCCGGCAGTTGCTCGACGGCGCCCGGGACTGTCTCTTTCGGCATCACGCGGCCGGGGCCGACGTCATCTGGGTTCCCGGCGCGTACGAGATACCGCCGGTCGCACAGCGCGCTGCCCGGACCGTGAAGTACAACGCCATCATCGGCTTGGGCGCGGTGATCCGCGGGGATACTCCTCACGCTGAGTACATTTCGGCCGAGGTTGCCAAGGGGCTGGCTCGGGTTGCGCTCGACACCGGGGTACCGACGAGTTTCGGCATCATCACTGCCGACACGCTCGAGCAGGCGTTGGAGCGGGCCGGAGCCAAGGCCGGCAACAAGGGCTGGACCGCCGCGCTCTCGGCAATTGAGATGGCCGACCTCGCCGGCCAGAACTTGGACTAGCCGGGGCTTTTCGAGAACCGAAAGGGGTGGCATGACCCATCGTCGTCTGGCCCGTGAGTCGGCGCTCGAGGTGTTGTACCGCCTTGACCTAGTCAATGACGACCCGGATTCAACCATCGAGGAAATCGTCGCGCGCAAGAACCCGTCCGACGATACCGAAAGCTATTTGCGCCGGCTGGTGGCCGCGGTGCAGACGTCCCAGCAGGAGATCGATGCGGTGCTGCGGCGTCACCTGCGGCGCTGGCGGTTGGAGCGGCTGACCGTGGTTGACCGGGCGATACTACGGGTCGCGGCGGCCGAGCTCCTTTACTTCTCCGACGTGCCGCCGAAGGTGACAATCAACGAGGCGGTAGACATCGCCAAGAAGTTCGGCGACGACGAAGCAGGCCGGTTCGTCAACGGCGTGCTCGACGGCGTGCTGCGGGAGCTCGGCAAGGTACGGGAGAACAAGTGAAGACTGGCATCCTGTCCGATATTCACGGTAATTTCGCTGCGCTGGAGGCGGTGCTGGAGGTGATGAAGGACCGAGGCGTAACCAGATTCATCTGCTGTGGCGACATCGTCGGCTATGGCCCGGACCCGAATCGCTGCGTTGAGACCATCCGTAGCCTGCATGCGGTCTGCGTCGCCGGTAATCATGACCACGGGGCGGTCGGCAAGACATCAATCAGGTCTTTCAACGACAGTGCCGCCACTGCGGTACGCTGGACCCGCAGCAAGCTGAGCATTGCCAACCGGGTCTACCTCGAAAATCTACCACTGACCGAGCGGCTTGAACCGATGCTCATCGTTCACGCTTCGCCGTCCGAACCTGATGAGTGGTTCTATCTTACGAATCTGGCTGATGCGGAAGAAGAGATGGAGTACTATCCAGACCGAGTCTGTCTGGTCGGCCACACGCACTGCCCGTTCGCGGTTGAGCAGCTTCCTGGTCAGCGCGCGCGGCTCATCACCGAGGACAGTTTCGAACTCAAGTCCGAAGCCCGGTATCTCATCAATGTCGGCAGCGTGGGCCAGCCGAGGGACGGCGACCCGCGGGCCTGTGCTGTTATCTACAATTCACGGACCGGAGTGCTCTCATTCTATCGTGTCGAGTATGACGTCGCGGCGACGCAGAAAAGGATCCGGGCCGCGGACCTGCCCCAAGTTCTGGCCGACCGTCTGGTCCAAGGCCGCTGACCCGGGGTCCGGCTTCGGCGCGGCTGAAGCTTGCTAGGGAACGGGCTCGACCCGCACGACGCCCGGGACTTTTTCTTTTAGAATCCGCTCTACGCCGACCGCCATGGTCATTGCTGAGAACGGACAGCCCGAGCACGCGCCGGTCAGTCGCAACCGGACCACGCCGTCGTCGCTGACACTAACCAGCTCGACATCGCCGCCGTCGATCTGGAGATTCGGGCGAATCTGTTCGTCGAGTACCTGACGTACAAGGTCCCGGGTCGAGTTGTCCACGTCACTTGCCTTTCTTTTGTTTGTCGGCCGGTTTTGGGGGCTCGGGTTTGGGCGGCTCGACGTACCGGATACGCCAAGACGCCAGCTCTTCGTCAGAATAGGGCTTGACCGATATCGTTCTGTCGCCGCAGGCGAACTTGACCGACTTGCCTTCGGACGCGTCGCTAAACCGGGCGGCGATGCGGACGGCGATTTCGGCATCCTTCTTGGTCTGCTTTCGGGCGCGAATCAACACCGTCGGCCCCATCACCTCGACCGGCCGGCAGATAACGTCGTCGGGCTGGGCCGAGGACTCAAGAGCGAGATTCTCCTGCTCGTTACGGCCGACAATCACCTTAGCACCCGAGTCGAGCCGGAAATGGCGGCCGAATTTGAGCAGTTTGATGTCATTCGGCGTCAACTGGTCGTGTTCAACTAGCTCCCGGACCCGAGCCGCGAAGTTCTTGTCGAGGAGCATACAGCCGATGCCGGGAATCGGGTAGTCGAAGATGCCGAACTCATGGGCGAGGCGAATCTGCCGACGCCGGCCTTTGCCCTTTAGGTCGAGTAGCCGTTCGCGTCGGACCAGTCCGGTCAATTCCGGGATGGTTGGTTCGAGCAGTTTGGCTGAAAGCGGCCGCAGCAATCTGCCCTCAAGGCCGGCAGCCCGCTCGATCGTTCTCAGTGCCCGCTTGTTCTGACACATTGCCCGCTGGCCGACCACTTCGCCGGTAAAGACAAAGTCGGCATGGATTTCCCGGGCGAGCTGCTTTGCCTTCACCAGCATGTGAACGACGCAATCGAGGCACGGCGCCATCTGCCGGACATAGCCCAGCGCCGGTTTGCGCACGAGCTCCAGGTAGTCAGCGCCGAGTTCGAGCGACACCAAGCTCGCCCCGAGCAGTTGCGCCATCCGGCTCAGCCGCTCCTCTGAAGGAGTCTGGCCGGCGACGTCAAACGGACTGCGGAAGTTGAGCGCGACCACGGTCACGCCCTGTTCGGCAACGAGCCGAGTGGCAAGAATGCTGTCTAAACCGCCGGAAAAGAGCCCGACCGCCTTGGACTTACGACTTGGTATCACTGGCCGTTTCTTTCTGTCGGGATGACTCGTTCTCTGGCATTGATGGGTTAGAGATAGTTGCCCTCACCGTAAGTCAATTGTAGCCGGGCCGGGCTGGTTGTCAAGCGCTCGCGTTGCATCTTTCCAAGCGCGCGCTATAGTTGTCTTAGGAGGACCCTTGAAGTCAATCATCGTCTACTACTCAAAGTACGGCTCGACCAAGGACTACGCCGAGTGGCTGGCCCAGGCGACCGGTGCCGAACTGGTGCCGCTGGCCGAGGCAAGGAAACTCGACCTTTCCGGCTTTGATGCCGTCGTCTTCGGCTGTCCCTACTACGCCTTCCGGCTGAAGATTGCCGGGTTTGTCAGGTCGTGGCTGCCGCGGCTGGCCGGGAAGAAGGTCGCTTTCTTTGCGGTCGGCGGCGAGGAGCCGACCAACCCTGACTGCCGCAAGGTCTACGACAGGACCTTCGCCGAAGATGTCCGGGCCGCAATGCGGTTCTTCTATTTCCCGGGCCGCATCGCCCTAGGCCGAATGAGCTGGTTTGACCGGCTGATAATGAAGCTGATGAAAGCCAAGGACTACGACCACACCAGCCGTGACGTCATCGCGCCGCTGGTCGAGTTCCTGAAGGGTTAGCAGGCAGCCGCGGCGGGTCCATGACCAGCCGGCTCCGAACCAGGTCTCAGGCCGACCGAGCGGCGCGGCAGTGACCACGCTGGTGACGACTTTGTCGGGAGTGGAGCTCAACTCCGGAAGTAAGGCCTGCTAGCCACATCAATGCGGCATGGGTAGCACACGGGTCAACCAGATTCGGTTTCGCCTTTGTCTGACAATGGCCATCTACTTGTCGGGCCTGTCCTTTTCCGCCTCGCAGATCATCTCTTCCACGCGTTGTTTCTGCGGGTTCTCGATCGCGAGTTTCTGCACCCGTTCGAACTCGGCCTCGACCATCGCGCCGAACTCCTCAATCTGTTCCAAGCAACGCTTGCCTGAGCGGTGGGCAAAGCCGCGCAGGCTGGCCAAGAGCGACTCGTAGCTGCGGTCCGAGGTGTAGCGTGACAGCACGTAGCGGGCCACGTAGCTGCCGCAGTCGGCACACTTGACATAGACGCGGGTCTCCTGTCCGGTGCGGACGTAGACGAGGTTGACCATCCGCGTCCCGTGGCACCGGGGACAGCATTCAGCCTTGGAGCTTTCCATTCTGCCTCCTAGAGGTAACCGAGCAGTTTCGACACTGTCAGCACGACGGCAAGTATCACAACCGCCGCGCCGAAACAGACCAGAACACCGGCCGTCGCCATGGTTCGCACTTTGACCAGACCGGAGCCGTAGGCGATGGCGTTGGGCGGCGTGGAAATCGGCAGGACCATGGATACCGACACCGCGATGCCTGCAGCCAGAACCAGTGGCGCCGGCTGGCCGGTCAGACCCGAGACCAGCGGCACCAGCATCGCCGCGGCCGAGGTGTTGGAGATGAAGGTCGTCGCTGCCATTGCTACCAGCAGCACGACCGCAGTGAGCACGACGAGATTGGTGCTGCCGAGGCGTAGCGCCGACAAGAGCCAGTCGGCCAGCCCGCTCGATTTGATTGCCACGCCGAGTGACAGGCCGCCGCCCATCAAGATGAGAATGTCCCACCCGATGCGGCCGAAGTCGTCGGTGTCGAGAAAACCGAACCCGGTGAAGACCAGGGCGGGAAGGGTGGCGACGACCGCGGCCGGCAGGCGGTGTAGCTCGGCAGTGAGCCAGAGCAAAACCGTGCCGACGAACACAGCGATGACCGTCTTCTGCCGGCTGCTCAGAGGTTCGGTCCGGGTCGGCGGCAGCGTTACCTCGGCGACCCTCGGAGGAAACAGTCGGAGCAGCAGCCACCAAATGAAGAAGAAGAGCAGCACCGTGACCGGAAGCCCGACGAGCATCCACTTGCTGAACGAGATTCGGATGCCTTGTTCGCTCAGCACGCCGATGGCGATCGCGTTGGGCGGGCTGCCGATGGGCGTGGCGATGCCGCCGACGTTGGCGGCAAATGGAATGCCGAGGATAAGCGCGGTGCGGAACGGCTCGTCATCAGGCAGACGCCGGATGACGGTCAGAGCCATGCCGATCAGCAGGGCAGTGGCCGCGGTGTTGGACATCCACATCGAAAGGAACGCGGCGACAAACATCATCCCGAGCAGGACTCGCTGCGGCTTGGTCCCGGTGCGTTTGAGGACGAGACCGGCCAGCACGGCGTCAAGCGCGAACTTGCCCAAAGTCTCGGCGAGCACGAACCCGCCGAGGAAGAGCATTATCACCCGGTCGAAGAAAGGCGCGATGAACACCCCGGCGTCGAGTTTCAGCAATCCCGAGAGCAGGAAGACCTCAAGGAAGACGACGAGAAAAGCGGTTGAGTAGAGTGGGACAGCCTCGGTTATCCACAGGTAGGCGGCGACCGCAACGATGCCCAAGCAGCGCCGGGCCGGCTCGGGCATGTTCGGGAAAGGTATCAGGTACGCCAGCGCTCCGAGCGTTAGGGCGGCAGCGAGGTGAATGAGCTGGCGCGTTGATGAGTTGCGGGTATCGGGTGGCATCGTACCTTTCGATGCCAGCATACCACGGGACCGGCCGGATTGTCAAACTCAACACAGGGCGCTTCAACGCACAGACGGTGCGCTCCGCGCGGAGTTCGACGAAACTGGCTGGACGCTGATGACTTTGACTTCGTCTGTGTCCTTCTCTGGGAAAGCGACAAGGTACGCGGCGGTCAGGCTGAAGGTCTTCTTGTAGAACAAGACGGAGGCTCTGCCCGACTGTGTTTTTCCCAGAACAGTTACCCGCTGATGGACGCGCAAAGACTGTGTGCTTGGCTCACTCTCGGCAGTTTGCAGTCAGGCTGGATTCTGCAAGCGACATCTGATAGAATCTCGGTGTCAATCAATCTCGGTCCGAACCATTGAAAGGAGTCACCCAGTGACCAGACGAACCATCGTCGGTATTCTGCTCGCCGTGACGTTCGCGTTGGCGGGCCCGAAACTTACGCTGCCGGCGAGCGAGACCGGCCCAATGACAATCAGCTTTTCACAGGGTTATTCATTCGACCCGCTCGTGGAGTTGCCCAAGCTTCCGCCGAACCTCACCATCGAAGGTTATGACGGGGAGTACGGTTATTACATCGTACAGTTTCCCGGCCCGGTTCGGCCCGAATGGAAGGCTGCGGCTGAGCGCGCCGGGGCCGAACTCCTCTGGTACCTGCCGAACTACGCCTTCATCGCCCGCATCGCCAACGACCGGGCCGCCACGGTAGCAGCCTTGTCTGAGGTTCGCTGGCTCGGCCTGTACCAGCCGGCATTCAAACTGCTGCGCGGCTTGGAGAAGGCGAGCGGCCGATGCCCGCTGATTGTTGTCTTCTTCAAGGCCGAGGACAAGGACCAACTGCTCGACCAGCTTGCTGCGCTCGGGGCCGAGAACATCACGCCCGAGTTCAACCAGTGGAACAGCTCGGTGAAGCTCGATATTGACGCGAGCATGATTCCCGCGGTCGCGCGACTGCCCGGAGTCTACTGGATTGAGATTTGGGGCGAAATCACGCCCGACAACGCCGACTGCCAGTGGGTTGATATGCACGGTTATTCGCCCAGCGACACCTCGCGAACCATCTGGGCCAAAGGTGTCACCGGTTCCTCGGTTGTCGTCGCCCTGACCGACCAGCGACTCTGGCACGGCCACGACCTATTCCGTGACCCGGTCAACAACACTCCGGGCCCGACCCACCGCAAGGTCATCCATTATTTCGGCACGATGGGCGCGGAGTCACATGGCACCCACACATCGGGTACGCTCTGCGGCAACGACGAACCGGTCGGCGGCACATCGCTCAACGACGGTCTCGCCAAGGACTCCCGGCTTTACTTTCAGTACTACAGTTCGTTTCCGACTGGTTGGGACATGAACGTCTGGTTTGCTGGCCCGGAATCAGGCGTTGCCGGACTCCGGGCGTTCAACCATTCGATGTCGCTTTCGCGCAAGGACACCTACAACATCTACGTCTTCTCGGACATGACTGCAGACCAGTTCGTGTGGAATCATCGCCAGTTCCTGCACTGTAACTCGATGGGCAACCTGACCACAAACCAGATGGGTCACCCGGTCATCGCCAAGAACATCATCTCAACCGGCGGGACACAGAACGGCACCTCCTGCCGCGGCTTCTACACCTCGTCCTCGCGCGGGCCGACTGCGGATGGCCGCAGAAAGCCCCAACTTGTCTCGCCGGCGGTCAACGTCTACTCAGCATCTCACACCAATGCTTCGAGTTACGTCTCGATGTCCGGTACCTCAATGGCCACGCCGAACATGACGGGTTCGATGGCTCTGATTCGCGATTACTTCAGAAAAGGGTTTTACCCGACCGGCGACACCCTGACCGGTACGCCGATGGAGCTATCTGCGGCACTGAACAAGGCCGTCGGTATCGTCGGTGCGGACAATGACATATCGGGCTACACCGTGCCCGACAACAATGTCGGCTGGGGCCGGGTGGACCTCGATTCGTCGCTCCATTTTGCCGGCGACCGGTCCAAGTTGTGGGTGATGGACGACACGGTCGGGCTTGAGACCGCAGACTCAGCGGTCTTCACCATCAATGTCGTTGGTGACTCGCGGCCGTTCCGTGTCGCCTTGTGCTGGTCCGACTATCCGGGCACGATGCAGGCCGCGCTCATACTGGTCAATAACCTCGACCTGACCGTTATCTCACCGACCGGAACCGAGTACAAAGGCAATGTCTGGTCCGGCGGCCAGTCCCAGACCGGCGGCAGTTACGACACGCTGAACGTTGAGGAGTGTTTCCGGCGGAATAGCCCGGAACTTGGTGTGTGGACGGTCAAAGTCAAAGCACGCAACGTCCCACAAGGGCCCCAGCCATTTGCCCTTGCCGCCATCGGCATGTTTGAAGAAGCGGCCCCGCCTGCGCTCGACGTCGGTGTCACCGCCATCATCGCGCCGGTCGGTGAGATTGACTCGGGCGAGACCGTCACGCCTGTCGCGGTCGTCAAAAACTTCGGCACCGAGCCCGCCGACTTCATCGTCCGGTTCCTCATCGGCGAGGACTATGAAGATACCCTCGACCTTGCCCTCGAGCCGGGCGAGTCCGACACGGTCGAGTTCGAGGACTGGGACGCGCTTGAGCCCGGCACGTTTGTGGTTCGCTGCATCGCCGAGCTCGAAGGTGACGAGCGGCCGGCCAACAATGAGCTGGCCGATTCGGTTCGGGTCCTACCGGCCACCGGAATCACGCAGGGCCTCGCCCGTCCCTATGTCTTCTCCCTCCAGAAAGCGCTGCCCAATCCGTTCAACCGGACAATGGCGGTTCGCTACTCCCTACCTAGAACGTCACTAGCGAAGCTGTCGGTCTACTCGGCCGCAGGCATGCTCGTGCGTCGGCTCGTCAACGGCCCGGCCGCAGCCGGCTGGCACACCGCGGTCTGGAACGGCCGTGACGACCAGAACCAGCTCGTCAGTGCGGGCCTGTACATCCTCAGGCTCGAGGCCGGCGACCGCACCGCGACTCAGAAACTCGTGCTCCAGCACTAACCGGCACAGAAGCTCGTTCAGTCGGGGCGGCCTTCGGGCCGCCCCGGCTCATCAAAGCCCGGACCGGACCCGGCCGGTTGACTTCAGGGCGCGGTGGACTAGTATGAATCCATGATGAGACTGCTGGTGGCCACGCTCATCGGCGCGGTGCTTGCGGCCGCGGCAGTCGCGCGCGGGCCGGAGTTCGGCGAGTTCCGGGCGGTGCAGGAGTCGCTGGCGCGGGTTCCGCCCAAGCTGCGGGCAGAGTGGCTGAGGAAGCGCGGGTACGACGACTCGCAGTATACCACGTACCGGAGGCCTGAGAGCGCAGGCCTACGCCTTGTTGGTAAGTATGGCAGGGGGCCGTCGGTCGAGGTCACCGGCAGGGACACGCTGGTCGCGCTGACGCTCGGCAGTGAGGTTGCGCTCTTGAGCTTTGCCAATCCGGACAATCCGCGCGTGCTTTCGGAGATTCAACTAAGCTCGATGGCTGGTCAGGCGCAACTGGCCGGCTCG
>FWPV01003896.1_pt1 | contig 11952 bp, 9 predicted proteins | sample 2228371 | NCBI WGS metagenome assembly FWPV01 (sample SAMEA103939776, study PRJEB20133) | metagenome | reverse complement strand
TGTCGTCTTTCCTCATCGGGGCGTATGCCGTCGTCGGCCTGCGCGTAGAAGCGATACAGCCCGCGGCTGAAGCTCGTCTGTTGCGTCCAGCGGGCCGAGAAACCATCGGCCGGAAGGCCGACCGCTGGCGCCATCGAACCCCAGTAGAAGTCAATGGCCTGATCACCCCGGACCAGGGTCGGGCTGCCGAGCAGGCCCATGTTGGACCAGTACTCCCCGCGCCAGGCCGGGAAGACCGGCGAAGTCACCCGCGTCCACCACAGGCGGACCCGCGCGGAACCGGTCCGCTCGTAGTACTCGACCCGCAGGCTGTGCGCTCCGCGTGCCAGGGCAACCTCGGCGGTGGCCTCCCGGTAACTGCCGTCACGCCACTCGTCAATCAACAACTCGTCATCCACCCAGAGGCGTGCGCCGTCGTCTACGGCGAGGTGGAAGCGATAGGTTGCCGCATCGAAGTCGGCATAGCGCGTCCAGCGAACCGAGAAGTTGTCGGCGGGCAGGTTGCTGGCAGGCGCCCCCTGGCCCCAGTCGAAGTCAATTGCGATATCGTTGCGCACCAGGCGGGACGGGCCGTTCAGGCTGGCGTTGCCCCAGTATTCACCGCGCCAGTCGGGATAGACAGCCACCCTCTCCCACCACAGGCGCATCACGGCATCGCCCGTCCGCTCATAGTACTCGACGGAGAGGGTATGTTGTCCGGCCGCGAGCCAGACATCGCCGGTGACCTCGCGCCGGCTGCCATCGCGCCATTCGTAGATGACAGGGTTGCCGTCCACAGCCAGACGCATACCGTCATCAACGAGCGCGTGGAACCGGTATAGCCCTTCTTCCGAGAAGGTCACGGCCCGCGTCCAGCGCGCCGAGAAGCCGTCGGCAGGGAGACCGGGGGCCGGCGCGCCCGCGCCCCAGTTGAAGTCCAGGTTGGTGTCGTTGCGCACGACCGCCGGCTGCCCTGCCAGGTTCGGGTTCGCGAAGTACTCGCCGCGCCACTGCGGGAAGGCAGTCACCGATTCCCACCAGAACTGAAGCAGAGCGTCTCCGGTGCTCTCGAAGTACTCAATGCGAAATGCATGCTGGCCTGCACTCAGGTTTGCCTCCGCGCTGTACGTGGTGGCAGACTGGGGGCGCCACTCGTCAATCAGCAACTGCCCATCCACCCACAGCCGGGCCCCATCATCGGTCCGCAGGTAGAAGCGGTAGGCTCCCGCGCTGAAGGTGAGCATGCGCGTCCAACGCACCGAGAAATAGTCGGCGGGCAAGCCAGGCGCGGGAGCACCCGCGCCCCAGTTGAAGTTGGGGGCCACGTCGTTGCGCACCAGCAGCGGCGCGCCGACCAGCGCGGGATTGCCGTAGTACTCACCCCGCCAGTCACTGATCACGGGAGCCGGCGTCTGGGTGGGGGGCGGAACCGGCGTGGGTGGCATCGGCGTGCGCGTCGGCCGCGGCGTGGGCGCGACCGTCCGGACTGGGAAGGGTGTGAAGACCACCGTCGGCGGCACGAGGGTCGGCGCTGGTTCGGTGGGGCGCTGTGTGGCACTTGGCGACGGCGTCGCCGACGGGGCCGGCGTGACGGCGCTCAGCAGACGGAAAACCGCCGCCGCCTCCTGCCCGCTGGCCGGGTCGAAGACGGTGATGAGGACCTGCGGCGAATTCGCCCAGCGTGTGTCAATCGGGAAGGTGAACTTGACTGCGAAATCGCCAGCGTCGGTCACGATGGCCGAGGCCAGGTCCGCCGACGGCACCTGGCCGCTGGTCGGATCCTGCAACCGGACGAAGACGGTGTTTCCGGGCTGCCATCCCCGCCCGACAACTGTGATGCGCGTGCCGGGCAGGCCCTCCGCGGGCGTGACCTCGATCGCCGGGGCGGGGCCGCCTGTCAGCGCAGGGGTGGGGCTTGGCGTGCCCGGTCCTGCGACCACGAGCAAGTCCCTGGGCATGAGCCGACAGGCAGCCACAGCGATAACCAGCATCGCCGCCGCAATGCCCACCATCCAGACGCGCCCGTGGCCGGCGAACCGCGCCCAGCGGCTGAGCCTACGGGCTGGAAGATGGATCAGCGCTCCTTCTGACACATCCCGCCGAAGTTCGTTTCCCATGGCCCTCTCCTCCGTCACAGGCCAGCCAGCGCCCCCAACGCCACGGAATGCCCTGCCCTCCTACAGTCTCAGCAGCCTCCGCCAGAAGCCACCCAGAGAGGACACGCGCGGGCGCGCCGGGCACTATCCCTCATCACAATATGAGACGATTTCGGCGATATTTGGTTCCGCTGCGCGTGCCGGGCCTGGCCGGATGTGCTACAATAGCCACCCTAGATGCCCACCATATGGGCAGCGAGACCACCAAAGGGGGACACGATCATGCCACCTATCGAGCCTACCGCCGAGCAAGCCAGAAGCGTCACGCTGCACTTGCTGGATGCGCTATTCGGGGGCGACGGCACTCTGCAGGCCAGTTTCCGCCTGTGGGACGGCACGCTCTGGCCGGATGCCGCTCCTCGTCCGGCCACTGTCGTGCTCAAGCACCCGGGCGCGCTGCGCGCCATGCTGCTGCCAGGCCATGAGTTGGGACTGGCAGAGGCGTACCTCTACGACGATTTCGACATTGAGGGCAACATTGAGGCCGTTTTCGACCTGGCGGAAGCGCTCGCCCAGGAGACCGTCGGCTGGCGCAAGAAACTGACATCCGCTCGCGAACTGCTCCGCCTGCCTGCCGAGGGCACTGCCCGGCAGACCCGGCGCGGGCCGGCGCGCCTGTCCGGACAGCCCCACTCGGTGGAACGGGACAGGCAGGCAGTGACCTTCCACTACGATGTGTCCAATGACTTCTACGCGCTCTGGCTGGACCGGCGCATGGTCTATTCCTGCGCATACTTCCGGCAGCCGGACGAGGACCTCGACACGGCGCAGGAGCGCAAGCTGGACTACATCTGCCGCAAGCTGCGCTTGAAGCCCGGCCAGAGGCTACTCGACATCGGCTGCGGCTGGGGCGGCCTGGTCATCCATGCTGCGGAGAAGTACGGCGTGGACGCCACCGGAATCACCCTTAGCCAGCCGCAGGTGGATCTGGCCAACCGGCGCATCGAGGCGGCCGGTCTGGCTGACCGCTGCCGGGTGCTGGCCGAGGACTACCGCCAGGTTACTCCCGCCGAGCCCTATGACGTGTTGGTCAGCGTGGGGATGTTCGAGCATGTTGGAGCGAAACTGCTGCCAACCTACTTCGCGCAGGCCATGCAGATCCTGCGCCCCGGCGGCGTCTTCTTGAACCACGGCATTGCCAAGCGCGCGACCGACAAGCCCTCCCGCGGCCCGAACTTCAACGACGCCTACGTCTTCCCCGACGGCGAACTCGTGCCGATCAACGTCACATTACAGGCCGCCGAAGGGTGTGGCTTCGAGGTGCGGGATGTAGAGAGCCTGCGCGAGCATTATGCGTTGACACTGCGGCACTGGGTGCGCCGGCTGGAGGCCAACCATGAGCGAGCGCTGGCATTTGTGGACGAGCCGACCTACCGGGTGTGGCGCCTCTTTATGTCCGGTTCGGCGCACGGCTTCACGCACGGCCGGCTGAACGTCTACCAGACGCTGCTCGTCAAGCCGGGACAGGGGGGCCGCAGCGGGCTCCCGTTGACGCGCGAGGACTGGTACGTCTGAGCGTTCCGGGCTAGCGCTTGCCGCTCGCTCCGGCCGGACGCAAAGCGCGTGATGCCCGCACTGGGAAAGCCCGCCATTAGGCGCGCTGGCTTGCTGCACGAGCGTGGGCGGATGCCACGGCAAGACCGGCGCCATGACGGTCGGGGCACGGCGTTATGGTGGACCGATGTCGGGCGGGGCGCGTCGGAGAAGGGGCGCGCCTGGGGCCTGAGCGATAGATGAAGCGCCCGTCGGCCTCTTCCGGGCTGCCCCGCCTCGGCAGATCTCCCTACCGCGAGCGCTGCCCGTTCTCCAGTGGCCCGCCCTGCGCCCGCCAATCGGCGATTCCGCCGCGCAGGCTGCGGGCGCAGAAACCGTTCTGGAGCAAGTACCCGGCGACCTGATACGAGCGATTCCCGTGTGCGCAGACGACCACAATCTCGGCCTCGCGGTCCAGTTCCCCCAGGCGCTGTGGGATCTGCCGCATCGGGATGTGCAGGCTACCCGGAATGCGCACCCGGTGCCACTCGTGCTCTTCCCGGCAATCCAACAGGAAGGGGGCGCACCCTTCGCAGCGCTCGGCGAGAAGTTCGGAGGCGGTGACTTCCGGCACGACGCTCTCCTGGACGGAGCGCGGCGCCGCTGTGCCGGTGCTCTCCGGTGCAACAGGACCGGCCAGAGCCCTGGCTGCCTGCCTGATCGAATCGAATAGACCCATTTGACGCTTGTCTCCTCCCCGAAGGCCCTTTCTCAGCAACCCGCCAACTATAGCACCTCTGCGGGCCTGGGCTGTGGAATCCCGCTTACGATCCGGTTTGCCCTCCGGCAACTGTAGAGGTACAATGGCGCTCCAGGCCGCCGTTCGCAAGGCAGAGCCAACACCTGACCCGCCGCGTTCTGTTGGCAAAGGACCGTATGCTATGACCCGCTCCTTGTGGCCGCTTCCACCGCGGCCCTCGACGCGTGCGTTCATCCGCGAGGCCCGCCGCACTCCGGGCTATGGGCTCACCGACTGGCTGCACGGCTACGTGTATGCTCGCTGGCCCTACCTCTACATCGGCATCGGCACCGGCGAGCACCCCTGGGCGCCGTTCGTCAAGCGGCTCATCGGCCTTCTGGGCCGGATTCCTGACCCACGCGCTGTGTGGCAGGCCATAAGTGGGCGACGTCGGGCTTTGCCCGAAGCAGGCGGCAGCAGACGCACGATCGGCTTCGCCGATACCTATCACGGCAAGGTCGTAACCCTGGAATCGGCGACCAAACTCGTCCGGGTAGACCAGGAGATCAGCCTGCGTGACCTGGAGCACGTCATCCCCTACGCGCTGGCGCGCGATATCCTGCTGCGCGACCCCGATCATATCGCCGTCCTGGAGTGCCCTTGCCGCGCCGCGCGCAGCCAACCCTGCCTGCCGCTGGACGTATGCCTGATCGTTGGCGAGCCGTTCGCCAGCTTCGTCGTTGAGCACCACGGCCGCCGCGCCCGGTGGATCACCCCCGATGAGGCGGTAGAGATCTTGCGCGCAGAGCATGAACGGGGGCACGTCCACCATGCGTTCTTCAAGGACGCCATGCTTGGCCGCTTCTACGCCATCTGCAACTGCTGTTCCTGCTGCTGCGGTGCCATGCAGGCCCATCGCAACGGCGTGCCGATGCTGGCCGCATCGGGCTACGCCAGCCGGGTAGATGCGGACCTGTGCGCCGGATGCGGGGAGTGCGCCTCCCTCTGCCAGTTTGCGGCGATCACCATAACCGATGGCCGTGCAGCTGTGGACGCGGCCCTCTGCATGGGCTGCGGAGTCTGCGCCGACAGGTGCAAGCGAGGGGCCATGTCTCTCATGCGCGACGAGAGCAAGGGCGTGCCATTGGAACTGGACGCATTGATTGCGGATCGGGGGTTGCCGATTGTGGATTGAGACGGGATGAGACAGACGGCAAGGTGGCGAGTGCCACATACGGCATGCAGTCTGCAACCGGCCACTTGCCGTGTGCAGGAGGTCTGGGCAGGCAAATGACGAAGCCATATGTTCCGAGGTCCCTGGTAGACCTGACCGGCCTACCGCCGCCCCTGATGACGTCAGAGCCGGGGTCGTTCGCGCACAACACGCTCAAGGTGCGCGTGCCAGCGATCCTTCGCGACGCCATGGCCCTCAATGACTTCCCCCAGGAGATCAAGGCCGCCCTGGAAGAATTCCACGCGGAACTCGTGGGCGGCACGATTCGCGGGCTCCGGGAGGAGACCGCCGACAGGGCCTTCTGGGACGAGGTCTCTGCGCCCTACATCGGCCGGACGTGGCTGGACGTGCCCTGGTACTGGGCCGAGGCATTCTTCTACCGGCGCTTGCTGGAGGCGACACGCTACTTCCAGGCGGGACCCTGGCGGGGCATAGACCCATTCGCCCCCGTCAAGCGCACCGAATGGGCTCCGGACGCCGCGCCCGCCACAGCAGAGGCTTTCCTCCAGAACCTCCCGCCTGACCCGCGGGCGCGCTTCGAGCAAGCCGTGCATGCCAGCCTGTGGGGCAACCGCACCGACCTCAGTTACGCCATCGCGGCGCATCTGGGGGGTGCGGCCGCTCCCCACGAAGAGCGCGCCAATCTGCTGGTAGACGACACGCCGCTCCTGTGGCGGTCCCTGGCAAGCCGGCAGCCGGATCAGATCGCCATCATCACCGACAACGCCGGCACCGAACTGGTCATGGACCTGGTCCTCGCCGACCTGCTGCTGGCCGAGCGCCCGGCGCGCAAGGTGCATTTGCACGTCAAGCCGCAGCCGTTCTACGTCTCCGATGTGCTGGCGCGTGACGTCACGGATGCCGTTGAGGCATTGCCGTCCGGCGGCCCGGCGGCCGCGGCGCTGGCGGGGCGGCTGCGCGGGTATCTGAGTGCGGATCGGCTGCGGGTGGTGGAGCACTGGCTCTATGCAACCAGCCTGTTCTTCTTCCAGTTGCCCGACGACTTGCTCGACCTGATTGGCGCAATGGGTACGGTGTTCGTGAAGGGAGATGCGAACTACCGCCGGCTGGTCGGTGATGTGCACTGGCCGGCGACCACACCCTTTGAGCAGGTTACGGCCTATTTCCCGGCACCTGTAGCGGCGCTACGCACCTTCAAGTCGGAGGTGGTAGTGGGCCTGCCGCCGGGCCAGGCCGAACGGCTGGATGCCGAGGATCCCAAATGGCGGGTCAATGGCCGCCGCGGGGTGATCCAGTTCAGGCCGTGACCGCCTCGTCCAGCCAGCCCAGGTAAGCCGGCAGGCCATCTACGACGGGCAAAGCCAGGATCTCCGGCACCTGGTCGCTGTGCAGTTCCGCAATGCGCGCCTGCAGCGCCGGCCAGGCCGCCCGCCTGGTCTTGATGATCAGTTGCGTCTGGGGGTCGGCGTAGAGCACGCCTTGCCAGCGGTAGATGGCCATGCCGCCAGGGATCACCTGGACGCAGCCGGCCAGCCGCTCGTCCACCAGCGCCCGGCCCAGCGCCAGGCCGGCGTCAGCGTCCGCCACCGTAACCAGTACCACCAAGTGCTCTGCCTGCATGGCTGTCCCTCCCGCGCGATCGTTCAGGTGCCGTTATAACACCCCTGGCAGGAGAGAGCAAGAGGGCGGACAAACCCCGCAGCCGGACGGGGCTCGCCGGGGCGGTACAGGCGGGCAGCGCCCTTTGACACAGTGCCGGATAGCGGGTTAAGATGGCGCGCGGCACTTTCAGGGAGAAGACGAAGACCTCCCTGACTTCTTGCAGGAGGAACGACAATGGAGTATCGCACACTCGGCCGCACGGGAGTCCAGGTCTCGCGGCTCTGCATGGGCACAATGTCGTTCGGCGGGGACGCCGACGAAGAAAGTGCGGCTGCCATGTACCGGCGCGCCCGCGATCTCGGCATCAACTTCTTCGATTGCGCCGATGTGTACGCTGGCGGTCGCTCCGAGGAGATCCTCGGCCGGCTGATGGCGGGAGAACGCGACGAACTGATCATCGCATCCAAGGTCCACTACCCCATGGGGCCCGGGGTGAACGACCGCGGCCTCTCGCGCCGGCACATCATGCTCGCCGTGGAGGGCAGCCTCAGACGACTGGGCACCGACCGTCTCGACCTCTATTTCCTGCACGGCTTCGACGACAAGACGCCCATTGAGGAGCCGCTGCGAGCGCTGGACGACCTGGTGCACGCGGGTAAGATCCTTTACCCTGCGGTCAGCAACTGGGCGGCCTGGCAGATTGCCAAGGCGCTGGGCATCTCCGCAGCGAACGGCCTGGCGCGCTTCGCCTGCATCCAGCCGATGTACAACCTGGTGAAACGCCAGGCCGAAGTGGAAATCCTGCCGCTGGCCCAGTCGGAGGGCCTGGGAGTCATCACATACAGCCCGCTGGCCAGCGGACTGCTGACCGGAAAATACAGCGGGGGCAGCCGGCCGGAGAGGGGACGGTTGCTCGTCAATCAGGTGCACATCCAGCGCTACGCTGACCCTTCTTACCGCGACGTTGCTGAGCGCTTCGTCGCCCACGCCCGCGCTCGCGGCGTGAATCCCGCATCACTCGCGGTGGCGTGGGTCATGGCCCACCCGGCGGTCACAGCGCCGATCATCGGCGCGCGCAACGTGGAGCAGCTGGAGGCCTCCCTGGGGGCGCTGCAGATCGAGATGACACCGGAGTGGCGGGCCGAGATTGCCTCGCTGTCGCCCGAACCGCCGCCCGCGACGGACCGTAGCGAGGAGAAGAGCGGTATCTTCTACCAGGGAGCGCAGCGGTAACCTCGAGCCGCGCCCCCTCCCACCAGAGGAGGGGGCCGCAGCCTTGAGGGGTGAGGTTACAGAACCAGCCGCATCGGCTGTTCCAGGGCGGCCTTCACCGCCTGCAGAAAGCGGGCCGCCTCGGCGCCATCGGTCACGCGGTGGTCGGCCGAGATTGTCATCTTCATGCGCGTGCCCACGGCCAGCCCGCCGTCAGCATCCACCACCGGCACGCGCTTGACCGCGCCCACGGCCAGGATAGCGGCCTGAGGCGGGTTGATGATGGCACAGAAGTCCTCCACGTCGAACATGCCCAGGTTGCTGACTGTGAAGCTGCCGCCAATCATGTCATCCGGCTTCATCCGACCATCCCGTGCCCGGCCCACCAGTTCTCTGGCCTCGCGGGCGATCTGGGCCACCGACTTGACATCGCAGTCGCGCACAACCACCGTCAGCAAGCCGGCCTCGCGGGCGACCGCAATGCCGATGTTGATCCGGTCCTGAATGTGGACCTCCGTGCCGGCGAACGAGGCATTGAGCATGGGGAACTGCCGCAGGGCGAGCGCTGCGGCCTTGATGACCAGGTCATTGACGGAGATCTTCTGATCCTCGGGAAGCAGCTCATTGAGTTGGGCGCGCAACGCCATCGCGGCACCCATATCCACTTCCATGGTGATGTAGAAGTGAGGTGCCTGCTGCTTGCTCTCGACCATGCGCCTCCCGATGGTCTGACGCATCGGCGATAGCGGTTCGGCCGTGTAGCCTTCCAGGGTCGGCTCGAAGGACGGGGTCGGGATGGGCGCGGGGGGAGGAGCCTTGGCGGGCACCATCTCGCGCTCCCGCAGATGGGCTTCGATATCCCGCTTGATGATCCGGCCGCCCGGGCCACTGCCTCGTACCTGGCGGAGGTCAATGCCCAGCTCGGCAGCCATGCGCGCCGCCACCGGAGAGGCCAGGATCCGGCCTCCCTCGGGCGCCACCTCGGCCGGCGCCTCAGGGCGCTCTTCCGGCAGCCGGACCGCTTCGACCGCCGGCGCAGCAGGGGCAGGCGCCTCCGCAACCGCCCCGGCCTCAGCCAGCCCCAACGCAGCCATGTCAACCGTCTCGCCAGCGGACCCGATCACGGCGATCGGGGTGCCGATCGGCACGCTGGCGCCGGCCTCCACCAGGATCTTGAGCAGGACGCCGGAACGGAAGGCGGGCACCTCAACGCTTGCCTTGTCGGTCTCCACAATGCCGATCGTCTCACCCTCAGACACGCTGTCGCCGGCTTTCTTTAGCCACTCCTGCAGCTTGCCTTCGGCCATATCGAAGCCCAGTTTGGGCATGGTGATCAACTCTGCCACGGGTTATCTCCTCGGGTGCTTGCCTGGGCCTAGTCCTTGATGTACAGCACGTCCTTCACGGCATGGATGATATCCGCGACCTGGGGCAGCGCCATCTGCTCCAGCCGGCGGTTGTAGGGGAGCGGAACCTCGGCCTGGGCCACACGGCGCACCGGTGCATCCAGGTAGTCGAACGCGAGTTCGGTCACCCGGCTGGCGATCTCTGCGCCGATGCCGTAGGCGCGCCAGCCCTCCTCCACCACCACCATGCGGTTCGTCTTCTGCACCGATGCCACGATCGGGCGCGTGTCCAGCGGCCGCAGCGTGCGCAGGTCAATGACCTCGGCCTCAATTCCCTCCTCCGCCAGCCTGCCCGCGGCCTCCAGCGCCACTTGGAGCATCTTGGAGTAGGAAACGATCGTCACGTCTGACCCCTCCCGCTTCACGTCCGACACGCCGATGGGCACCAGGTAATCCTCGTCGTCCGGGACCTCGCCTTTGACCTGATAGAGCGTGGCGTGCTCGATGAAGAACACCGGGTCCTCATCCCGGATCGCGGCTTTGAGCAGGCCCTTGGCGTCCGCCGGGGTGGCCGGAGCCACGACTTTCAGGCCCGGAAAGTGGGCAAAGACGACATCGGGGGTTTGGGAGTGGGTTGCGCCGAGCTGACGGCCGCCGCCGCCGACCGTCCGGATCACGACCGGGCAGCGGATCTGGCCGTTGAACATGTAGTAGACCTTGGCCACATGGTTGACGATTTGATCCATCGCCAGGAAGGCGAAGTTAATGGTCATGATCTCCGCCACCGGGCGCAGACCCGCGATGGCGGCGCCTGCGGCTGCGCCGACGATGACCCCTTCCGCAATGGGGGTGTCGCGTACGCGCTTCTCACCGAACTCGTCGAGAAAGCCGCGCGTCACGGCGTAGGTGCCGCCCCATGTGCCCACCTCCTCGCCCATGATGAACACTCGCTCGTCGCGATACATCTCCTCGCGCAGAGCCTGGCTGATCGCCTCTCGGAAACTAATGCGTGCCATCTTTCTCTCCTACGCCCGCGGGTCTCTCAGCGGTGCGGAATCGGATTGACAAACACGAACTCGCACAACGCCGCGTCCTCAGGCTCGGGGCTTTCTTCGGCAAAACGGACGATCTCGAGCAATTCGGCCTCGACGGCCTGCCGAACCTGCTCCAGCTCCGCTTCGCTGGCCGTGCCCGCAGCGATCAGGCGGTCGCCGAGCCGGAGGATCGGATCGCGTGAGCGCCATTCCTCGATCTCCGCCTTGCTGCGATAACGCTCCGGATCGCCCATCGAATGGCCGGAGTAACGGTAGGTAATCGCCTCCAGCAGCACCGGGCCGTTCTCTCGTGCATGGTCCAGCGCCTCGTCGAGGGCCTCGTACATCTCAAAAATATCCTGCCCATTCAGCTGACGGTTGGCGATGTCGTACGCACAGCCTTTCTGGAAGATGTTGGAGACAGCCGAGGCGCGGCCGACCTCCGTGCCCATCCCGTACTGGTTGTTCTCGACCAGAAAGACCACCGGCAGTTTCCAGACGGCGGCCAGGTTGACCGATTCGTGGAAGTAGCCGATATTCGTGGTGCCCTCGCCGAGCACGCACAGCACGGCGTCCGGTTCGTCTCGGTAGCGGATGGCCAGGCCTACCCCCGTGGCCAGCGGCAGATGCCCGCCGACGATGGCATGCCCGCCCCAATAGCGATGCTCAGCACTGGCCAGGTGCATGGACCCGCCCTTGCCGCCGCTGACGCCGGTCGCCTTGCCGAGCAGTTCGGCCATCACGCGTTTGGGGTCGAGGCCGCGTGCGATCGCCCAGCCGTGATCACGATAGGCAGTCAGCAGATGATCCGTCGGGCGGAGCGCTTTGCACGCTCCGACGGCGATCGCTTCCTCGCCGATGTAGAGATGCAGAAAGCCACCGATCTTGCCCTCCGCGTAGAGCTCGGCGGATTTCTCCTCAAACCGGCGAATAAGGACCATTTGCTGATACAACGCGAGCAGTTCTTCTTTCGATAGTTCTTTCGGCACCTGACCCTCCTGCAGAGTCCCGCGTTGACTGCGGGGAAGCCGGAAACGGCGCAGTAGACGGGGCAATTATGCCACAGGGCACAAATATCTGCCAAAGCAAGGCGATGTGTCTAGACAGCGCCCTGACCCGACAGGACGGCACGCACGGTGCGGAGCAGGATCAGCAGATCGAGACGCAGACTGCGGTGATCCACGTAGTAGATGTCGTAGGCGACATGCTCATACAT